>JABAOH010007851.1_pt1 | contig 17330 bp, 12 predicted proteins | sample 7062181 | NCBI WGS metagenome assembly JABAOH01 (sample SAMN14538630, study PRJNA623070) | marine sediment metagenome | biome: marine biome [ENVO:00000428]; feature: marine pelagic biome [ENVO:01000023]; material: deep marine sediment [ENVO:00002113]; isolation source: pool of 5 deep marine... | reverse complement strand
CTCAAACTCAAACGTTACCACCATCAAAAAAGGAAATGAGTGAAATCAATGACAAATACAGACAATAATTCATCACTCAAAATCGAAAAATCAACCGCTGAAATTACCACCATCGATCAACTGGCCCAATCGTTGGCTATTCATACCCGGTTAATGGGATAACTTACCTGGTACTTTATTTTGTCGGGTGATTATTCCATTATCGTAGAGGTAAAAACCAGGGAGGTGAAGGAATTCGAGAAGAAATTTTCAGAGGTGAAAAAGCTGGAGAGTATAGATCATGCAGTGGGTTTTATTTTTTCCCGCAAAGGGTTTACAAAGGATGCGGAAGATTACTGCAAAAAGAAAGGGATTGCTTGCAGTGAAGATGATAAGTGGCTTGAATCCGGGAAATTAAAGCAGCCCGTTGTTTGATGAGAACAAGGTTCGCCCTTCCAGTCAGAATACAACTTTTCAGCCACTGAACGCGTCTTTCAGTTTTCAGAGGTTCGGTCCCCAGATTTTAAAATTTACAAATTTACACGCACCGAGGACGGATTCAGGACAATCTACTATAACATCATTGTAAATTTCGAGATACGCTGCTGGTATTACTGGGCACTTGTTATGGAAATGGGTTATAACAGCTTTAAGTGGGATCCCGATTTGGTGGACCCTGCGGATGATAACTTCTACCTGTGGAATGTCAATATGACACTACGCCGTTACTTTGGGAAAGCGAGATTCAGACCCTTTATAAATTTCGGACCGGGATTATATGCGCCCAGGTTGGGAACCCCACGCCCGGGATTTAAAGCAGGTCTGGGAATCGATATTCAAATAAGCGATCGCGTTTATTTCGAATTGGGTTCCGATTATCACCACATGTTTCTCAAAGAAGACGACCTCTTTTATCTATTTACTGAGAAAAAGTATTTTTTCCACGCTCATGGGGGGATCGTCATACGCCTGAAATAGCAGGCTGAATCTTTACGCTGGGGGCTGCGGGGTCAAGCCTTGCTCCAGGGGGATGCCGCAGGCAAGACCTGGCCTCGCAGCCAAATTTATTCGTGTCTGTCGCAGTCCCCTTTTCAGGTTACTGGTGTTTTATCAGTAAAATTCAATATCTACCTTTTGGTCGATGACAGCTTCAAGGGCAAGGGCAGCTGACATTTGGTTGACAGCAATTTCAAGGTTTTGATGACTTCCCATCAACATAAAAGGTTCAGAACCGCATTCTTTACCAGCTTGACCATAGGTTTCATAATACCTGGTAATTTCGTTTTTGCCCACCACTGCTTTGAAGCGGGAACGCCCGGAGGCTTCCTGGGCATCCAGTAGACATTCACGGGTAACATTGGTCATGATGTTCCCGAATTTGTCGATATAGACGATCCTGCCATTAAGAGCCCCGGTGGACCTGGAAATGGAGGGGAAATAGTCCCTGTTTATGATGAATTGGGATGTCGTTGAAGACAATTCCTGGGGATCAAGCCCTGCAGCCAGGTATGCGGCCACAGGTGCCATTTTATCTCGTGCTTCAAACGTAGAATACCCATCGATTAAAAAAAACTTTTTTTTATCGATAACTGCGACTTTTTTTTCCTTCTTTTTTAAAATCGGTGTCAATACACCGTTATCCGGACCAATAAAAAAACAGTTATTATGTTCTACCAGGAGAATCTTTCGCTCAGTACCTACCCCCGGGTCCACCACCACCAGGAATATCGTATAATCCGGGAAATATCGATATGATTTGTCGATCACAAAGGATGCTGGTAGTAAACTGTATGAAGGGATATCATGGCAAATATCGATCACTTCGACAGACGGGGCAACTTTTTTTATTACCCCTTTCATCACGCCAACAAAATAATCCCTGCTGCCAAAGTCGGTGATCAAAGCACATATCGGAGGTTTGCTCGTCATCATGTTATTTCTCCTGGTTTACTCTTAAAAAATATTTTAACAGAAATAGGCCCATGTATCAATCGATATCAGCAATTTTTAACAATTCTAATTTTGATGTTTCAAGCAAGGGTAAACACAAGGTTTACCCCTACGAATGTCCGAAAACGTTCATCAGACGTAGGGGCTCGGCCTGCATTTCGTGTTCGCCCGGACACTGAGCAATTTTTAAGTATAGGCTTTCTTGCCTGATCCCTTTTTAACACTGCCATCTGGAAGGGAACTGGGGAAGGCTGCAAACTGATTGGGGACGCTTACATTTTGACTGGGACCCATTACAATATGACTTGCCCCCGTTACAATATGACTTCCCCCCATTACAATATCACTTGTACCGGTTACATTGTCATTGGGACCCGTTACAATATGACCGGGAACGGTTTCATAACGTTTCTTTCCCGGCAACTTTTCTTTCTTCTTTTCTTCGCTTCTCCGCTTCATATCTTCTCAACTTCTCAACCTCTCAACGTCTCAACTTCTTCTTTTCTCCGTTTCTCCGTTTCCTCGTTTATCCGCTTCTTCTCTTCTTCGCTTCCTAACTTCCTCGCTTCTTCTTTTGCCAACTCCCCCCTGCTCCCTGCTCTCCGCTCTACGCTCTACGCCCTACGCTCTACGCTAAAACAGAGAAATTTTCTTCTCTCACCAGCCCATTTCACTTCCACACCGGGAAAAGGGGAGTGGCAAACTTTTAATGAAAAAAAGGACCAGACAAGAAAAACATTGGTTCTATTTTTCCTATTTTTCGCGGCTATCGTAATTGCTTACAAAAATTGACGGTCAAAGTTGCCTTTTTGGAGGATAAATGATATATTTATTTTATTGAATTACCGAAATATAGGAACAGTTATGATGGCAAAACAAAATAGAGACCTTCGGGATAAAGGCCCATACAGTGCCCGGAACACGGTAGGAATTTCACTGCTTGAAGAGACAGGTTTGGTGATGAAAAGGCTTATTTCCGGTCTTACCTTGAACCAGGTGCGTCAACAGGCTGTGGATGGTCAGTTGTTGCGCCAAAAAACTCGAGAAACACGGAGAACACTCTGGGAACGTATTTACTATCGCCTTTTTTCTCACCAAATCGAATGGGTTATCCATGATTTGAAAGAATCATATGAACAAGGACCTCAAAGCGCGGAATTCATTTCATTTTTATACCTGCATTATGCTTTAAGTGATCGACTGACTTACGATTTTGTCGTTAATGTTGTTTGGGAACATTGGTACAATGGAAATATTTTTGTATCACGGGATGATATTCTTTTTCTGCTTGACGAAGTCTCGGAGCAGCAACCGCAGGTTCGCCGATGGACCGAAAAATCAAAACATAGACTGTCAAGTACTATCTTGAGTGCGCTCCGTGATTTTGGTTTATTAAAAGGTGTAAAAAAAAAAGAAATTATGCAGCCTGGTTTACCGCTTTTTAACGCAGAACATATATTACGGTTACTGACTTTTGAAGGAAAACGCGGCAATGAAGTATTATCGGATTCTACATGGAAATTGTTTTTATTAACAACTGATGATGTTGCTCATATTCTTTCCAGGTTGGCACAAAACAATCGAATCCGTTTCGAGCGTGTGGGCAGTACAACTGTCCTTGAAACTCCTCTTGAGTGGGAAACGAGAAATGAGAATTGAAGATTGGCGTCGAAAATTAGAAGAAGCTGTCGAACGAATTCGTTATCGTTATCAATATATTGGCAGGAAAACCGGTGCTCCTTTCCTGGCGGTTGTTTTTCCTTCGGAGGTTGAGTCGGCGGTAATTGCAGAATGGAGGACTCTAGCCGATACTCTTAAACCGGAATTTGATGTCCGATCCATCGATATATTGGATGTAACGCAACATGTAATTTCAGAGATTGGTGTTGAAAACATTGTGGATTCTATTAAAAACCCAATGCCAGGTTCAGACTCCATTGCAGATTTAGGGCATTTGTGGACCTCTGCAATTATAGACAGCATTCAAAAGGCATTTTCTGATTCTTCTTCAGAAAAACCTGTGGTTAGTTTAGAAAGATTATCCGCTTTATACCCGGCAATGGGACCCCGTAATATTATGCAGGCGCTGTGGGATAGTAACCAGGAAGCAGTCAGAGGTCCGGTCGTTGTTCTTATCCCCGGGAGTTTTCATGCTTCAAGGACATACCACTTCGTGGATATGAAAAAAGAATTCATGTATCGTGGTGATATTTTGTAATGATTTTACAGGAGTTAATATATGAGGATAAGGGATGTATTTGAAATTAAAGTAGAAGAAAAGATTAATCCTGTCATTAAGGTAAGTGAAAGGCAAAACGAGGAAAAACTGGCTTCTGAAATCGGAAGTTATGTTGTTACTCCTTTGATTGAGAAATATCTCGATGATTTCCTTGAGCACTATACGGATACTTTGCTGCGCCATACAACCGAGATCGGGGTATGGATTTCCGGATATTTCGGGTCGGGAAAGTCGCATCTTGCTAAAATTATGGCCCTTCTTACCGAAAATCCCAAGCTTTGCGGCTCCAGTGCCTGTGATCGATTCATGGTAAGAATCCCTCATGACAGTTTGAATAAGGGCTCGATAGAACGAAGCCTGTCACGTATGGGGCAGTGTGATGCAAAGGTTTTTGCCTTTAACCTCAATACACTTGCTGACAGCAAAACTCGACCCTTACCCAGCTTACTTCTTTCCCAATATTATCTATCAAAAGGTTACAGCGGAAATCTCATTTATGCAAAAGTAATTGAGGCCGAACTTGACCGGCAGGGGAAATTGGAATTGCTTCATCAGGCAGTAGAAGCAAAGGCAAAAAAGCCCTGGAAAGATATCAAAGAGAATCTTTCTTTCTTTAGAACCCATTTATACAAAGCAGCCTGTGGAGTGGCTCCCGAAGTTTTTGAAACCACCCGTGATGTCGAAATCGCTTTAAATGAAGCTGAGAAAGGTGAATTGTATAATATTGAGTTTCTTGTTGGCACAATTTTAAATGATATAAAACGACTGGAAAAACAAATAAAAAAACCGCAGCGAATCGTATTTGTTCTTGACGAATCCGGGCAGTGGATTGAAAATGATGCCGGTCGTCTTGGACAACTCCAGGCCCTGGTTGAAGAAGCCGCAGAAAAAGGACAGGGGAAAATATGGATAATTCTTACCACTCACGGTGATATGGGTTCTATTTATAAAGAAGCTCGTGCCCTTGATGGGGATATGAAAAAAATCGAAGCACGTTTCCGTTTCAAATTCCCTCTGACCACTGAAAATATCGAACTGGTCCTTGAAGACAGGCTGTTTAAGAAAAATATAAGGGGTAAAACAGTATTAGAAACCATTTATAAAAAACGCGGCGGTACGTTGAGAGGCCTGGCTCAGCTCTCAAATACCAGTCAAAAGCTCCCCGAATGTACAGAAGATAAGTTCCCTACATATTATCCTTTTTTACCTTACCAGGTTCATTTAATCCCGGAGATTGTAAAAACTCTCCGTTCAAAAGGTGGGCGAGGGGAACAACTTTCCGGTTCCACTCGAACTCTTTTGGCAATTGCCCAGGATATCTTAAGAGCCGGACGGCGGAATTATCTCGATGATGATACCGGTGCACTGGTAAGTTTTGATGAAATTTACGGAAACCTGGCCGGGGAAGGAGAGGTAAGTCCGGATGTTCGCACAGAGTTGTCTCGCTTGAAAGATGTAGTCCCTGGTGTCAGTTCTCTTACACCTCGGGTGGCAGAGGTACTATACCTCATCCATGAAATTGCTTTTATCCCTCGTACCAGGGACAATATCGCCCGTTTGCTGGTGGAGTCCGTTGATGAGGACTTACCCACTGTGTTGGCACGTATTGAACCTGAACTGGAAAAACTAAAGAAAGCTAAGCTGGCAGCAAAGATCGGCGAAGAATACGAATTTCTCACCGGTGAAAAACGAACCTTTGAACAAGAAGTAGATGCTATCGAGGCGGAAATAAGACAACAGGATCGAGAACGGGGCCTCATTGAAAACTTCGTACAAAGCGGCGGAAAATCACTGTGGCGAAAATGGCTCGATTTTGAAACAATTAGTTATATGGGATTTGAATTCCCTTTCAGACTTTATGTCGATGATAATCCAATACCCGGCAAACAAGGTGATGTCACTTTAAAGTTCGTAACACCTTTATATGCACAGGTAAATGTAAAAATCGACGATATGGAGAACCAGAGCCTTCGTTCCGATGAACAGAAAACCATTTTCTTCCTCTCCGGAAGCATCAAAGGCTTTGATATGGAATTGACCCGTTATATGGCGGTGAAGCAAGTGATCGATAGCTGGAAAGGGGACCCTCACCGCAGCGAAGAGTCAAGGAAACTGTCACGGGACCGGGAGTCAAATGAACTCCCCAAGATCGAACGGCGGGTGCTCGAAGCATTGAGAGAAGGTATCCGAAAGGGCTGGGTGATTTTCCGCGGCTCAAGCCACTCAGTGATTTTAAAACAAGGCCAAAAACCCGGCGAAGCACTGCGCGCTGAAATCGCTAATTACTGGCCCACACTATATCCTAAATTCGATCGCTTACCCGTCCGCATTGCCAATGATCAACGAGCTGTAAAAGAAGCACTGGATGGAACGCCAAACCCCAGAAAAGATATTCTGCAACTTAAACTTTATAATAAAGCCGGTAAACTCAACACCAACTGCCCTCTACTGGATGCTATTCGTATGCATCTCTCTACTCAGCAAAACCAGGGGCGCAGAGTTCTCGGAAAGGAAATTAGCGATGTTTTTATTGCTGCCCCTTACGGATGGGACCCCAATGCCATACGGGTCGGTGTGGCCGCCCTGGTACGCAGCGGCGCAGTAAAAATTCTTATCAATAAAAAACCGTTTACAAATCCCGCTGACCAGGAAGTCATCGATGCGTTACGTATAAGCAGGAAATTCGATTGCACCGAATTAGTTTTAGAGATTTCGGAAATCGATCCTGATATTCTTACTGAAGTCCGTTCATTCCTGATGAACCTGGCACAACGCCGCAGTATAGATGAAACCCCCGCCTCTCTCAGCGAGGTTGCCGAATCATTAGCCAATGAAATACTCGACAAAGCCAATACGGTTAGTGTATGGGCCAATGGCTCAGGTATGCCCCTGCCATCTTCATTTAAAAACGGTGTAGATGTCTGGAACCAGGTAAAAGCACTAACCAACCCTGTGCATCGTGTAAGGGAAATCCATGGAAACAGGATACCCCTGGAAAAAGGTTATAAATCCATCAACCGCCACGCAGACTTTCAAAAAAGAAACGGGACCATGTTCATCGCTTTTGAGCATTTTGTAAAAGAACTACTGCCTGTGGAGCATAAATTAACACCGGGAACCACTCCTGTTAAATTGATCGATGCCTATCGAACAACCGTTGATAATGCAGAGTTTGCAAACGACGAAACATGGAAACAATTACAAAGTTTGAAAGCCCAGGCAGCACTGGAAATCCAGGGCCTCATCGAATCATGGCGGGAAGAGGCCGCAAGTCAAATTAATAAAGCACTTGAAGCTTTACCCGATGAAATCGAAAAACGTGGATTAAATGAAAGTTTATTTAAGGAATTCTCAGCACAACTCCATGAATTCCTCAACAGCATAACCAGCGTTACTATACCTGCCAGGGCAGCTTCACTCCCGGACCAGGCCAGAGATATGTTAAGTAAACTCAATGATCGTATTGCTGAGGAAAAAGCCAGATTGGATAGCAAAAAAGGAAAAGTGCAACCTCGTTCTGTTAAGCGGTTAAGTTTCGGAGTTGTTACAACAATGACACGGGTGACAAATGAAGAGGAATGGGAAGCCTTAAAAGAGAAAATGGATGAACAGGTTCGCGATTTACTTAAGCAAGGTTTTGATGTGGAGCTGATCTGATGGAAGCGTCCCATAAGAAAATTCTTAAATCAATTGTCCTTAAGATTCGTCATTTGCTTGAAGGTTGGTATGATAATGAAGAAAAATGGCATGCCGGCGACCTGGAGCAGCGGCTGGCCGCTGTGGGTGTACGACGCAATCGCGAATCCGTGCCTGTGGATGAACTGCCTCATTTATCAGAAAATGATAAATATGCACGTGAAATTATTGATGCTTACCTCTCGTTAAGACAGGAGGCCGGCATAAGTATATCCGCAGCCGTGGCCGAATTTGTTAGAGAAACGGCATACACCTGGGCCAACCGGTTGTTGGCTTTGCGCTGTATGGAAGCCCGCGAATTGATCGACGAAGTTATTATCCAAAAAGATATTTACGGTGGACGGTCATTGGAACATCACCGATTGGCGCAGCGGCAGCCTGGACTATGCACCGGTGAGGATGACGGGTTATTTGCCGTTCTCGATAAGGTCTTTGCTGAACGCGCCGAAACCTTGCCGCTGCTTTTCAACCCCAGGTCTCCGGGTGTGGCTTTAAAACCTTCTGCCGCTGTATTAAAAAAATGTATTGCACTCATTTCAGGCACAGAGACGGTTAATAGCAGGGATGCCGCACCAGAAGATTTGCTTAAAGCTCCCGATGCACTGGGGTGGGCTTACCAGTACTGGAATTCAGAAGAAAAAGACCGTGTATTTGAAAAAGTCCGGACTAATAAAAGAGCAAAAATCGAGGGGTCAGATATTATTCCCGCCACTCAGCTTTACACAGAACCTTACATGGTCAAGTTCCTGGTGCAGAACTCCCTTGGGGCTTCCTGGGTGGGAATGCATCCCGATACAAAATTAATAGATAACTGGGAATATTTTGTGCGTGATGCAGACCGTGCACCGGTTAAGAAAAAACCTGTTAAAGAAATAACATTCCTTGATCCCGCTTGCGGGTCGGGTCACTTCCTGCTTGAAGCCTTCGATCTTTTCTATTCAATGTACGAAGAAGAAGGTGAATTGACCGAACCTGATGATATCTGCCACTCGATACTTGAGAACAACCTGTACGGCATCGATATCGATGAGCGTGCAGTGCAGATTTCGGAAGCTGCATTATGGATGAAAGCCGCTGAAAAGGCATTTAATTTCGCGGGGGCAGCAATAAATCTAATCTCTACCAACATTCACCTACCAAAAGGGAAGGACCATCTAAAGGCTTTCCTTTCAAAACATCCTGATGATGTTTTCCTTTTGCCTGCATTAGAGACTATATTCGAAGGATTGGAACATGTAGATGAGTTGGGAGCACTAATACAAATTGAGGAACCGGTTGAAGAAAAACTTGAAGCGGTTAGAAAGATGCCTGGAGAACAAAGAACGCTTTTTGGGCCGAAATTAGATAAAGATTGGCAAGAATGGAAGAAAGATTTAATTACACGTCTTAAGGAGCATTTTGCTAACGAAGCTGAATCTTCAAATTTGGCGGAAGCATATTTTGGGCATTCTGTGAGTAAAGGATTGGCATTGTTTGATATCTTGTCACGCCGTTATGAAGTAGTGGCAGCCAATCCTCCATACATGGGACTTCGTCAAATGGGAGAAGTCATTGAGAGATATCTTCGTAATCATTACGCAGAATACAATGATGATCTCTATGCCACATTTATAAATAGATGTGCGGCTTTAACAAAGTCAGACCATCTTACAGCGTTGGTTATTCAGCAAGGCTTCTTCTTCACAACTACTTATATAGCGGGGCGCGCGGATTTCTGGTCTAAATGTAGATTGGAGTTTTTTTTGCACATCGGACCGGGGGGGTTTATAGAAATTAGTGGTGAAGTCGTTAATACTGCACTTATTGCATTTAGACGAAAGCCACCATTGCCATTTTCTATAAGTAATTTTATAGACATTAGAGGTAAGGAAAATAAAAGTGTTGAAGTTAAAAAGGCATGTGCCAAAGGTCCAAATTTTATGCGAAGTTATGATTGGTTACGTAGGTTTCCAAAACAGCGATTGTGTTATTGGTTCTCAGATAATGTCGTGAGTCTTTTCGAAAAATATCGACCTGCTGATTTTGTCATGGATGTAAGGCAAGGTCTTGCAACGAGTGAGAATAACAGATTCATTAGGCGATGGTGGGAATGTCCAGGAAACAATCGTTGGAATGGAATAATAATGAGTGAGGGCGTTGAACGATGGTTAGCAGAGAATAATCGGGTTGTTGAATGGGATAATAATGGTGCTCGGCTACGGTCTTTTATTATCGAAAAATGTGGTTCGGTTTCCAAACGTATCTACAGTGAGGATTTCTATTTTCGCCCAGGAGTCACTTTTGGGAGACGTACGGCAGGTGCTCTAGCCGTCCGTTATGTCCCAGAAGGATTCATCTTCGATAATTCAGCACCATGTGCATTCCCTTACAATACAATGTCTGTTCTTGCTTTTCTAAATAGTAAACTTTGCGCATTTGTAGCAGATGGCCTAAACCCAACCTCATCCTTTCAGGTAGGTGATATGAAAGATATTCCTATTATTGATGAAGGAGACAATATATTGGATGAGTTTGCTCAGCGATGTGTGGAGGCCCGAAACGCTCTACTTAGTTTGCGTCCTACAGCTAGAGATTTTGATCTTAAAAAAAGGCATTTGAAAAATAGATGCGATTTAACTAGCTATCTTAATGATAGGCTTGATTCAATAGAGAAAACAGAATCGTACCTTTCTGAATGCGAACATCGTGTCGATGAACGTGTTTTTGATATTGCTAATATCGGACACAGCTCTCGAAATGTCATTAAACTATATTTTCAGAATAATTGCGGTGGAGGACGCGTCAATCCTTCAGATGTTATGATTGACGATATCATGATATACATCCTGTGTTTACTCGGTCATCGGTGGCCCAAACAGATTGAGGATATTGAGCCGATTCCCGAATGGGCTGACGTGGATGGTATCATCCCACTGACCGAGGGAACCAATGAACAAACTTTATCGGAGCGGGTACGGGAACGAATTGCGGCAGAATTTAAAGGCGGCAATGTTGCATCCATCGAACGGGAATTTGCAGAGATCATGGGTAAACCCCTCAGCCAATGGCTGGAAACGGAATTCTTTAAACACCATGTTAAACAATTCAAAAAACGCCCCATTGCCTGGCAAATCCAGAGTGGAAAATTTACTCGAAATATAAAACCGGCCTTCGCCTGCCTGGTTTATTACCATAAAATAGACGGCGACATCCTTGCCAAAATCCGCACCCAGTACGTTGCTCTTTTAAGACAGCGATACGAAACCGAATTACGCGGGATTGAATCTGTATCGATAGACTCAAGGAGCGACCACCAGGACCAACGCCGTGTGGAACTGGAAAGACTCATCGAAGAATTAAAAGATTTTGAGACCAAACTGCAAAAAGTTGCTGCCGAAGCCTTTGCCTCTGAAAAACTCAATACCCTTATAGCCGATGAAAAACCGGATAAATGGTGTTCTATCGATGGCAGCAAAGAACCACCGAAGGATAAAGAGACTTTCCTGCGCCAGGAACGCAGCTATTTCCCGGATATCAACGACGGCGTACGAGTGAATATAGCACCATTGCAAAAAGCAGGATTACTCGCTGCCGATGTATTGGCAAAAAAAGACGCAGCAAAAGCCATTGACGACAGAGCTGAATGGCGCTCCGATGAAAGACGATGGTGCCGTGAAGGAAAACTGCCAAAACCCGGCTGGTGGAGGCAGGAAACGGAGGACAACTGATGAGCCGCTTAGATTCCTTTGGCTATTGGCTGGCAGAACGAATAAAGGATATGCTTTCAGCTAAAAACTGTAAACCTGTTTTCATTATCTGGTGCGACCCGAACCTGGAGTGGCTGAAATTGCTGCGTGAAGCATCGAAATCACACGACTTTGAACTATGGGCAGACCCGGAAGAGCATGAACTAATACTCCGTGACCGTTTTTATAAATCAAAATCAACTATGAGTGTTATCTGGCTGCCAATTAAAAAAGAAGAAATCACCTGGTTCAAAGTCTTTGAATTGCAAGCCAATAATATATGGGAAAAGAGCCTGCTTGAAGCTCTCCGGGATTATGGCGTAAATATTACACGGGAGTTCGAAAAAGACCTGATCCCTTTGCTTCCGACACATGCATTGGAATGGTTCAATGAACCCATGAACGTATGGAAAGAATTAACACCCGGTACCTCAAAACGCAATCTTGTCGATGACGATAGAATACTTGATGTCTTGGCCGGAGAACCCGGAGAATTTGAACGCCTTAAAAAACAAGAACTATTTCAGATTTTTAAACGCCGCGCCACAGAAGACTACGGACTCCCCGATCCCACAGATATGGATGAAAAAAACTGGCGAATAGCCGCAGCAGCCAGTTTGCTGTCTACAGAAGCCGCAGTTCGCAACCCCCAAAATCCTCCCGGCGAAGGAGATTATATTATCCCCGGAGGATTACAACAGGAAAATGCTGTAAAACTACTCGATCGGTGGCAGCACCATGTCAGATTCATCCCCTCATTTGAGAAAATAGTACAAGAAGCAGACCGCACATTGGGATTATCCTATTGGGCAAAAAACCTGGAAAGCCCTCCCCACTCCTTCAGCTCCCGGGCCGTAGAAGAAACACTGTTTAAACAAACCGTTACCCAACTCGATAGTATCCATGAAGTCGATCTACTGGCAGGAGAATTGCAATATATGCATCAAACTTTCCTTAAGCGATCATCGGGTTTTTGGGAAGAAATGGCAGAAAACAAAATCGGTTGGCGTTTTCTTGTGCGGCTCTCCGAAGCAGCAAGCTTTATCATAGAAAATGCAGGTATTGAGAAAAACTGGAAAACCGTCAGCGATGCCGTATCCTGGTATTGTGAACAAGGATGGCTGCTTGATCAAGCAGGAGAGGAACTGTTTTTAGAAATGCCGGAATTACCCGAAAGCCTGAATCGCATCCGCGCAAGGCTGCGGAGAAGTTATCAGCGTAAAATCGATCAAATCGGCCGGACGTTTTCCGACCTTTTATCAAAAAATCCCGGGGAAATATTTTCGCAGCCCTCAGCAGGTGAAGTGTTAGCCAATGAACTTAAACAGGGAAAAACACCCACGGCTATTCTCATCCTGGATGCTTTCAGGCTTCAATTGGGACATCGCCTGGCTGATTACATTAACAAGGGCGAACCGGAGAAAAGAGCACACATTCTAACTGCCGTGGCTCCGGTACCCAGTATCACTTCACTGGGTATGGCGTTTGCACTTCCCATGGAAAAAGATAAACTAAACGTGTCTTATTTACCAGAAGAAAAAATATTTAATGTTTACGGGGAAGGTTTTAAAGGGAATCTCACTTGTGCCAACGAGCGCCGCAAATGGCTTTCCAAATATTTTAAGATCAAAGAATTTATGAGTATTGCCGATGTGTTGGACAGTGACCGGTTAAAGTCCATCAGTCCGGCAAAAAGTACTATTGTAGTAGAGGGTGGGGAATTCGATATAGAGGGGCATGAAGGAAAACTTCAACTAACCGGTACCGAAGATCATTTAAGACGATACACCACAGCCATCCATAGACTTCGCAATGCCGGTTATAACCGTATTCTTATAGTAACCGATCATGGGTATTTCCATTGGCAGCCGGAAAGCGATGAAGTTGAAGAAGAAAAACCCGAAGGTGATTTATACTATCGTTCCCGCCGGGCATATGTCGGGCATGATCTTAAACACAGCAGCGCTTTGCACCTGTCTATTCCCCGCTCCGATCTTGAAACCATGACCCCCCGCAGCATAAATGCGTTTAAAACCTATGGAGGGCTTGGTTACTTTCACGGCGGTGCATCGCTGCAGGAAATAATTATCCCGGTTATTAAAATAAATTATCCCGCTAAATCAATCAAAACTCCGGTTGTACTCAAACCGGTAGAATATATTTCAAGCGAAATCCCCATAGTTCAAGTGGAAGCAGGAGTACCTACAGGGCAGCGGACCCTTTTCCCCGACAATACCCAATTATCCCGTCGAATAATCATAAAAGTTAAAGAACCCGATACAGGCAAGCTGGTATTTCGCCATAAAGATGCCGTAGTTATCGAAGCCGGTGGAGAACCAACACCAATACGACTGGAAATTATTGAACCACGACCGTCAATTCCATATGGAACCTCCCTGGTGGTTGAAGTCATAGACGCAGATGACGAAGAATTACTGGAAAGAGAAAAAATTATTTTAAAGGTGGACATCGATGAATGGTAATAATACACTCCCGGAAAATATTGAAATGACAGACCCATTAGACCGGAAACTTATTGAAGCATTTCCCGGTCGTGTGGTTCGAAAAGACCTGGTTCAAAAGTTAAAAGTCGGGTTCTCGATCCCCGTGTTTGTACTAGAATACCTGTTGGGCAAATACTGCTCCTCAACCGATGAACAAGAAGTGGCAGAGGGATTAAAGCGAGTTAAAGATGAAATTTCAGAACGGGTGGTGCGAGCAGACCAGGGTGAATTAATCAAATCCCGTCTTCAACGAACCGGCTCAATGAAAATAATCGACATGGTAACAGTTATTTTTGACGAAAAAGACCGTGGCGGAAAGTATTGGGCAAAATTGGCGATTTCAGGCTTAGAAAAGGTTCATATAGATGAAGCCATGGTATATAAATATGAACGGGTTTTGACCGGTGGAGTATGGGCGACGGTTGAAATAACCTATGATGAATCCATGGTGCACGGCGGAGTCACACGTCCCTTTATCCTTAATAAGATAAAGCCGATCCAGATTGCCAGTGCCAATCTCGGAGAATTTATCGAATCTCGTGGGAAATTTACCCGCGAAGAATGGGTGGATGTAATGCTGCGTACTATCGGTTATGAACCCACCCATCCTGATTTTACCTGGCGTATTAAGATGCTGTGTTTATTAAGATTGCTGCCCATGGTAGAGAAAAATTACAATTTTATAGAATTGGGACCTAAGGAAACCGGTAAATCCTTTGTGTTTCGAGAAATATCCCCCTATGTTATTTTGTTGTCAGGAGGTCAAGGCTCAGTGGCCGACCTATTCGGTTGGAAAAACCGTAAAGATAAACCGGGTCTGGTGGTTCGTTATGACACAGTGGCCTTTGATGAGGTGGCAGGCTCACACTTCAAAAATGAATCCGATAAGCAGATGTATAAAGGCTACATGGAGCAAAGCTCTTTTTCCAGGGGAGATGATAAGGGAACAATATCCGCAGAAGGAGGAATTGTTTTCAACGGTAACATCGAAGGTGAAATTGAATCGATTGCACGCACCTCACATCTTTTTATCCCTTTGCCGGAAACTATTCGCAATGACACTGCTTTTCATGACCGCTGGCATGCTTATTTACCCGGCTGGGAAATGTTAAAACTCGTGCCGGATCACTTTACAACCCATCTTGGATTCATCGCTGATTATATTGCAGAAATATTTCACAACGGTTTTCGTAACCTGAACTATACAGATGCCCATGAAAAACATTTTGCCTTTGGTAATCATGTGGGCCAGAGAGATCGAAAAGCCGCAGTTAAAACCATTTCAGGTCTAATTAAGCTAATCCACCCGGATGGCAAGTTTTCCAAAAAAGAGATGAAAGAATACGTATCCTTTGCTCTGGAAATGCGCCGCAGAGTAAAAGAGCAACTAAAACGTATTAACCCTATTGAATTTTCAAGAGTCAATCTTTCGTATCTTGATAATGAAACAGGAGACGAGTATGTTGCCCAATGTATTGAATTAGGAGCTGCAAGGCTGATACCTGAAGGACCTCTTCCGCCTGGAGATATCTTTAGCATCGGCTATGATCCCACTGGTGATAGAATGGCACTGTTTCGCATTCAAGTTGCAGCTATGCCTGGCTCCGGTAGATTTCAAATGGTCGGAATCACATCCAAAGCAATAAAAGAAAGTGCGCGAATGGCCTATGAATATTTACGTGGAAATGCCAAAAGAATTGGACTTGAACAGGATATAAGAAGTTATGATTTAAATATTCAGGTGATGAGCCCCATGCAGGGAAAGGACACCGAAGATCTGGGTATTGCTTTCTTCGTATCCATACTTTCTGCTATTGTAAGCAAAAACACAGCCTCAAGTTTAGTTGTTCTTGGTAAAATGTCGATTCATGGTGTACTTAGTCGATTGGAACGCTTTGGTGATTGTCTGAGAGTGGCAATGGATTCTGGAGCTAAGCAGGTCATGATACCTACAGCTAACGCCTCTGATATAGGCAACATCCCCACAGAACTCCTTGACAAAATTCGTATTGATTTCTTTTCAGAGCCTAAGCAGGCAGCCTTCAAAGCGATATCCGAAGCTTGATAGGGGATACATCAAAATGGGAATTACAATACAATACCGGGGACAATTAAAATCACCCGATCTTATCGATAACATCCGCAACGATTTAAAAAACATTGCTGACCGCATGGGATGGGAATATACCATGCTGGATGAAGATTTTGAAACGCCCACGGATGCCAGGTTAGAAGTGAGCGAAAAAGGGTGTGAAATTGTCGGTCACCTGGCANNAACGGCATTCTTCGCGATCCGGTTCAGATGGCGCAACCAGAAAAGAAACAAGAAGTTGAGCATGAAACCCTGCCTTTTACTTTTGTAAAAACGCAATTTGCACCCCCGGATATTCACATCACACTGGTAAAATTCCTCAGATACCTGCAAGAGAAATATTTTCAAACGTTGGAAGTTATCGATGAAGGGAGTTATTGGGAAACAGGGGATGAGGATTTGTTAAAGGAAAAAATGGGATTTTTATCCCGGAAAATGGATGCGGTTGCTCAAGCCCTCGAAGATAGCTGGATAGAGGTGGAACCTGGTGATTCGGATTTAGATATTTTAGTGAAGATTGAAAAGGTTCTTAGAGAGATAGACCAATAAATTGTTGGGTGTCAATCAAGTATAACCTTAAAGAGTAATCGGCGGTAAAAAATGTGCACGGTGCATGACAATCTGACTTTTTTGTGGCATCAGTAACAGTAGGCAGTAGGCAGTTGGCAAGTAGGAAGGGAAGAAAGAATCAAAAAAATTGAAATTCTAAAGATTTTAGTTTATAATAGACTACATGATTAGCAATGACGATTTTTCAAACATAGCTGCGTTGGAATTTATAATCCATATTGGAAGTCTTGAATGAGGTAAGGTCTATCAAGTATTTTATCAGTACCGGTTGGTCATCCTTGTCAGTTGCAACTGTAAAAAGAAAATTTTTGTAAAGGCATATGGGTTTCCGGGGAATGTCATTTACTTTCTCCAACTGAGGTAATGGCAAATAAAAGTTATCGATGTATTTGCCCTCTTTGGTGAATACATCCACCAGCACTCCTTTTCCCTTTTCCACCGTAGAAGTCAAAACCCAGAGATAATCCTGGTAAATGATTAACTTTTGAACATCGTTGAAGAATTTCGGGGGTTGTACCAGTGGTTTGATTTTTTTCTTTGCTGATTCCTCTACCCTGTAACGAACAGGGGAATAT
>JABAOH010158178.1_pt1 | contig 17333 bp, 16 predicted proteins | sample 7062181 | NCBI WGS metagenome assembly JABAOH01 (sample SAMN14538630, study PRJNA623070) | marine sediment metagenome | biome: marine biome [ENVO:00000428]; feature: marine pelagic biome [ENVO:01000023]; material: deep marine sediment [ENVO:00002113]; isolation source: pool of 5 deep marine... | reverse complement strand
GAAAAAGCCGGCGGAGATCTGTTGTTTATCGTCAGCGCGCCGAAGCTCGATCGCAGTGGCGCCGCTTCCAAGTGGGTAAAGGCGCTCGAGGCTGCGGGAGGCTACTGCCAGGTATGGCCGCTCGCATTGCGAGAATTGCCGGCATGGATCAAGTCGCGAATGCATGCTGCCGGTCTTGACCCGGATACGGATGCGGTACGTTTGGTGGCAGATCGCGTGGAAGGCAACTTGCTCGCGGCGCAACAGGAAATCGAGAAACTGCGGCTGTTACACGGCGAAGGCAAGATCACCGCGGCCGATGCAGAGTCAGCGGTGGCCGACTCGAGCCGTTTCGACGTGTACAAGCTGGTCGATGCCGCAGTTGCCGGTGACGGCGCGCGGGCAGTTCGCATCCTGGCCGGACTGCGTACGGAGGGCGTTGAACCCGTCATCGTCATGTGGGCGCTGACGAGAGAGCTTCGCACGCTTGCGCGCATGGCGGACAGTATCGAGTCGGGGGATGATCTGGGCAGCGCGCTCGGGAAAGCGGGTGTCTGGCAGAACCGGCAAGGCCTGGTTCGCGCCTGCGTCGCAAGGCATCGCGCAGGGGACTTTTACAAGCTGATCAAGCTCGCGCGCGAGGCGGATGCCGCCGCCAAGGGCCAGCTGCGCGCCGATCCCTGGCAGCTCGCGATGCAAATCGTGCTCGGACTGGCAGTCGGCAGCATGAAGATGGCAGGCTGACATGCTTGCGTCAGGCAAATCGAAACTGGCGGGAACCGGAAGTGCCGTTATGAGGTCCCATGGGCAGTCAAGAGCAAAGAATGCTGGATGGCACAACATGAGTCCGATGGGTATCTTCGGTGGTACTTTCGATCCGATCCACTACGGCCATCTGCGCACCGCTTTCGAGATGTTGCAGGCCCTGCGTTTCGACGAGGTGCGGTTCATGCCTTGCGGCAGCCCGCCGCATCGCGATGCGCCGGTTGCGAGCGCTGAAATGCGGCTCGAGATGGTTCGCGTGGCGACCGAGGGGCAAGCGGGATTTTCGGTGGACGATCGGGAATTGCATCGAGAGGGACCGTCTTATTCGGTCGATACGCTGGCCGCGCTGCGTGACGAATTTGCGGAGCGTCCATTGGCACTGATTATCGGCATGGACGCGTTCCTTGGTCTGCCGAGGTGGTACCAGTGGCGGGATATATTGCAACTTGCACATATCGTGGTCGCGCATCGGCCAGGCTGGCGTGCACCGGACATAGGACCACTCGGAGAATTGATTGCGGACTGTGGCACGCATCGCATCGGCGATATACATAAGGCAAGTTTGGGACACATATACATACACGACGTGACGCAACTCGAGATTTCGTCATCGGATATTCGCGAGCTCGTCGCGGCAGGAAGAGATCCACGCTTCCTGATGCCGGACGGTGTGCGCGCGGTAATAGAACAATGCGGGTGCTACGCGGCAGGTGGCGGGTCCCAATAAACGGTTTTTGGTTTTGAATGGTGGTTGAATGAATAGCGAACAACTATGCCAGCTGGTGATTGATGCACTGGAGGAAATAAAAGCAAGGGATATCGTCAAACTTGATGTGCGCGAGCTCACAACCGTTACAGATTACATGATTGTGGCGAGCGGCACGTCCAATCGGCACGTGCAAGCCTTGGCAGATGCGGTCGCGGAAAAAGCCCGCGAGGCAAAGCATCGTCCGATTGGCATCGAAGGCGAGAACGGCAGCGAGTGGGTGCTCCTGGACTTGCAGGATGTGCTGGTACACGTGATGCTGCCGCGCGTCCGGGAGTTCTATAACCTCGAGAAACTGTGGATGCTGAGGCCGGCTAAGGAACTGGTCGCGACCGAGAGCTAGAGACAGCTTCTCCGTGCATATTCGACTGATAGCGGTCGGTGATCGGCAGCCGTCCTGGGTCGACACCGCATTCGAAAATTATCTCAAGCGATTGCCGCGGCAGTGGCAATTTCGCCTGGACCTCATCGCGACTGCATCGCGCTCGAAGAAAGCGGACACGCAGAGCGCGAAAAACACGGAAGGGAAGAAGGTACTGGCGAAGATAAGGGAGGCGGAGCGCGTCGTTGTCCTCGACGAACGCGGCGAAGAGTTTTCCAGCCCTGAATTGGCGGCAAGGCTGGAAGCCTGGCAAAGAGACGGGCGCGACCTGACATTCGTTATCGGCGGACCGGATGGCGTGTCGGCGGAATGCCTGGAACGCGCGGATCTTTGCTGGTCGTTGTCGCGACTGACGCTCGCGCACGGCCTCGCGCGCATTTTGTTCATAGAACAGCTGTACAGGGCCTGGTGCCTGGCGAGCGGGCATCCGTATCACCGCTCATGAACGAACCCGTGTTGCACCTGGCTTCTGCATCGCCGCGCCGCCGCGAACTCTTGTCCACCTTGGGCCTGCAGTTCAGCCACGGCGGCGTCGATGTCGACGAATCCGCGTTGCCCGGCGAGCCACCAGGCGACATGGTGCTGCGCCTGGCAACGGTGAAAGCCCGGACTGCACACGATTCCCGCGAGGATCGGGTGCCCGTGCTGGGCGCCGATACGGCCGTTGTTCTCGGCGACCGCATCTATGGCAAACCGGCGTCCAGGCAGGACGCGCTCGACATGCTGGCCGGGCTGTCTGGGCGCACGCACCAGGTCCTGACCGGGGTCGCCCTGCTTGCGAATGGCAGGCTGGACACCACGTTGTCGGTTACAGCGGTGGAGTTTCGCGAAATCCGTCCTGACGAGGCCGAGGCTTACTGGCAAAGTGGTGAACCGGCCGGCAAAGCCGGCGCCTACGCTGTTCAGGGTCTCGGCGGTATTTTCGTCAGGGCAATCAACGGCAGCTATACGGGCGTGGTCGGACTGCCGGTCTTCGAGACCGCAGAATTATTGCGACGTGCCGGCATTGTGCCTCCAGGGATGTCAGCTCATGGATAACAAGCCAAACGTGACCGACGAATCTCCGAAAGAAGAAATCCTGGTCAACGTGACGCCGAGGGAAGTTCGCGCGGCATTACTGGAAAACGGCGTCTTGCAGGAGATCTACGTCGAGCGGGCATCCAGGCGCGGTCTGATCAGCAACATATATAAAGGTACTGTGTCGCGCGTGCTGCCGGGCATGCAGGCGGCATTCGTCGATATCGGGCTGGAGCGGACAGCGTTTCTGCACGCCTCGGATATCGTGCGGCGCAACGGCGTGTCCGAGAACAACGGAGAAATTGTCGTGCCGGACATCCGGGAACTGGTTCGCGAGAACCAGGAGGTTCTCGTGCAGGTCATCAAGGACCCGCTGGGCAGCAAGGGCGCCCGGCTGACCACGTTCATCACGCTGCCATCGAGGTTCCTGGTCTACCTGCCAACCGGCACGGGTGTCGGGGTCTCGGCGCGCATCGAGGACGAAGAGGAGCGGGTCCGCCTGCGCGAGGAAGTCGAAGCCATGCTCGATGGAGACGAGCAGGGCGGCGGCGTCATCGTGCGCACGGCTGCCGAGGGCATGTCCCGCGACGCATTGCGGGCAGACCTCGAGTTCCTGCGAAAGCTCTGGGGGGGCGTTCAGCTTGAGTGCAGGAAAGGCAAGGTAAGAACGCTGATACACGAGGACTTGCAGCTGCCCCTCCGCGTGTTGCGTGACCTGGTGACCAGCGACGTGGAGCGCATCCTCGTGGACTCGGAAGCCGATTTCGAAAAGATGAGGGCTTTCGCGAAAAGCTTCCTGCCGGAGATCGAGCCGATGCTCGAACTCTACAAGCGCCGCAGGCCGATCTTCGACCTGCATGGCACGGAAGACGAGATCAAGAAGGCCCTTGAGCGAAGTATTTCTTTAAAATCAGGCGGATATGTAATTTTCGACCAGACCGAGGCAATGACCACGATTGATGTCAATACGGGCGCCTTCGTCGGTCATCGCAACCTGGAAGAGACTATATTCAGGACCAATCTCGAGGCCGCGGTAACAATTGCACGGCAACTGCGTCTAAGGAATCTTGGCGGCATCGTCATAATCGACTTTATCGACATGGAAGAGGCAGACCACCGGGAACGCGTCATGCAGGTGCTCGAACAGTCAATGGCTCGCGATCACGCGAGACATCAGATTACCCCGGTGTCGCCGCTCGGGCTGGTCGAGATGACGCGCAAGCGCACCAGGGAAAGCCTGCAGCACGTTTTGTGCGAGGATTGCGCGAGTTGCGACGGGCGCGGTTTCGTGATGACCGCAGAAACGGTCTGTTTCGAGATCTTTCGTGAGATCATTCGCCAGCACCGACAATTCGAGTTTGACAAGATTCTTGTTCTCGCCCACCAGGAAGTCATCGAGCTGCTGCTGGACGAGGAAGCGAAGGGGCTGGCCGAGATCGAGGAACAGACCGGCAAGCCAATTCGGCTGCAGCCGGAATCGCTCTACCTGCAGGACCAATTTGACGTTGTCCTGATCTGATACGGACTACGGTGACGCCGGAAAACGCACAGGCACGATGAAGCAATTGCTGCAAAAACTGATTAAGTACCTGGCCTATGTCACGGCAGCGCTCGTTATCGTGCTCGCGTTGGCGGTCGGAGTATTCAGGCTCATGCTGCCGCGATTACCGGAATACCAGGAAGAAATCAAAGGCTGGGCCAGTGCCGCAATCGGGATGCAGGTCGAATTCTCCGGCATGAATGCACGCTGGCGATTCAGCGGCCCGGAAATGAATTTTTTCAATGCGGAACTCAAGAGTCCGGGCGCAACGGAAAGCCTCCTGTCCGCGCAAGAAGTCAGTATCGGCGTTGGGCTGTTGCGCCTGCTGGCCGACCGCGAACTGGTTGTCGATCGTATACTGATACGGGACACGGACATCGATTTACGGCAGGACGAGAACGGACAGTGGTTGCTGCAGGGACTGCCGATCGATGACGTTCTCCGCACGCGCGATGTAACCGCGCAACAAGGAGCTACCGTAGAAATCGTCGGACGGGACATCCGCGTCGATTACGAACATCCGGCGTCAGGACAACTCGTTCCCTTTACGATTGCCGCAATGAGCGTTGTGCGTGAAGCGGATCTCGTCGAGATCGAAGGCACCATAGAACTGCCGGAAGAGTTCGGCGATAGCCTCGAGATAACTGCAGAACAACTGAGCCCGGATACCGGGCAGGGCCTGTGGCGGTTGTTTGTTGAAGGTAACTCTCTCGAGCTTGCCGGCTGGTCACGCCTGCAGCCCGCCGGGCTGCCGGAAATCTACTCCGGGACTGCAGATGTCAGCATATGGCTCGACTATGCGCCGGGCGATCTGCAGCGCGCGACGCTCAACGTGGTCGTCGACGAGCTGAGCCCGCGCGCCAATTCCACGACGGCGCCATTCGGGCTTCAGGGCAGTATCGAATACTCGTCCGAGCTGAACGGGTTCCTTCTGGCGGCAAATCAGTTTCGCCTGATGACGGTCGATGGCGACTGGCCGCTGTCAACGCTGCAATTACGTGTCTCGGCCGATGAAAATCGTGCGCTGACCGGGTTGCGCGCGAACGCATCCTTTCTCGATTTGAACGATTTGAAGTACGTCGACGTCTGGATCCCGGATGCGCAGCGATCGATGCTCGAGGAAATTGATCCTACGGGCGTTTTGCGAAACCTGAGCATCGATCTGTCCGACCTCGATTCGGAAGAGCCGGAATTCGATGTCACGGCGGACCTGGAATCTGCGGGATTTGCGGCGGGCGAGGGCCGTCCGGGGATTCGTGAATTCAGCGGCCGAATACGCGCGGATCGCGATGGCGGTCGAATCGAGATCGCATCGACCGACCTGACGGTAGACAGCGGACCTGTACTTGCCGAGCGCCTTTCCTTCGACGATGCCGTGGGTACGATTATCTGGCGGCGCAGCACGAACGGCGTCATCTTTCTGTCAGATAGCATTCAAATACGCAATGCCGACTTCGACAGCGAGAGCAGTCTGCAAATCGTCGTACCGGCGAATGGTGATGCGCCGTTCGTGGACGTGCAAAGCGACTGGAATATCAATGATGTCAGCGCGATTCGGCGTTACCTGCCTGTCAACATTTTGAACGCGCCGATCGGCCAGTGGCTTCAGATGGCCCCTGTATCCGGTATCGTGAGCGAGGGCACGCTGCGCCTGAACGGGTCACTCGACAGGTTTCCTTTCGACGACGGGGACGGTTCCTTTCAAATAACGGCTGAATTCGAAGATTTCGTCCTGCGATACTCGGACAGGTGGCCTGCGCCCGAATTCGGCTACGTCGATATCGTCGTCGACAACATGCGACTGAGTTCGACCAGGAACTTCGCCGATGTTTTCGGCAGCATGGTAGAAAACGCCGAGATCGTCATCCCGGACCTGCGCAATCCGGTGGTACAGATCAATGCTTTCGCCACCGGAACGCTCGAGTCACTGCGCAGCTATGGGGCGGCGAGCCCGATCAACGACGTGCTCGGCGGACAGCTTGACAGGGTCGGGGTCGACGGCGACGCATCTCTGGATCTGACTGTCAGCTATCCCGTCAGGGACAAACTCAATTACAAATATACGGCCCGCATCCGCAGCAGCGACGGTTCGCTGCGCATCGACGGGCTTCCGGCACCGGTCACCGAACTCAACGGAGTGGTTGCAATCTCGCGCGACAGCATCAACGCCGAATCGCTGTTTGGCCGCTTTCTCGGAAACCCGGTCGATATAGAACTGACGCGCAGCGACGATCCCGCCTCGCCACACAGCATACTGCTCGAAGCAACTGGCACTGCGAGTGCGGAGGCGCTCGTCGACGAACTCGGATTACCGCTTGCCGGGGTCGCCAGCGGAAACATGGCTTATGGGGCAATCGTCCGTTTTCCAAACACCCAGGCAGAAACGCCCGGATTGATGCAGGTCGCAGTCGAATCCGACATGCGGGGATTCCAACTCGATTTGCCGGCGCCGTTAACGAAGCGTTCCGACGAAAGCTTGCCGCTGACACTGAGTATCGAGTTTCCCGGGCGGAACCGGATCGATACTGCCGGCAGCCTTGCCGACAATCTCAAGTGGAATGCGAGCTTCCTCAAAGAGCTGGACGATTGGGATTTCGATCGTGGTGTTTTGGCCGTCGGCGGCGACTATCCGGAGGTACCCGATATCCGGGGTCTGCACATCGTCGGGCAAACGCCCGAAGTACGCATTCATGACTGGCTGGCGCATGCGCGACGTGACCAGAAACAGAGCGGTATCGGAGATCGCGTGCGAACCATCGACCTGACTGTCGACAACCTGTATGTCGTGGGTCAGCGGTTGACGAATCACCGGGTCAGTATGAATCGCGGCGGCTCGGACTGGTTCATTCGGTTCAGCGGTGAGCAAGCACAAGGCAGGGTGACGATTCCTTACGACTTTTCCGGCGACAGGCCGCTGACCGTGGAGATGGAACGTCTGATCCTGCCAGGCAGTGAAGAAGAAACAGCATCGTCGGAGATTGCGGTCGATCCGCGCACCCTGCCGGAAATTCGCATCAGCGCCAACGAGTTTGCGCTGGGCGATCGATTCTTCGGTCAGCTTGGCATTGATCTGCATCGCACCGACAGCGGCCTGGAGTCCGATAATTTGGCGACCGTCGACGAAACTTTCACGGTCACCGGCAGGGCTGGCTGGATCGTCGACATTTACGAAGAATCCGGGCAGCGCACGTTTCTCAACGCGACCTTGAAAAGTACTGACATCGAACAGACGATGCGGCGGCTCAGTTACCAGCCGGGAATCGTCGGCGACGTGCTCGAGGTCGATCTGGACATTAGCTGGGCCGGCGGACCGCGTCAGGATTTTATTGAATCGCTAAACGGCAGCGTGCAGGCGAGGCTGGCCAACGGCCAGCTCGAAGATGTCGAGCCCGGTGCGGGACGGGTATTTGGCTTGATGAGTATTGTGGCATTGCCACGAAGACTATCCCTCGACTTCCGTGACGTGTTCGACGTCGGCTTCGGGTTCGACGAGATCACCGGGAGTTTCCGCGTGGTCGACGGAGAGGCATTCACCTGTGACCTGACGCTGACCAGTCCGGCGGCAGATGTCGGCATTGTCGGGCGTGCCGGCTTGTATGAACGTGATTACAGCCAGACGGCGATCGTCAGCGCTAATTTCGGCAATACCTTGCCCGTTGCGGGATACGTCGTCGCCGGGCCGCAAGTCGCCGCGGCGCTGCTCATTTTCTCGCAGATCTTCAAGCAGCCATTGCAGGAAATGAGCCAGGTTTACTACGCCATCGACGGCTCGTGGGACGACCCGGTGATCGAAGTTGCCAACGCCGACCGCTTTGCCGAAGCCAGCAGCCTCGCAGGCTGCATTTCGACCACGGAGTAAGCGTTTGAGCACCCCGGCCCAGGTTCGCGCTGCCGCCATTCAGATGCGTAGCGGTGGCCAAGTCAATGAGAACCTGGAACTCGTCGATGCTCTCCTGGAGCAGGCGGCCTCGCAAAAGGTCGTGATCGCGTTTCTTCCGGAAAACTTCGCGATCATGGGCGCACGGGACGAGGACAAACTCGAATATGCCGAGAAGCCGGGTAGCGGCCCGATCCAGGAATTCCTCGCGGATGCGGCACGACGTCACAAGCTCTGGATAGTAGCGGGCAGCCTGCCGCTTAAATCGCGGCTCGCCGGAAAGTGCTTCGGCGCATCACTCGTCTACGACAATGATGGCAAGGCCAGCCGCATTTATCGCAAGATTCACCTGTTTGACGTGGACCTGCCCGGGTGTGACGAGCGGTATCGCGAATCGGCTACCATGGATGCCGGCGAAGAAGTTGTCGTCATAACATCACCGCTGGGTCAACTCGGGCTGTCGATTTGTTACGATCTGCGTTTTCCGGAACTCTATCGCCGCCTGGCTGATGACGGAGCGACCGTCTTCAGCATACCGGCGGCGTTTACGAATGCGACCGGTAGCGCACACTGGCGCACGCTGATCAGGGCGCGCGCCATCGAGAACCTTGCGTACGTCGTTGCAGCGGCTCAGTACGGTTCTCATCCGAGCGGCCGTATTACTTACGGGCATTCGGCGATCATCGATCCCTGGGGCCGGGTGATTGCGGAACAGGAAACCGGGGACGGTGTCGTCATAGCGGATATCGATACCGGTTCACCGGTCGAGTTGCGGGCGCAATTTCCGGTTCTTGAGCACCGGAGAATCTGAACAGGCAGAATAAACTTGGCAAAAGAAGCAGCAAACGAGAATGCAGTCGAGACGGTGATGTCGCGCGTGCTGGCGCCGGCCGGACTGGAAGAACGCCACCTCAACAAGGCGCTGGGCTCGATCAACTTGCGCGATGTAGACGCTGCGGACCTGTATTTCCAGATCAGCCGAAACGAGTCGTGGACCGTCGAAGACGGAATACTGAAGGAAGGGAGTTTCAGCCTGGACCAGGGCGTCGGTGTGCGCGCCGTTAGCGGAGAGAAAACGGGCTTTGCGTATTCTGACGAACTGCTGCTGCCGGCGCTCGAACAGGCCGCGGGCGCGGCTCGCGCAATAGCAATGCAGGGCCAGTCCAAATCCGTAAAGGTGACGCCGGGCAAGCTGCCGCAGAGCCTTTATCCGCCCATCGACCCGATCGTCAGTATTACGGACGAGCAGAAGAAAGCGCTGGTGAGCGAAATCGATCGGCAAACGCGGCTGCTGGACAAGCGCATCGAGCAGGTCATCGTCAGCCTGACCAGTTGCCAGGACCTTGTCCTGATTGCCGCTGCCGATGGCACCCTCGCCGCCGACGTACGGCCACTGGTGCGACTCAACGTAAGCGTCATCGTCGAGGAAAACGGCCGGCGCGAGCAGGGCTACGCGGGCGGTGGCGCGAGGGCCGACCTGAAATATTTTTTGCACAACGATCTGGCCATGGATCTCGCCAAAGAGGCCGTGCGCCAGGCGTTGATACTGCTGGACGCATCGCCGGCGCCGGCGGGCGCGATGCCGGTGGTGCTCGGCAACGGATGGCCCGGCATTCTGCTGCACGAGGCAGTAGGGCACGGACTGGAAGGAGACTTCAACCGCAAGGGAACTTCCGCTTTCACCGGGCGCGTGGGCCAGCAGGTTGCATCGTCGCTGTGCACGGTTGTCGACGACGGCACTATCGAAGGCCGGCGCGGCTCACTGGCCGTCGATGATGAGGGCACACCTGGTCAGTACAACGTCCTCATCGAGAACGGCATCCTGAAAGGCTACATGCAGGACAAGCTGAATGCCCGCCTGATGGGCGTCGCGCCCACCGGTAACGGCCGCAGAGAATCGTTCGCGCATATTCCCATGCCCCGCATGACCAATACCTTCATGCTGGCCGGACCCCATGATCCGCGGGAGATCATCGAGTCCGTCGACAAAGGCCTGTATGCGCCGAGTTTCGGCGGTGGCCAGGTAGACATCACTTCCGGCAAGTTCGTGTTTTCCGCGAACGAGGCCTATCTGATCGAAAAAGGCAAGGTGACGATACCGGTAAAGGGCGCAATGCTCATAGGCGATGGACCTGAAGTACTCGGCCGCATTTCGATGGTCGGTAACGACCTCGAACTCGATCGCGGTGTCGGTACCTGTGGCAAGGATGGCCAGTCCGTGCCAGTCGGCGTCGGGCAGCCGACGCTGCGCATTGACGAACTGACTGTCGGCGGCACGGCCTGATTCTGTTAAGTCGGGTGTGCTGCGCCGCCCGGACTGGACTTATGTGCGCGCGCTAGGGACAATCGACCCGGGTCTTATAAGAAAGTGACACGTTATGTGGGTGTCCAAACCAATCTACGAAAGTCTGCCGTATTTCTATCTGCTGTCCGGAGCAATATCGCTTGGGGCCTCGATGTACCTGAATCACTGGTACTGGCCGACAATCTGTTTCGTCGTGGGGCTGGCGTGCCTGGTTGCGGGCCTGGTCGTGTTACTCAAGCGTCGCGACTACCGGCAGCAACACAAGCAGCAGACGGGTCACAGCCAGGACCTTTAGTGTAGCGCCGCTGGAGGCGCTCCTAACTAACCGATTACCGCGGATTTTTCCTCGAAAACTTGATCGCTTTCGCGCAGATCCGTGTACACGAGTTCGTGAATGCCGAGCGCGACAATATCGCCATCACGCAGCCGGTGCCTTTTGACCCGTTTGTTGCCGACCAGGATACCGTTAGTGCTGTTCAGGTCTTCGATGGTGCAACCGAAGCTGTTGCTCGTGATCTGCGCATGGCGGCGGCTGACGAACTTGCTCCTGATGTGGATGTCGTTGTCCGGGGAACGGCCGACAATGGCCCGGCCGGCGCCGAACAGGTGCTCGGACAAGACCTTACCCTTGCTGCGCACTTCGATCTTGGTCAGATGCGAGACTTTGGGAACGTTGAGCACGATCTGCGGAAGCTCGCGGTAACGTCCGGAAACGGATTCGTGTTCCTGCCAGTTCAGCTCCTCGACGGCAACCATGATGTCGTTGTCATCAATTGTCTCTTTGCCCTCGGCAAACGCGCAGAGCATGGCGGTATCGCAGAGCGTATTGATGAGGCGTGGAATGCCGCCGCTATACAGGAAAAGTTTCGGAAATGCGTTTTCCGTAAACGGTCCGGCCTGTTCCCTGCCGGCAACCTTTAATCGGAATTCGATGTATTCGCGCATTTCGCGACGATCGAGTGACTCTATATGAAACCGAAGGCGCACACGCTGCACCAGTTGCTTCAGCTTCGGACTGTCCAGTTTGTCTTTCAGCTCGGGCTGTCCGGCAAGGATGATGCGTAATACTTTTTCCTTGTGGGTTTCGATACCGGATAGCAGGCGGATTTCCTCGAGCACTTTCTTGCTGAGATTTTGTGCCTCGTCGACTATCAATACGACTTTCTTGCCCTCGGAGTACTGCTCGATGAGGAACATATTCAAGGTATCGAGCAATTCGACCTTGCGTTGCTCGAACGGTTTGAATCCGAACTCGGTCAGTACCGCCTGCAAGAATTCCGTCGGTGTCAGCTGCGTCTGCGAAACGACGGCATAAACGACATCGTCGTCGAGCTCATTGAGAAAGGACTGCAGCAGCGTGGTCTTGCCGGAGCCTATTTCACCAGTGATGACGACGAAACCATCGGCCAGCCAGATGGTCGATTCCATGTAGGCCTTGGCGCGCGCATGCTGTTTGCTCCAATAGACGAATTCCGGATCGGGGGTGAGCCCGAACGGTTGTTCGTTGAGACCAAAGTGCTCCAGATAAGACATTGCGAAATGGTCTGAATGCCGTCCTTAAACTGTTGTTTTACGAGATTTTCCCTTTAGTTTACCCACATTTTAGCCTGTCAGGCCAATGCAAACCGCGAGCCAGTTCGTGCTCGCCTATGCGACCAATATCTCATTGAGGCGTGTAACTGTCCGCTCCCGATCCGCCACGTTGCGTGCGATGACAGTAATGTGTCCGAGCTTCCTGCCGGGCCTCGGTTTCTTACCATAATCGTGCAGAAACGTCGTATCCCAGTCCAACAGATCCGTTTGCGGCGGCATCGTGCCGATCAGGTTGAGCATTGCCGCATGACCGGTTGCTGACACGTCGCCGAGCGGCATGTCCAGAATCGCGCGCAAATGGTTTTCAAACTGGCTGGTCTTGGCGCCCTCTATGGTCCAGTGTCCGGAATTGTGAACGCGCGGAGCAAATTCGTTAGCCAGTAATTCGTCGCCGACGACAAAGAACTCCATCGTTAATACGCCGACATAATCGAGGTGGTCGAGCATCTGCCCGAGGTAGCGGTGCGCCAGGGCAGAAAGGTCATTGGCGTCGATCGGCGCCCTGGAGATATTGAGAATCCCCGCGCGGTGCTGGTTCTCGATCAGCGGATACACGGCCATTTCTCCGCTTGCGTTTCGCACCCCGATCGCCGAGACCTCGCGATCGAACGGAATCCATTTTTCTGCGATCAGCTGGCGGCCGCCGAGTGCTGCCAGCGCATCCGCAAGTTCGCTCTCGTCGCTCGGGATCGCCTGGCCCTTGCCGTCGTAGCCGAGCCTGCGGGTCTTCAATACGAGCGGCAGGCCGAGGTCGCCGGCCGCATCCTGCAGATCCTCGAGTGAATCGATGCAGCGGTAAGGCGCTACCGGTATCTGCAGTGATTCGAACAATTGTTTTTCATTGAACCTGTCTTGTGCGTGCCGTAATGCACCCGGAGGCGGGTACACAGTCGTATCCCCGGCAATGCGCTCGATTGCGCTTACCGGGACGTTTTCGAATTCGTATGTGATGACATCGGCCTGCAGGACCAATTGCTCGAGCCCTTCGTCACTGTCGAATGCCAGCGGGATAACCGGACCGACGACCGCTGCGGGCGGATCAGGCGAGGGATCCAGGAAAACAAACTCGAGGTCGAGTTCCTGCCCTGCGAATCCCAGCATCTGACCAAGCTGGCCGGCACCAATAATGCCAATCTTTGTCATTGATTGATTGTTACGCCGGGCCGCGTGGATCGCCGTTCGCCAGCACGGTTTCGGTCTGTTTCCGGCGGTGGGCATCGAGCGCATCCGCCAGTTCGTCGTCGCCGATGGCGAGAATCGAGGCCGCGAACAAAGCCGCGTTGACGGCTCCCGCCTTGCCAATCGCCAGGGTGCCGACCGGCACGCCGGCCGGCATTTGCACGATGGACAGCAGCGAATCCATGCCCTTGAGCGCTTTCGATTCGACCGGAACCCCCAGCACCGGCAGGCGTGTCTTTGCGGCGGTCATGCCGGGGAGGTGAGCCGCACCGCCCGCACCGGCAATGATGACCTGCAGCCCGCGGTCGGCCGCCGTCTCTGCGTATTCGTGCAGCAGGTCGGGTGTTCGATGTGCCGATACGATCTTGACCTCGTGGGCGATGCCCAGCGAATCGAGCGTTTCGCTTGCGTGTTGCATGGTCTCCCAGTCCGATTGCGATCCCATGATTATTCCGACTCGTGCGTTCATNNCCAATTCTATAATCAGCGCGGCTCGTTCTGCATCTTCGCGGTGAGTTCCCTGTGGATTTCGGAGAAGATCCTGCGCCGGATCAGGCGCCGTTTCTTGTCGTCGGTGGCGGCGTCGTGGGCTCTCGACTGCTGCATTAGCTCACGATTCTCAGTTCCGGTAAAGGCAAGGAATTCTGCGAGTGCTGCCGCACCTTCCCCGGCGATCCGATCGCGCCACTGCTCCGATTCGTGAAATATTTCTTTTGCCAGCCTGTCCTTGCGGCCGAATGCATCAAGCGCGATGCGAATCGGCTCCGGATTTACCTGGCGCATCAGTTTGCCGATGAGTTGTTTTTGCCGCCGGAGCGCACCGTGCGACTTCATCCCCTGGGCTGTTATTACTGCCTGCAGAAGCTGGTCATCAAGCGGGATGCGCGCCAGTTGTTCCGCATTCAGATCGATCAATCGCTCGCCGAGAGCCTGCAAAGCCAGGTACTCGCGTTTGCGCGCACTCTTGCTGGGTTTCGAGACGGACATTAAGGGAATGAGATCGACACAGACTCTTTGCGGCATAGTATCATGCGGGCCGGACGCGGACGGGCAGCAGAAAAACAACGGTAAATCCTTTAGCAATGATTAATTTCAGGGGAATGACATGAACGCACCGCATGGCCGCAGTGCGGTAGACCAGCAGGAACTCGAGGACATCGTCTCGCTCGTCATTAATGAAGCGAGAGAGCAAGGCGTCGACCAGGCGGAGGCTGCCGCCAGCCATGACATCGGCTTAAGTGCTACCGCCCGACTCGGAAATGTGGAGAGCCTGGAATATACGAATGACCGCGGCGTGGGTGTCACCGTCTACAAGGATCAGAAAAAAGGCAGTGCAAGTACTTCCGATTTCAGCCCGGCGGCGTTGCGCGAGGCCGTTATAAAAGCCTGCTCATTTGCCAAATACACGGCCGCTGACGAACACTCCGGGCTCGCCGACAAGGAACTGATGGCAAGCGATATACCGGATCTCGACCTGATGCACGAATGGGAGCTCGAGTCGGGCGATGCCATTCGCATCGCCATCGACTGCGAAGACGCCGCCAGGGAATTCGACAAACGGGTAACGAATTCGGAAGGCGCCACCGTAACAACCAACGCCGGCGTTCGCGCCTACGGAAACACTCACGGATTTCTAGCTTCTTATCCCAAGTCCAGCCACAGCATCAGCTGCGTTGTCGTCGGCGAGTCCAACGGCGAAATGGAGCGTGACTACTGGTACAGCACAACCCGGGACGCAGCAGACCTGGAGGCGCCGGAGGCGATCGGCAGGACCGCGGCACGGCGAACCGTGCAGAGACTGGGATCGCACAAGATCAAGACCGACCGGGCGCCGGTGCTGTTTGCGCCAGAGGTTGCGCGGGGTTTTATCGGCCACGCGATCGGTGCATTATCCGGCAGCGCGCAGTATCGGCGTGCGTCATTCCTGTTAAACGCCGCCGGCGAAAAGGTATTTCCCGACTTCGTTCAAATCCTGGAAAGGCCGCACATCGCCAAGGCGATTGCCAGTGCGCCGTTCGATGCGGAAGGTGTCGCCACCGAGGACCGGGACGTCGTTATCGATGGCGTCATTCAGGGTTACTTCCTCGGCTCTTACTCGGCGCGGCGGCTCGGGCTCACGACCACGGCTAATGCCGGGGGGCCGCAGAACCTGCTGGTGCAAGGCAGCGACGGTGACGACCTCGATTCCCTCATCAAATCAATGGACCGCGGCCTGCTGGTGCAGGAGCTGATCGGCCAGGGAGTCAACGGCGTGACCGGCGACTATTCGCGGGGCGCCGTCGGTTACTGGATCGAACAAGGCGAGATCCGTTACCCCGTGCACGAGATTACGATTGCGGGGAATCTGCGGGACCTGTACCAGAAAATCGCGGTGATCGGCATTGATCAGGATCTGCGCGGCGGCATTCGCTGCGGGTCCTTACTCGTGGAGTCGATGACGATTGCCGGCGCCTGATAATCAGGGCTTGAGTCCCTGCCACATATGTATCTGTATCGTGGAGCGACTCTAATCGCGATTCATTCGCTTTTTTGCTCGTACTCGTCGAGGAGGTCGGACAGGGTGCGCTCCGTGACTGTTTGATCGACCGCGGTATCGAGATTCTTGCAGAGTTCGTCGACCGTATCCGACCAGGTCGGTTCGCGAAGCGATCCGGTTTCTCCCTTGGCGCGAACCACGTCGAGAATGTCCTTGAGTTTTATCCGCGCCATTTCACGGCCTGGCAAGAGTTCTTCCTTTTCCGTGGACATCAACAACCCGGTCGATTCGAGCGCATGTATGACCGGCGCAAGCGCGATGCTCGGAATTCGCAGCTCGCTGCTGACCTCGCTGGAGGTGATTGTCTGATAGGGCGTGCGAAAAGCCCGGCCGACCAGGAACATGATGTCAAGTGCGAGGCGCTCGCGCATCGAATTGGACAACCTGGGTTCCTGTCGGCCCGTGCGCAAGAATGCCGGGCGCTGATGATAGAAAGCGACCTGCGCCCCGATCAGCAAGATGAGCCAGTTCAGGTACAGCCAGATGAGCGTAGTAATCGCAACGGCAAAGCCGGCATAAACCTGCAGCGTGCGCGTTGCATAAAGGATGAAGTTCGTGAATATCACGCCCATAGCTGCCCACATGCATCCGCCGATTACCCCGCCGACCAGTGCCGACTTGAAGTTGACCTTGGTGTTCGGCATGAACACGTAGAGGAATGTGAATACGGCAGAAATCAGCAGGAAGGGCATGGATTTCCCGGCGAGCACGAATATCGGGCCAAGGGCCTCGTTACTCAGGATGTACTGAACGACCGTATTACTCTGGATCGAGGTAATCATGCCGATTGCCGTAACCATCACCAGCGGGCCCACGAGCAGCACGATCAGGTACTCGGTAAAGCGCCGCGAGAAACTGCGTGGCTTCGATACGTACCAGACGTAGTTAAAACTTTCCTCGACCTTCTGCACCATGCTGATTGCGGTGTAGAGAAAGAACGCGAGCCCCAGTCCACCGAGCACGGAACCCCTGACGTTGTCGACCAGCGCCAGGATCTGATTTGTAATCTGTTCGCCCTGTTCACCGAGCGGTGCGAGCAGGTTGTCAAGATAGGGTTCTAGCTGGTTGAAGACCCCGAAGCCCTTGAGCATTGCAAAACTGAATGCAAGCAGTGGAACCACCGAGAGCAGCGTGGTATAGACCAGGCTCATGGCGCGCATCGTGAGCTGACCGGAGAAGAAATCGCGCAGCATCGCGTACAGATAACGCAGAAGGATCGCGATGATTTCCCCGATCGGTCCGACTTTGCTCAGTCGTTTACCCCAGATGATCTGGTCAAGCAATTCTTCGAGTTTGTCGATCAAGCCATGCTTACCTGTTAGTTCTTATTGGGCTCGCTGGAGGATTATTGTACCTCGGGGGGACCCGTAAGATCAGGCAGTCAGCACGCGCAG
>JABAOH010014017.1_pt1 | contig 17341 bp, 16 predicted proteins | sample 7062181 | NCBI WGS metagenome assembly JABAOH01 (sample SAMN14538630, study PRJNA623070) | marine sediment metagenome | biome: marine biome [ENVO:00000428]; feature: marine pelagic biome [ENVO:01000023]; material: deep marine sediment [ENVO:00002113]; isolation source: pool of 5 deep marine... | reverse complement strand
TGAGGGTTGTCTATGAATAGGTAGATCAGCTTGTCTAAGTCCGGCAATGTTGAACCCACAATAAGTCCTGGAAGGCTTAGATTGCGCTTCCATTTACCAACAAAGTAGGCAACCACGTAATGAAGAGGGGTAAGGGGCATTACACGTTCTTTCCTATCGATATTTTTCTGCAAAACTTTTGTAGAGCGCACTTAGCTCCATAGCTCTTTCTTCGCTTTCCTCAATCTTAAGCGCTTCACACTCGTAGTTCAGCATTTCCCTCATTATGCTGACAGCCTTTTCTGTGAAAACCACTGTTCCATCATTCTTTATCTCCTGTATGCCATCAAACTTCTGCGCCTCCTCATTAATCCTAACCGCCTCCTCAAGGCTTAGTTCCNNCTTCTGCGCCCTTAGCACTAAGCCGAACAGGATACCCTCCAGGCAATCCGTTTGGTCCCGGAGCATGAGTTAACTCTCCAGTGTCGTTTAAGATGGCAAGTATGTTCTTCACAGCCGAGGACGCTACCTGCTGATCACTCTGGTTTCCCGGAGGCGTGGGCAGGGGTTCCGAAAATATTTTCTCAGGGTCCAGCTTATCGGTCACATTTTTGTCGTCTACGAGAATTTTTAGGAAGTAGGGTGCGCCGCCTGTGATGCCATAGTCTTCAATAAGGACGTCGTGAACGTGATGGCCGATCATGAAGACTGAGATGTTGCGCATGGGCACTTTTAGTTTCTCGCTTACAACTTTCTTTATCCTAGGTATGAGAAGATCGAAGTTGCCTATTCCAACTGTGGGAGCCAATTTCACTTTTCCTAAAACTGGATGTACAGCGTCTGGGAAAGATGAACTCACAACATGAGTTTCTATTCCAGCTTTCCTAACAGCTCTCATCAGTTTATGTGTTAAAGTTAGATGCATAGGTAACCAAGGGCCGAAGCCTGCGCCTATAAGCTTCTCATATACTTCGTCTGGAAGCAGTCCGATTACCCACCAAGACTGAAATGTGGTGGCGTTGAATATTAAGTCAGGTTTCTCCTTCACCAATATCTCAGCGGTTCCTTCAATATCGTTTAGGTCGATTTTCTGAAACGTGATGTTTGGATAGAAACCTTGATTAACGGATCCTAAAATCGCATTGTTAGTTTTACGGATGCCCCAATCCTCATTTACATCTGCAGCAATTATTCTGTTCACTCTTGGAGTGCGAGCGAGAAACTCTAATACATGTCCGCCTAGGCTTCCTAAGCCAATCATCAAGATCTTGTTGTCAGTCAAAGTTTTTCATCTCTTTAAGGCGTTAAATGAGCTTCACAAATATAATTAAGTTTAGTTGTCAGCAAAGACTCGTAAGTGGTCTAAAGTTCCAATCCACAATATCGTTTAAGATATGCTTTTTCGTCGGGAAGAAGTAGTTTCACTGTTTTTCTTCTCTTTCTAGTGTTTATGTTGTGTAGAAGCCTTAGAACCTGTGTTGGAGTGGTGAACTTCTCGATTTTTCCGTCTGCACGTGTTCTGCTGACTTGAATGCAGTTGTCAACGACGCAGTTTAAAACGCAGGCTGAACAGTAGACGCATAGTTCTTTTTCGATTCCGATTTCTCCTGTTTTCCAGTAGAGGGCGTTGGTGGGGCAGGCTTTGATGCATAATTCGCATTCAGTTCCTCTGCAGGTCTTCATGTCAATGTGTATGGTTCCACTTTCGAAGAATTCTTTTACACCTATCGATTGAAGAAGTTGAGCTCTTTTTTTCTTCTTTTTCTTTTCAGAGGTTTTTTGAAGGAGCTGAAAGATATCTGTACCCGAATTGCGGCTCATTTTTTAGACGTCCCTTTTTTCGTCCCATTTTAAGCTCAGTTATTCTTCATTCTATAGGTGAGTTTCCTGCAATAACAATGGTGAATCACACATATTTATTTTGAATAAAAGGACTAATAGAATCGGAGAAGAAACATCAGAGTAGATACACCCAAAGAAAAAAGGGGAAAGTTATGAGTATACTGTTTTGCCAAAGTTTTGAGCGAAGATGCCGAAGTCAACCCAGTCAACGGCACCGTCTCTGTTGTAGTCACATTCAACATTGTAGCCTGCCGCTGGATAGGTCTTTCCGAAAGCCCTAGCGAAATCGCCGAAGTCGAACCAGTCAACGTCTCCATCTCCATCAACGTCACCACTATGTTTAATCAATAAAGTTGTGGTCATGTTGTTGTCCAGAGTATTTTCTTCATAGTATACTCGGGTTGCTTCAACCTTTATCGGCAGATAGCCTAATGGAAAGTCTCCAGTATCCAAACTCACAGAGGCTATTTCAGTGCTTCCAGCCGCCACGTCAACAAATACCACTCCAATAGTCGTAGACACATTCGCAAATGTATAGGTAAACGTGACTTCAACTCTCTCAGCTACATCTCCAGCATTGTAGATCCAAGCATCGACGTAAATCAAGTTCACGTCCCATCTATTGTATGTTGTAGTTACTGTGATGTTCCCATACACAGTGGAATGATGGAATCCAATATTGGTTACTGCAATATCATGTATGATATCATCACTTTGGACGACATGCACAAATGCAATAGGTAAAATGCCTATTAACAAGATAACCGTCATAATTCCAGAAACGATTTTCTTTTCCAACTACCCTCTTCTCCTTTCTTAGTTATGTTATATGTCATCGTCTCAACCAGAAGAGACTTTATACAGTTGAACAATGACTACAATTAATATTTAATCTTTTTGGAACAATATTCGGTAAGAATAGAACAGCATCTATATGCGGTCCACAACAGAAAAAATGGGGTTTTGTGGGAGAATTCGGCTGTTATTTCCAGCTTAGCACTTATTTTGAATAAAAGCTTAGAAGTTTCGCTGGCTAATAAACACCGTGATGCAGAGTGACCAAAAGATACAAGAGGCTAGCTGTGAAAACACGGTACTGGAGACCAGGCGAAGACTACCTCACGCAGATAGTTGAAGCCATCAGAGATAAGGTAAAAGACGGAGATTTCGTAACGGTCTCCGAAAAAGCCATGTCAACTGCACTGGGCAACCTCATAGATGAACAGCACTTTCATCCAAGCAGGACAGCCCGTTTCCTCGCAAAATATTGGATGCGTTTTGTCTGGAGCCACATCCTTGGACATGTCTGTCACCTTAGAGAGAAAACTGTTCAGCGTCTTAGGGCATATCCCGTAAATGAGGGCGCCCTTCACAAGCAAGTGGCTATAGTATACGCTGGGTTCTTACAGGCGTTGATGCAGGGGTCAGAGGGAGGAATTGACGCAAGTAATCTACCCTACTCTTACGCTAGCCTTCCGCTGACAAACGCTCAGCAAATAGCGGAAAAGATTCGTGGACACGTTAGGTCTGTGTTGAATAAAAAAGTCACAGTTATCATAGTTGACACTGATAAGACATACTCTTTCAGAACATTTCATTTTACCCCTCGTCCTAAACCAATCAGCGGAATCCACTCGTTCGGAGGCTTTGTCGCCTATGTGATCGGAAGGTTTTTCAAGATGAAACGAAGAGCCACACCGATAGCGGTTGCTGGCTCCAAAATATCTACTGAGGAGGCTCTTAAAATCGCGGCTATTTCTAATAGAAGTCGTGGCGTTGGCGCTGGAAGAACCGTTTGGGACATGGCTGAAACGTTTAGGGTTCCAATGACAAGTGTGACTTGGCGCATGCTTGACAGAGTGGAACACAAACCAATAGTGATTGTAAGAGCGCATCGTCATCTTGAAAAGATGATCTCAACATATTAAAATAAATCATGTAAAATACTATATAAATTTCTGGAGGGGAATAGAGTTGAAATCCGTAATTAAACAGATGCACCGATTTTTTGATCCTAAATCAGTTGCAGTTGTGGGAGCTTCCCGCAAAACCACGAAAGCTGGCTATGTTATCTTCAAAAACTTTGCGGTAAACAAGCGGAGAGGCATATTTAAAGGAGAACTATACCCAGTAAACCCCCACGAAGAATCTATCCTCGCTTTCAAATGCTATCCCTCAATCACAGAAATCATTGGAGACGTAGAACTAGTCGTTATCGTGGTTCCTGCAAAAGTTGTTCCCACGATCATGAAAGATGCAGCAACCAAAGGCGTTAAGGCAGTGGTGATAATCAGTGCTGGCTTCAGTGAAATTGGAAACCATAAGCTGGAGCAAGAGGTAACAGACATCGCTAAAAAAGCTGGAATTCGAGTGTTGGGTCCAAACTGCCTCGGAGTCTACGATTCCCACAGAGGCGTAGACATGCTTTTCCTGCCAGAAACCAAGATACTAACAACTGGAGACGAAGTGGTTGCCACTCCTCGTCCGATAGCGGGGCACATAGCTGTTGTCACACAGAGCGGTGCTTTCGGCGCTTCCGCTCTAGACCATTTGGCTGGTAGACAGTTAGGAGTGAGCAAGTTTGTGAGTTTCGGAAACAAATGTGATGTCGAAGAGTCGGAGATGCTTAGTTATCTCTTACATGATGAGAAAACACGGGTCATCCTCCTTTACGCCGAGAGCATAGAGGAAGGGAGGAGGTTCATGGAAGTTGCAAGAGAGGTTACTAAGAAAAAACCCATAGTTGCTTTAAAGTCAGGTAGAACAAAAGCTGGAGCGAGAGCAGCCATGTCTCACACAGGAGCAATCGCTGGTTCTGATCGTATCTACGAAACAGTTTTCACGCAAGTCGGAGTGATGAGAGTGGAAGACATGGAGGAATTCTTCGACGTAGGCAAAGCCATGGCTTTTCAACCTCCAGCAGCTGGAAATAACATTGCAGTAGTCACTGACGCTGGTGGACCCGCCATCATGGTGGTTGATGAATTTGAATTGAGGGGAATAAACGTAAAGGAGTTCTCCGATGAGACCGTTCAAAAATTTGAGAAACTGAAGAAAAAAGGAGAAATTCCTTCCTTCGCGACAAACATAAATCCCTTAGACCTAACTGGTTCTGCTACTTCTGATATGTTTGAAAAAAGCACGAGGATAGTGTTAGAAGACCCGGAAGTCTACGGCGTCGTCGTGGTTGGTTTACATCATGTTCCAGCCTTACAAGAGGACTTCGTTGATAGGATAGCAAACTTGTCAAAAAACTACTCCAAGCCCGTGGTGGCATGTGATATTGGTGAAACCGAAATGGCACTTTACATCCGATCTAGGTTTGACAAACTGGGAGTTCCCGCCTATCCGTCACCGGAAGATGCTGCACGAGCCATGATTGCCCTTGTCAAATATGGGCTGTATCTTAAGAAGAACAGTAGTTTTGAACAATACCTAGAAACGTTCAAGAAAAGAAATCGTATGTAAAACATCACACTAAACCTGAATAACTGGTGTTAATCAAGCGCGCAATTTTTAATAACATAGTTACTAGTCTCTGTTTGAAGGAGATAGAGACTTGAAAGAAACTGAAGAAAGCGTCATAGAGGATTACTGTTACCAACTAGTTATTGGCGATGCTAAAAGCAAGCTTGAAAAGGCGGATATTGCTGTGATAGGTGTTCCCTTTGAAAGCACCGTAACTGGTAGACCCGGCACGAGATTTGGACCGAGATCTATAAGAGGAGTCTTCAGAAACTTCTGGACATACAATCTCCATTTGGAAGTTGACCCATTTGAGGTTCTGAAAATCGTGGATTATGGAGATTTAGAGGTGATTCACGGAAACTTTGAGGCTACCAGCTCCCTGATTGAGAGGGCTACATCTGAAATTCTATCGTCTGGAGCAACGCCTTGCGTATTAGGTGGAGAACACACAATCTCATATCCAGTGGTAAAGATGATAGGCGGCGGCATTGGAGTTATCCAGTTTGACGCCCACATGGACTTGTTTGACACATTCGAAGGACAAAAACTTTCCCACGCAACAGCCATCAGACGAGTACATGAGGTTGTTGGTCCCAAAAACGTGGCGCACATTGGGATAAGAACGGCTTCTATTGAAGAGCATTCATACGCAAAAAAGGCAGGAATAAAGTATTACACTCCATTGGATGTGGAAAAGAAAGGAATGGATAGAATAATGTCAGATGTTCTCAGAAGCATGGAACACTTGAATGGAATTTACGTCACCATTGACATCGATGCCTTGGACCCTTGCTATGCTCCTGGGACTGGTTTTCACGAGCCAGATGGTCTTTCAATAAGGGAGATGATAACTGCGATTCACTCGTTAGATGGGTCAAGGCTGGTGGGAATGGACCTCGTTGAAGTGTCACCTGCAGGAGAATTCGATCCAACACCTTCAGTGGCGACAAAACTTATTATAGAAACCTTCAGCGTTATTGCCCGCGACAAAGTTAAACGATGAGCAGGAAAAACCCTTGAAAAGCTATCATTTATCTTGTGTTGCAGTTAAAAAAATAGTTGGTTTGTATTTTTCAGTGCCAGTTCTTTAGCCATTTAGCAACTTTTTGAAACAATAGGCTCGTTGACATGTCAATGACTGGGACAATAATTCTTTCTTTGGTTTCGATTGTAGGGCGGTGTTGTGGCATCACGGCGTAATTTACAAATGCCCAGTAAACCCTTTTTTCTTCAATAAGAGCTTTTGCGGCTATTTCAGTGCTTGCTGGCAAAGGATAATAAATAAATGCAACTCCCTCTGCCCAATATAAGCCAGTCAGTTTTCCTCCAGTAGCTATGTTTGCAAACCGTGCCAAATCATCGGGTGTTGAAAACCGATTGCACTCCATGATGACAATCTCTTTGAAAGGTTCGTATTTAATGACTGTTCCACTCTCCATGTCTAAACCTCCTGCCATAACGTTTATTGAGCGAAACTCCTTTTTACCTTTGCCCCACGAACACGTTGAGGCACAAGTTAAATTAAGAACTTGGAGACAAAGCGCTTTTCTAAAAGATTTAGTTATGGAGGAGCTGATTTGCCAGAAATTAGGGTTGGAATTGTTGGAGTCGGCAACTGCGCATCGGCTCTCGTTCAGGGAGTTGAATACTACAAGAATGTAACAGAAGAAGCAAAGGTTCCTGGACTGATGCACGTAAACTTTGGAGGCTACCACATCCGCGACATAAGGTTTGTAGCTGCCTTTGACGTAAATAAAAACAAAATTGGAAAAGACTTAAGTGAAGCCATATTCACTGAGCCAAACTCATGCGTAAAGTTTGCAAAAGCTCCTAAACTAGGCGTGAAAGTTTTCCCCGGGCCAGTTCTTGACGGCGTTGCTCCTCACATGAAAGACCCTTTCAAAACATACGATGAGACAAGAGTGAAGGCTCTGAACGTTTCAGATGTTCTTAAAGAGACGGAAACAGACGTCTTGATTAATTTTCTGCCAGTGGGAAGTTATGAAGCTACTTGTTACTATGCACAGATGGCTCTTGATTCTGGCTGCGCGTTTGTAAACTGCATACCCGAGTTTGTGGCTTCAAATCCTGTCTGGAGTAAGAAATTTGAAGAAAAAGAGTTGCCAGTGGCGGGTGATGATGTAAAGAGTCAGCTTGGAGCCACAATTCTCCACCGAAACTTGGTTAAGCTATGTGTAGACCGGGGAGTTGTGGTGGAGGAAACGTATCAGCTTAATCTTGGTGGAAACACTGACTTTCAGAACATGACTGTGGAGAAACGATTGAAAACTAAGAGAATCAGCAAAACCGAAGCCGTTACAAGTATGATTCCTTACAAGGTTCCAACAAGAATAGGACCGTCCGACTACGTTCCCTTTCTTGGCGACAGAAAAATCTGCTATATTTTAATTAAAGGAAAAAAATTTGGAAACCAACCAGTCGCGGTAAAAGCTAAACTGGAAGTGGAAGACTCGCCTAACAGCGCTGGAGTAGTTATCGACGTTATTAGAGCTGTGAAACTGGCGTTGGATAGAAAGATAAGCGGTCCGTTAATCAGCATCTCTTCATACGCTTTCAAGCATCCGCCAGTTCAGGTTCCTGATGACCTAGCGAGACAGTGGGTTGAAGATTTCATAACTGGAAAACGCAAACAATGACTCAAACGTAAGGTACAAAATTGCTAAGCATCACGATTAGCCGGAAGAGGTTTTGCTGGAATGTTCAGCCGCTTCTGAATCTCCTTTGCCAATGCCACAGCAGCTCCACCTCGATAATTGTCAGTTACCACCAACTTCGGATTACTTTCCCCAACATACCTAAGCAACTCCGTGAAGTCAGAGTGATCGCTTAAAGCAACCACGTACTCATTTTCAGCTATTCTACGATAAGGACTTTCGAACTCCCACCCGCTAAGACATATACGTAAAGCATCTTTTCCAACATATCTTCTGGAGCCCATGTGATAAAAAGCAAGATAAGAGTCGCGGTTCTGCACCATCAACTGGGCTTCTTCATCGCTAGATAATAAGTACCTTCCAAATCTCATTCCATGCTTCTCACAAATCTTCGAAACCCTGAAAACTTTATCTGGAGCCACGAAAGGAACTGTCAACCCAACCCTATGCAAAATTTGCATAACCTCTTGAAGCTTACCGTAATAACCAAACAAATAGACTGGGCCTTTCTTCAACCCTTGCTCCACCAACGAAACAAGGATGCTCTCCACCGTTTTTTTGAAGGGCCTAACGCGATATGGATTCCCATAAGTCGCCTCCATTACCAGAATATCACTTTCAACAACCTGTGTTTGAGGCAGTCTAAAATCGCTAGAGTATAGAATCCTCGTTCCCTCAGCATCTTCTACAAGAACTTGAGCAGCGCCCAAGATGTGATCTGCATAGTGCAACGTCAACTGCTCATCTCCATACGTGAACTCTTCTCCATACCCAAGTGTCTTCACCTCTCCAGCCATCAAGAACAATGGTCCTTTCAAAGCGTCAATCAAGTCTTTTGTGGCTGGAGTCATCACCGTTGCCTCACATCCTTTTAAGCTCTGTCTCAAGCCAAGCATATGGTCGGAGTGAGCATGAGTGACCACTCTCAAAGGCTTAGTTTCATCAAACCCATCGCAAGCCACATGTTTTCCTAAAAGAACTGCTCCTTTCTCGGTGACAGCGGCTTTCAGAAACATCTATGATAACCGAATGTAGTTAGACTAATGGGTTTAAACAATTTTCGGAACCTAGAGCTTCTGCGGGTGCAACACGCATATATAGAGTGACGTAGTATGATAAGAATTCTTCAAGGTTGGAAGTTATATGAAGATATGTGTAATTGGAGCTGGCGCTCAAGGCTCAGTCATAGCCAAAATTCTCGTGGAAGACCCTGAAATTGACAAAGTTGTTTTAGCCGACATAAACACGCAACTTCTGCAACGAGTAGCAAAAAAGATCGATAACAGTAAACTTTCAACTGAACGTGTAGACGCAGGCAACTCAGATGATCTAACAAAAGTGCTGAAAGGCGCTGATGTTGTGGTAAACGCCACTCTAACTTATTTCAATTTACCCATATTCAATTCGGCGTTAAAACATGGAGCAAATTACGTGGATCTTGCTCATGACTGGCCTTTAATAAAGAGGTTCTTGGAAAACCTCAAAATTAGCGATAAATGGAAGAAGGCAGGACTAACCGCCGTCAAGGCTCAAGGCATCACGCCAGGAGTCACTAATGTACTCGCCAGATACGCTACGGACAGTCTCGACAAGGTTGAGGAAATACACATAAAATCAGGGTGGAGGAATCCAAAAGAAGGAAAAATGGTTCCCACATGGTCGCCTGGGTGGTCTGTTGAAATGGCGTTATTAATGTGGACCGCAGACCCGATAGTGTACGAGAATGGAGAATACAAAACGTATCCACCCTTCAGCGGAGTTGAAAACCACCCATTTCCAGAACCGATGGGACCACGTACCCTTTGCTGGGTAGAACATGACGAGCCTGTGACGTTGCCACACTTCATAGGTAAAGGTGTAAAATACGTTGATTTCAAAGAGTCGGTTGACATAGTAGCGGGAATTTTAATAAATCTTGGATTGGCAGGCAAAGAATTCATAGAAGTTAAAGGGGTGAAAGTGAAACCGTTAGATGTTCTGCTTAAGTTGGCAAAACCAGCAATAGAAGAAATCGAAGAAACGGAGAATGCTCCTGAATTTCAAAAACTCAGCGGGCAAGAAGTGTATTCATGTAATGTTGCTCAAGTAATAGGTGAAAAAGCTGGCGAAAAAGTGGAAGAATATGTTTACCTCAAAACATCAATATCCGATATGCGTGAATGGATGCGAAGATACGGCACCACGAACGGGTGGGTTCCCATTCCCGCAGCAGTAACGGCAAAAATGCTTGCTAAAGGAGAAATAGAAGCTATGGGAGTTATTGCTCCTGAATGTTTAGAGCCGGAGCCTTTCATGCGTAAACTCTCTGAAATGGGAATGGGCACGTTTCAAATGATCACTAAAAAGCAAGTTAGCGGATAAATCCTCTTTCTAACTGCTTTTAACTTTACGTAGTGCTTCTCCCGATATTTCTATGGTTTTTGCAATATCCTCTTTTGTGTGTGCAATAGACATGTACCATTCTTCGAATTGAAGAGGTCCCCACGGAAGGACACCATTGTTAACCATGTTGAACCAAAATTCCCATGTCTTATCAAGGTCGTTGACTGTTGCAGTTCTGAAGTCTACTGGCGCAGTCTCTGTGAAGAATACGTATCCAACTGGTCCTATACCATTTAAAAACGCCTTGACGCCAGTATCCTCTATCATGTCCCTTACTCCTTTGTTTAGTTCCTCACCCAGATCAGTTATGTAATTGTGCATTTTGTTAGTCATCACTTTTGTTAAGCAAGCTAAACCGGCAGCCACAGAGAGTGGATTTGCGCAGTAGGTGCCTCCATGTGAGGTTTGTCCACCAGGACCCAGCGTTTCCATGATGTCTCGTTTTCCTCCAAACGCTGCTAATGGAAGTCCTCCACCAATAGCTTTGGCAAGAGTTACCATATCCGGCTTAATCTTATAGAGTTCACTGGCTCCACCGGGAGCAATTCGGCAACCCGTTTTAACCTCGTCGAAAATGAGAACGATGTTGTATTCCTCAGTGAGTTTTCGGATGTCCTTCAAGTAACCAGGTTTTGGAAGTATCACTCCACAATTTAACATCACTGGCTCCATTATTACTGCTGCGATTTCTCCTTCATGTTTTTTAAACAGGTTCTCCATAGCCTCTACGTTGTTGTATGGAGCTATCAAGGTGTTCTTCGCAGTGTCTGTGGGTACTCCCTCTGACTCGATTACGGGGGTGGGAGCCCATTTTGGCCCTGCCTTCGCAAGGGGTGGATGTATGCTGACATAGACGTAGTCATGCTGTCCATGATAGGTGCCTTCTATCTTCACGATTTTGTCTTTACCAGTGTATGCTCTTGCAACCCTTATAGCGTGCATAGTGGCTTCGGTGCCTGAATTGGCAAACTGGAACATGCTCATCATCGGAAAGCGCCTTAGCAACTCCTTCATATACAAGAAGCTCTTTTCGTGAGGCATCGTGTATGCGCTGGCCTTTTCTATTTGTTCTTTTACAGCGTTCACTATTGTTGGGTGGGCGTGTCCAGCTATGTTGATGCCGTAACCCATGAGATAATCTATGTACTCATTTCCGTCAACATCCCACACTCTGCTACCCTTTGCCTTGCTGATGAAGAATGGATATGGCTTGAAATAACGAACAGAACTGCCAACTCCGCCAGGGATAACTTCTTTAGCTTCTTCCCACAGTTTTTTTGATTTCGGCGTTTTAGCAGTATAGGCTTTAACGGTTTCTTCTTTAACCATCATTTACTTTCTCCTTTTCACACAATGAACTTTCCATTCTCGTTTTCTTCGCTTAAGAATTTTGCGCGTATATTAGGATACAACAAGTGCTAGCACAGCTTTTTCCGTGTGCATTCTGTTTTCTGCTTGGTCCCACACCGCTGATTGTGGTCCCTCTATCACCTCATCGGTCATTTCTTCTCCTCTGTAGCCGGGGAGGCAATGCATGAATATGGCGTCCTTCTTGGCTTCGCGGAGGATGTCAGCGTTTATCTGGTAAGGCGCAAAGTGTCTGATCCTCTTTTCCTTCTCTTTTTCTGGTCCGCCCATGCTATGCCACGTGTTTGCGTATATGACATCAGCGTCTTTGACTGCGCTGTGGAGGTCTGTGGTAACTACGATTTGTGCTCCTGATTTCTCAGCGTTTTCCCGTGCAAACTTCATGACTTTCATGTTTGGATCGTAGCCTTTCGGTCGAGCTACATGTATGTTAATGCCCATTATGCTCGCAGCTATGATTAGGCTGTGACACACGTTCCAGACATCGCCAGCATACGCTATTTTCTTCCTTTCTAACGAGCCTTTTTTCTCTTTGATCGTTAACAGGTCTGCGAGTCCTTGGCATGGATGGGTTAAATCTGTGAGTGCGTTTACCGCGGGGTTTTCCATATATTTGGCGTACTCCTCAACTTTCTTTTGTTCAAACGTTCTTATTACAAGTCCGTCGCAGTACCTGTCTATCACTCTTGCTGTGTCTTTTATTGGCTCTCCTCTACTTAGCTGCGTTTGTTTAGGTGTCATGTAGAAACTTTGTGCTCCAAGATGGGCTATTGCAGCTTGGAATGAGGTTCTTGTTCTGGTAGAGGGTTTTTCGAAAAGCATGGCGAGAGTTCTGCCTCTTAATTGTTCATGAGGTTCTCGTTTTGCCAGTTTGGTTTTAAAGTCTGCTGCCGTGTTTAGAATGAAGTTTATTTCTTCTTTAGTGTAGTCCATTAGGGTTAGGAAGTCTCTTCCCTTAAATTCCATTTTTCGGTTTCACCTTTACATCCCTTTTTTCATGTCGGTTTTCTTTAAAGGTTTAGTATTCCCTTAAAAGAAGAAGCGTACAATAAAATGGTCCTTAACCGCTCCTCTGCAGTTCACTCATTAACACTCTATGTGCGCGTGCAATCTATTCCAGTTACGAGTTGAAGAACAGAAGTCTCCGTGTTTCTGCGTATTGAAGTTTCGAAACATAAGTATAAACCACAAAAATCTTATATGTGTCTGCTAATGCACTAACTCCCATCCATAGGTTCAACATAGTTGTGTATGGTGGTGATTCAGTTGGTTGATCAAAAAGTCAGAATTGTGATCATGGGTGCTGCTGGACGTGACTGGTCACTAGTTTAACAAGGAATTAGTGACCCACGAATTCCACAATTTCAACGTTTTTTTCAGAAACAATCCAAAATATGAAGTTGTAGCTTTCACGGCTACCCAACTTCCAAACATCTCTGGTCGTTCGTATCCACCTGAGCTAGCTGGCGAACTCTACCCAAACGGCATTCCAATTTTAGACGAAGACAAGCTACCTGAAATAGTGAAAAAACACAAAGTTTCTGAAGTTGTCCTCTCTTATAGCGACTTATTATATGAGGATGTTATGACCAAAGCCTCATGGACTCTTTCCCTAGGTGTCGACTTCAAACTTATGGGCACAAAAAACACCATGATTAAATCCAATAAACCTGTTGTGGCCGTGTGTGCTGTCAGGACAGGAGCCGGCAAAAGCACCGTGACTAGGAGGGTTCTACAAATCTTGAAGGAGAATGGTTTAAAGGGTGTTGCGGTTAGACATCCGATGCCATACGGCGATCTTAGAAAACAAATATGTCAAAAGTACGAGTCGCTAGAAGATTTAGACAAGCATGAATGCACCATAGAGGAGCGGGAAGAGTACGAACCCATAATAAGAGCGGGATATACGCTTTACGCGGGTGTAGACTACGAGAAAATATTAAAGGAAGCTGAAACTGAGGCCGACGTTGTAGTTTGGGATGGAGGAAACAACGACTTCTCGTTCTATAAGCCTGACCTACTCATAGTGGTAGCCGACCCCCTTAGACCTGGACACGAATTAAAGTCTTATCCTGGAGAAGTGAACGCTAGGATGGCAGACGTATTCGTTGTCAACAAGGTAAACGTAGCTGATAGAAAGGCTATAGAGATCGTTAAAAAAAATCTGAGGTCTGTTAATAACCACGCCTCAATAATAGAGGCGGAATCTTTGATTTCAATCGACAAGCCAGAACTGATAAAAGGCAAGAGGGTTTTGGTAGTCGAAGACGGTCCAACCGTAACCCATGGAAATTTGCCTTTCGCAGCGGGCTATGTTGCAGCTGAGCGATATGGAGCAACTGAAATCGTTGATCCTAGACCATATGCTGTTGGCTCGCTAAAATCGGCTTTCGAAAAATTTACGCACATGAAGAACGTTCTCCCGTCTCTTGGTTATGGTTCAGAACAGATAAAAGAGTTAGAAAAGACAATCAACTCTGTGGTATGCGACTCCGTTGTGTTAGGAACTCCAAGCGACCTGATGAATTTCATGAAGATAAACAAGCCCTATGCAAAGGTTAAGTACGAATTAAAAGAGCTGACTACTCCAGGTTTAAAGGAAATAATGAAACAAAAAATTAAAGTATAAATCAGCGGTAGAAGCCGTAAACAGTCTTAACCTCTTTTTCTCGGATGTACATCGAACGTTATTTAGAATTCCGTGTTTGTTAAAAGAGCGTATTAAAATGTGAGTGTGCACGCCTACGTACTAATGTGGAAAACAGAAAAAGGGGAGTGTGTGATGTTGTCTAGCCTTGTTGCTACAAGCCGTAGTAGGCGTCTAAGAAGCCTGTCCAGCCTGTTGTTTGTCCCCAACTAACTGATAGGTATATGTCTCTTCCAAGAATCGCCCAACTGCCCGACCAATAGAGTGCTTTGGACCAGAAGAAGTGTAATCCATAGATGTCGCTCTGCTTATTGTTATACCAGTTGATCACCACCGCATTGTTTACAGCGGTCTTAACATTCTCTGTTGCTGTTACCAATGAAGCAGGGATGTTCTCGTCCAATAGTTCAAGCATGTAGTCGTACATGTCCACGAAATAGGCTGGTTCTGTGCCCGACATCTTCTTGGCGCCTCTGAGCGCTGTCGTGTATCTTCTATTGTACTGGTTTAGGTTGGCGAGCATCTCTGACGTCCAGTCGGTGAAGGTTGTTGTCAAGGCTGGTATCTGATTTACGTCAAGGGCTGAAAGTGTTTCCCAGCCGTATCCTTTCTTCTTCCAATAGTATTCTCCGTAGTTGTTCACGAGCTCAGTTGCGTATGCTAGAGCGTCCTGCGTTGGGTTGTTCACCAAGTCTTGAGCATTTGTGTCGTAGGGATAACCGTCTAGAGGTATGCTTTCCTCTGACCCTACCACGTAACTAGCATGACCGACAAGTTCGTAGTAATCTTCAATGTGAGCCATGTCGCAAGCATCAAACGCTACAATGTAGATGAAGCCAACGGTGTCCATGATCTGACCTAGTTTGGGGCAGTCGAGCCAATCTTCGTCACCTTGATCCCAACAGAAGGACTCGAAACCGTTGCCGTGGTTCCAGAAGACTAACACGTGCTTGTTAGCAGGCCAATAAGATTGCGCCGTGTTAACAAAGTTTATGGCTATTTGTGGGTCTCCCAGGTTTTGTTCAGGAGACGTTTCAACTACTGTGTGGGTGCCTTGCTCGATGTGAATGAGTTCAGACCCATCCTCTGTGGACAGGTCTACAAGGGCAACAAAATGAACGTCGGCAGTGGAGCCCACGCTTTCCAATTCCGCTAAGTCTGGCGCCCAAGAGTCTTCAAGGTCCTTGTCAGCGCATACGTAAATCATGAAAGTTCATTGAGCTGTCTGGGCTGATGCTCCTACAACCAAAAGTGCTTGCATCAAAAACACAAAGATTAATCCCAGAGACAGAAACGTTTTCTTCATACTTTTTCTCCTTCTCTATTAGTTTTGTTTGTCATTGTGCCAATATTTGGCACTCCAAACGGGCTTTTCATTGGAAGTGTTATATAAAATATTTCTACATTTTTATTATAGAAAATCCTTCTATAGAACGAAGAATGTTCGCCTTCTTTCTTGTGCACGTATGAAGGTGATGAAAAGTGGGTTCCCGGTAATTCCCGGTGCAATTAGAGGATTTGAGTTAGAACCCTTTGATCTGTTTTGGGAAGTAGTCTTTGCAGGTGCCCTTGCGGTACACGTCAGCCGTCGCGCAGTGCAAACCACCGCCAAACGGCGCCACAGCCAAGAACGGGACGGGAATGACATCAAAGCTCAACTTTTCAAACTGCTTTATTTGAGCGGTCTCTTCAGCTTCTACGCACACTGTCTTCGAATCGAGCATGAGAACGTTGAAAGAGAGCCAGACACTGCAGAAGGAAAGCTTGTATTTCTTGTCATGAGCCGGGGTCGCGCATTCAACGATTTCCCAGTCATTCTTCTTAAACAACTCCTTGAGCTTGGGCGTTAGAGGAACCCGCTTCCTATTGCTGAGCGCCAGCCCGGGACAAAGTGGAACAAAGGTGGCGTCAATGTGCATCGGCGCCTCCTCCTTGAACGTCACCTCATGAATGCGATGGTCGGAGAAATGACGCCGCAACCAGCTGATTCCAGCAGCGTTAGTGACTGTAGACCGCTGAACAAACAGGTCCTTCCCGCACCGAGCGACATCCGCGGCGTCGAAAAGCGGTTCAGCCTCGGTCAGGACCCAATCCTTCGCATATGTGTGTTTAAGTTGCTCCTCCTCGCTTTTCGCGTTGAATTCGTTCNNTTTCGGCGCTGCCTCCCATCGGAAGTTCGGATCCTCCTTGAAATACTGCTCCAGAAGCGGTCGATAACAGAGATACTCAAACCATCGACTCCGATAGGACATGGTCGCCTCGAGAATCTCATTGCCGACCGTCAGCAACAAGTCGCGAGGAGGCATGCACCCAAACATGCTCTCCTGTTTCCAGTCCGGAGTCTGCACTTGCTGGCTAAAATCCAGTGGTGTAGGTCGATCGACACGGATGCCCTGGAGCTCTAGGACCTTGACGAAGTTGTCCATTTGCTCCTTGGCTTTTTCTTCCATCTCCTTGGGCAGCGGACCGTATTTTCCCAATGGGAAGCCGTATTCAGGCCAATCGCGCTGAACGGCTGGTTCCGGTGCTTGTACCATTGTGCCGTCGGGTCGTCCGACAATGACGTGTTTCAATGGGTCCCATTCGTTCCAGGAACATACAACTGTCTTCTTGTTCTCTTTGGGCATGGATAATCTCCACTAGTCTGGTGAATCTTTATTTTTTCTTGTTGAGTCATTCTTAAACCTTTGGGTATAATCAAGACTGATTGAATGTAGCTCTGATGTTGTAAGTCAGCACATTCAAAATTTTACAAATTGAAAGGCTGTTGGAAAACCATAAAACATTTATTTTGACGTTACGCGTGTTATGTTTATCTCCAACCGAGCTGGAGAACTAGCAAAATGGCTAAAAGAATTCTGGTAGCTCTAGGTGGCAATGCCATTAAGCAAGCAGGCGAGAAAGGAACTTCTGAGGAGCAGTTCCAGAATTGCTTAACAACTTGCAGGCTTTTAGCACAGATAGTGAAAAAGATGGAAAA
>JABAOH010182385.1_pt2 | contig 17346 bp, 18 predicted proteins | sample 7062181 | NCBI WGS metagenome assembly JABAOH01 (sample SAMN14538630, study PRJNA623070) | marine sediment metagenome | biome: marine biome [ENVO:00000428]; feature: marine pelagic biome [ENVO:01000023]; material: deep marine sediment [ENVO:00002113]; isolation source: pool of 5 deep marine... | reverse complement strand
CTCCAGCGGTCCCTCGGCGGGAAGCCTTAGCTGCTCGCCTCGGGCAGCCTCGAAACTCGCTGCGCTCAAACATCGAGGCTGCTCTTTCCTCACCTTCGCAGAGGCTTCCAACGCCTCACAACCGAACTTCCGCTCAGGCACAGCGGCTCCCGTCACCACAGGTGGGGGCTGAAGGGAACATGCTGAGGGAAACTTGGACGGAGTCAGCGGGCCACCCACCGTTTATCGCGACGGGACCCTGTGGAGCATGATTCAGCCTTGCCCACTACCCCGAAGAAGATCAAAGGGAGCAAGTACTCTGCGCCCCGATCCGAGTGGCGACGCAGGGGAGCGAGACGTGAGGCCGCGGGCATTGAGCGTTCAGCTTCAGATATTCACAGGCCTATTGCCCGCGGCCGGGCCTCGACGGTGAGCTCGGCCGAACCGAGGATCGCTTCCCGAGGAGAACTAATTGGGTCATCGGCGTTCCGTGGCGAAGACCTGTGGACCGAAGCAGGCACCCAAAACCCCACAGTTACGGTGCGAGTGATAGGTAAAGTATATGGGAGAGATGATCCACATCCATGACCAGGTCCAACACGACGTTGCACAAGGCACTTACTTGGGTTATCTCAAAATCTATATGTGGCGAAATCATTGGATTCTTGGCCTTTTATTCACCTTGTTATTGTTCGCACAGCTGGGCTGTGGCGGGACGGAAAACGAGGCTCGCGTCCTCCGAGTTGGATTTGTTCCAGCGGAAAACGCCCAGGAAGTGGCGCGAAATGCCCAGCCCATCGTTGATATTCTGCAGCGTGAGCTTGGGATGGAGGTCCAACCGTTTGTCGCGACCGATTATACGGGTGTGGTGGAAGCCCTGAGATCCAACAAGCTGGACATCGCCTTTCTCACTCCCGCCTCTTACGTGCTTGCGAAAGGAGAGGCGGACGTAAAAGTGGTACTGAAATCTCACCGCCGGGGCCACGCCTATTATCACTCGGCCATTATTACCCACGCCGACAGCGGCATCAGAAAGCTGACGGACCTCAAGGATAAGACTTTCGCCTTTGGTGATCCCCTTTCGACTTCCGGCCATGTCTTCCCACGAAAGATGTTCAAGGAAAAAAAGATCGATCCGGTGAAAGACTTCAAAAAAGTCATCTATTCGGGAGGCCATGACGCTACGGTCCTCGCGGTGTTGAACCGCAAGGTGGACGGCGGAGCTACATTTTCAAATTTTTCCGATGGCCGGGGCGCGTCCTGGAAACAGTATCTGAAAAAGCCTCAAGAGCAAAAAAAGATTCACGCCATTGCTTATTCCGAACCCATCCCGGCGGACAACCTCGTGATCAACGCGGATTTGGATCCTGTCTTGGCCGAGAAAATCGCCCAGATTTTTTTGGACCTGAGCTCCGACGCAAAAGGCAAAAAGATGCTCAGGGACCTCTATCTCATCGACGGTTTCATGAGGGCCACGGACGAGGACTACAACTCCGTGCGCGAGGCATTCAAAATCGCCGGGATTGATCTGAGAACGTCTCTCAAGAAGCGCCCATGACCATCCTCGAGGTAAAGGAGCTCTCGAAATCTTACGGTCCCGCGACCACCGTGCTGGACAATGTTTCTCTCAATGTAGAACAAGGGGAGTTCCTCGGAATTATCGGTTTGAGCGGCGCCGGGAAATCCACATTGCTCAGATGCATCAACCGCCTTGTCGAACCCACTTCGGGTGAGATCTTGATGCCTAGAAGCGTATTCGATTCCAACGGGGATGGGGCCCGGTCCGACATCTTAAAGCTCAGCCGGCGAGACCTCAGGCTCCTCCGCCGCAAGGTTGGGATGATCTTCCAGCAGTTCAATATCGTCAAACGTTTAACCGTGATGGAGAACGTACTCTCCGGAACCCTCGGCTACCAGTCCAGCCTCAAGAGCTGCCTCAACCTCTTCTCCCATGACGACAAACGACGGGCCCTGGTCAACCTTAAAAGAGTGGGGTTGCTGGAGCATGCCTACAAGAGGGCCGATGAACTTAGCGGCGGGGAGGAACAGAGAGTGGCCATCGCCCGGACCTTGATGCAAGACCCTGCTGTCATTCTGGCGGATGAGCCGGTATCCAGCCTGGACCCTAAACTGTCGCGGGTCATTCTCGACATCCTCAAGGATGTCTGTGAGGAGGACGGAATCACAGTACTGGTAAGTCTCCACACCCTGGATCTGACCAAAGAGTACGCGGCCCGCATCGTGGGCCTCAACCGAGGGCAAATCCTCTTCGACGGCCCCACAAAGGAATTGACCACAGCGCTGGTGGACAGGATCTACCACAAGCCGCAGTAATGGCGTGAATGGCCCACGCAACCTGATTGTTTCAATACTTCACATCAAACCGCACGGCAGGAGGTTGACCCGTTGGCACAGAATAGCGATAGAACTTTGAGTCACGAAACCATAGACATTTTCGCCGAGGCCCCACCCGCACCGAAGAAGAAACTGCGAAATTTCCTCCTTGGCGCGGTCTTTGTCATGGTCCTGTGGTGGGCTTTCGAAGGCGCAAAGTTTAGGTTTGCGGAGCTGGTCCAGGGGATCCCTCAGATCGCAACGACCGTGGGAAGGATGCTACCGCCTGACTTCAGCAAAGTCATAAATGCCGCGAGCTATTACATTCCCAAAGAGTTAACTCTGCCAGAACTCATATTCCCCATTCCTCTTTCCTCAGACCAAGCGAGGGCCAAACAGAGATGGTGGAATAATACTTTTCCTCAAACCATCGTAGGCGCCACCATCGAGACCATCCAGATGGCTCTGGCGGGTACCTTTCTGGCTCTACTGGTTGCGTTCCCGGTTGGATTTTTAGCAGCGCGGAACACAACTCCCCATCCCGCCATCTATCACGGAATTCGTCTGACGTTGAATTTTCTGAGAACCATTCCAGACCTTGCCCTAGGACTCCTCTTCGTGGCCGCCGTCGGTCTGGGACCCTTTGCCGGAACCCTTGCCTTGTTTTTGCACACCAGCACGGTGCTGGGAAAGCTCCTCTCCGAATCCGTTGAAAATATCGATGAGGGAATCGTGCAGGCTGTTCGCGCCACGGGGGCGGGATACACCCAGACCATTGCCTTTGCCGTGCTGCCGCAGGTTCTGCCGGACCTCATATCCTTCACGTTGTACCGGCTCGAGACCAATATCCGGGCCGCCGCCGTTCTGGGCCTCATCGGAGCGGGTGGAATTGGATATTTAATGAACACAAGCTTCCGCACTTTTCAGTATCAGGAAGCGGCATCCATCGTGTTGGTATTAATCCTGTTGGTAACAGTTGTAGACTATGCCAGCTACCGTCTGAGAAAACTCGTTGTTTGAACCGAAAAGCCCGGAGGCCGCAACGCATAACGTCCGCCCTATGCGCATGTGGTCAAGTACTTCAGTTCTCTCTCATCGCTTTGCGCCATGCGCTTAGCGCTTTGCCTGTTTTCTCAGTCTTTAGCACTCACTTGGGCCAGGCTTTAATGTCTGATTCGGTACGAAGCTTCTTCCCATCGTAGTTTTCCCGGTGCACAAACGCCGAGAGTTCACGCCGGGGTCTGGCTCGGGGGAATACCCGCGGATGGCCAATGGGCACCACCCACAGGAGCCGCAAAGGCTCCGGCACGTTAAATAGCTTTCTCAGCTCCGGTTCCACCTCTTCGCGCACGGAGACCCAGACGGTTCCGAAACCCATGCTTGCCGCCATGATCATCATGTTCTCTACGGCGTTGGCCACGCTGGCTTGAAAGAGTTTCTCACGGTCGCCCGGCTGACGCGTGGTTAGGTAAACCATCATGGTTCTCGGGTCCCCGCAGACCAATACCAGTACGCTCACGTCACCGACATAGTCCTTCTTGAGCCCCTTATAATGAACGGGATCTTCCCGTTTCCGTTGCTTCCATTCCTCGGCATAGATCTGTCGGACCTTTTTCATCTTTTCCCGGTCCCGGGTAACCACGAACTCCCATGGCTGAGTATTGGCACCCGAGGGAGCCCAGCGTGCGGCTTCCAGAATGGTTTCCAGCTGCTCCTCCGTCACCTTGCCCGACTTGTAAACCCTTACACTTCGTCGCTTATGAACGATTTCCAACAAATCCTTGCTGTCCAATACTACTTTCTCCCTTGGTGGAAATTTCGCCCTTGTATACAGTCAAATGAGGGTCAAAGTCGAGGGCAAGCCGCTCGTCAATCATTCCAACCTCCATGGACTTCATTCGATACGGTGTGCTAAGGTCTCGACTTGGGAGAAGGGCTGGATGATTAAAAGTGTAGGCCTTGTGGCCAAGTACGGAGAGCCCAAGGCCGTTGAAATTGCAGAGTGGTTGATCCCCTGGCTCAAGGAAAAAGGGAAGCAGGTTCTTGTCGAGGCTGACTTCAAAATGCCAGGGGCCAAACCATCCTCCAAAGAGATCATGGCGAAAAAGGCCGATCTCATCATCGTCCTGGGAGGAGACGGCACCCTTCTCAGTATCGCCAGACTCGTGGAAAGACCCAAGGTGCCCATCCTGGGAGTCAATCTCGGAGGGCTGGGGTTCATTACGGAAGTTTCGCCTGAAGAGGCCGCGTCCGTCATCGACAACACTCTGGCGGGCCGATTTACAGTTGAAAAAAGAATGACCCTGGAGCTCCGGGTCTATAGCAAAAACTCCCGGCCGAAGAGGTTCCGTATACTAAACGACGGTGTCATCACCAAAGGCGCCCGCTCTAAGATCATCAGCCTGGAAACCCACGTCGGGGAAGAATACCTCTCCACCTATCGGGCGGACGGTCTGATCATCTCCACTCCTACCGGATCCACGGCGTATTCCATGGCGGCGGGCGGACCCATTCTCTACCCAACCTTGGGGGCGGTCATCCTGTCACCCATCTGCCCCCATATGCTAACCAACCGCCCTATTGTGATATCCAGTAAATCTACGGTTCGGGTCACCCTACACTCGGGCGACGATACCGTTTTCTTGAGCCCCGACGGCCAACAGGCCATGTTGCTAACGGACGGCGACGTGGTGGAGGCACGGGACTACGGTGTGCCGGTTTCCCTGGTCAAGGCTCCGTCGCGAAGCTATTTTGATATATTGCGAACACGGTTGCGGTGGGGTGAAAGATAAGTCATCACACTTCTGACGATGCTGCGAGAGCTACGCATCAAAAACTTTGCCATCATTGACCAGGCCACTTTGGAACTGGGTCCGGGGTTGAATGTTCTGACCGGCGAAACCGGGGCGGGGAAAACCATCATACTGAACGCCCTGGGTCTCATCCTGGGCGGCAGAATCTCTTCGGACTTCATTCGCCAGGGAGAGCAGGAGGCCACAGTGGAAGCCTTGCTCGACGACCTACCTCAACCCTTACGAGATAAACTCCGGGAGATGGATTACGGGGATGAGGACGAGCTGATTATCAAAAGGGTCGTCAGCCGCCAGGGGAAAAATCGCATCTACTTGAACGGAAGTCTTGCTCCCCTCGTGCGTCTCGCGGAACTGGGCAGTCATCTGATTCATATTTACGGTCAGCACGAGCACCACGGCCTGTTGAACCCCGAACGACACCTTCCTCTGCTCGACGCGTATGGTTCCCTGGAGGATAAAGCCACCGCTGTGGGAAGGCGCTACCACGAATGTAAAACCCTTTGGGACCAGCTGAACCGGGCAAAGGAAACCCTGGCACGACAGGTCAGGGAGGAGGCCATGCTCAGAGAGCAGGTGGATGAGATCTCCCGGGCCTCACTGCAAAGCGGTGAGGAAGAGGAGCTCCAGGCAAGGAAGAATATTCTAAACCACGCAGAGAAACTCTTCAGCGGTTGTCAGGAGGGCGAGGAGGTCTTGTATGAGGCGGAGGATTCGGTGGTAAGCCGCCTGGGAAGAGTCTTGGCACGCTTGCAAGAGTTAGCGGCCATCGATCCCTCCCTTGACGAAACCGTCGAGCTTGTAAATTCGGCCATGGCTCATTTGGACGAGGCAACTTCGAGTCTCCGTCAATACAAGAGTCGGGTGGAGTTCGACCCCCAGGCGCTGGAACGACTGGATGACCGGATGGCGGAGCTAAACCGGCTCAAGCGAAAGTACAACGAGTCCATCGAGGAGATCATCAAGATCGGCGAGAACGCGGCAGAGGTTCTTAACACCCTGGACCGAGGGGAAGAAGGGATCACGGCGCTTGAGAAGGAAGTGGAAAAGAGCCGTCGCATAGCGTGGACGGAGGCCGAAGCCCTTTCCGCCCAGAGAAAGAGGGCGGCAAAGGGTTTCAAGAAAGATCTCGAGAAGGAAACCGACGGCCTCGGAATGGCCAGTACCCAATTTGAGATTCGCTTCCTGGACGGCAATTCAGAGCGAGACGGCTCACCTTTCTCGAACGGCCAGAAGACGCTGACAGAGGATGGAATGGATCAGGTTGAACTCTACTTTTCCCCCAACCCGGGGGAAGACGTGAAGCCTTTAGCCAGGATCGCCTCCGGGGGCGAGCTCTCAAGGGTCATGTTGGCGATAAAATCGCTCGTTTTGACCAAGGGGGAGATCCCAACTCTCTTATTTGACGAGGTGGACGCTGGTATTGGCGGCAGGGTCGCCGAGATGGTCGGGAACAAACTTAAAAAAGTCGCCGAAACCCACCAGGTGCTTTGTGTGACCCACCTGCCGCAGGTGGCCGCCCTGGCAAGCTCCCACTATGTCGTGGAGAAAGAGGTAAGCAAAGGTAGAACGTTCACCAGGGTGAAGAAACTGGCCCAGAAAGAAAAGATTGCCGAGATAGCGCGTATGCTCGGGGGGATCAAGATCACCGAACAAACCAAGCGTCACGCCGAAGAAATGCTAAAAGGCGCTTAGCCTTGGGGTTCAACTCTCTTATTTTCTCCACCCATCTCTCAATTTCACCCTCCCATTTGACTTTCCCTTAGCTTTTTTGCATCGTGAAGGTGAAGCGTGGGGCCGTAGCTCAGTTTGGGAGAGCGCTTGAATGGCATTCAAGAGGTCGCCGGTTCGATCCCGGTCGGCTCCACCAACATTTTGCTCTGCAAAAAGTTAGAGCATTGGATCAGTTGACATTAGAACAATGGAAAACGTGTAAATGCGATCTAATGTTCTAATGATCCAACGTTCGCGCTATTATTTTTTGCCTTTTCAGTTTTGGGCTCGCTCACAGTGGCCTATCTCTCCTAGTTAAATGGTGCCCCGAGATTGTCGAGAAGCAAATAATCCCTCTAGTGTTGTGAACAGCAAGCCACTTTTTTTCTCCACACCCATTTATTGTTGAGCCCTAAACTCGACCGTCTGTAAGGTCAAAGGTTTCATCTCCGGCCAGGACAACACTCAAAGGTACCAATATGAGTCAACGCCAAGAACAATTAGATAAGTGGTATAAGGCGGGAGCTGGCGGGTATGAACAGCGGATCCGCAAGCTGTTCTCCTTTTACGACTCGATTCACACGGCCATCAATTCTTTATTGCGGAGCATCCTTGGGCCCAATATCAGTTTATTGGTCGTGGCAGCGGGAACTGGAGCCGAGATTGTCGAACTTGGGAAAATTAACCCTGGTTGGCGTTTTCTTGGCGTGGATCCAGCGCAGCCAATGCTGGAGGTCGCTAAGGAAAGAATCGCGACCGCAGGGTTATCCAACCATGTGACTTTGGTGCAGGGATTTGTCGAAGACTTACCCAACGATACACATTACGACGCGGCTACCACCGCCTTGGTTCTGCATTTCCTCGCAGACGATGGTGCTAAGTTAAAGCTTCTTTCTGATATTGCGGCAAGGCTCAAACCTGGCGCCCCGTTCGTGCTGACGGATTTGCATGGCGACCTGAACGACGCAAATTCCAAGTTGTTACTCGAAGCGTGGAAACACCAGCAGAATCTTGCAGGGGTCCCCTGGAAAGAAGTCGAAAGCACCATGAAGGAGCGGATGGGGACGATTCATTTTGTTCCTCTAAATAGGATCAAAGAATTACTAACTGAAGCCGGGTTCTCCAAAAGCCAACTCTTTTTCCAGAATTTCATGCTGGGCGGCTGGATCGCTTTCAGGCAGTAACCAAAAATTGCCCTAAAGTGCTGCGACACGCTGGACCTTGATCTTGCCTGCTTTCTTTTCTAACTCCGCGAGGTCATAGGCCATTTGCATTCCGAGCCAGACCTCCGGAGTGGAGCCAAAGGCCTTGGAAAGCCGAATGGCCATCTCCGGCGAGATCCCGGCTTTTAGGTTCACCACGTTGTTGAGCGCCTGTCGTGTCACCCCAAGAACGCGTGCGGCTTCGGTCACTGTAAGTCCCAACGGCTCAAGGCACTCCTGCCGCACAATACGGCCTGGATGCGGAGGGTTTTTCATCCTCATTGCTACCTCCTAGTGGTAATCAACTAAATCGACATCTCGGACATTTCCGCCTTGAAATCGGAAAATTATGCGCCAGTTCGCGCGAACGGTCACGCTCCAAAAACCATTTAACCTGCCTTTGAGGGGATGAAGTCTAAAGCCAGGTAGCTTCATATCTCCGGGGGCTCTGGCACGACTTAGAACGGCGAGGATGTTTTCGATCCTTTCCCTCAAATCGGGACGGATTCCCCTCCGTTCGCCATCAACAAAAAGCCTCTGGAGCCCCTTGTGTCGAAAATTCTGAATCATGTCCGTGATGCATGAACGGCATGTTCATCCAAACATCTTAATCTGACAAGTGAGACTTGTCAACGGGTTGTTACAGTACGATGGTGTGGATACCCGCATCTCCTCAGTAAGCCCTTTTCTTCCGACCAACCTAAGTCACTCCGGTGAAGCAGTTTTGCTACAGCGGTGTAGCAAATACGCTACTATTTCCCCGACTCAGCCTCCTCTGTCCCAAAGTTCCCGGTCACATCTTCTCCCACCAATTCAATACCTTATTGCTATTTCGGCCAAATTCCGCGGGCAGGCACACCCATTGCTCAAGCACTTGGGTTAGTGATAAGACCGCCATGCAACTTGGCAACAGTGAGGATACGATGGAATACCTTCAAAAATTGACTTGCTACTCTCCCTTCGATCTAAAATCCAAAACCTGTCCTGAGCTAAGCCGAAGGATCCAAAATCTAAAATGGATTGCGCTTTGCGCTATGCTCTTTGCGCTTTGCGTTTTCGGCGCTTTGCTCTTAGCGCTGTGCGTCCCCGCTCACGCGCAGGTTTCAAACAAAGTTTACCGGGTCGGTTACCTGTCTCTCCGCTGGACCAAAGCACAAATCGGCCAGTTGGCATCCTTCAAAGAGGGGATGCGTGAACTTGGGTTTGTTCACGGAGAGAACTACGTCATCGAGTACCGAAACGGAAAAGGCGATCCAGAACGGCTTCAGGAAGTTGCGAACGAGCTGGCCCGGCTCAACGTCGATGTCATTCTCACCTCCCCCGGTAGGAATCCAACACGTGCTGCAAAGCGGGCAACCAAAACGATCCCTATTGTCATGTCGGGGAGCCGGGTTGATCCGGTAGACGCTGGATATGTTGCCAGTCTTGCGAGGCCCGGCGGCAATATGACTGGCCTGGCCGATCTCAGGGCCGAATTGTATGGCAAGAGATTGGAGATACTCAAAGAAGCGTTTCCCCATATTTCTCGCTTGACTATGCTTTTGAGTCGTGACCAATTGGACCGTTGGGAAGAGGACATTGCCGCCGAAGCAAAAGCATTTGGCATCCAGGTCCAATCCATTGTTGCCCATCGCAATAACATTGAGAGAACGTTTGCAGAAATTAGCCGCAAAGCCGAAGGCCTTGCGGTTACAGCCGCGGGAGGTGCCAGCGTTCAGAACCGGGGTCGGATCATAGAATTTGCGATGGAGAGGCGGTTACCCGCAATTTACGATCGCAGGAGATTTGTCAAAGCCGGTGGCCTCATGTCCTACGGCACGGATATTTTGGACTTATACCGCCAGTCCGCAAAGTACGTAGCCAAGATCCTCAAGGGTGCCAATCCTGCCGAGCTTCCCATCCAGCGTCCGAAGAAATTCGAACTGGTGATCAATTTAAGAACGGCAAAGCAACTTGGCGTAACGTTCCCGCCGAGTCTGCTACTTCAGGCAACGAAAGTCATTAAATGACAGAGGTCGGAGGTCAGATATCAGAGGTCAGAAATCAGAAGGCAGGTAATGGCCGGCGAAAGGCGGAGTGCGCCGTACGCTTGCTCCGTGGCTTTTGTCCATCTGTTTTTAAACCGATCACCGATTTCCGACTTCTGATCTCTGGTTTGTGCGCTTTGCTCTTTGCGCTTGGCTACCCCGCCCAGGCACAGGAAACGAAGAAGATTCCCCGCATAGGTTATTTGTCGCAAGCTCGTAGTGAGAGCCGCGTAAAAGCATTTCGCCGTGGTTTGCGTGAGCTGGGATACGTTGAGGGACAGAACATCCTCGTAGAGTGGCGACATGGTGGCAAAAACACTCGAAAGCTTGCTGATGAGCTTGTCCGCGCAAACGTTAACTTGATTGTTGCCCGCGGCACACGAGCTACCCGTGCCGCACAGAAAGCCACCAGCACTATTCCAATCGTCATGTCAGGCGTCGGCAATGCGGTTTCGCGGGGCTTTGTTGTGAGCCTTGCAAAGCCTGGTGGTAATATCACGGGTTTGACCACACGGTCTCCAGACCTAGCCGACAAGCGGCTAGAGCTGCTTATGGAGCTTAAGCCAAATTTGTCTCGGGTAGCCCTTCTACGGAATCCATCCAGAAGAGGCACCGAAGAACATTTGGAAGAAGCAAAAACTGCTAGCGAGAAGGCAGGCTTAAAATTGCTCTCTTGAAGTGGAAGAGCCAGGAGACATCGAGACTGCATTTCAAGCCGTAGAAGAGGGACGTGTCGATGCCCTGATTGTGGTGTCAAACGGCTTAGGTGGCCTCACAAAACCGATTATGAATCTTGCAATTCAAAAGCAGCTACCAACGATTGGCTCAAGTGACGGACTCGTTCGCCGAGGAGGGTTGATGTCCTACTCAACGAACCGTTCAGAGCAAAACCGTCGAGCAGCAATCTATGTAGATAAAATATTGAAAGGGGCTAACCCGGCCGACTTGCCCGTAGAAAGACCCACGAAGTTCGACCTGGTGATTAACCTCAAGACGGCGAAGAAACTCGGCCTTACGATTCCGCCGTCCATTCTGTACCGGGCGGATAAGGTCATTAAATAGCAAAGCGCATGGCGCAAAGAGCAAAGCGTTGCGAAAATTGGAAGCATGAGTCATGAGTAAAAGGTTATTTGCTTTTATCTTCCTACTGCCAACTGTCCTTCTGCTGACTGGTTCCCAAATCAGGGCCCAGCATGTGGAAAAAATTCCCCGGATAGGGCTCTTAACTGCCGCGTCCAATGCCATGGTGGCCCCTTGGATTGAAGCGTTCGGGCAGGGTTTACGTGAGTTGGGCTATATCGAGGGAAAAAATCTCATTCTCGAAATTCGCGGGGGCGGGGCAAAACGTGACCGGCTTTCCAATCTGGCGACCNNGGCGGGGCAAAACGCGACCGGCTTTCCAATCTTGCGGCCGAGCTGGTCCGTCTGAAAGTCGACATCATCGTCGCGGCAGGGAGAAGTGCAGTCGATGCTGTCAGGAAGGTGACCAGCACGATCCCCATAGTCATGAGGTACGATCGTGATCCTGTACGAAATGGGATTGTTACCAGTCTCGCGAATCCGGGAGGAAATATCACGGGATTAGCGTCCATTACCATTGGTCTAAGCGGGAAACGCTTTGAACTGTTCGCTGAGGTAGTCCCTGACGTCAAGCGTATCGCCGTCCTCACGTCGTCACGCAGGTTTGCGGCTAGAGAAGGGCGATTTTATACGGAGATGGAGACCATGGCACGAGCGGTTAGGGTGAAGCTTCAGGTACTATTGGCGCGCGACCCTGCTACGATTGGCAACGCATTCATGGCTATGAAAGGCGAGCACGCCAAAGCTCTCATTGTAATGCCGAGCGGGCGCTATCTTCAGCACCGAGAACATATTATCAAGCACGCGGCAACGAATCGCCTGCCGGCTATCTATTTCCAGGGGATTTTCGTCGAGAATGGTGGACTGATGTCTTACGGTCCAGACTTTGCCGACGAATTCCGCCGTCTGGGCATTTTTGTCGATAAGATCCTGAAGGGCGCAAAGCCCGCCGAACTTCCCGTCGAGCGGCCGGTGAAGTTCGAGTTCATCATCAATTTAAAAGCAGCCAAACAAATTGGCCTGACGATTCCTCCGAACGTTTTGACGAGGGCGGATAAGGTCATCAAATAGCAAAGAGCATGGCGCATAGAGCAAAGCGTGAGAAATAATTAGGAGAAATAGTTGTGAAGAGAAGGTTCTTGGTTTTTCTCTGCCAACTGCTTGCTGTCTTTCTGCTTACTACTTCTCCCGTCGAGGCGCAGCAAGCGGGGAAAGTGGCGCGGATCAGTTTCCTCAGCAATCGCTCAGGTCCCGGCGTGAGCGAAGAAGCCTTCCGCCAAGGGCTACAAGATCTAGGCTGGGTCGAAGGCAAAAACATCGCCTTCGAGCATCGTTGGAGGACAACTGTGCGGGGCCGCTACCACGAGCAAACCCAGGAACTGCTCCGACTTAATGTTGACCTTATCGTCACAGCAGGCCGGCGCGCGGCACAAGCGGCTAAGGAAACCACGAAAACGATTCCCATCGTCATGGCGGTGGCTGGCGACGCGGTGGAAAACGGGCTTATTGCCAGCCTTGCTAAACCAGGTGGTAACGTTACGGGGATGTCCGAAGATCACGCGAGTTCGCATACAAAACTCCTGGAACTTCTTCACGAAACCGTGCTGCGGGCAAAACAAGTGGCTTTCCTTTGGAGGGATTCTCCCGTTTACGAACGCAGCTTGAGAGCGGTGCAACGAGTGGCCCCTGCCATGGGGCTTACCATCCGACCTGTGGAATACCGACGTGGCGATGAAATTGAGAGCGTATTGAAGGCAGTAGGCCAGGAACAACCTGGGGCGCTGATCGTGGTTGCCTTCTTATACCGTCACTTTGGACCACAAATCGCCGCTTACGCAGAACAAAACCGGATACCCGTATTTTCTGTCGCGACCAGCGGGGTGCGGAAGCACTTCGGCCTACTAGCTCATACGTACGACAGGAATGACATGTATCGCCGTGCTGCTACTTATGTGGACAAGATATTAAAGGGTGCCAAACCAGCAAACCTTCCTGTTGAGCGGCCAAGAAAATTTGCCTTAATCATCAACTTAAAAACAGCAAAGCAACTAGGCGTCACAATTTCACCGAACGTCCTCTATCAGGCAACAAAGGTTATTAAATAAGGATAAAGTTAGACAGAGATAAAGACAGGGACAGAAAGATCGAGGATCAAAGATTGAAGCTTGAGGATCGTATACGGAAACATAGACGAAGATAGAGAAATACTTATGAGAATGAAAGTTATCGGGTTTGTGCTTTGCGCTATGCTCCTTGCGCTTTGTTACTCCGCTCAGGCGCAACAGATGGGGAAAATTCCCCGCATTGGCTATCTGAAGCGAGATGCGGGACCTCGTAATACCGATAAAGCATTCCAGCAAGGCTTACACGCTCTCGGCTGGATTGAGGGGAAAAACATTAGGTTCGAGTACCGTTGGGCGGCATTTAAGATGGACCGTCTACCTGCGTTGGCTAAGGACTTGATCGACTCAGACGTGGACCTCATTGTGACGGCAACCCAGCGGGTGACCCGGGCAGCAAAGAATGCCACCACCAATATCCCCATCGTTATGATGTATGCGGCAAATGTAGTGGAGAACGGAATTGTTGCAAGCCTGGCGCGGCCAGGGGGAAACATCACAGGTCTAACCGAGCCGCACGTAGAGCTCAACACAAAATTGTTGGAATTGCTTCATGAGACGCTACCGAAGGTAAAAAGAGTTGCGTTTCTCTGGGACTCGGGGTCTCGCGTCTACAAGAAGTCATTTAGATCAGCACAGACGGTTGCACCAAGGTTACAACTCACCCTTGAATCCCTTGAATTACAACCCATGGAAAAGACGGGTCAAAGCAGAGAAAGTGCAGCTAAGGAGCTTGCGCAGATGTTAGCAGCGGCAGCGCGCAGCGGAGCAGAAGCACTGGTTGTCGTATCTAGAATTTACCGTGTGTTTGGACAGACAATTGAAGATTTCGCCAATAGTTTTCGGATTCCCGTGTTTTCCATTTCGAGAAGGTCGGTGCGGGAGCATTTCGGCCTATTAGCCTACTCACATGATTCTAGCGACATGGCTCGACGCGCTGCAGGGTACGTGGACAAAATATTGAAAGGGGCTAAGCCCGCGGACCTCCCTGTGCAGCTGCCGCAGAAGTATAGGCTTCTAGTTAATCTCAAGACCGCAAAGCAACTCGGCATGAAGATTCCGCCCCAAATTTTGCTTCAGGCAACTGAGGTAGTGAGATGACGGAGGTCGGAGATCAGAAGTCAGAGGTCAAACGTCAGAGATCGGAAATCGAGAAAGATAGGAAGCAACCCTGATGAGCGTAAAATTCTTTGGTCTTGCGCTTTGCGCTATGCTCCTCGCGCTTTGCTGTCCCGCCGAAGCGCAGCAACGAAAAAAGATCCCCAGGGTTGGTGTCTTGGAATTAAACTCTCAAGAGCGTCCCACGCCCGCTCTCCCATCCTTCCGCAGGGGTCTACGCGACCTCGGGTACCTGGAGGGAAAGAACATTCGCTTCAACTATCGCTATGCCGATGGGAAAGCCGATCGGTTTCCCGGTCTGGCCTCTGAGTTGGTCCAGCTCGAGCCTGACGTGATTTGGCTGCATACCAATCCTGCAGCGCGGGCTACAAAGGAAGCCACGACAACTATTCCCATCGTCGTCGCGGTATCTGTTGGATTGGTGGAAAATGGCCTAGTAGCGAGTCTCGCACGACCCGGTGGCAACCTTACTGGACTGGAAATGCCTCCCAAGGAGGTTTCAGGGAGGCGTCTCGAGCTTCTCAAGGAGGCCGTTCCAAATATTTCTAGGGTGGCGGTGCTGGTAGATCCTGGATGGCAGGGCCACGCAGGAGGGCCAAACGACATTCGGCGTGAATCTCGGGTGTTAGGGGTGGAGCTGCAAATTCTGCAGGCTAGCTCGCCCACTGACTTCGAGCCATCCTTTGCCACAATGGTTCAGGGAAAGGCGGACGCGCTTATGATCATGAAATCCGCCCTTTTTGCAGTAAACCGTCGGCATCTGGCGGCACTTGCGCTACGGCATCGGCTTCCAACCATGTCGTTTGCGCTGCCCTTTGCCGAGGAGGGAAGCATGCTCGCGTACGGCACCGACCCTCGTGAGATGAGCCGACGCTCTGCTGTCTTTGTCCACAAGATCCTGCAAGGTACTAGGCCGTCCGACCTACCCATAGAGCGTGCCGAGCCCTATTTGATCATTAACCTCAAAACGGCCAACAAACTCGGAATCAAGATTCCGCCCACCGTTCTCTATCAGGCAACAAAAGTCATAAAGTGAAAGGCCGAGCACACAGGTTAGTTTAAATCGTTCAAACCGGTAAAGACGTTCAAGAATCACCGCTTCCCTCGAAAGTATTAAAATTGTAATTATGATCCTCTCAGCCTGTTATTTTATTCTGCAGCGGCCTCTCCGGAATTAATCTAAAATCCGCAATCTAAAATCTAAAATGTCCTGATTGACATCCTCACCTCTTGTTGGTTATCGTCCAGTCCCAGTCTGGAGGGGCTAATATGATTGTCGGACAGACTCTTTCGAATGGTATGCGCTTTTGGGTTGCGCGGCCTGACACTCAGGAGCGCCGTCCCGTTCTCTTGATGCTGCACGAGCGCTATGGCCCGGTTAAGCACAGCTTCAACGTCATCGAGCGAGTCGCGGCCGAAGGGTACGTTGCGTGCTTTCCCGACATGTTCCATCGCTTCCAGGGCGACCGTGGTCCCATCGAAAACGGCCAGGCCCGTGTCGATCCTACGGACACCGAGTCCCTTGCCGATATGGACGAGACTTTCGCCCATGTCCGAAGTCTGAATTACGTCGATGCAGACAAGATCGGCATCGTTGGATTTTGCTTGAGCGGTCGCACTCCGTTGGTGTATTCCGCCCAACGCAAGGGAGCGACTGCCGTAACGGTATTCCACGGAGGGGCGTACCCCCGGGACTATGCAGGAGAACTCCCTGGACAGCAGCCCATCGGTGAGGTCATCCCGAAGGTCTCATGTCCCGTGTTAGGTATATTTGGAGAGCTGGACCAACTTGTCCCGCTGGCGAACGTTGCCCGGTTCAAGAGAGATCTCGAACAAAGCGGGAAAAGCTACCGCATCAGGGTGATCGCAGGAGTGCCTCATGCGTGGCTCAACAGCACCAATCCCATAGCCTACTACGAAAAGGAAGCGGAAGAGGCCTGGAAAATCATGTTCGAATTTTTCAAAGAGGTGTTCGACGGCAGGTGGAAGACTCCGCAACCTCGCCACGAATTCGTGTCTGATCCCGCAATCACTTTTGACTTCTCAAGCGCCGGCTAACTCACCCTTCCTACGCCGGCTTGCGAGCCGTCATGAGACCGTATTCTCCCCTTAGGAAGAATTTCGCGCGATGGATGTCCACGAAACCCGCCTCTGACAGCCAATCTCTGTGTTGTTGTTCTGTGTATGACTCGCCTACGTCGTAGTGATTAATGAAAGCGAGATTGTAACTCATCGCCTCTGGAGGCGATGTGCGTGAGTTGTCAAGAATCTGACCTACGATGTAAATAGTCCCACCAGGATTGAGCGCCTTGCTGACGTTCACCAGCATCTTTTGAGCATCTTCGGAAGAAAGAACCTGCACCATAGTCTTGAGGACTGCCGCATCGTAGGAACCCCGTAGAGGACGTTCAACCACGTCCGCCGCCAGCACCTGAACACGATCTGTCAGCCCCTCTTCTTCTACTACCTTCTGTGAAATGGGCGTTACTTCCGGAAGATCTACAATTGTAGCTTGGATACTGGGGCAAGCCCTGGCGACGGTTATCGCAAGACCGCCAGCGCCACCTCCAATATCAGCGATCGTCCTGACGGATGAGAAGTCACAGCGTTTCACCAGATCACCTGCTGTTTCTACTGTCTGTGTACTTATCCCGCGTAGGAATGCTTCCACTTCTTCCTGTGGAGAATGGGAAAAATCTATTTTAGCCTGAGGCACCCCTGTCCGTATAGACTCTGCGGTCATGAGTTTCATCTTCCATTGGCGCGCCAATCTAGAATCCATACCGTTCAAGTAATGTGGGCTTCCTTTCACCAGATATCGGCTGCCCTCGGGGATGTTAGTGAAGAATCCGTCTTTGACCTCAAGCAACCCTGTGGAAACCAGCGCATAAAGAAGCATTCCCATCCGGTTGGGACGGACTCCAATGGCCTTGGCAACTTGATCCGCCGTCATAGGGCCGTC
>JABAOH010051778.1_pt4 | contig 17357 bp, 19 predicted proteins | sample 7062181 | NCBI WGS metagenome assembly JABAOH01 (sample SAMN14538630, study PRJNA623070) | marine sediment metagenome | biome: marine biome [ENVO:00000428]; feature: marine pelagic biome [ENVO:01000023]; material: deep marine sediment [ENVO:00002113]; isolation source: pool of 5 deep marine... | reverse complement strand
AGAGACTATATCAATCTTCTCCCCTCTTAGTTCCTGGATAACATTTTGTACCCTTGCTCCGCGCATACCAACACATGCTCCAACCGGATCAACATCTTGATCATTCGATGAAACCGCAATCTTGGTACGTCCGCCCGGGTCCCGGGAAATAGCTCTGATCTCAACTATCTGCTCCCCTATTTCCGGTACTTCCGATTCAAAGAGTTTTCTCACAAAATCCTTATGGGAACGAGACAATACCAGCTGCGGTCCTCTTTTAGTTTCTTTTATGTCCACCAAAATTGCTCTAATCCTTTCTTTGGGCTTGTAGTATTCTCTCTGCACTTGCTGCTCTGGGGGTAGATAGGCTTCAGTTTTTCCAAGATCAACTATTATACTTCTTCTCTCTACCCTTCTAACTATCCCGCTAATAAGCTCTCCTTTACGGTTCTTGAACTCCTCATAGATAACCTTACCTTCTGCCTCTTTAATGCTTTGAAGTATTCTCTGCTTCGCATTTTGAATAGCAATTCTAGTAAAATCTGGGTTAATTTTCACACCAATCTGATCACCAAGCTCAGCTTCCGGATCAAGATTCAGAGCCTCTCCTTCACTAATTTCCATCTCGGGATCTTCAATATCTTCTACAACTGTCTTAAACTCAAACAACTCAACATCACCGTCATCTTCGTTAAAATGAACCTCAAGTTCTTTCTCTAAATCCTGCATTCTGAACAATTTGTGCGCTGCTGATAACACAGCTTCCTCAACAGCTGTAACGATCTCTTCTCTATCAATACCCTTGTCTTTACAGACAGAATCCATTACTCGAGTCAATTCGGTTAGTGCTGACATTACAAATCTCCCTCTAGAAATCCAATTCCAGGTTTGCTTTTTCTATCTTACTGTAGGGAATCATATAATTATGCCCCTTTGTCTCAAGGGAAACAGTATCATCTACAAAATCTAAAAGTTTCCCTTTAAATACGTTTTTATCATCTATATCTTCTATCGTTTTAATTTTTATAGTTTTGCCCTTAAATCTCAAGTAATCACTCGGTTTCCTTAAAGGGCGCGTAAGCCCCGGGGAAGAGATCTCAAGATTATAAGAGCCTGGAATAACCTCATGAACATCCAATAGTGTGCCAAGCTCTCTGCTTATCTGAGCACAATCGTCAATCGTTACCCCTTCTTCTTTATCAATAAACACCCTTAAGACTCCCTTGCGATTAGAGCCTTTATATTCAATATCAAAGAGCTCTAGGTTATGTTCATGCAATATGGGCTCTAACAACTCTTTAATATTAGATATTATATTCTGCTCAGAAACGCTCATAGCAAAGAACCTTTTTCTATACTTATCAAAGCTATTATCTGTAATGAGTATTATTAATACAAATACCCTTGAAAAATAAAAAAAGCGGGTTTGACCCGCTTTTTTGTCAGAGAAAATACTACCTTATTATTCCTAAGAGAGCAAGAATAGCGTTACTTATAGCTTTTTAATAATTAGCAGAACATATTTGTTATAATATACTGTAATTATTATAAATCTGATGTGTAAACAATATTATTTCTAATATTATCTAGGGTAAGGATTAAACCGCATTTTAATCTTATGCAAAGCTGCTTGTTGCTCTGGGGTTAGGACATCTTTTACTCTTAGATACATCTCAACTTTAGTTCTTGTATAGGCGGCTTTAGTATTCTCTATTTCATCAATCAAAGTTAGAACATCATCTTTTTTTGCATCCGGATTCTGTAATTCTCTTTTCAATTGAATTTCTTGATCTCGAAGTGCTTTTCGATATGTAACAAAACTAGTTTTATAAGATGCAAAAATCGCGTCTATTGTTCTTACCTGCTCTGTGCTTAGGTCGAGTTTTGAAACAACTCTTTGGTTTTTCCACCACTTAAATGTTCGCTCAGAACCCTGCAGCTCATTCGCATTAATTGCAAAAATGATTGCTATAGTAAAGAACAACAAAGATATTCTCAATTAAGGCCTCCGTTACCGTTTATCTCTGAGCTGCCATCCCAAGGCCCATAGATTGAGAGCACGTCTGCCGTTTCCCTGGATAAAGCATCGTCCAGCTCTATAATAATCAGTTCGTCTTGCTCATCCGCACTCATAAAAAGAGCGTTTCTAGTATCGGGATTGAATACGCCAAAAGTAATAATGCTGACTAGAAATATAGAAGCCATCGCCCCTGCCAAAGTCCAGTTGAGCTTAACATTCCGTATCCAATCTAAGAATCCGGGGGCGGGCGCGGTTTCCTCTACCTTATCCCAGAAGCTGGAGATATAGTCACCTCTGGGCTCTAATTCACCCCAAGCATCAAGCAGACTCCAGAGCTCTTTTGACTCAGAGACAAAGCTCCGGCATTCATCACAGCCACCTAAGTGCTTCTCTATAGTGGTTATTTCCGATTCTGCCAGATCTTCAAGAGTGTACTGTATAAGGGTCTCTTTAATTTCTTTACATTCCATATTCTCCCTCCTCCGTCAAATATGGTTTGAGCTTATCTACAAGCTTCATCCGTCCTCTATGCACATATGCCTTCACTGCACCTACAGTGCATTCCAGCACTTGGGCCGTTTCCTCGTAAGACAGCCCTTCATATTTACACAGCATAATAGCAACTTTTTCTCTTTCGGGCAATGATTCCATTGCTGTAATTATCACATTTTTCATTTCTTTCCTGTATATAATATCGTCTGATATCTCAATATTTGAATCTTCATACTCTCCTGAGTTTTCATTCATCTCATCCAGACTGACATTTGTATTCTTTTTTTTTACATAAGTCAGGCTTACATTGGTAGCGATTTTATAAAGCCAAGTAGTAAATTTTGCCTCCGGTCTGTATTTGCCCGCTGAGCGATAGACTCTCAAAAATACTTCTTGAGCAAGATCCTCTGAATTTTCCTTCAAATTAGTGAACCTATATATATAATTTAATACCCCTTTGTAATGCCTATTCATAAGCTCGCTAAATGCACTATCGTCCCCAGCTTTTGTCCTCAGCATTAGCTCTATATCGCTTTCCATATGAACGCCATGACAGCTTTATTAATTAATAACCCTAATTTGCAGAAAAAGTTACAAATATACTTTATTTTTGGTGACTATATTTCTTTGTATTACAGAATAGTATAGATATGTAGGATATATCCGGTATCACTTTTTCTTAAGTCTGTCCAGATACTCACCGCTTCTTGTGTCAACTCTTATTACATCGCCAATATCAATAAATAATGGAACCTGTATGGTCGCCCCTGACTCTAATACCGCAGGCTTTGTCCCGCCTGATACCGTATCTCCCTTAACCCCGGGCTCAGTCTCTGTCACCTCAAGCTCCACCGCAGTTGGCAGCTCTACTCCCATAGGTTCCCCGTTGAAATAGAGAATATTTACTTCCTGCTGCTCTTTTAGAAAATTCGCAGCCTCTCCCATCTGATCTTTTGATAAGCCATACTGTTCATAACTCTCCAGATCCATAAAGTGAAAGCCTATATCATCCTTATAGAGGAACTGCATATTCTTCCTATCCATATCTGGAACTTTAAAAGAATCTCCTGATCTAAAACTTTTTTCTTGAACAGCGCCGGTAACGACATTCTTAATCTTAGTTTTCATAACCGCACTTCGCTGGGCCATTTTTGAGTGCTTATATTCAATAATTTCCCATATCTCACCGTCATATTCTATTTTTAGTCCCTTGTGGAATTGATTGGTTTCTATAACTCCCATAAATATGCCTCCTTAATATAATACTTAATAAGCCTTAAATTATATCTTCGTCATCAAGATGATCCTTACCTATTGTAACATGATCCGTATCTTCCGAAATACGGTAGTCTTCTTTGGCCCAAGTTCCCAAATCTATCATCTTGCACCTCTCTGAACAGAACGGCCTCCACTTATTATGCTCCCATAGAACCTCTTTTTTACATTTAGGGCATTTTACTTTTAAACTCATATTGATTTAGGTCCTTTTAAACATCCTCTCAATTTCATAATATGTCAGCTCCTGGGCAACCGGCCTTCCGTGCGGGCAAGAATGCGGGAACTCCATTTGGTCAAGCTCTTCCAGCAATGCCTTCATCTCCTGGTGGCTGAGATCGAAACTGGCGCGAATTGAAGAATGACATGCCATTGTAGCAATAACAAGATCTATTTTATCACTTATACTCTCTTGCTTTCCACTCCCGGCTATCTCTATGATTACATCTTTTACTAGCCCGGCTGAATCTACGTTCTTAAGCAATGCGGGGACAGATCTAATCAAGAAGCTGTTATTGCCAAACTCTTCAATCCTTAAACCCAGCAACTCAAAGTCTTTAATGTGCCTCTCAACCAGGCTAGACTCATACGGAGGGAATTCTAATACTTCGGGCATAAGCAACTCTTGAATCTCAAGTCCATTTTTCTCAAGGTATCCGGACTTTAATTTTTCATAATTTATTCTCTCATGCGCTGCATGCTGATCAACAAGCACCATAGCATTAGGGGATGCGCAAACTATATACAACTCCCTTATCTGCCCGATTATTTTCAAACTTGAGTAAAAACCCTGTTGTCCAAAAAGACCCTCGGGCTTAAGATCATTTGACAAGTCAAATGATCTATCACCATGTATACCGGGAGACCTATCCTCACGTACGTCCGGACTATCTTTAGATTTTATGCCGAGATCTCTGACCTCTTCAGAAAATGCTCTTTCAACCCTGTTAAAACTATGCGGCCTTTCATAATTTGCATGTATATCTCTTTGCTCAGCAAACTCCGAAAGAGAATCATGAACCCTGTCCTTATAACTTTTTATCCATGGGGCCTCTCTTAACATTTCATGGATGGCCGTCTTAACAAGATCAGCAATATGCCTTTGATTTTTGAACCTAACCTCATTCTTGGTGGGATGAACATTAACATCTACCTCTGAGGCCGGCATTTCTAAAAAGATAGCACCTTGGGGGAATTTTCTTTTCTCGAGCATTTTTCCATACGCATCAATTACAATCCTCGTTAAGAATTTATCTCTTACTGATCGATTATTTATATAAGTAAAGAGCTTATAAGTCGTTGAGCGGGTATCAAGGGGGCTGCTCATAAAACCCGAAACCCGAACATCTCCTACCTCAGCATGTATCTTCATCAGATCGGTATTGGGGAATATGTCTGATAGTCTGTCGGACATATTATCCCGTCTGGCTAGTCCTAGTATGGACTTTCCCTCACTCAAGACTTCAAACGTTATATGCGGCCTGGATATAGCCTCGCGCTGCACGATATCGAGCACGTTTGACTGCTCTGTCTCAATCTTCCTCATAAACTTTAATCTGGCCGGAGTATTGTAGAAAAGGTTCCTTACTTCTATGGTAGTTCCCGGCGGGCATCCGGCCTCCTCAACCTTTTTAACTTTGCCGCCCTCGACGGTTATTTCAGTACCAATAATATCTTCTGCGGTTTTTGTAGTAAGCTTGAACCTCGAAACACTGGCTATGCTTGGTAGCGCCTCACCCCTGAACCCAAGGGATTTGACAGAGAATAGATCGCCTAAGTCTTTTATCTTGCTTGTAGCATGCCGCTCAAGGGAGAGAAGGGCTTCATCCCTGCTCATACCCTCACCGTCATCAGATATTTGAATCAATTTTTTTCCGCCAGACTCAAGCTCGATCCTAATAGAGTTGCTTGCTGCATCAATAGAGTTTTCAACTAGCTCTTTTACAACAGATGCAGGTCTTTCAACTATTTCCCCGGCTGCTATTTTAGAGACTAAATTGTCAGATAATATCCTTATCTTTCCCATATCTGTAGAACCCAAATATTTAAATGAACGATATGATTTACGAAAAAAGCTTCCACAGGCCTAGTATCAGAAGAAATAGGACCGGAACCAATATACAGCAGATAGACATAACAGTATAAAATGAGAGAGTTTTATAAGAAGCTACACCATATACGTCATCTGAATGTTTTTTTAAAATTCGTTTGAACTCGCTATACATCGCTTTTTGATTTAACACCTCACTTTATCTTCTTATCAGATTTAAGTGCATCCACATATGAATCCACAGGAATCGCAGCAAGGCTCATTATTTCAATAGTGCCCCTTGAGCACAAATCAACGGAGAGCTCACTTACGGTTTCATTATCGGGGGCGTCTATTACGCTTACAAAATCATATGGTCCCAATGTGGCATATTGCTCTAGCACTTTAACCCCTGAGGTCTCGAGCTCCAGACCTACTTCCTTAATCCTGCCTGGTCTTTCCTTTATTGTTTTTCTACCTTCGGTAGTAAGTCTGCTAAGTAGTATATATACAGCCATTATAGTTCCTCTGTCAGCTTTTTATTCAAAGTATAGTATTCCAGTTTTTTTTAACTATTAACAACAGCTCTAAAACTTTTGGCTATTTTCTATTATTTTAGACGGGTACAATTTCAGCATTAATTATGTATAATCTTATCACAATCTTATTCCTATTAAGGAGATAACATGCATTCCAGATACATTCGCAGCTCTATACTCAAAATTGTAAGCATAAAACTTATTTTACTATGTGCACTATCGCTTATCCTTTTTAATCTCTGTCCTCCCAGCGCCCAAGCACAGAAAAAACCGGAATCCCCGAAAAGAGTGCTGGTTGTGAAGGATTATAAATGGGCATCAGCCGGTATGGGCAGACCGGCGATCATGTCTGAGATCACAATAGAAAACAGANNAGTTGAAGTTGATTTCTATACCTCCAACGATATACCTCTTGGATCGCTTCGAACAACAATAAATGAGATACTGCCGGCAAAGAGCGAGAAGACTTTCTACAAGGTTAAATTTGGAATAATGCATTCAGAGCTGAAGAACTCTGTTGCGAGGATTGTAAATGCTGAAATGATAGAAAAAGGCACCCCTACTCAGGCAAGAGATTTGATACTGGTAAAGAACTGGGAATGGACGGGTGGACAGTATGGAACAGAAGGAATACTAAAAGAGATCACTCTTGATAATAGAAGCGGCCAGGCATGGAAGGACATAGAAGTCAATGTCAATTTTTTAGGTGTTAAGGGTGGTAAAATGGGTGTAAAAGGATTCACAAGCAGGGCTGTTATTCATGATGTGATACCGCCTAGGAGTACTAAAACCTATTATGGCATTAACGTAGGATTCAGACACCCGGATGCCAAAGATGTCAGCATAAGCGTAAGACGGGCAAAACCAATAACTGATAAAGAGCTTAAGATTAAGCTCGCTAAGAAGGAAGGCAAAAAAGCTGTTAAAAAGAAGAAAAAAAAGAAACCCGCTGCCCCTGGAGAAGAAGGGTATGATGAGGAAGAATATGCTGCCTATGATGAGAGTGGAAGAAAGCTCTCCCTATCAGAGAGATATAAGAAAAAACTTGCTGAGGAGCAGGGTGTAACACCGGCTCCTGAAGATTCCGGATCGGTTAAAACAGATACAACTACGACTTCAGATGATCAAGTGGCACTATCGGATGCTCCGGAGAAAACAGAATCCTCTGTTAAGGAAACCATAACTGCCCCAAAGGATGATGAAGCATCTGATACCGGCANNGCAGATGACTCGGCTGTAACAGAAGACGATGGGGAATACGAATATGAATATGAAGAAGAAGTACCGCTGCCCACAGAAGACATAGTAGTTGAGGACTTTAAGTTCTCTGGCTCAGTGCCTCAAACCATGGGCAAAATTACAGAAATTACACTCAGAAACCTAAGCGATATTCCGTATACAAAAATAGAGCTTAAGATCGAATTTTTCTCATTTAAAGAAGAAACGCCTATGTACTCAAACAGGGCAACAATTGTGGATGTGCTTCCGGCAAAAGGGAAGAAAACATTTAAGAACATAAGTGCGGGGTTCTTAAACTCAATACCGGAGGAAGTCAGGATAGAGGTGCTGGACGCAATACCTTTTAGCCAATATTAGCAGTATAAATCACAGAAGTCTTAGCTGAGTGCCGCCGTGTTTTCTAAAATGCTCAGTCGAAAGCTCAAGATTGCCGCTTTTAAAGCCGGCTCTGCGTTTAGCTAATTCAAAGATATCTTTAACCTGTTCTGCATATATACCCTTGCCCTTCATACGCTCGTAGAATTCTTTACTGTTAAGCTCACCCCGTCTAATTGATTTTATACGATTAAGCACCTTATGGGCCCTGTCTGGAAAATGCCGCTCAAGCCAGTTTGTGAAAAGATCAGAGACACGGTATGGAAGCCTGAGCATTATATAAGCAGCACCTTTTGCTCCAGCATCTGCTGCAACTTGTAGAATCTTGGGTATCTCATGCTCAGTGAGACCTGGGATGACAGGAGCAACCATAACTATCACCGGTATGCCGGCTCTAGAGAGTTCCCCGATTGCTTGTATGCGGAGCTTTGGCTCTGATGTCCTAGGTTCCATTATGCTTTTCAAGACCGGATCCAAGGTTGTAATAGAGACCGCAACTACTACACCATTCCAGTCAGCAAACCTAGAAAGAATATCAATGTCCCTTGTTACAAGATTACTCTTTGTGACAATACCGACAGGGTTCTTAAACTCCTCTAATACTTCCAAACAAGAGCGTGTCAGCTGAAACCGTCTCTCTGCAGGCTGATAACAGTCTGTATTCCCGCTCAGCGCAATTGTCTGAGGCTGATATTTAGCTTCAGAAAGCTCTTTTCTTAGTAGTACGGATGCATTTTCTTTAACAAATATCTTTGTCTCGAAATCCAGCCCCAGTGATAAACCCAGGAATTCATGTGTTGGACGGGCATAGCAGTATATACATCCATGCTCACAGCCGCGGTAGGGGTTTATCCCGGCATTAAAACCTACATCAGGGCTGTCATTGTATGTGATTATAGATTTTGTAGTGTCTTTATAAAAAACAGTTTTTGGAGAAAGACCCTCTTTTATATCATCCTCGGTGGGCTCGAAATTGATTTTATCAAAACGGTTACCCGGATTCTCTGCAGATCCCCTGCCCTTGAATCCTTTTCCGACTATGTCCATAGTGAAATTATATAAGCTAAAAGGCGAGTAGGACAGGTGCTTTTTTTATGTTGTAGTACTTAGAGGGGGGAGAATACATACTGAATAAATGTTTATACAAATGTTTCAAGCTCTTTTACTAATTCATCTACTATCTGGTGCTCCTTAAAAGACCTGACCAACTTTCCATCCTTGTATAGCATGCCTTTTCCTCTACCGCCGGCAATTCCAATATCCGCCTCAGATGCCTCACCTGGGCCGTTCACCACACAGCCGAGTATTGCAACTTTAATTGGCCTTGGTAGCTGTAGATCCGTGATCCTGTCCTCAACATCTTTTACTAGTTTCATTAGGTCTATCTCTAATCTTCCGCATCCGGGACATGATATAAGCTCAATCCCATTTCTTCTTAGTCCCAGTGATCTAAGTATATTGAACCCAACTGCTACTTCATCAACGGGGTCTCCGGTTAGCGAAACTCTTATTGTATCGCCTATTCCTTCAGCGAGTAGTGTCCCGATTCCTATTGATGATTTAATAGTACCCATCTCGTATGTGCCTGCTTCCGTTACTCCAAGGTGGAGAGGATAGTCGCATCTCTCGGCCAATATACGGTAGGAGGCTATCATCTTTTTAACATCTGTAGACTTAACGGAAATCTTAATATCCCGAAAATCAAGATCTTCCAGAATTTGTACGTGCCTGAAAGCGCTTTCAGCAAGAGCCTCAGGTGTGGGTGAGCCGTGTTTATTTAGAATATCTTTTTCTAAAGAACCTGAATTGACACCGATTCTTATTGGAATACCCCTTTCTCTTACAGCATCCACAACTGCTTTTATGCGGTACTTTGCCCCAATATTGCCCGGGTTAATTCTCATACCGTCTACGCCCTGGTTTACTGCTTCAAGTGCTAGCTTGTAGTCAAAATGAATGTCTGAAACGATTGGAATATTGGTCTGTTTTTTTATCTCCCCTAGCGATTTAGCAGCGTCCATATCAGGAACAGCAAGGCGAACTATATCGCACCCCGCCCGCTCTAGGCTCTTTATCTGTGAAACCGTGCCTGCAATATCCCGGGTATCGGTTTTTGTCATTGACTGAACCGTAATAGGAGCCCCTCCGCCGATTTTGACTCCACCAAGGTCAATCTGTCTAGAATTTCTGTCCATTTTTCTATTAAAGGCAATTAATTATCTAGGGGTAAGTGTATAACAAATACGAGCCAAATCAATTGGCATCGGCAGTATCTGATGATGTCTCTTTCTCGTCTGACTTTTTACGTCCGCGGGCTTTTCCATTCGGCTTGGACTCTATGATGTTTCCATTCTCATCTATGTTCTTTATATTTCTGCACCTAGGATACCCTGTGCAGCCTAAAAACTTTCCATACCTGCCCTTACGCTCGGCCATAGGCTTTCCGCACTTCTCACACTTCACATCATCTCTGATAACAGGCTCTTCTTTCTCGATAACTTTTATATTTCCGTNNTTACAATCAGGGTATCTGGAGCAGGCTAAGAACTCTCCGCGTCTGCTTTGCTTAATAACCATAGGAGCACTGCATTTATCACACGGCAGGTCTTCTCTAAGCTCAGGAGCAGCCCTTTCTACTATCACAATCTTGCCTTCTTTATCGTATTCAAAGGCCTTAGCATTTTTGCAATCCGGGTATCTGGAGCAGGATAGAAACTCTCCTCCCCTTCCCCACTTAATTATCATAGGAGCACTGCAGTTATCACACGCTATATTCGTTTCAACACCCTTCATGGACTCCTGAGCATTATCCAACCTATCAGAAAAACCGTCATAAAAACCTTTTAAAAGTTGGACCCAGTTTACATTCCCGTCCTCTACATCATCCAGCTTTTCTTCCATCTCAGCCGTAAACTGTACATCCATAATCTCAGGAAAGCCTTGAATCAAAAGATCATTCACTGTGCGGCCTAAAACCGTTGGTGACAGCCTGTTTTTTTCTCTCTGGACATACTCACGGTCCTGAATAGTTGATATTATAGTTGCATATGTAGAAGGACGGCCTATACCTTTTTCTTCAAGCTCTTTAACCAATGAGCTTTCTGTAAATCTTGGGGGAGGCTGTGTGAAATGCTGTTTGCCTTCGAGATTAAGTAGATCAAGTGTATCTCCAAGGGAGACGTCGGGAAGCTTTCTCATCTCATCTTTTTCCTTGGCCTCTTCCTCTTCTTCCATACCCTCCAGGTATACAGCCGAGAAGCCGGGGAATTTAACTATCGAGCCGGTTGCGCGAAATACGGCTTTTCCAGCTTCTATTTCTACAGTGGTCTGATCGTAGATCATTGGAGTCATCTGTGAGGCAACAAACCTCTGCCATATGAGCTTGTAAAGCTTAAATTCTTCTTCTGATAAAAATTCCTTAATAGAATCGGGAACTTTGTCTACAAAAGTTGGTCTTATTGCCTCGTGAGCATCCTGAGCAGACTTTTTAACTTTAAAGGTATTTGGTTTTCCGGGCAGGTATTCGTCTCCGAAGTTACTTTTAATATATGCCCTTACATCATCGAGCGCATCATTTGAAACCCTAACAGAGTCAGTTCTCATATAGGTTATCAGGCCAACAGGGCCTTCGGCGCCAAGCTCAATGCCCTCATATAGCTTCTGGGCAATACTCATAGTTTTCTTTGTGCCGAATCTGAGCTTACGAGACGCCTCCTGCTGCATGGTGCTTGTGATAAAAGGTGGAGTCGCATTCCTCTTTTTATCTTTTCTCTCTACTGATGAAACTATAAAACTCTGATTTTTTATTGAATCAAGTATGTTGTTGGATTCATCTTCATTTGAAATCTCAGCCTTCTCGCTATCAAACTTAACTAAATTAGCTGTGAATGAGTCAGCCGGATCATCTTGGGTGCGCTTTAGCTCAGACTCAATAGACCAATACTCTCTTGGCTTAAACGCCTCAATCTCTCTTTCACGCTCAACTACTAATCTTAACGCTACACTCTGCACTCTGCCTGCGCTGAGCCCCTTTTTAACTTTTCTCCAAAGAAGAGGACTAACCTGATAACCAACCAGGCGGTCAAGCACTCTTCTTGCCTGCTGAGCCTCGAATCTGTCTTGGCTTAGGTCTGTTGGATTTTCAATAGATTTTTGAACTGCGTTCTTGGTGATTTCATGAAAGAGCACTCTGTGTGATCTGTCCCAAATGTCGAGCTCGTTTGCGATATGCCAAGCTATAGCTTCTCCCTCTCTATCGGGGTCAGATGCCAAATATACATTTTCTGCTTTTTTTGCAGCCTTTTTGAGCTTGTCCAGATACTTGCCCTTACCCCTAATAACAACGTATTCAGGGTTGAAATCATTCTCAATATCCACACCCAGCTTGCTAGTAGGCAGATCGATTAAATGCCCCGAGGAGGCTTCAACAGCAAAATCGGCGCCTAAGTATTTCTTAATAGTTTTAGCCTTCGCAGGAGACTCTACAATGATAAGAGATTTAGACATTTCCCACCCATTATGAATTTATTTTCAATATTTAGATTAATCATAAACTCTCACGATTCAATCTCAAAATTAATCCTAGGCATTTTACCTGAATAATTAGTATTGCAAATGAAAAGTAAAATTTGGGCCTTTTAATTACCGATCCCGACACCAAAGTACTTAATCCCTATTTTTTTTAGAGAGTTTGGCTTATATAAATTACGCCCGTCAAAAATCACATTCCCGCGCATTAATTCTTTTATTTTAGGAAAATCAGGCTGCTGGTACTCATTCCACTCTGTATGAATTAATAGCGCATCAGCGTCTTTGCAAGCATCATAATTTGATTCGGCATACTCTACGCTATCACCTAAGACAGCTTTTGCATTCTCAATGGCTATAGGGTCATGTACGGTAACTGAGGCACCTGATGACAGAAGTCTCTCAATAACATAAAGAGACGGTGCTTCTCTTATATCATCGGTTTTAGGTTTAAATGAGATTCCCCATACTGCAATTTTCTTTCCCTCAAGCTCTCCATTGAAATAATCTTCTACTTTTCGCCAAAAGCGCTCCCTTTGCCTGATATTTGCTTCATCAGTAGCTCTGCAAACGCTGAGCTCAGACCCGTACTCTCTTCCAGTGTTTACAAGTGCTTTTACATCTTTTGGAAAGCATGAACCGCCATATCCAATTCCGGGGAAGAGAAAATGGCGTCCAATTCTATCATCAGATCCTATTGCAACCCTTACCTCAGATATGTCGGCCCCCACTACTTCGCATAGATTGGCAATTTCATTCATAAAGGAAATTCTAGTGGCCAGCATGGCGTTAGCAGTGTATTTGGACAACTCAGACGACCTTATTGATACGACGATTGCTCTGTCCATTGATCTCATAAACGGTGTATAAAGCTCTTTAAGGAGATTTGCTGTGGAATCATTTTCAACGCCAATAATTACCCTGTCAGGCTTCATGAAATCCTCAACTGCTGCTCCTTCCTTTAGAAATTCCGGATTCGATGCCACGTCAAACTCTACGTCAGTAAATTTCTTTATTTCATCACGAATCATCTCTGTTGTACCAACAGGCACATNNCTAGCTACTTCCAAAACAGCACTTGTGTCCGCAGAACCGTCATTATTGGGAGGTGTGCCCACAGCAATGAGTACAATCAGAGAATTTTTAATTGCATAATCTAAATCGGTTGTGAAGTGAAGACGCTCTTCTTTTATATTCTTTTTCACGATATCTTCAAGACCGGGCTCATAGAATGTAACATTGCCGTCTTTGAGGCTCTTAATTTTCTCCTCATCTATATCGACGCAAATCACATTGTTTCCGCTGCCGGCAAGACACGCGCCTGTAACTAATCCAACATATCCGGTTCCTATTACACTAATATTCATAATTAACCTCTGATTTTTTGAAAGGATACTAGAATATCATGAAAAAATGAATTTAATATAAAGATTCACTCCATGATGCAGAAATTATGATATGAGCCCACTTCGAAAACCAAAGAGCATCAGCTCTGATCTGTTTTTCAAAGAAAGCTTTTTAAAAACTTTGTACAAATGAAATTTCACCGTCTTCTCGCTAATGTATAGCTCGCCTGCAATATCTTTATTTGTAAGGCCTCTAAGAACGAGCTTGATTATTTTAATTTCAGTCTCTGTAAGATCATAAATCTGCCCTTTAAGGTTTATCTCTTTAGTCGGATACGGCGAGCCGTCTACGACCTTACCCATTAGTTTTCTATCAGCCCAGAGCTCTCCGTCATGTACGGCCATAACAGCCTCAAGGAGTACAGAGGAATCCTCACTCTTAGATATATAGCCCCTGATCCCGGAGCGAATGCCGTTTATAAGCAAGTTCTCATTATAAGCCTCATCGGTTAGTAAGATAACCTTTGCACCTTTATTCTTTTTAACGAGTGATAATATTTTATTAAGATTGAGGCCCTTGAGATCAACATCCAAGAGTAGGATATCGAAATCATATTGCTTACAGGACTCAACCAATTCGATCAGATTAGACACTTCCGATACAACTTGAAGCACTTTGCTCTCTTGCAGAATCTTGCTTAAGCCCTCGCCATATAGTGCATGAGAGCAAGCAATTATGGATTTGATTTTCTTAGATTTTTTTTGTCCGGCTCTTTTGCCCTCAGTCATGCTTCATTTTCTTCCACAGTTATAGGAACTTTAATATAGCTGCCTATAATACCATAGAACAAGCAATGAAACATACTTTAGTATTAAGCACAAAATATTCTAATGGTGCTGTTATAACTCAAGGTTTTGCTTTGTTATTACTTAATCAGAAAATACTTTCCCGGAAGCTGGGAGATATAGTCATTAAGCTCAAGCGAGAGCAGTATCGAGAGCAGGTTTGAAGGCTCGATTTCAGCAAGCCTGGTAAGCTCGTCAATATGAAGAGGTTCTCTACCTAATACGGTGTAGACTTTTTTTGGTTTGAATTTAATGACTCAAGTATTCTTTGAGCCTTATCCTCTTCGAATAACTCTGTTTTCATCAAACCCCTGAGTGCATCAACTTCGCAGAGAATATCATCCACTGTCTCAACTAATTTTGCACCCCTCTTGATAAGCCAGTTCGTACCGCGGCTCAGCTTATGATCTATGTTCCCAGGAACTGAGAATACTTCTTTATTCTGATCCAGGGCAAATGAGGCGCTTATGAGAGAGCCGCTTCTCTCAGATGCCTGAACAACTACAACCCTAAGTGCAAGTCCGCTTATGATCCTGTTTCTCTGTGGGAAATTATGGGAATGTGGTGTGGTTCCCAGATGGAATTCCGATAGAAGAGCCCCGTTTTCGGATGCCGCATTATAAAGCTTCACGTTTTCAGGGGGGTAAACAACATCCAGGCCACAGCCTAGAACTCCAATAGTCCTTCCGCCTTTTTTGAGAGCCTCAGAGTGAGCGATAGAATCTATACCCCTTGCCATACCACTAATAATGGTGACACCCATAGAGGCAAGCTCACCTGAAATAGTCTCTGTTACAGAGCGTCCGTAGCGGCTGGGTATTCTGCTGCCTACTATGGCTATTGAAATCTCATCTCTAGCGGAAATGTCTCCATTTATATATAGATACGAAGGAGGGTTATATATCTGCATAAGGGATTTGGGAAATTCTGCATCACTTAGCGGAAGCAGTCTAACCCCTTTTTTTCAATTTTATTTCACTCTATACCAACTCTTTTCCAATCATTAAAATGCCCAATGGATTCAATCTGTTTTTGTGAAATCCCTACAACTTCACTAAGCTCTTTCCTGGAAGCGGTCAATACATCTTTTTTCATTATGAAATCTATTGAATAGATTCTTTATAGATACTTCGCCTATCCCGTCAACCATACTAAGGGCAATCCAATACTTCCAATCTTCTTTCATAGTACCAGAATTAATAACCCTATTTCCGGGTGTCAGTCAAGAAATAAATAATTAATTAGAGATATGAAACGTCTATAATTTTTCTTCTAAACTCTGCATTTTACCTTCCATCGTATAGGGCTTATCCGTTCTCTCGCTTATTCTGATTGTTGTGCTTATACGCTCGACTCCCATCTTTTTAAGCTCGTCGTGGCACTTTTTTACAACAGGAGTGATATCGTCCCAACCACACTCAATATTAGTGGCCATTGAGTGCGATTCAAATTTTAGCCCGCTCTCTTGAATCACTCTCATCACACACGCAACATAGCTTGAAAGAGACGGTCCTACTCCAATAGGTATAACACTCAACTCAATTATCATAAGTCCTCCTTATATTTGTGCTAATCTCTATATTATCAGATTTCATATTGGTAAGGGAGGTAAGTTCTATGAAAAGTTTTACAGAGTATCTGTGGTTCGACACAGAGTATAGACGGGAAATGGTGCATATAACCGATACTGTGAGAGATATTGTATTGAAAAGTGAGGTGACAGAAGGTTTTGTGCTTGTATCAGCCATGCATATCACCGCAGCCGTTTATGTGAACGATCATGAGAGCGGGCTTATTGAAGATATATGGGAGTGGCTTGAGGAGTTGGCTCCGTATAAGGATAGTTACAGACACCACAGGACCGGCGAGGATAACGGGGATGCCCATCTTAAAAACCTGATCATGCATCATCAGGTAATAGTGCCCATAACAGAGGGCGATTTGGACCTGGGACCATGGCAAAGGGTTTTCTATGCCGAGTTTGACGGGGGAAGAAGAAAGAGGGTCGTGGTTAAGGTCATAGGTGAGTAAGAATTTGTAAATTCGTTATAATTAATCCGATGAGTGAGAGTGAAAATATAAATTACAGATTCTTTATCGATAAAAGAGGCAACTGGTTTCAGGACGGAATAAAGATCCAGCACAGGCTTACATATCTTTATAACAACAAGCTTCTAAGACGCGATGATCAGGGTAGATATTATCTAGATGAAGGCTCGGGAAAGCTGTATATTGAAGTCGAAGACACCCCCTTTGTGGTGAAGATGGTTGGTAGGGAAGGAGAGGATTTCTATATCATCCTGAACGATGAGACAAAAGAAAAGCTGGACCTACAGACCTTGAGCATAAACGAAGAAAACATCCCCTATGCGAAAATCAAAGGCGGAGATTATGAAGCCAGATTCACAAGACCCGCATACTATGAGTTTATGAAATATTTGAAGAAAGAAGATGATACATACTTTATAGTATCAAACGGCGAAAAGTACATATTGAAACAAATATCTAGCTAAGGGCTTCTTGAAAAATATCATTAGCTAAGCGCCTCAACCATACGCAGTATTACCGCGTTTGATAACAGACTACCTTTTTTAGTTAACCTTATATTACTGTTCCAGCCCTCAACAAAGCCATCTTCCACGAGCCTGCCAATCTTATCTTTGTCCACAGCTACATGATATTGTCTTTCT
>JABAOH010030382.1_pt2 | contig 17370 bp, 15 predicted proteins | sample 7062181 | NCBI WGS metagenome assembly JABAOH01 (sample SAMN14538630, study PRJNA623070) | marine sediment metagenome | biome: marine biome [ENVO:00000428]; feature: marine pelagic biome [ENVO:01000023]; material: deep marine sediment [ENVO:00002113]; isolation source: pool of 5 deep marine... | reverse complement strand
AACCTTTACATTGCGGTGTCCCAGTAGATATACCGCGACAAACCACCCCATGGATGCACGGTGACTCAACCTGCAGTAAGTTACGATTTCCTTGTCCCGGGTTGCTCCTCGTTTATCAAATGATTCCTGGAGTTCTTCCAGGGTTTTGTATGTTCCGTCTGCATTGAAAAATTCGCCATAAAAGAGGTGTTTTGCGCCCGGGATATGTCCCTTTCGATACGCCCCAAAATCCACGTCCTCGAAGACCTTTATCTTGGGAGAGACCCTTTCACCGACGTATTCTTCCCTTGACCTCAAATCCAGCAGCACTCTGTCCGGGTTATCCAGAGAGGCCAAAACCTCTTTTCTTCCGATTTTCCATCTCTCATCGATCTTCCTCATGGGATAGCTCACGGGTTCTATTTTGAGAAGTTCTTTGGTCATGGGTCTGTTTTCACGTATCCAGAGGGGACGGCCTCCGTTGAGAATCTTCGTATTGGAATGCCCCCTCATGGTGCAAATCCAGAAGGCATAGGTAGAGAATTGAGGGGAGTGACTGTAAAAGATGATACTCGTGTCGTGCCCGATGCCGCACTTTCCCATCAAGTCGGGAAAGTCCTCCGGTGATACGAATTCGCGGTCCGTAGGATGCCACAGACTTTCTTGCCAAGGCCAATAAACGGCCCCCGGGATGTGCCCTTCAAAATATATCCTGGGGTCTCGCATGTCACTTACTTCGACAATCCGGATAGATGGGCTCTCTAAGTTCTCTTCTAACCAGGTTGTCGTGACCAACTTCGCTGATTGAATTGTCTTTGCCATGGGTTTTCCCCTTCCAGAATTACCTCATCTGACCTGGAGTAACTTCTCAAGGATTTCATCTTTTCAGAGCTGCCAGGACCTTTTCCCTGGTTATTGGCAAGGACTTGAAACGAATCCCCACTGCGTCGAATAGGGCGTTGGCGATGGCGGGAGCGGTGGGTGCGAGGGCGGGTTCACCGACCCCCTTGGCACCAAAAGGCCCCTCACTGTGATGGGACTCGATGATGATGGGAACGATTTCCGGTAAATCCAGTGTGGTGGCGACCTTGTAGTCCGCCAACGTATCGTTCATAATGCGACCCTGCTCCATTTTGAATTCCTCAAAGAGGGTATTGGAGAGCCCCATTATGACTGCACCTTCGATCTGCTGTTCACACCCCGTGGGATTGATCGCACGACCCACATCGTGAGCAGCAACAATTCTCAGTACCTTTACTACCCCTGTTTCCGTGTCAACCTCCACTTCGGCTGCATGGGTTGCCCACATCCAGAATATACTGCTCATCCATTCATTGCCGGGTTCTCCCTTGATAATGGGGGATCCGGCAGGGGTGAAATAACCCTCCCCTTGAATGGTCCCACCCTTTCTCCCATATTTCTTCGCCATGAGTTCTTTTAGGGTCATATGGGTTCCGCCATCCCGATCGAGAATTTCTCCCTCAGCGATGGTGAGACGTTCAGGATTCGTTTTCAGCGCCTCACCGGCAGCTTCCAGGATCTGCTGTCGCACCTTTTGACCAGCCGAAGAAACGGCATTTCCCATGTGATAAGTGGTTCGGCTGGAGGTCACCCCGAAATCAAAGGGCGTAGTACATGTATCGGGGTTGGGGATGTGTACGGAGCCCAATGGTACACCAATGGTATCCGCGGCGATTTGAGCAAGGACCGTTTTCTCACCGGCGCCAATCTCAACCGAGCCCGTTAGGACGGTCACGCTTGCATCCACGTTTACTTTGATAAAACAGTATGAATCCGTAGGGGTACTGGTGCCTTTGATCGTAGTGGCAATGCCCGTCCCCCGAACTTTAGTCCCCCTGGTCTTGGGTTTCTTTTGACCCCAACCAACCTCACGGGTTGCCTCTTCAAGCGTCTCTCTCAATCCAGCGGTGTCCATGATCTGGCCATTGATATAGGGGTCACCATCTGCATAAAAATTCCTGAGCCGAATTTCCACGGGGTCAATCCCCAGTTTCTCCGCAATGATGTCCATTTGGCTCTCGCAAGCCCAGGTCACCTGAGACGTGCCAAAACCCCGGTAAGCACCACTTGGCTGCTTGTTGGTATAAATGAGCCTGGAAAGCAATGCTATATGAGGTGTGCGGTAGGGGCCGAAGATAGTCAGCGTACCTCGGCGTGCCACTTCAGGCCCCTTGGAGGCATAAGCTCCATTATCCCATATGACTTCCGCTTCGCGAGCCGTCAGTGTGCCATCCTTTTTGACCCCGGTTTTGAGTTTAAGAAAGGCTTCCAGGCGAACCTGTGAGGCCGTGAGCTCCTCTTGCCGGGAGTAAATTATTTTCACCGGTCTCCCCTTGGTGAAATGGGCCAGGGCGATCCCGATTCCCTCCGCAACAATGGCGCCCTTCCCCCCGAATCCGCCACCCGAATATGTGGAGATGAATCGGACCTGGTTGAAGGAGAGGCCCAACACCTTGGCCAGATCCTTCGCCCTCTGGGATGGTGCATCGACTGCGGACCAAACGGTAAGCATCTTCCCGGAGGGAGCGTACTGGACCACGGCGGCATGTGTCTCCATGGGTGTATGGGCCACAGGGTGAATGTAAAACTCATCCTCAAAAATCTCATCCGCCTCGGAAAAACCCACCCCCACATTTCCCCGAGAATATTTCATGACGGTGCTGATGTTTGTCCCGGGGACAATTTCATAGATGGGCCCGTGGTCGTACGTTCCCAGGTCTTCATGGATGATGGGGGCACCCTCAAGGGCGGCTTTCCTGGGATCAAAAACCGCCGGCAGTTCCTCATATTTTACCCGGATTTTTTCCACAGCCTCCTGGGCCGCGGCTTCCGTCTCCGCGGCCACCGCCGCCACAGGCTCGCCCACATAACGGACCTTACGGATCGAGAGAAAAGGCTGGTCCTTTATCATGTGGCCAAAGGTAAACGGGAAGTCCTCCCCTGTTACGACAGCCCTCACCCCTGGGACGGTCCAAGCTGCCGAGGTGTCAATCTCCACGATTTTGGCGTGGGCCAGCGGACTTCTCAGGACGGAACCGTAGAGCATACCGGGGAGTTCAACGTCGACCGAATACACGGCCTGGCCGGTTACCTTGTCCAGTGCATCCACTCGGGGAACGCGTTTCCCCACATACTGGGTTCCCATTTCAGGAATCCTCCATCTCTTTCGTGAGCGCCCGAACGGCCTCTATAATCTTCCCATAGGTACCGCACCTGCAGAGAACACCTGATAGTGCCTCCCTGATTTCCTCCTCACCTGCCCCGGGCTTTTTGTCGAGAAGTGCCTTAGCAGAAAGGATCATAGCCGGCGAACAAAACCCACACTGGACAGCTCCTTTCTCCATGAAGCTCGCTTGCAACGGGTGGAGCGCTTCACCTGACGCCAACCCTTCAATAGTGGTGATCTGCTGCCCGTTTGCATCCGCAGCCAGCATAAGACAGGAGTTGACGGGATTCCCGTCCACCAGAACGATGCACGTACCGCATTCCCCCAAACCGCATCCTTCCTTCGTGCCGGTGAGATGGAGTGTTCCCCGGAGAAGCTCCAGTAATGTAGTCCACGGCGTTACCTCCAACCGATGGCTTTCCCCGTTCACCGTGAGATCAATGGTAATGTTCATTTGTCCTTCCCACCTCCCCGTGCCTGTTGGAATGACTCCATCAACGCCCTGAAGGTTAAGGCTTTCACTATCTCCCTTCGGTAGGATCCGCTGGCCCGGAAGTCGGTGATAGGAGATATCTCTTCAGAAGCGACTTCCGCAGCTTCCCTCATACGCTTCTCGGAGAGCGGACCTGAAAGGACAACCGCTTCGGCCTTTCTTGCCCGAAAGGGTACCGGGGCCACGGAGGATAGGGCAATTCTCGCGCCCTTGGCTTCGGTTTTCTTCCCTGAAAGGGTGAGCGATGTCGCCACTCCGGCCAAGGCGCAATCCATCCCCTCTCGACGACCCATCTTGAGGTAAACAGCTCCAGATTGTAGGGGGATAGCTGGTAAGAAGAAGGAAGTGATGACCTCTGCGGGCCCGAGGGCAATTACCCCGGGACCCGTAAAGACTTCCTCTGTGTCTAATTCCCTTTCACCTTTCGGCCCCCTCATTGCAACCCGGGCTTGCAGGACTATGAGCACCGGCGCCATGTCCGAAGCGGGGGAGGCCCTCCCTATGTTTCCTCCCAGCGTGCCAAGCGTTCTTACCGGGGGGGATCCCAGAACACCCACTGCCTGGACCATTATGGGATGGCTTGATCGAATGAGGGGAGATTGTTCGAGGGAGACAAATGGGGTGAGGGCACCAATGCGAACGCCTTTTCCGTTTTCTTCAATTATCCCGTCTAATCCGGCAATTCGCTTCAGATTTATGAGGGCGGATGGTTTGACAACACCGGTCTTCATACGGACCAGAAGGTCAGTCCCCCCAGCCAAGGGGTATGCATTAGCCCCTTGTTTAGAGAGGATCTCTATGGCCTCTGGCAATGTATTGGGTTCGAAATAAGAAAATGCCCGCAGCCTAATCATGTCGTCTCCTTGACCACTAAAGTTCAGTTCTGCCTCTTAGGAGTAGCTGAACCCAGTCACAACGAGATAATCCGTCTCCTGGTTGTCGGCAAGAGTTGCATGGGATTCTCCTGGATACACCAGGACCGCTTCCCCTTCACCTATTTTCTCCTCTTCTTGCTCACTTTTCACGATGAGGGCCCCTTTGAGCACGATGAAGAGCTGCTCCATATTCTCATGGGTGTGTGGATCCGCACGGCCGTTCGGTTCCGTATGGCCCAGAGAAATCCGCATGCTCTTTGCACCAATGGATTCATCGACCACCCAACGGCTAACCATATTATAGTGGTTTGCCGGTGTGCCTTCCGGGAGATCTTTTATTCTGATGAGTTTCATCTTTTTTCCCTTTCTTCTTATGACCGCTGTGGATTGGGAATCAATCTCTTTTCCCACAGTAATTATTTTGAGCTTGTTACTTCCACTTCTTCGCGGGGATTTCCGAGTCCGCTGAAGGGAGGTTAAGGCCGGTAATGCAGATATAGTCCGTCTCCTCATTTCCCGCAGAAGTTGCGTGCACCTCCCCGGGATAGACGAGGAGCGCCTCGCCCTCATGTACTCTTACCTCTTCTCCCTGTTCATTTCTTGTTACCATCACCCCCTTCAACACGATATAGGCTTGTTCCCGCTTTTCGTGTCTGTGAACCTCCACTGACCCGTTCGGCTCCAAATGGCCGAAGCTAACTTCCATAGTCTTCGCCCCGATACGATCGTCGACGGCCCGCCGGACAAACATATTATGGTGCTTCGGCGGTGTGACTTTCGGAAGCTCTTTCACCCTGATTACTTTCATGATTTCTTTCCTTTCTTTCTAGCGAATTGATTGAGAAAGCACCACGTGTGTCGCCGGTCGAATTGTGAGGGCTTATGTACACATGGTATTGCCCTTTCCTGTCGGTATCCGGAGATTCATATGATCGTGAATGTATCGTTTCCCATGACTGATGCTCCTCTTGCTACCGCTCGTTCACGGCCTCGGCGTACGAGATTTCGGTGCACGAATAATAGACCAACGCTTAAACCGAGACCCAATAACTGAAGAACGGGAATGCCAAATAGTAACAATCCCGCTGGTAGAAATGAAAATATTCGGAAAGACCGATTCAAAGGTCCCAGGAAGAACCCCTCAATTGCCAAATGCCTCAAAAGCAGTTAGAACGGTCAAGCGTTAAGACAGAAGATTTTCATCATACGGGAAATTGGTGAACACTTCATTGCCATCTTCGGTCACAAGGATGGTATCTTCCAGCCTGACGCCCCCACCACCGGGAGTGTTCGGCATGAAAATCCCCGGCTCCATGCTAAAAATCATCCCCGGCTTCAGCTCTATCACGTTCTCGCTCCCGATGGCCGCGACTTCCCCCACGATGGGATAGGTTAACCCGGTAACCCCGATGCTGTGCCCCAACAAACCGAGATAATCATGGCCCTTAAACCCACAATCAACCACGACTTTCCGAGCGGCTTCATTCACCTCGGTATTGGTAACTCCGGGTTTCATCGTCCTTTTTATCTCGACCATCATCTGGTGAACGGCTTTATAGATCTTCTTTTGCCCTTCGTTGGGCTCTCCAAAGNNACATCCCCCAAGATCGAGAAATACCAGCTCCCCCCAGTTAACTTTCCTGTCCGAGGCAAATCGGCGCAGTGGAGCCGTGCCGTCCCCTGAAGTCACGATGAGATTACACTGCGGTACTTCCATTCCATTGGAATAGAGGCAATGCATTGCCTCCGCAAGGATTTCACATTCCCTTACACCCGCATCGATACTCTTTATGGCCCTGTCCATGGCATGGCAGGCAATCTGGCTCGCCAACCGCATACATTTAATTTCCTCGCTATTCTTCACTACCTGGGCATCCAAAACACAGTGGTCTCCATTTACGAGTTCGGCCTTTGGCAACGCTTCCCTGAGTTTGGTCAGAACGAGCATCGAGACATGGTCTACCCCAATTTTCCCCGAACTGATCCCTAATTCTTCAAAGGCGGGCTTGAGCTTTTTCTGCACCTCAGTCTCAACGACTCCTGGATCCTCCATGGTTGCCAGGGGCCGAATGTTTTCCTCGGGCATCCAATACATGGTGTTCCTACATCGTTCAACACATCCGCTCGTGGGGAAGAGAATAGGCTCTTTATCCGCTGCCATAATGCCGGCGTTTCTGGTGAGGAAAGAGATAGGCCACCACAATGGCCGATATCCCGTCATATAGCGTAAATTCTCAGCCTTAAAACATAAGAGGGCATCTAAACCGTGTTTTTTTATCTGTTCATTGAGACTTTTTGTCCTCTCCCGTCGCAGTAAGTCAAAATCTATCCTCTTCGTCCAGTCGACCGCAAAATCCATATCCTACCCTCCTAGAATTGTTTGAATACTCAACGGAAAAATGTCCGCGTTTTTAACTCATCAGAATTACATTCATATTCTTGTTGTATGCGATTGAATTCGGATCCCCGTGTAACCTCGGGAATTGGGAACCCAATTCCTTCATCAGTATTTCCACTTGACACAGGACAATTTCAAGAGAATGCGTACCCATAAAGTCACCGTTGGAATCCCTTCAATGACTGGTGAGTCGTTGCTAACATATTGCCAATCTATTGTCAACAATTTTTTCCTCAGACCATTCTTCAAAAAAAGAAGGCCGTGGAAAATTGCAAGTTATTGATATTATTATTTTCTTAAGACATCTTTAGTCACAAGTTTCGGATATGGCCCAAGGGTTGACTGATCATTGAGAGTCAAAAAAAATTCTTGACAGGGTAATGTTAGAGTAATAGAATGGCGGGCACAACAACGGACTCTGTGCAATGAGATGCACATAGGAAGGAGGGATTGCGTACTGGTTAAAGAGACGACGAAAGGAGGGTGATTAAAGGAAATTTGGTGAAATAGCACGAGGCGGTTTTTTGCTTGACATAGAACTCCGTTTTTCGTATATTGCGTCGACGCAAAAGTGGGTACCTAACATGAGATACTATTTTCTAAAAGGAGGGATACCAAATGGTTAAAAGACACGGAAGGGAAGGACGATTTGGCCTGGGGCTCATAGTCCTGACAATGGCCGCAGCATTCATCTTAACCTCAGGGGCGCTTTCTTTTGGGAAGGAGCCGCCGGCTCTCCAGGGCCTGAGCGGGGCCGGGAAGGCGCGGGTGCAAGAGCTCATCGATGGGGCCCGCAAAGAGGGGGCCCTGACCTGGTGGGATACCATCATGGATGTGGCGGCCAGCACCCAGATCATCAAGGACTTCAAGGAATATTACGGCCTTGAAGAGATCTCGGTCAGCATCCCCCGCATGCGGACGGGCACGCTTACGGCCAAGGTGGAAGAGGAGCTGAAAGCCGATAAGGTCACGGTTGATGTCATCTCGGTGGCGGCTTTGGGGTGGTTCCACGAGCTGCTCGGGCGGGGTGAGCTCCTAAAATACGACTCACCGGAGTACAAATTCTATGGTCCTGCCCGCCGGGCGGGCCTGGTTATGGACTCCTACTGGGCCTCTGACGCTTACGTATTCATTCCTGCATGGAACGAGAAGTGCTTCACGACCCCGCCCAAGCCCATCGAGAGCTGGAACGACCTCCTGAGGCCAGAGTTCAAGGGGAAGATCGTCCAGGGCGACGTGCTGAAGTCGACCTCCTATTCGGCGACCTTCGCAGGTGTCGAGAGCGTCATGGGGGAGGGATTCTTCAAGAAGCTGGCAAAGCAGGACACTGTTGTGATCATGGGCACAAAGCGCACTCAGGAGAAGATGCTCACCTGCGAGACGCCGGTCGACATGAGCGCCATGCCCACGCGGCTCTACCAGCTCTCCCTCACGACCGACACCAGTGCCTATAAGAACGGCTATCCCAAGGAAGGGGTGCTTCCGCTCCCGCAGCCCATGGCCATTCTCAAGCGGGCCAAGAACCCCAATGCCTCTAAACTCATGATCGATTACATGCGAAGCGAGCGGGGGCAGAAGACCCACGGCAAGATCGTTGGTTTCGCCTCGGGCAGAGAGGGCATCAAGCATCCCTCCCCCTACATCAAGGGCCTCGAGGAGATGAAGGCCATTTCCTTTGACTGGAAGAAGTTTGGGAGCCGGGCCATAAAGGATACCCGAAAGGAGTGGCGGCGGATCTACGGCCGGTAGCCCACCACGTGCACTGAAAGGGGTGGGGCCTCCTTGCCCCACCCCTTCAATTCCCCCGGGGAAGGGAATGTTTCCGGGTTGGCCCCCTGGATTTGAGGGTCGCGCGACAACCCCCAACCGTGGTACGCCCGCCGGCTAAGAGCGCATGAACAAAGAAAAGGTCATCCTGATTACGGTGGGAGCCATCGTCTGCCTCATGGTGCTCCTTCCCATGGGCAGGCTCTTCTTCGACAGCTTCACCGTGGGAGAGTACGGCAAGCCCACCCAGTTCACCCTGGAGAATTACCAGTACGTCTTCGCCACCGAGGACAACGAGGTCATCGGCCCGGTTCTGAACACCTTCCTGGTCGGGGTGGGCGCCACCCTGATGGCTATGCTCTTCGGCGTCTCCTGCGCCTGGATAACGGCGCGCACCAACACCCCTTACAGGAACTTTCTGGAGACCTTCAATCTCATCCCCTTCTTCCTCTCGCCCTTCATCGGCGCCATAAGCTGGCGTTATCTGGCCGCACCCAAGTTTGGCATATTGAATACGTTTTCGATGTGGGCCTTTGGCCTCAGTGAGCCGCCCTTTGATATCTACGGTTTGGGTGGGGTCACCTGGGTACTCTCCCTCTTCTACACCCCCGTGATATATCTCTTCGTGGTGGGAACCTTCCGCAAGATGGACCCGGCTCTTGAGGAGTCGGCAAGGGTCTGCGGCTCCGGCCTTCTCCAGACTACTTTTCGTATCACGCTTCCGCTCTCGGCCCCCGCCATCCTCTCGGGGGCCCTGGTCGTGTTCGTGACGAGCGCCGGAATCTTCGGGGTGCCGATCTTGCTCTCGGAGCCCGTGGGGAAGGGCACCCTGCCGTGCTCAATATATAATCTCACTACCTTTCCGGCCAATTTCAACCAGTCAGCGGCTGTCGGGATAATCCTTCTCGCCATAACGGTGACAGGGGTGCTCATCCAGCGGCGTATAATCCTGCCCCGGGAGTTCATAACCGTCACGGGAAAGGGCTACCGCCCCACGCTCATAAACCTGGGGCGCTTGAGATTTCTTGCCCTGGGCTGGAACCTCCTCTACCTTTTCGTGGCGGTAGGGCTGCCCACCTTTGCCATCGCCATCGTCTCCGTCACATACGCATGGCAGGGGAGCTTTTCCGTGGAGCAGCTCACCCTGAGGAAAACCTATGGCCATCTGCTCTTTGCTGGGGCTCCCAAGGGCGAAGCCTTCTGGCCAAGTCTCCTTCTCCTCTTCCTCATCATTGCCGCGATAATATGCGTTGTCGCCGCCGCCGCCTACTTCATAAAGCGCGACTTGGTATGGTGGAAGGGGTTTGTCAAGGGCTACGCGCAGACTCTCCCCATAGTGGTACCTGGAGTCTTGTTGATCGTAATCATTGTCACCTGGGGCTATCCCCTCGTGCTGCGCGGCGTCAGGAACAGTCTCAGTATCTCCGTTGTGGGCGCGACCCTGGCCGTCACGCTGGTGACCATCACCTCCTATCTCATCTATCGGTCCAGGATCAGGGGCCGGGGTTTCCTCAGTTTCGTAACCGCTATACCCATAGCGGTCCCGGGAATAGTGCTGGCCATGGGGATACTCCGTGTCTACATAAATTCACCCGATCCCATCAACTACATGTACGGCACCATCTGGATCCTGATGGTTGCCTACATGACCAGGTTTCTCCCCTTCGGGATGGGAGCTGTCTCTTCGGTTCTCCTGTCGCTTGAGCCAGAACTTGATGAAAGCTCCCGTGTCTGTGGCGCCTCTTGGCTCACCACCATGAAGAACATCACCGCTCCCCTCTTGAAGCCGGGCCTCGTCTGTGGCTGGCTGGTGCTCTTCATCATTTACATAAGGGAACTCGGCACCTCCATCCTCCTCTACGGCCGTGAGACCGAGGTGATGTCGGTTGCTCTTTTTCTGCTCTACGACACCGAGCCCATGGAGCTCACCGCCGCCTTCGCGGTCATACAAACGGCGATGATCCTGGGGCTCGTCTATGTATTCAAGAAGCTGGTGGGGATGGGAGAGCTTGCCTTCTGAAATCTGGTTGTTATAATATGAACGGCAATCCCTTTTGATAGAAAAAGGGGGGTGAGATGAGATGAGCTATGTGAAGGTGGAGGGGCTCGTGAAGCGCTTCGGCGAGGAGGTTCTCGCCGTCGATGACGTGAGCTTCGAGGTGGAGAAGGGGGAATTCGTCACCCTGCTGGGTCCGAGCGGTTGCGGCAAGACCACGACCTTAAGGTGCATCGCGGGCCTGGAGCCCCCCAATGGGGGTGAGATCTCCATCGACGGCCAGTGCGTGTCCTCCCTGAAGCGCCGCATCATGGTTCCACCGGAGAACCGCCATCTGGGGATGGTCTTTCAGTCCTACGCTGTCTGGCCGCACATGACCGTTTTCTCCAATGTGGCCTACGGGCTTAAGGTTAAGAAAGCGGCTAAGGCTGAGACAAAGGAGAGGGTCGAGAAGGCCTTGGAGTTGGTGGGTCTGGGGGACCTGGGAGATAGATATGCGACGAAGCTTTCGGGGGGGCAGCAGCAGCGTGTGGCCCTGGCCCGGGCTCTTGTCTATAACCCCAAGGTGCTCCTCTTCGATGAGCCCCTGAGCAACCTCGATGCCAAGCTCCGTGAGAGGATGCGCCTTGAGCTGACAAACCTCGTCCATGAGATCGGGTTCACCTCCATCTATGTCACCCATGACCAGGCCGAGGCCATAGTGATGAGCGACGAGATAATCGTGATGGATGAGGGCCGTATCCAGCAGAAAGGAGATGCCAGCACGATCTACATGCGGCCCGCCAATCGGTTTGTGGCCAACTTCATCGGCGTAGCTAACCTCCTTGAAGGACACGTGGTGGAGGTATCAGAAAAGGAGGGGGTCTGTGTGGTGGAGGTCTCCGATGGGGTCAAGAGCCACAGGCTCTTCTGCAACGTGCCCGATGAGGTGGAATCCGGGGAGAAGGTCACCGTTTCCATAAGGCCCGAGACCGTCGACATATTCAAGCAACGGCCCGAAGGGGGGAAAAACAACGTACTGGAGGCACGGATCGCGAGTGCCATCTATATGGGAAACCACGTTGATTGCCGTGTAACCCTGGGTGAGAGGGAGTTGCGCATCCAGGGCGACTACGACATCTCTTTTGAGAAAGATGAGCCCGTCTACCTGGAGGTCTCGCCCAAGAACTGTCTGTGCCTCAAAGGATGAGTTGAGCTTTCCGGGCAAAAGCTTCAGGGAGAGCTTCTTCGAAAGGGCCTATTGGCCCTCTTTTTTTGTTTTGAAAAATAAACTTTGCCCAGTTTTTCAAAAAAAATTCAAAGGAGGAATGTAAGGATGGAAAAACTTTATATTATTCCTATAGATGTTGGGAACATGGAATGGGACCACAGTGAGGCTGTGCTCCGGCGAGGTATGGGCACCAAAGTCAAAGGCAATTTTATCTGTTGGTACATTGGGGGAACGGACGTGCCCATTCTGGTGGATTCAGGGCTTCCAAGCGAGGAAAGGGCTCAGAGGTGGCATAGTTATACCAATCCCACTGTGAATGTTGAACAACAGATGGAAAATGCGCTCAAGAAGAAAAATATTGATCCTGAGAGTATCAAGATGATTATTCAGACCCATCTCCATTGGGATCATGTCGGAAATCTTGATCTTTTCCCTAATGCTCAAATCATTGTGTCTGATAAAGAGCTTATGTATGCCCTCAATCCGTTTCCCATTCACTTTGCCGCTTACGAGGCTTTTGCATTAGGGATAGAACCTCTGTGGATCAAAGCGATGGGCAGGTTCAAGATTGTACGCATGGCAGAGCAAGAAGTCGCAACAGGGGTTAGGATAATTCCCACACCTGGACACACTGTGGGCTTCATGTCGGTATTACTGGAAACGGCTGATGGTCCCTACGTGATGGCGGGTGACACTGTCATGCAGGTAGAAGCATTAAATCCAGAGCCAGACAAGAAACTACCTTTTAATGTCCCAGGTGTATATACTGATTTGATTGCGCTTTGGGAAAGCACCGAAAGAATACTTGACCTCGTTGGCGGGGAGAGAAAAAGGGTTTTACCGGGACATGATCGTCTCGTGTTTCAACAGGAAAGATACCCAAAGTGACGATGGAGAAAACTTATGAAACTGATAGATATTCCACCATACAGGTCAGTAAATTACACTCCGGAAAGAGGGCATTACTTGGTAAATGAAATTGTGGAAAATATGAGGAAAAAGGGACAGCTCGAAGGGATTGAGATTGATATTGATGATGGCTATCCAACAGAACATGCTGGGGAAAACCGTGATGAAGAGGTTTTGGCTAACATAACTGTAGGGTTCCTCAAAAGGGTTAGGGAGATCTCCGAAATGGGTAAGTATGATGCGATTGTTACTTCAGGTTCTATAGAGCCGGGTTTTTTTGCCGGACGGATGGTCTCCAGGATTCCGATCGCTTTCTGTCTGCACTCTGCTGTCCATGTCGCTTCTCTTATCGGAGACAGGTTTGCGATACTAGAGCAGACTGACCCAATGGGGCAGATAATAAGACATTACGTGCAGCTCTATGGCCTCGGCCACAAATTGGCGAGCGTGAGGACGATATCAAGATCGTCAACTTATACAATGGGATTTATCGGTCAGTATAAGAAGGAGGAGAGAATTAAGGTCCCCGAGGTACGGAAGCTCATCGATGACGTCGTGGCTCAATGCGTAGCAGCGATTGAAAAGGAAATGGCAGATTCCCTAATACTCGGATGCCCACCGCTGCAGTGTTTTGAGGACGAGATTAGACAGGCACTCGACGAAGCGGGATATGACGAGATACAGCTCATATGTGAGCTTCCCGCAGCTATTGAGATGGCAAAGGCTTTGGTAAACATGAAGCTGATTCAAGCTCCCAGAGCATATCCGAGTGATGCATTAAAAGTAAAACCGATGTTTAGATAAAATGTGTTAAGATTCTGGTTAAGGTGAGCAAAGAACAGGACAGAGGAATTGGTAAAAGTGCAAGGGGAAAATAATATGAATCTCGTTTGTTTTTTTTTCGGGTTTATTTGGTGAACGAGACGGTAGTTGATCTTATCTGAGCATTCGATCTGGAAGGGAGATTCAGATGGAAGCAATGGTCTTAGAGGAATTCGGAACTCCTCTAAAGATGCAACAAATTCCTGATCCCGTCCTGGGCCCTCAAGAGATTCTGGTTAAAGTGAAAGCGTGCGGCGTGTGCCGAACAGATATAAAAATATCGAAGGGGGAGATGTCCCATGTGATTATATCACTTCCTCACATCATGGGACATGAGGTTGCGGGAGACGTTGTTGATGTTGGCAAAGCGGTCGATGGCATTTCAATTGGAGATAAGGGAGTTGTTTATTTCTATAAGGCATGCCGAGACTGCGAGATCTGTTTGCGTGGGAAAGAGAATATATGTCCCAACGTGAAAAGGTTCGGTTTCGAACTTCCAGGAGGTTTTGCTGAATATATGAAGGTTCCAGCTTACAATTTTTGTTCCTTTCAAGGTGATACCCCATTTCCCCAAATGGCTGTGGTTGCCGATGCTATCACCACAAGTTACCATGCCATCAAAACCCTTGCCCATGTCAACGTTGGTGACATTATTCTCGTTGTCGGGGTCGGAGGATTGGGTATCCACGCGGTCCAAATAGCACATCTCTGTGGCGCTCGTGTCATAGCTGCGGATGTAAATCCGAATGCACTCAATCTGGCACGGCAATTTGGAGCAGAACATGTTATCAACTGTAAGGATAATGACCCCTTAAAAGCACTCCAAAACGTAACGAATGATCGAGGGGTAGACGTGGTATTGGAATTTGTTGGGTCTTCGCAATCTTTGGGGTGGAGTTTGCCGAGCCTTTGTCCAGGCGGTCGGTTGGTTGTAGTTGGCTATTCGCCTGGAGATTTCTGGCCTGTGGATACGGTTCCCTTTCACTTCTATGAGTGGAATGCCATAGGATGCCGTGCCTCTACGAGAAGAGAACTGTCAGAGGTGATCAAACTCGTTGAGGCAAAAAAAATCAAGCCCGTCGTAAGCAAGACATACTCCTTGAATCAGGCCAACGAAGCCTTGAAAGAGCTGAGCAAGGGGGATATTATCGGGAGAATAGTTTTGGTTCAGGATTAGCCAAGAAATTCTGTTAAGTTAGTTAGCAATGCCAGAAAGTACCTTAGACAGAGTATCTGTTTCCGTTGGTGAAAGAGCTTTTTTTCCGAAATGGAGGCGAGAAAGATGAGCGGTGAAAAAAAACGCGCAAAATCAGAGAGACTAATCGAGGAAGCCATGAAGACAAGGGGATACATTTTTCCAGAATGGGAATTCGTCTGCAGATTAGACCCGGATTTTTTTGAGAACTACAATAATTTATATACTTCTTCGCTGGGGAAGAGTGGGGCACTGGGTATTAAAATTAAGGAATTTATCGCTCTGGCACTTCTCGCCTTCAGAGGAGCACCAACGGATGTTCTCGTATCCCACATGAAAAGGGCTATGGATGATGGCGCCACGAAAGAGGAATTGTTAGAAGCCTTGGAAGCGGCGCTCCCTGCGGGAGGTGCCCCCACTTTTTTTAATGGATTGAAGGCCCTTTTGAGCTTAGATAAGAAATCATCAGACTAAAAAATCCGTACTATTTACGTGCTGCTACCATAGGAGTTCACTCCACTCTCAGTACGGTTGAAGGAGGGAGTTATGACCTTTAAGGTTCTCTCAACCTCTCCGACATTTGGGTATTACGTTTCCGAACCCTCAGGGTATTTGGAAAGCCATGGTTGTAAAGTGGATCTCTTTCCCCAGGGTAAAAAAATTTCCCAAGAGGAACTCATCCAGGGTGTCGCAGAATATGATGCGATAATTGTCGGTATAGAGAAATTCACCAAGGCGGTCATCCAGGCTTCGAAAAGGGTAAAAATTCTCGCCAAGCATGGGATCGGGGTGGATAACATTGATGTGAAGGCGGCTTCCGGCAGAGGGATCGTGGTTACCAACGCTCCGGGTACCAACAGTGATGCGGTGGCCGATCTCACCATCGGTCTTTTCCTGTCCCTCGCCAGGAGCATACCCTTTGCTGATCGCTCCGTGAAAGAGGGTGGATGGCCTCGGATTGTTGGGGTTGAGATCAATGGGAAGGTACTGGGAATCATCGGCTTAGGACAAATCGGGAAGAGGGTTGCAAAACGCGCCTCGGGATTCGATATGAGGATTCTCGCCTACGATGTTTTCAAAGACGAGGCTTTTGCCAGCAAGTGGGGGATTACGTATGTCTCTTTGGATGAGGTTCTCGCCGAGTCCGATTTTATCTCGATTCATGTTCCCATCGGCCCCTCGACGCGCGGACTGATCGGTGAAAGGGAACTGAACCTGATGAAAAAAGAGGCTTTTTTGGTCAATATCTCCCGCGGGGGTATCGTTGACGAGGAAAGCCTTTGCCGGATTCTAAAGGAAAAAAGGATCGGGGGAGTTGCCTTGGATGTCTTTACCTCCGAGCCACCTACGGGAAGCCCTCTGCTCACGTTGGACAATGTGATCCTGACCCCTCACATGGGCGCATATACCCTCGAGGCCTTACGGGAGACCGGAATGGTATGTGCTCGAGGTATTGTCGACGTTTTTGAGGGGAAGCGGCCGGAATTTATCGTAAACCCAGAGGTGCTGAAATAGCACATGAGAGATCTCGATAATAGCTCTTATGTCTTTGGCAACCCAGCTCATCATTTCGTATCATTATCGCTGGCATTGGAAGTGTTCCACCTATCGAGCTGACGAAGTGGATTTCATGGTCAGGCTTTCATCGGAACCGTGAGGTCTGTGTGGCAGAACTTCCATTACGTTACTATGACGACGCTAGAAGGAGGAGAGGAAGAAGGGAAATCCCTCTCCTACAGAAACCAAGGAGGTAGCTATGAAGGAAGAACAACTTTGGTGGGTGAGTGAGCTCAATCAGAAGCCAGAAGTCCTCGGAGAAAACCATTTTCCTCAACGGCTTAAGATCTACGACGTAACCCTGCGGGATGGGGAGCAAACCATTGGGGTTGCTTTCGATAAAGAGGAAAAATTGCAGATCGCCAAGATGCTTGACGAGTTGGGGGTCGATCGGATCGAAGCCGGAATGCCTGTCGTGTCGAAGGAGGATAAGGAAGCGGTGGAGCTTATCCTCAAGGCCGGCCTCAAGGCTGAGATCTGGGGATTTTGCAGGGCGGTCAAGGGGGATATTGACGCCTGTATCGACGTTGGGGTCAAACACATCATCTGTGAGATTGCGACGAGTCCCCTCAAAATGAAGGCGTATAATTTCACCCCGGAGGGTGTGTTGGATAAGGTCTTGGATTGCCTCCAATATGCCAAAAGCCGTGGCCTNNTGCCGTTGATGCGACACGAGCTGAGCTGGGATATCTCGAAACCATTTACAGGAAGGCGGTTGAGGAAGGAAAGGCCGATGAGGTCGTCATGGTTGATACTCTGGGCGTAGCTAGCCCGGAAACCATGTTCTATCTTACGAAAAAACTGAGGGAATGGGTCAACGTTCCCATTATGACTCATTGCCACAATGACTTCGGCCTGGGCACGGCCTGCACGATAGCCTCTTTGAAAGCCGGGGCTGACTGTGCCCATGTTACCGTCAACGGCCTGGGGGAGAAAACGGGTAACGCTGACCTGGCCGAGGTAGCTATTGCGGCAAAGTTAT
>JABAOH010031671.1_pt1 | contig 17373 bp, 12 predicted proteins | sample 7062181 | NCBI WGS metagenome assembly JABAOH01 (sample SAMN14538630, study PRJNA623070) | marine sediment metagenome | biome: marine biome [ENVO:00000428]; feature: marine pelagic biome [ENVO:01000023]; material: deep marine sediment [ENVO:00002113]; isolation source: pool of 5 deep marine... | reverse complement strand
GTCGCCGGGAGTCTCTCTTTTCGCTACTCCTGCAGGGGTGCAGTGTGTGGGTCCTGCGCTATGCAGGTTAATGGTGAGGTTGTTCTGGCGTGCCGGACCCCTGCCAGAAACCTACTGGGGAAAACCGCGCTCATTGAACCTCTCCCTAACTTCCCGGTCATCCGTGACCTCATCGTGGACATGTCCACATTTTTCAATCACTATCGGGAAATCGAACCCTACCTCCACGAAAGGTTCGTCGAATCACTCTCTGAAAACAGAATGAGCGAGGAAGAACGTAAAGAGATCGATCCCTACATCACCTGCATCCTCTGCGGAATCTGCTATGGCGTGTGCCCGGCTTTTGGACGAGATGCTCAATTCCTCGGGCCCGCGATCCTTGCCAAGGCGTATCGTTTCCTTGCTGATTCGCGAGACCAGCGGTTTCACGAGATCCTCGAGGCCGTGGACTCCCAGAGAGGCCTCTGGGGGTGCAATACGGTTTTTCAATGCTTTAGGATTTGCCCCAAGGAGGTTCCACCGACCCGTGGGATCGTCAAAATGCGGGGAAAGCTCCTGAAACATCGGCTTGCCTCGCTCTTTCCCCGCCTTTTGTCTCTCACCTCTCGAATTCTATAACCGGTTTCTCCTGGCAGGTCGACTGTAGGACCCTACTACGACTGGTATCGATAGTAGAGATTGAGGGCGAAATACCGTAATAAATCGTGACCTCTTCTCATTCGATGTCGAGACCGCTCAAGGATGGAAGACATAGAGAAGAATTCTCTTTTGAAGGTATTGTATTCGTCGTAGAGCTTTTCAGGTGACATCAGTTTTGGGCGGAAAACGACATGCCCTGTGTCGTATTTTGCCCAATCCCGAGGAAAATCTGCGTCAATCAGCCTGCCTTCTCGGGAAAACTTCCAAAACAATCTTGTTGCGGGGTATGGAGTCAGAATATGGGCTGAGACACAGTCCAGTTTTGCTTTCTGGGAAAAATTCAATGTCTCCTGGGCAATGCCTTCCCTGTCCTCGTCAAAACCAAAAATAAAGGAGCCACCCACCGCAATGCCATGATCATGAAGGCGTCTTACGGAATCGTAATACTGGGACACTCTGTTGAAATTCTTGCCGATGGATGTGAGGCTCTTCTGTGAGATAGAGTCGAAACCGATGCCAATCAGTTTGCATCCGCTTTTCGATGCCAGGCGAAGAAGCTCGGTGTCTTGGGCAAATCTGAGTGTTGATTCGGCCATCCATTCTATCCCCAACGGTGTGATGGCGAAGAATAATTCTTTCAAATGGGGGCGGTTGGCCGACAGATTGTCTGTTGAGAACAGGACCCTTTTCGCGCCCGTAATTTGGAGCTCTTCAACAATATCTCTGACCGCCCGCGGCCGATATCTTCGACCGAAGAGATCGTGGACGCTGCAAAAATCACAAGCGTATGGACACCCCCGTCCTATTTCGACAGTGGTCACGTAGTTTATCCATGATTTCTGCATCAAGTCCCATCTTGGCACGGGAACGTCGGTTAAGGTGGACGGTTCGTTTGACCTGTAAATTCTCTCTTCGGGCCGGATAGATCCGTGGAACTTTTCGCCCCAATAATCATGAACTAGGGCTGGAAGAGCGTTTTCCGCCTCACCGATAACGACAGCGTTACAGTATTTCAACGCCTCATAAGGGACTTTTGAAACATGGACTCCCCCCATTATGACGAAGATTCCCCTATCCTTACAGTTCCGAGCAATTTCATAAGCCCTGGGTGCGGAAGCCGTTTGCGGGGAGATGCCCACAAACTCAACCCCGTCGGCTTCCAATTTAGACACATCCACAGGGCCGTCAACACTTTCTTCAAGAAGTTGGATATCGGCGCCCTTGGGTACAAGAGCGGCTAGGCAGGGGAGTGTCGTCCTGAAGAATGCAAAGACTTTCTTTGTCTTTTGAGAGAATTGCCTCTTTATTGCTGGCGAGATCAGTGCTACCTTCATTTTCGCCGCTCTGTGTGGGATTGATTATTCTCACGGGTGCGCTTTCAGATATGGAAAATCATGCGATCTTTGTCTGTTCTGGCCAGGACAATTCGATTCAACGTGAGAGTCAACCCACTCGGCTAGGATTACGGTTTCCCAGACTTCTTCAAACCGGGAACCCCAATCCATTTTAGTCACTCCCGATAAAAAAGCAAACAAAATCTACCGAGCTCATCCTTTCCCTCAATTCTACCCGCGATCCTGTCTCAATGAACTGAATCGGTATATGATCAAGCCGCCACCTTGATTGTGAGGCAATCGGAAGGGTTTTAGGGTATCCCTCCCCCAACAAGCAAGATTGACTTTATTTTTGAACCTGTTAATATGGCTTTTGACAGCATTTTACTAATGGCGTCAAGTGGACAAAGTGGGGGCTATGCAAATGTGGGCCTGTCCTTTCGACTAGGAGGGAGCGGGCCTTTTGTCTATTCCAGGCACAGCACAACAGGGGGACAGGCACTTTCTCATCCAAGAACCGCCAGCACAGAATCCTGTTGAGACCTTCGATGGGCGGATTATTCCCCGGGGACGAGTGAAGATGAAGTGTCCAAAATGTCGGTTCGATAACCGTGAAGGGGTCAAGTTCTGCGAGGAATGCGGTGGCAAGCTGGAATATGAATGCAGAAAGTGCGGCACCCAGCTCCCCCCGGGACGTAAGTTCTGTGGTGTCTGTGGGGAGAAGTTCGAAGAGGGACCGCGAACCGGATGGCCACCACCGTCGATCGATAGTGAGCGAAAGGAGGTCACCGCTCTTTTCTCCGATCTGTCCGGGTACGCCACCATGTCAGAGAAGCTGGACCCTGAAGAACTCAAGGATATCATGAGCCGGATATTTGGAGAAATTGCTCAAGTGGTGACAAAATATGAAGGATTCATCGAGAAATTTATCGGCGACGCGGTGGTGGCCCTTTTTGGTGTCCTCAAAGCTCACGAAGACGACCCCATAAGAGCAATCCGGGCGGCCCGAGAACTCCACGGACTCGTCGAAGCCATGAGTCCCGAATTCGAGAAGAGGATTGGACAGCCTCTGTCTCTGCACACCGGCATAAACACAGGCCTCGTGGTAACGGGGCGAGTCGATCTAGAGCAGGGAACGCATGGCGCATCAGGGGACACGATCAACGTGGCCTCTCGGCTAAGCAGCCTGGCCAGGCGGGGCGAGATTCTGGTGGGTCCAGAAACCTTTCGTCGGGCTGAAGGTTACTTTACTTTTGACAGTCTGGCACCGACCAAGGTCAAAGGCAAACTGGGACCGGTACAGGCACACAAGGTACTGGCCACGAAGGAGAGACCCGTTACGGTTCACCGTCTGTCTGGGCTTAGAGCTGATCTTATCGGCAGAAAGGTGGAGCTTGCCCGACTCGAAGAGGCACTCGATCGGCTGCGGGAGGGCAAAGGAACGATTTTCTCTATCTGCGGTGAAGCGGGCACAGGGAAAAGCCGGCTCGTCGAGGAGTTCAGAACCAGCGTGGAAGAGAGAGCGATTCAATGGCTTGAAGGACATGCCTATGCCTATTCCAGGAATATCCCACATTTTCCAATTATCGATCTTCTCAATCGGACGTGGCGAATAGAGGAAGGCGATCCCCCGGACCGGGTCAGAGAAAAAGTCGAGTTAGGTATTGAGCGCCTTATCGGCACAACGGAAGAGATCGTTCCTTACGTTGGGACCCTCTATGGGCTCACCTATCCAGAGGTAGAAAACATAGATCCAGCATTCTTGAAATCCTGCCTTCAAAAGGCGCTTCAGGCTATTCTCATTGCGCTGGCTCAGCAAAAGCCAACGGTCATCTGTTTTGAGGACATTCACTGGGCCGATCCCTCCACCGTCGACACCCTCCGTTCCTTTCTCTCCTCCCTAAACTATCCTGCCATGGTTCTCTGTGTCTTCAGGCCACCTTTTAGCCTGTTTACGAGCCATCAACTGAGTGGAATGGCTAAACGTTACCAGGAGATTCGCCTCCAGGACCTCTCGCCTTCGGAATCGGAGGATATGGTCGAATCGCTGCTGACCACCAAGATCATCCCTCAAGAATTGCGGCAGTTCATTCATGAGAAGATTGAGGGTAATCCATTCTATGTTGAAGAGGTGATCAACTCTTTGATTGAATCAAAGGTGCTGGGCCAACGTGGCGAGTCGTGGTGCCTAACGAGAGCAATCAGTCAAACAGACGTACCGCCCACCGTCCAGGGGGTTATCTCTGCACGGCTCGACCGCCTGGAGGTAGAGTCTAAGCGAATTCTCCAGGAGGCTTCAGTTATCGGTCGGGCCTTTCTCTACGTCATACTTGAGAAGATCACAGAGCTCAGTCAGCATCTGGACTCGTGCCTCGATGGGTTAGAGCGGGTCGATCTGATCAGAACAAGATCTCTACAGCCAGAGCTTGAGTATATATTCAAGCATGCCATGACTCAGGAGGTTGTTTACAACAGGCTTCTCAAGAAAGACCGGCAGGTGTTGCACGAACGGATCGCCCATGTCATGGAGCAGCTTTTTGGCGACAGACTGCTGGAGTTTTATGAGACACTGGCCTTTCACTTCAAGAAGAGCGAGTTTCGCTTCAAGGCAGTCGATTATCTTATAAAATCGGGCGAAAAGAGCCTGAACCGATATGCCGTAGAAGAAGCGGACAGTTATTTCAAAGAGGCCTTCGATCTCCTCACCGATAAACCAGATAGGACCAGGGCGGATGAAGAACTCCTTGTAGGTCTTCTGGTTAAATGGGCTTACGCCTTCTATTACCGTGGGGATCTAAAAGGCTTGACCGACCTGCTCAGTACCCACAGAGATTTGGCAGAGTCTCTTGGGGATGAAACAAAATTGGGGATGTTCTACGGGTGGCTCGGCTATGCTCTGTGGGGCAGGGAGAGGTTTAGAGATTCCTATGATTATCTCACCAAAGCGCTCAAACTCGGTGAGAAAGTAGGGAGCGAGAAGGTTATCGGCTATGCCTGTGCCTGGCTCAGCATGACCTGTGCGGAAATGGGACTACTCGAGGAAGCAATTGCCTTTGGGAAAAGAGGCCAGGGTATCGGTAGATCTCTTGAATCGGATCATTGCGTATATTTCCTCTCATTGTCTGGAATGGGGCAGGCCTACTGGCACAGAGGGGAGGGGAAGAAAGCTCTCGAAGCTGGAAAGGCGCTAATCGACTATGGAGAGAAACACTCTAACATTCGTAGCCTGGTCACAGGACACTACAGCATGGGACACGGGCACTTCAACGCAGGCGATTTGCCATCGGCCATTGACTGCTATCGAACGGCGGTCCAAATATCAGTAGACCCCTATTATTCACAATTTCCGAAAACAATGGAGTGTTACAGTCTTGTCTCAAACGGTCAGTTTCAGGAGGCGAAAGAGGCCATCCAGGAGATCTTGACATTCGACCGGCATTTCGGTGTCGAGATCATCGGAACACCGGCCCACGCCCTCCTCGGTTTGGTTACGGTCGCCGAAGGCAATTTCAGCCGGGGGATGCAAATGCTGGAACACGCCCGCCAGATTTTCCAGAAACAAGAGCGTAAATCCCTTTACGCCCGGTCTGAATACGCTCTTGGTAAGATCTATCTTGAAATAGTTGAGGGAGCTGCACCAATCAGTCCAGCTCGAATGATGAAGAACATCCGATTCCTGATAAAGAATTTTCCTTTCGCCAGCAAGAAGGCCGAAGACCACTTCAAGAAATCGATCGAGGTTTCCAAAGAGATTGGAGCAAAAGGCATGCTGGGCAACGCCTATTTCGACTTGGGATTGCTCTATAAGGCGAGGGGCAAAAAGGACCAGGCCCGGCAATCTATCTCCAGAGCCGTTGGGTTCTTCGAGCAGTGCGAGGCTGAAGAATACGTGAAGCAGGCAAGGGGAGCCCTCGAATCTCTAAGATAGGAACATACCGAAATGGGCGAGACTCTCAGATACGAAGGTTTTTTCTCATCCATTGAGGGAGGGTCGCCCTTTTGACACCTTTTGATTGGAAAAAGCGTCCAATCCTCGGCGGGAGCTTTCCATCTGGGAAGAGAAAATCCAACGGGTTGTCAAAGGCAATTCTCTGGAGCATCTTCGGGGGGAACCCCGCAAACGCCTCCACATAGTCCTTCTCTGTCCATGTATGTCTGGTCATTGGCCAATCCGTGCCAAAAATGATCCGATCCTTTATGCGGTTCGTATTCATAAGGTCTTCGAGAATCTCGAAATACATCCCGGCGGTTTTCATACATAAAGCCGGCTCATGGTAGGAGATATCAGCATAGACGTTGTCGTATTTTTTCATCAATTCCAGTATCTTGGCCGACCACGACTCAGGATCTTTGAGCGTCATAAAATCCTCATTTCCTCCAAAATGGGCCAGGTTGAGACGCAGCTTTGGATATTTCTCGAGGACTATCCGCCAACTCGATGGGTGAGCGAACTTCTGGGCCAATTCCTGGCATCGCATCAAGTCACCGCTGTAGGCACCCCCTTTAGAGCAATGCGCCGTAACCGGAATGGATTCTTTCTCACAGTACTCGTATATTTCCGCTAATTCATGGTTCACCTCGGGTTCATTCAAGAACGATGAGGGATCGGGATGGTGACCCAGGGGCGGATACACTTTCACTCCCAGGAAGCCCATCTCCTCCAGGGCCTTTCTGGTCAACTCTGAAGCCCCTTTCCGACGAGGATCGAACATGATGAAAGGCATTATCTCTCCCGGATGCCTCGCGGCGATTTCCGAAATCAGCACAGCCTGGTATCGGTAAGGTGTTTCGGGCCTGACCCGGAAACTGGCGAGTTCGAGATCCATCATCAGGGGCGTCGCCAGGACGATTTCTGCCTTGGCCATTTCAGCCACGAATTTCTTCGTAACAACATCGATGTCCTTATCCATCATGGCCAGCGACTCGTGGTACCGATCGTGCTTTTTGCCCGGTACAAAGAAGAACAAGATTCTGGCAAACCACCGTGTCGTTTTTTGCCGAAGAAGCCATTCTCGAAGGAAGAACGTTCTTGTTCGGAAAAACGCGTCGGGGATGAACTTGAAATTGAGCAGGTGGCAGTGAACGTTAACAAACTCTTGCATTGGGACATCCTCCTTTACCTGATAGGGTCGTTGAGACCAAATCTTAGACTCCTCCCGGCCCAACGACATCCGACACAAGGCCCTGAAGAAAACCCGCGCCGACACCACGCTAAAAAGAATGCTCTTTTCCCTTCACCGATTCAAAAAACAAAAGGCCTTCTCTTCTCCATCTAAAAAGAGTAGGCCTTCAGATCAACATGAGCTTCTGCTCGGATACAGCCAGTTTCAGCCCTTCGCTAGCATGAACAGCCTCATCTTACCAGACCCTGCCCTCCTGTCAAGCATTCTCTGATGAGGAGTTTCATCAGCTTTTAAGAAAGGAAATCCTAACCCCCTCATGTGTCATCACAATGTCGAATTCTCATGTGGAACGCTCATACCCTTCGCTCCCATGCTCTCCCGTTGACCGGACAGGTAGGGACGGGCTGCTGACAAAATCCCTTGGGACCACTTGTATTGAAGTTATTTCCAGAGTATTTCATCAGAAAGCGGGAAAGGAAGCTCTGAGCGCGAATCAAGATTTTTTCGTCAGAAATATCCAAGGACAGCGAACGTCTCCACAATTTCTCACAGAGCACACAGAGCCTCAGAGGGAACGTCCTCTGGATTGGTGAGAGGCCAATCCAGAGGAGATTACTTGGCCTAATCTTTCCCCTCAAAAAATTAGGCCAAAACCCTGGTCCATCAGTTTTCTCACTCTGCGAACTCTGAGGGCTCGAGCGATCCCGCGCAGATTCGTGTGGCGGAGAGCGGGCGAGAGAAACTGGTGCTTTTATGGAGGCCCGCTTTCATCAGACAAAACCCGAGAAAGAGGGTTTCGGAACAGCCCAGGTAGTACTGATCTCACTGCTCTGCAAACGTCCCTCAATGACAAGGGCGCACACAAACCTGAGGAAACTCCTCTTCTCTGAGAGGTTTCGGCGTCCATGTGAGTTTTTCGCGCCTGTCAATAAAGTCGGCTCACCTGCTTAGAGTAAAGCTTTCCCCGGACGATTTCGCACGCCAGGTTGAACTCACCAGCCATAACCTGAGCCGCGAGGTTCGCGCAGAACTCCCGAGTATTGTTAATCTTCATGATGCGCATCACCTCTCGACCCGTTGGCGGAACTCCCCCTTCGATAGAGGACCACACCCCGGCCTCGATACTGGGCAGCTCCACGCCGTAAACAAGATCACCTCTGTCTAAGAAAGCGTAGATGCGCTCCAAACAAGTGGTCAGTGGCATACGGGGGTTGACCCGGGTGGCCTTATACAACCCGGAAATGATCTCCGCGCCCATGCCCGTGTAGAAGAACCAGCCCAATTTCTCCACGCCCCGGCGGTCCATTTCGATAAAGGCGAGGAAACGATCGATTGGCTTCCCCAGGAATTCTTCCATACTTTTTACCGGGATGCGGACCTGAGCACTCGCGCGACGGCCACGTCTATTGGAAGGACTGGGTTTGAAGTCACCGTCGTACCCCTGGGCAATGACGCTGAGATTAAAGTCTGTTCCTGCCTCTCTGAGAATGGCATCTGTCATCTCCCGAGCCTCACCGACCGCCCAACCGATTTCACCGTGAGCACGGTACTCGGGGACATCGGCGTAAAAGCAGACGTAGAGGAAGTAGTCGGATGCGAAATTGTCCGTGTCAAAATCAACACGGCCGACCTTCGCCCCGACTTTAGCCAGGCGCTCGTTCACGACGGCTACGATTCGCTCATAGTTGGCCTGAATAATCTCCTGAGCTTTCTGGCGCGCCTCTGGACAAGAGAAAACATAGCCCATACACCGTGCTGTCTGGGCTATTGGTTCAACTTGGACTTCGGCCCCGCCGTATCGATTTACGAGAAAACAGCCCCTCGCTAACCCAATGGCAGACATACCCGGCCCCATCGTGGTCAGGTTAACGAAATCCTTATTCACGTCTCCCGTCACGGTGATCTGGCCACAGTATGAAACGTAATCCTCCAACCCCGCAACGTACGAAGCCACCAGCGGCGCATATCCTGCCAAAGGACCCCTGTAAGGTCTGAGGCCTGATTGGCAAACTGTACAGGTCAAGTCCTTTTCCTGCGCCTCGAGGTTGTAGACAATTCTGTCTTTTGCACATTGCCAGGGCTGAATGTAAGGCTTCTCCAGAACCTGGAGATGACGGAACGCTTCGCCAGAGATCTCCTCCACGTAAGCTCGACGGGCCAGGGTAGCCGGGTAGAAATGGTTCGGACTCTTTACGCCCTTATCCAAGAGCTCGGCCTCCGCCCGCCACGGCGGGAGGTCACCTCGACTCATTGCACGGTGGAGGTCGGAAACTAGGCTGGCTGTGCCTTTCATGAGAAAGCTCCTACAGGTTCTCCCACAGTTTACTTAGGTTTTCCGCGATCTTGTTATGACCGAGGTTATTGACCAATACATCCAAGTTCTTCTGGACCACAGCCTTGCGGTGATCCACATCAGTCAGGATCTTATAAGCCTTCTCAATCAATTCCGGGGTCATAGTGCCGTCAGGAGTTGAGGGGATCTCAAAACCGTAAATGGCGATGTCGGTCAGGTAGACGGGATATTCGCGGACCACGGGCGGAACCCCCAGGCTTATCAGTTCCAGGAGGTTGTTGCCGAACCCCTCTACCTCGCTGAAATACGTTCCAAGCCCGCCGTAGTAAGCCACGACGCCAGGTATCTCGCCGAAGCTGTAACACTTTACCCCGTCTACAACCTCCCGGTCTGAACGTATCCGGTCTTCGCCCCAGATAATGTCCACATCGAGGCCAGGATTTTGCGAACGCTGCATGTGGAGGTAATTGGTAAGTTCCTTGACGTCCTCACTCAGTTCATCACCAGTGGGTCCGGAGATCAGAAGGAAGACCTTTTTGTTCTGGCCCTCTTTTCTAAATCGCTCGGCCACGGCAAAGCAGAAATCGATGGCGTGATCAATGCGCTTTCGCGGCACCACCCGTGTATGTTGGAGGAATAACAGACAGTCTTCCAACGATTTGCCTTCAGCATCCAACTTATCCTGAATGCCCATGGTTTCAAGGAAATCCGCGTTGTATGGGTCGAGTTTGGGGGCAAAATACGTCGGATCCGGATCACTAGGCCAGCGGTTGGGGACATCACAGGTGTTGGGAATGACGACGTGGGATCTTTCCAACCTATCCACAATCATAGGATCCCGATTCCTCAAGTGCTCAAAGTAGCTCCTGGCGATGGCCCATTGACCCCGGTTAATAAAAACAATCCCTTCCACATGCGGTCCAGGCACGCCCTCCATGAGGTACCGGCGCATCAGCGGGCTGGGCTTCAGAAACCGGTCTCGCTCCAGGTGTGAATCGTGCCACCACATCCAATAGCGGGGAAGCCTCCGGCCTGTCTCTCTTCCCTTCTCATAAAGCCGATTAAGGGCGAGGGAATAGATGAGGTTTACCGGATGACCTGTGTTATGGGCAATGATTAGGTCCACCCCGGATTCCTCGAAAAACCTGGCCAGGGCCCTTTCTGCATCCTTCACCCGAGCTTCGATCCGACTCTCAAAATCGCGGGGTGGGGGCTCGGTGTTATAGTGGTTAAGCGCGTAGATCACCGTATCATCCTTGTGCCACAAGGAATCATCCATCCAGACCTGATCATATTGATGTCCACCACACCTGCCACAAGCAAAGGCGAAGTTCTCAGAAGGCGCTGACAGGTAGGTTTGCAACGATTCCACGATCTGATTAATCACAATAGACACGCCATCATTAAAGGACAGCAGGGTGTGGATCGTGCCGATTCGCATCGAGGCTAAGACTGGTCTTGCCATGAGATTCTCTCCTTAGGACGCGGCGCAGAGAAAACACGGACGGTGATCGGTCGTGATCTTTCGGCATCCACTCTGAAGTGAGGACGAGTATAGGACAGAAGGGCCTGTCTGTCAAATGGCAGGGAGGTGCTAGCGGACTCGGCAGGACCGGGGAGACAGCTCCCCCCATCAGGAAAACGGTAGAGAGGTCCTCACGAATAGAAAGCGAGGGTGGCCTCTCTGGTTTTTGTGTAACTGTCTGAAGGTTCGTCTGTATGAACAGACCACAGTGAAACAAAGGGCGACCACAGGAGAAGGCACGAAAAGTTGGACTTTTCTCGAAGAATCAGCGCAGAATCATGCGAAGATGATGAATACGGGTCAAGAACCGCAATATCACAGCTCAAACAAAGCAGGAACACCCATTGACAGCATCGATGGCTGATCGATGGGCTATCTACATAGCTACTTTGTTAGAGGAATTTCAACTTATCGACATGGTGGCGTACTGATTTGGTTTGACAGGTGAGTTTTGACATTCGAAATCAATACCCCCCTGGCTCATGCCAGTTCCTTCTTGGTTTCGATCAGATCTTTTGGAACATTCCCATTGCCGCCGATCATCCTTTGAATGTCCTGGGTTATCTGAGTCCGTCCAACGATTTTCCGGAGTGACTCAACGCTCTTCCTCAGCCGGTCAGCCCTCGACGTCATTTCGAGGAATCGCTGTTTCTCTTCAAGAGTGAACCCGTCGTTGCTGGGTATTAGAAAGGAAAGGAGTTTCAAATCCGGTTTCTCAGGGAAACTGGTCTCCACCTTTTTCCCCGTTAGACCCTCCAGTTGCTTTAGCAGGTCGATTCCTTCAGTAGCGAGGTGCGCAAATTCTTCAGTCTCATCCTCTACGTCATCAGCGAGATAGATGATCCGTGACTGCAGATATGCCTTGCTATCGGAAACATCCACGATCTCAAATCGTTTGCCCCCCCGTGTCATGATGTCCATTCGGCCGTCGTCGTAGCGCTTCAAAACCTTGATGATTCGTGCCGTGCACCCAATTCTCCGCATCTGGTTCCCGTTATAGTAGACCACCCCGAATTCCCTATTCTGATCGAGGCATTCTCCAATCATGATTTTGTATCGCTCTTCGAAGATATGGAGGGGTAAGGGCATTTCTGGTAATAGAACAACCCCNNATCTGTCGTTTCAAGACCCCGAATCAAACTCTGTGCGAAGGCCCTGTGACTCTCAATGTTCAGAATCTCGACGTCTAAAGGGAGTTTCTTGAAACGGGGGGAAAGAGTCCCGGAAAAGTTCAACAAGCGGAGTCACTCTCTCATTCACTGACCGGGAATCAGCACGAGGTCAAAGGATTTTTCGGTCTCCCCTTTGACCGGATAGTGTTGCGTCGCTAGGGTGCGGTAGCCAGGAGCTGAAACACGGATATGAATATGCGAGGGCCGACCGGCATAATGGGGTGGAAAGTTGCTCTCAAACTGATATCGACCTGATTCATCCGAGAAGAGGGTGGCCCGATGCTCGTCATAATACCTCCCATCTGGTCCAGTCAACCAGAATTCCACCCGCGCCCCTGCAATAGGCGAGCAATCCGGGGATGACCTGACGACCCCTCTCAGAAGATACCCTTTTCCGACGCTCGACCGTACCGGCGCATTTGGCTTGTAAAAGGGTCCCAGACTGTCCGGTGGAGTGGGTTGGCACGTCGCACTGGCAATGGGTGTCCCTTTCCACCTTAAGGGAGCATTCTGTGAAATATCGACCGCCCCAGCCGTCTGGGCAACGGTCAATCCTCCTGACGCCAGTGGCGTTAGCGGAGCGATCAGGATCAGCACAATCACTCCCAGGATAATCGAACTTCTTGTTTGACTATTATGGGGGGCATCCATCTCTCTCCTCCTCCAAAAAATGGTCATCGACACAGGGACTTCTGGACCTCACCGGTCGTTACGCTGCTTCGTTGGGCACAGAAAACGGAAAAACCGGAGGCACATCCGGGCTATAGCTCTCTCTCCGCCATTTGAAGGGAAGGTCTACGATTTCACCCGGTCTCTGAATCGTATATAAAGCCTGGAAGCCCTCAAAGAGCATAGTCCTCTGCTGAGCGACGTTGAAGGGTTCACCCAGAGGATGACCGAAAGGCCATCTCACGTAGATCGTTCGAGGGGGTTTCACCTTTTCGGTGAATTCCCGGACAATGGAGATACCGATAGTCGGAATGCCTGTCTTTTCGACTTCCCTTTGGATCAGCCCCACGGACTGATTGCAGATCCCTCACGCAGGTGTGAGGAGGACGATATCGTTTTTCTGCGTCTTGAGCCGACCCGCCACCTCGGGGGCGGTTTCTTGAACGAGCGTGCGAATATGATGCCCATCGATATGGCCCATAAATCCATAATGCGTCTTTGCCACCTGACCGATTACCCCTTCTTCCACGAGCTCTTTTAGTCTTTGAATCGGAAAGACAATGTTGATGTCCCTGTCCGCATCGGTGTGGTCGTAGTAATCATGAGTGATCGTGAAGTCGTCAAGAGACCAATCGCCGCCAATCTCCCTAAACGTTGGATCTCCGAGGGGATCGGCCATGTCAAAGGGTTCTTGATTCCGGTTGTGCACGCCCGAGGTCGTCACAATGGCCACCCTAGAATCGCAGAGCGGCTTTTCTATGGCAGTCCAAGGCACATCTTCTGACTCCCATGGCGTGTAAGCCTCGATGAACCTTTTTGATAGAGAAGGGAAACGGGTCAACAATTTGGCCAAGGCTCTATGTTTTAACCTCAAGAGGTTAAAGGTGATCACCCCCATTGCCGGCATCTCTAACCCATTTTACACAAGAACGACCCAAAATCCAAACAGCCTGACGTCAGGAAAAACTCCTGTAACCTATATTTTCAACATCTGGGCTATTAGCTTACACCTTTGATTTTCGCTATACTATAAGTAGAATGAAAACTTCCTTATGTTCTGCAACGGTAGGTCTGTGAGCCAATCGCGACTCAGACCAGGTCCCGCCCTTACCAACCGAACTCTGAAAAGGGCTAGAAGATTTCAGTGAAGTCAAAAACGAATAGGAGGTAATACGTCACCGGTTCGAGCCGGTGTTGTTAAGAAAAAAAGGCAGGAGGATATTTGTCAGTGAGAGGTTTCAAAACGTTGTCAGCTGGTATTGCCATTCTTCTTCTTGCGGCTGTGTCAATGTATGGGGGGTGCAGGAGAGAACCATCCATTGAACAGAAAACCATCCGGTTCACCACCTGGGGTTCGCCCGCCTCCAACAAGGTCTATCGAGATGTGATAGAGGAATTCGAAAAGCGGAATCCTGACATCCGGGTCGAACTCATGATGCTTCCCTGGACCCATTACCACCGAAAGATTCTGACTATGACCGCGGCCGGCAGCAAGCTGGATTTTATGCGCTTGGCCAACAGCTACTTTCCCCAGTTTGTGGGGAAAAATGCTCTTCTTCCCCTGGACAGGTACGTCGAGCGGGATAAGGGGGAAATAGATCTGGACGATTTCTTTCCGGAGGCGCTTAGGGGAACCACAGCAAATGGCCAACTCTATGGCCTACCACTCGACATTGCCGGCTGGGCCATATACTACAACCGCGGCATCTTTGACGCAGCCGGTCTTCCCTATCCTGACGAATCATGGACCTGGGAGACGTTCTTAGACACGGCTCGAAAGTTGACTGGAGATCTGGACGGCGACGGCGTGATCGATCAGTATGGGGCCTACGTCAAGGTGAAGATGGGGGTCATTGAGTTACTTGCCGGACAGAGCGGAGCGATGATCCTTGACGAGGACAACAGTAAATGCCTGTTCAATACGTCTGAAGGCCGAGCCGTGATTCAACTCCTCTACGACCTGATTATAAAATACAAGGTCGTTCCGCCTCCTGAAGCCCGGGCGAGTCAGGATCTCTTCGGCCTGCAAAGGGTTGCCATGGCTCTTCTCATGCGAGGTGACGTCACCGAGTTTCGGAGGAATCTGGTTTTTGACTGGGACGTGGGACCCGTTCCAAAATGGCCGGGAAAGAAACCGAGGGCTCTCTTTGTCGGGGGGTCCAATCCCTGGGTTATCTCGAGTAGTACCGAACTGCCCGAGGAGTCTTGGCGATTTCTCAAGTTTTTTGCCGGAAAGGAAGCGGCGAGTATGATGGCCGAAACCGGGCGTTTCGTTCCTGCCAGAAGGTCTGTTGCCGAAAGTCCGGCATTTTTGGAGACGAGCCCACCGGAACATAACGTCTACTTCCTCGATCTTATTCGGGTTCCCCAAAAAGCATTTGTCCCGCGCTTTAAGCGTTACAGGCGCCTGGAAAAGGTCTTCGAAGACAACTTTCAATTGCTGATTGAGGGGAGGGTTACCGTCGAAGAGGCTGTGGAAAAGATCAGTCGAGACGTGGATAGATTGACCCAGGAGGTTCGTTTGGAAGGAGTAGAGACCGCAGCTTAGGGAAGATGGTGGTACCTGGTCTTGCCGTCGCCCCTGTCGTGCCACCGGCAGCGCATCCAGGAAGACTCATCTCGAGGTCCATGGTCATCAACATCATCATTCGGCCGCGAGATAGGCGCATGGCATGTATTCATTGCAGTGTGTCGGGGTTTGTACTATCCTATGTCTTGGTCGGACGAAACCGCAGCCGAGGAGATATGGTTGAACTTTTTTGCGAGGGTACAGGGATGAAGATTCGGGTCGAATGTTACAGCGGCTATAAAGCCAATGAGAGGCCTGTAAGGTTCTATCTGGGAGAGAAGCAACTGGAAGTCAGGGAGTTGCTCGACCGATGGTATGGAGAAGATCACGATTACTTCAAACTACTGGCGGACGATGGTAACACTTATCTTTTCAAACACCATCGTCTTAAGGACCACTGGGAACTCGTCTTGTACTCTGCTCCCAATCTGCCCCTTCAGATAAAAGACGATGTGACCGATCCCAACCAGGCATAGAAGGAGAACAGCACGAGAATAATACCAGGTGAAAAAGCCGCCTGACGATCTTCCTCTCTATCAGCATTCTTCAGTCTTCCTCAACGATCGCCACGGGTCTCACCCAACCTGCACTCGCCCTTTTGATCTTGACAGGGAAACAGCAAACTGTAAACCCATGGGCGCGTCCAATGGCCGGCAGATTGGCCAATTTCTCCATGTGGCAGTACCCGATCTCTATTCCGGAAAAGTGGGCTTCCCATATGACCCGGGGATCCCCGCTTTTCTTGAATTCCCTTGCCAGATATGGCAAAGGACGATCCCAGCTCCAGGCGTCAATCCCGACGACTTTCACCCCTTGTTCGGTGAGAAAGAGGGTGCTTTCCCTACCCATCCCTGCCCCCTTGACCAGGTACTCTTCAGTTCCCCATGCTGCGTCGGCCCCGGTCTGTATGAGGACGATGTCAAGGGGCTTGATATCGTATCGAATCCGCTTTAATTCCCCCTTCAGGTCCTTCACCGTAATCCGCTCGCCGTCGCCCTTGTGACGAAAATCGAGAAGAACACCGTCATTGAGGCACCATTCGAGAGGGACTTCATCAATGGTCAAAGCAGGTTTCCCCCGATCCATGGTAGGGTGGTAATGGAAGGGCGCGTCCAGATGGGTGCCGCTGTGGGTGGTCAGGGTAACGAATTCTACGGCCCAGCCCAGGCCCTCTGGCAGCTGATCTTTGTTGAGTCCCGGGAAAAACTCAGTCATTTGGTCAGCCCCCTGTTTGTGGTCGACGTAGTCTATTCTGGGGATCATCATTGGGGGGTCGCTCGGAAGGCCAGGCTCAATGGCTATGCTGAGATCGACAATACGTCTCCGGCTCATGTCTTCTCCTTTCTTTCCGTTCCCTCGCCGAATGCACAATAATAGGATTAGTCGAGGTGATGACAATGGCGGTTTTTGGCCGACGCAGCATATGACAAAGTCCTTTGGCAGTCAAGAAGATTGGGTGGGGATTTTCCTCGATTTTGTGAACGCCCCTGTCCCTCGGAGCAATTTGCAAAGCAGTGGGGTCAGTACTGCCCGGGCCTTTCCGAAATCCCCTTTCCCGGGTTTTGTCTGATGAAAGAGGACTTCCACTAAAGCACCAGTTCCTCTCGCCCGCTCCCCTTCGGCCCTGCTCAGGGTCGCTCGAGCTCTCAGAGTTCGCAGAGTGAGAAAACTGATGGACCAGGCTTTTGGCCTAATTTAAGAGGAAAAATTAGGCCAAGTGATTTCCTCTGGATTGGCCTCTCACCAATCCAGAGGAAGTTCTCTCTGAGGCTCTGTGTGCTCTGTGAGAAATTCTGGAGACGTTCACTGTGCTTGGATATTTTGCCGAAAAAATCTTGATTCGCTCTCAGAGCGTCCTTTCCCGCTTTCTAGGGTGACCATTTGGAAACTGGAATTACCCGAATTGTAACGGAGCAGGCAACGTCTTCTCATTGGCGAGGCGATTAAAAGTAGATAAGTATTTAATATTATAAACTTTTTTATCGATCAGGAGTGTCATCTCTCTTTCAATCCATCGCGGCACCCTTCTTGCCATCCTATACCTCCAGG
>JABAOH010032294.1_pt1 | contig 17374 bp, 20 predicted proteins | sample 7062181 | NCBI WGS metagenome assembly JABAOH01 (sample SAMN14538630, study PRJNA623070) | marine sediment metagenome | biome: marine biome [ENVO:00000428]; feature: marine pelagic biome [ENVO:01000023]; material: deep marine sediment [ENVO:00002113]; isolation source: pool of 5 deep marine... | reverse complement strand
GATAGAAGACTTAATAAAAAGTGGTTTTCATGGCAAAGATTGACTTCAAAAAAGAACTCAAGCACCTCTACAATCCTTCTGCAAAGAAAGTCGAAACTGTTGATGTTCCCGTGATGAGTTTCTTGATGATCGATGGGTCTGGTGATCCTAATANNTGGTGGACTGATGACATGACTCAATTCAGCGTTGAAAACAAAGACATGTGGAAATGGACATCGATGATTATGCAACCAGAATATGTGACAGAAGATCTTGTCAGCAAAGCTCTTGAGCAAGTTGAGAAGAAGAAAAATCCACCTGCCCTTCCGAAAATCAGGTTTGAAAGCTTTCACGAAGGCTTGTCAGCCCAGATAATGCATATTGGACCATATTCTGCCGAGGCTCCAACCATCGAGAGACTCCATAACTTCATCAAGGAAAATGGTTATGAATTGAAGGGAAAACATCACGAAATATATCTCAGCGATCCTCGAAGATCAGCACCAGAAAGAATGAAAACAGTCATACGACAACCAATGAGATGAGCTTGTCTCAATCTGTANNATGCATGCATGCATATGCACTATCCCTAATTTCCATAGGTTTCCCAGCTGAGACTCCAACAAAGACAAGAAAAGAGCTTAAGGAGATCATGTTTATAGATAAATATGGGAGCAGCTAATTCTACACATGAAATCCTTTAACATTGATGTTTCTTCCAAACTCCATTAGTTCTATGAGTGAGAGGTCATCGGTGTTACCCTATGGCGGAAAAACAACCGCACTACAAGAATCTTTCAGTTTTTCTTTCCTTAATGCATGCATAAATTCCAGAAGCCCTAAAAACGGGGGAAGTTGCGGGGGACACCTCCNNCTCTGAGTCAGCAGAAGGAGACTGTGAAAACTGCAAAATACACTTCGTAACTGCAACATGGTGGCAAGAGAAAAGAAGATAACACTCAACTGAGACTTGGCCACTTATCGCTGAAAAAACTTCTCGAAAACAACTCCTTATCCATTTAAATCTGCGAAGATGTTGGTTCTTAGTGGAAGATATCAGACCTTAAATGTCCCAGATCAGGGGACATCTCCGTCGTAGGTTGGGCTCAAATCTCTCCCGGCCCACTTTTGGATGATTTTGACCACTGTGGGGAGGGTTCAAATCTCGGCGACGTCAGACACATGTGCTAGAATAGGACATCTTCAGTGATTTTGATTCTACCGTTTTCGATAGGTATTCCTTCTTTTATTACGAGTTTCCTTCTAGTTTCGGCCCTTTTTTCCTCTCCTCCAAATCTGCCGTCAGACCTAACGACACGATGACAAGGAACAATAGGGTGAAGTGGATTCTTTCTCAAAGCGGTGGCAACTGCCCGATAGGCACGTGGTCTGCCAACTTTCTCCGCTATCCTCTTGTATGTGCTGATTTTTCCTTTTGGAATCTTGAATGTGGTAACCAGGACTTTTTTCTCAAATTCAGTCTTATTAGACAGAAAACGGATTACATCTTCTTCTGTTCTTATTGAGTTCTTGTTCATCAATTACGCTCCTGAAGAGTCTCGTTTTGCAGAAGTAGATGGAAGGCACACAGCGTCATGCATGCATGCAAAATAAGACACGCCCATATTATTTATAAAAAAATGGGGAGGTTTAGGATCTACGGCTGAGGCCGTAGAGGGCTCCCGCAAGGACTAATATCCCGAAGATGATTACTATGAATGGCCAAAAGATGTCCCAGGCTTCCGTGACCACGCCCGTTTCCTGTAGGACAAAAGCAAACCCTGCAAGGATGATTATTACGCCAAAGACTATTCCTACGATTAGACCGCCGTGGGGGAGTCCAAAACATTCTTTTTCCGCACGCCTTCCANNCCCCATTCCTTCGCACGCCTTTCAAAACGTTTCTCCCGTGAGACCTCCAAGTTTGCTCCGCATTTGACACACGCCGCAGCATCTTCCTCATTTTTGGTGCCACATTTAGTGCAATAGACCATAAATCATTCCCACCGATCTTTTTTCGCGCAAAAGACTGTTTCATCAGTTTATACATAAAAGTCATTCTATGAACATGCATGCATGTACTCATGTTTTCAGAGTTGACGAAAGTGTGAAAGGAAGTCAGCTTTTAATCGAGGATTGAGTTTTTCTGTTTTGCCAGGATGAATGGAATAACGTGGGATCCTCCGAGATACAAGCCAACGGGAAAATTGCCTTTCATACCCTTAGAAAGCGAGATAGATGCTCTAATAGCTTCAACCGGCAAAAAGATGGGTTGCCTACTTCAGCTACTCAAAGAAACTGGGATGAGAATAGGCGAGGCTTTAGCTTTGAAATGGATTGATGTAGACCTTGAACGTCACGCCGTATTACTGAACAACCCTGAAAAGGGCGGGAAGCCCAGATCTTTCAAGATTTCTGGAAAGCTCGTAGTTATGATAAACAAGCTACCTAAAACAAATGAGAAACTCTTTGGGAAGATGAATCCTAAGACCGCTGGATCTAGCCTCATCAAACTTAGAAAAAGGATCTCTGAGAAACTTCAAAACCCAAGAATACGAAGAATACACTTCCACGCCCTACGCCACTGGAAGGCCACAATGGAATACCACAAAACAAAGGACATACTACACGTTATGCAAATGCTTGGGCACAGAAATATTCAGACTACTCTTGTCTACACTCAGCTTGTAAGCTTCGAGGGCGACGAGTTCCATTCGGCAGTAGCGACAACAGTTGAAGAAGCTAGGAAGCTGGTTGAGGCAGGCTTCGAACACGTCTGCATCCACAACGACACAATGCTGTTCAGGAAAAGAAAATGAAAAAGTATGTTATAACCTCAAAAAATCATGTTATAAAATTAGTTAACTCTGCCTCCTTCGCCAGTTCGATGGCCCGTTCCCTCTCCCTTCCCGTAAGTCTCCTTTGAAGCTCCGGTATTTCATGGGCTCTCCACTCGGGGCGGTATTGAAACATCACGTTTGTGCGAACCCAAGTTCCAAGGTTTTGGGCGATCCAGTTCAAAACAGTTTTTGTGCAGCACTCAAGATGTTCGGGTAGGACTAAGACGCGGATGATGAGTTCTCCATATTTTTTGGCGTACAAATGGTTTCGGGTGCAGGCTTCCCAGTAACCGGGCGCGTCTGAAATCTTTTCGGCGCATTCGTTTGATCCATACTTGAAGTCGAGGAGATACACGTCTACGAATCCTGCGAGAAGTTTGGCTGTTTCTTCGCTGTAGTAGGAGTTGGAGTTCCAAACCACCGGGACGTTCACGTTTACGTGTTTGAAGGTTTCAAGCCACTGCTGAAGCCAGGGTGTAGGTTCTCCACCTACAAGGTTAACGTTTCTGCAGCCACCTCTACGTAGGCGTTCCACAGACCTAGCCAACTGCTCAGGCGAGAAAATGTCTCCTTTCTCGAACCATTGGGATATGGTCCAGTTTTGGCAGTGAAGACACCTTAGGGTGCAGCCTAACGTGAATATGGTTCCGGAGGGAACCAGTTCGGGTTCTTCGCCCATGTGTTCGAATATTGTTGAAACTGTGATTTGGGTTCCGCACTTGCAGTTTCCTAACTCTCCCTTAAGCCTGTTGAAGCCGCACCTTCGGGTGCAGAAGTGACATCCGCGAAGAATGCGACTGGCTATCTTGAATTTTAGATCTAGATAAGATTTTTCCGGGGCATCTAATTCCTCTAGACGCTTTTGGCGGGAGTCAATCTGATTTTCAAGGTAGTAAAATTCTTCGGTGCGTTGGTCATGAATCTTCCACAATTTTGTGAGTGAATCATTCTTGTTGAAGTTAGCGGGCAGTTTTTTGGCGATTAGAAACTTGGCTGGCTTGTCGTCTTCCATAACGTCAAAGTATCTTGCCAAACTCGCTCGAGCCTTTTTATCCCTCAAAACAGCCCTTGCGTCAGGTCTCCAAATCGTCCACATACCTACTCCCCTCAAAAGGATGCGTCTAAATTAATGCGTAAGGATAAGAGAAACCGCTTGTATGAAATTGACCCTTAATGGCAATATTGTATCCACAGGCTGGACAGCGCATATCCTTAGATAGGCGCCACTTCTCGATCTCGAAACCGAAACGCTTGATTAGCAACTCTTGACAATTTGGGCAATAAGTATTTTCGTAACGATGCCCCGGAACATTCCCCATGTAAACATAGTTCAACCCCACCTCGCTAGCCACTTCGCAAGCCTGCTCCAGCGTTTTCAACGAAGTTGACGGGATGTCGGTCACTTGATAGTTCGGATGAAACCTCAGGAGATGAAATGGCGTGTCCTTTCCGAGGTTGTCTCTTATCCACATTGCGAGTTCGCGAATTCTTTCCATGGAATCTCCTATCTTCGGAATCACCAAGTTAGTGATTTCGATATGTATGCGATGTTTCTTCATTTCCATCAGAGAATCATAGATTGGTTCAACCGAAGGAACTGCTGAAAACTTCTTGTAAAATTTCGGGTCTCCTCCGCCTTTAAAATCAACTGTGGCGGCGTCCAAAACTGGAGCTACCAATTGAACTGCTTCTGGCGTCATGTATCCGTTGGTGACGAATGTGTTGAAGAATCCTTGTTTATGGGCTAGCCTTGCTGTGTCGAAAGCGTACTCGAAGAAGATGGTTGGTTCCGTATAGGTGTAGCTTATCCCTTGGCAGCCATTCTCTTTAGTGGCTTCTACAACCTTCTCTGGAGGAAGGTCGTATCCCTTAATCTTCTTTTCCTGACTTATCGACCAATTGTCGCAGAAGCGACAGCGGAAGTTACACCCTACTGTGGCGATGGACATAACCAACGAGCCGGGGTGAAAGTGGGAGAGAGGCTTCTTGGTTATGGGATCTACGCAGGCAGAACAAATCTTCCCGTAAACGAGGGAATAGAGTTTTCCCTTCTCGTTTTTCCTCACTACGCAGAATCCCACTGATCCATCTGGTATAGTGCATCTTCTTCCACAAAGGTTGCATTGCACTTTATTNNCATCATACTTGTCTCCTCCAAATGCATTCCGTTAACGTTCAACTTTATTGTTAGAGTCCTTGTTGCCGCTACCGTATCCCAGGGAAATCACTCAAATCTAAATAACGAGAGCCAAATATTTAAAGTTAGGCGATTGGTAAAAGAGGCGAACACATTTGTCGTCTAAGCGATTTCTTGTCTATCCCAACCCTCCATACGATTTCGATTTAAGCTGCGTTGTTTTCGGGTTCGAAAAACCTATGCCTGATGTCTATGAAGGTGGAGTTTGGAGGCGGGCGTTGAGGCTGGATTCCTGTGGGTTGATTCCAGTTGCTTTGCGGTCTTTAGGCACGGTCGAAGAGCCGAAAATTGAAGCAAAGTGTTCTTCCACGGTGAGTGAACAGGAAAAATCTGAGTTGGCAGCGAAGTTGGATTGGATGTTTTCTTTCAGCGAAGACTTGAAGGCTCTTTACGCTTTCATGGATATGGATCCAATTCTTAGAGACGTGAAGGAGAGACTCTACGGATTGAAGGCTGGAAGCATGGGAGCCACTGTTTTTGAAAGCATAGTCAAAGCAATACTTCAGCAACAAATCTCGCTCCGAGTTTCCTTTTGGATGACAAACTCGCTGGTCACCAAATTTGGCGAACACGTGGAAGTCAACGGGCTAGTCTACTACGATTTCCCGACACCAAGCACGCTGGCCAAGGCAAGTCTTGAGCAGATAAGGCGGTGCGGGCTGAGCTGGAGGAAGGCGGAATACATCAAAGGAATAGCTGAAAAAGTCGTAAATGGCGAGTTCGATACGGAGGGTTTGAAGAAACTGTCAAACGAAGGAGTGATGGAAGCGTTGAAAAGGTTTAGAGGAGTGGGAACATGGACCGCCGAACTGGTTTTATGCACAGGTTTGAAGAGAAACGACGTTATTCCAGCCGATGATTTAGGCGTTAGAAGAACTGTTTCAAAATTCTATTCTGACGGCAGAAACGTTTCAGGAGGTGAGGTTCGCGAGTTGACTGAAAAGTGGGGTGTATTTAAGAAACAAATTATCTACTACCTGCTTTGCTCCGGAAGATCATAGGAGACAACAATGTTGCTATAATTCAGTTAAATTCATATGCATTTTAGTCCTAGTAAACTGAATGTTGATGAGAGTGGACATCGTTATGAGCAAAACATCACAACTCTCAGGTTTCTATAAATTAACTCCTAAAGAAAGAGTGCAGTTCGTAAAGGAGTTTGCGGGTCTAACCGACGAAGAAGTTGAAATTCTTCAGTCAACTGGTTCCTTAAAGCTGGAATTAGCTGATCGCATGATTGAGAACGTTGTCGGAGCAATCCCTATACCGCTTGGAATCGCTGTGAATTTTCTCATCAACGGAAGGGACTACCTGATACCCATGGCAATCGAAGAGCCGTCGGTGGTTGCTGCAGCCAGCTACGCTGCAAAGATGGCTAGATCAAAGGGAGGTTTCTTCACCAGCAGCACCGAACCCATAATGATTGGACAAATTCAAGCCGTGGGCATAAGAGACCCCTACGGAGCAAAAATGGCGATTCTAGCAGCGAAAAACGAGATTCTAAAGAAAGCCAATGAGCAGGATCCCATGCTGGTTTCGGTGGGAGGAGGCGCCAAAGATCTAGAGGTGAAAGTGATAGAGACCAACACAGGACTCATGGTCATCACCGAGCTTCATGTCGACTGCAGAGACGCCATGGGCGCCAACGCCGTGAACACCATGGCTGAGGCTGTTGCCCCCATGATTGAGAGGATAACTCACGGCAAAGCATGCATGAGAATAATCTCCAACCTGGCTGTCAAGCGGTTGGCGCGGGCTTGGACCGTTGTAGCAAAGAAAGAGGTGGGTGGAGAAGAAGTTGTCAACGGCATAGTAGAGGCCTACAACTTTGCTGCTGCAGATCCTTTTAGAGCCGCAACCCACAATAAGGGCATCCTCAACGGCATAATCGCAGTTGTAATAGCCACGGGCAACGACCATCGCGCCGTAGAGGCAGGAGCCCACGCCTACGCTGCTAGATCAGGTCATTACGGCCCACTGACGGTTTGGGAGAAAAACAAGGACGGAGACCTAGTAGGTTCAATTGAACTGCCGATGGCTGTGGGAATCATAGGTGGAGCCACAAAGGTGCATCCAGTGGCTAAAGTAGCCTTGAAGATTCTGGGCGTAAAAACAGCCAATGAGCTTGGGGAAGTAATGGCTGCTGTGGGTTTGGCTCAAAACCTTGGCGCATTGAGAGCGCTAGCCCACGAGGGCATCCAGAGAGGACACATGTCCTTGCATGCTCGGAACGTTGCGATCACAGCTGGAGCCACCGGAGAGCTGATTGATCTAATTGTTGAAAAGATGGTTGAAGAGGGCAAAGTGAGATTGGATAGGGCGAAGGAACTGATAGAAGAGTACAAGAAAAGGGAAAAACCGTGATAGTGGTTCCAGGTCCAGCCTCTCAAGATCTAGGTCGAAAAGTCGCTGAAATGCTGAAGTCAAAGATTGTTTCCGTCATTTTCAAGACCTTCCCCGACGGAGAGTCCTATCTCCGACTTGACGGTGACGTAAAGGGCGAAGAAGTGGTGATCGTTCAGACCACCGGACCGCCACAAGACACGCATATCATGCAACTTTTTCTGATGGTCGATGCGGCAAAGGACATAGGAGCCGAGAGGGTGATAATCGTAGTTCCGTATCTGGCTTATGCCAGACAAGACAAGAGGTTTTTGCCAGGCGAAGCAATTAGCATCGATTCCTTCATCAAGCTTATCGAGGCATCTGGAACTGATCGCTTCTTAACAGTAAACATCCATGAAGAAGGCATTTTAAAGAAATTCAGCATCCCAGTGGAAAACCTTTCAGCCATGACTTTGCTGGCAGAACATTTCAAGAATAAGGGGTTAGCTGGAGCGTTTTCGCTGGCTCCGGATAAGGGTGCACTGGAGCTGGCGAAGGAGGCTGACAGGGTCCTAGACGGGGGATGCGGTTGGCTGCGGAAGGAGAGAAGTCGTTTGACAGGGGAGATTCGGGTGGAAGAGAAACGGTTTGACATTGAAGGAAGGGATGTGATCGTTTTTGACGATATCATTAGCACTGGGGGAACCATAGTCGCTGCCGTAAAGATGTTGAAGACGCTAGGAGCGAGGAGAGTTTACGCCGCTTGCACCCATCCGCTACTAGTCGGCGAAGCGCAAGGGAAGATTATGCAAGGCGGAGCCGAAGAAATCGTTGGCACCGATTGCGTTCCCAGCTCCGTAAGCGTGGTTTCGGTTGCTCCATTAATTGCAAAAGCCCTGGCCAAAATAGGAGTCTAAAGGGTGGCTAGACTTTTCTTTCTGCTTTCAGGCGAACACCCAACTCTACCGTTTTCTGAGTTGAAATCTATTCTAGAGGCTGAGGATCATAAATATCGAATCTTGGAGAGGTTGACTCAAGTTCTGCGCGTTGAGGCTAATGTTGACAGCGTAAAATCCGTTAAGTCTAGGTCTGCCATGACGCGAGTTTGCTGTTTGGAGTTATTCAGCTGCGACGCCGTCCTAGCCGAAATCCTAGAGAACATGCGTTCGGCATCTCTAGAGGGCTTTATTGAACAAGGCGAAAGTTTCGCTGCTCGAGTGAGAAGGATAAGGGGCGCTGCTCCTCACCTTATCGGCGTCGAACTGGAACGCAAGCTTGGGGAGCTGGTTCTGAACAAGGTTAAGGGGTCGAAAGTGAACTTGACGGCTCCTCAAAAAACTTTTTTCGGAATCCTAACGGACAACCGGTTTGTCTTCGGATTGAAGATGGCTGAAATATCGCCAAAACCCTTTGTGGAAAGGAGACCCAAAAAACGCCCCTTTTTCCATCCAACAGCCATGCCCGCGAAACTGGCGAGGTGCATGGTGAACTTGGCTCAACCCGAAAGGGGTGATTTGGTGTTGGATCCCTTCTGTGGAACCGCCAGCATACTTGTGGAGGCTTGGCTTATAGGGTGCCGCGTGGTAGGATTCGACGTGCAACCTCACATGGTGAGGGGAGGTCTACAAAACCTTCTACATTATGGTGTAAAACTACAGGGAGTAGCCGTTGCAGATGCTCGCCATCTTCCAGCTGCTAGGGTTGACTGCATTGTTACAGACCCTCCTTACGGTAGATCAGCAACCACGCTTGGATGGGGCACCAGGCGAATAGTTGAAGATTTTTTGTCAACAATTGAGAACATGCTTCCTAGGGGGAGAAGAATTTGCATGGCGTCCCCAAAATCTGTAAGAATAGGCAAGATTGGTGAGGAGTTAGGTTTCAAACACGTAGAATCTCATTTTGTGTACGTGCACAGAAGCCTAACGAGAGAAATAGCCGTCTTTGAGAGAACTTGAAACGAGTCTGCACCTTATCTGCAATCAACCTATCTTTTAACTTTTTGAAGGAAATCGTGCCGTTGAGCTAAGGCTGAAAGGGCTTTCGCCGCTCTTTTCGGTGTTGGGTAAACCGGTAGTCCCCTTTTTGTCCAAGGGGTAGTGTCTAACCCCTTAGTTGGGTGGGGCGGCACGCAGACGATTGGTTTCCTAACTTTCTCCCTGGTCTTTTCCAACACTGAAAGATAGCTTTCACCGTATGGTTCGTAGGAAAAGATCATGAAGGCGTCAACAGCTCTAGACATGATTTCAATCATCTGCGGGTGAATACTAGGCCCTTGCCCCAAGGGAAGCCAGATCGTGTCCACCGGGTTAGAAACCCCTGAAAAGGGTGGAATCACTCCTCTCAAAAGATCTTTTAGCTCCAGTTGAGCCTCTTCTGGCAAGTTTGCAACTTTAAGACCAAGGTTTTCACAGGCGTCTGCGGCGGCAACTCCGGCGCCTCCGGCTCCAACTATTATTCCAACTTTGTTTCCTTTCGGCAAATATGGAGATCTAAAAGCTATTAATAGGTCGAGTAGTTCCTCAACTCCTTGGGCTGAGATGACTCCTGCTTGCTTGAAGGCTGCCTCGTGAATTGTGTGGTCGCCTGCCAAGGATCCTGTGTGGGAGGTTATGGCTTTGGTTCCAGCCTCTGTTCTTCCGGCCTTCCAGATTATGATGGGCTTCTTCCTTGAAATTTTCTTCGCAACGTCGATGAGGTCTCGTCCTCTTTTTACTCCTTCGAGATACGCAGAAATGATGTTTGTTTTGGGGTCTGAGCCAAGATATTGGAGGAAGTCAACGAATGTTAGGTCGGATTGGTTTCCGATGCTTAAAACTTTGCTGAATCGGAGTCCCCGTTCGTAACCCATGAGCATAACGTGCTCACAAGCCCAACCGCTTTGGGCAACATGGGCAATGTCTCCACTCTCTTCGGTTAATCCTCCAATGTAAGGGACAACCGTGTTAAAGCCTGCTTCTGGGCAGAATATACCCATGCAGTTTGGGCCTATAACGCGGGACCCTTCCCTCCTGGCGGTTTGCATCATCCTTTCTTCCATTTTCTTTCCCTCAGCCCCCATTTCCCCAAAGCCCGCGGAGTGAACCACAATGAACCTAGCTCCTTTTTTGGCGCAATCTTCAACTGCATTTGGCGCAGCCGAGGCGGGTATAGCAATTATGGCCAAATCGATTTCCTCCGGAACATCCAGCACGCTTGGATATACCTGCAGACCTCGAATCCTTCCACCCTTCGGATTAACAAGGAATAACTTGCTCTTCAGTCCACAGTCAACAAAACTTTTCAGAAACATTCCTCCGGATTTGAATTCGTTTTCCGAGGCCCCAATTAGAGCGAGTGTTCTCGGATTAAACACCAAATCCAATGATGCGGAATTCATCTTCGTCACATCCTTGAATACTCTTTCCTCTCCTCTTCTCCACTATCATTACGTCCAGTTGAGACGAATCATGGTGTAGCATTTCTAATAAAAGTAACGACCTTAAAGGAGGTATCAATAAAACTGGACAGGGTATCCTTTTATATGAGCGTGCAAAAGGTTGACAGACTTACGTGTAATCTTTCTTGGAACTGCTGGAAGCATTCCAACTCCTCAAAGAGGGTTGCCAGCCATCGCAATTCGACGAAAAAACGAACTCCTCCTCTTCGACTGCGGCGAAGGCGTCCAGAAACAGATGATTCAGGCTGGCATAGGCTTTCATCGGAAAACAAAGGTTTTCGTCACTCACATGCACGGAGACCACATGCTTGGTCTGCCTGGGCTTTTTCAAACTATGTCTCTGCTGGACAGGGAAAGGAAACTGGATGTCTACGGACCAACGGGAATCATCGCGTTTGTGGAGGCAATAAAGCAGACGGTTCATTTCGCTCTCAGCTTTCCTATTGAGGTCTCCGAAATACAAGAAGCGGGGTTAGTATGTAAGGAGACGGAATACGAAGTGCACGCTACATGGGCCGACCACTTGACTCCCGGATTAGCCTACGCGCTAGTGGAGAAGCCTAGACCTGGAAAGTTTCATCCGGAGAAGGCCAGTTCTCTCGGAATTCCTGAGGGACCATTATGGTCAAAGCTCCAACGCGGTTCGGTGGTTAAGCTTTCAGATGGACGAATTGTAAGGCCGGAAGATGTTTTGGGGCCTCCTCGTCCTGGAAGAAAGATCGTATACACGGGGGACACTAGACCGTCAAAGAATCTTGTGAAATTCGCTGAGAACGCAGACTTGCTGATCCACGACGCCACCTTTGACGACGAACTGCATGAAAGGGCTCGTGAAGATGGCCACTCCACACCTAGTCAGGCCGCAGAGACTGCTGAAAAAGCGGGGGCGAAATGGCTGGTTTTGACCCACATCAGTGCACGGTACAAGGATCCAAGTTTATTGCTGGAACACGCAAGGAAGGTTTTCCCTCGAGTGGACTTGGCTGAAGATTTTATGAAGATAGACATCCCTCTTTTAGAAGCTTAAGCAAAAAGTTTGCGCAAAGTTTGAAGGCTTTCTTCCACGTATTCTATTGATTCTAGCATAACAACGTTGCCGTACTCGATTCTCTCAATCTCCTTCGCAACACTTTCCCAATCGATGGTTCCGTGTCCTATTCCAACATGCGAGTCGTGAGTTCCATGGTTGTCGCTCACATGCATATGGACGATTTTTTCAGAGAACTGCCTAATGAAATCTTGGATTTGATGATTTAAGTTTGCGTGCGCTACGTCAAGCACCATTCCTATGTCATCGTCAAGTTCATCATAGAAACGAGAAAAGTCTTGCACGCTTTTCATAACAAAGGGAAAAGGCTCCGGAACGTTCTCAATGGCTATTTCAACACCCTCCTTTCTGCCAATCTTCAACAAAGTGCGTACAGAGTCTAGGTTCAGTTGCCAATCCATTCCAGGATAAAAGTAACTGACACCAGTTTGTAGCCCTGGGTGAAACAACCACAATCGACAATCAAGTTGCCCCGCGTAAAAAATGGATTTTTCTAGGCGTTTCAAAATGGTCCGCCTCAAAACCGGGCTGGGAACGGCTATGTTTATTCCCGCGAAGGGTGCGTGAACCACCAAGTCCAGATCGTGCGCCTCAGCCACCTTTTTCAAGCTTCTAACTCGCCTGCGGTTAAGTGTGTGCAAGCCCTCGTCCAGAATCTCAACGTGACGTACAGGAACGCCTTGAAGGTGTTTCAAGAGGGATGGGAAAGTTTCTCCGAGACAGAAGAGCATGGATAAGCCGATCTCTGGTTTGGGCACGTTGACCACGACGAACATGCTTACCTTTGTTGCTTAGAGACGTTTTCTCTTAGCGAAGAGGGCTAATAAACGCTTTGGCAACCGCCACTGTTAGGTTGTTTTTGGCGCAAGCCATTCAATAAGTTCTCGTGGGTTGTCGCAGCGGATTTGAACTTTGATGGGTCCTAACGGAGATTCTGCCATGGGTTTTGAAAATGAAATGTGTCCTGCGTAAGCGACTTGCTTGTTCAGATAGAAGACTATAGATTTCTCGCCTAGCCCATCAAACAAAACGCCTCGAGCAGCGGCGCGAATCCTCTCTCTGCGGAGCAGGTTATAGAGCTTTGTGAGTCCGTCGATACCCTTGGCTTTCGCAATAAGCAAGCTTCCCCAGCCTTTGGGTTTAACTTCAAACTCCACGCTTCCAAAGACGTTTTCCACAGCCCTTTTGACCTTCTCTGGGTCCTCGGTGGGATTAACCTCAACCTCCACGTGAACGTCTACTTCATCCATTTCTTCAACACCTCCTTCAAGACTTCCCGCGTTTTCCTTTTCAATTGAGCTTTTGTTCCTTCGTTCACGATCATGTGATCGGCTGTTGCAATGGCGGCTCCTATGCCAACGCTGAGTTCTCGCAAATCCCGTTCCATAAAGGTTTTCCAACCCTTTGGGTCGTCGCTCCGCTTTCTTTGAAATAGACGTCGGAATCTCGTTTCAGGCGATGCGTGAATGGCAATGAGAGTGAAGTTTGGAAAGTGTTTCTTGAATTCTTCTACTTCATGTAGGCTCCGGATGCCTTCGACAACAACGACCTTCTCTTTTGCCCTCTTCATTATTGGAACACATCGCTTGGCTACGACAGCTGGTCCCTCCTCCTCTCTGAGTTTAAGCATAAGCATGCCTAGGTTTTCCGGTGTTGGCTTAAGCTTCCTTCTTTTGGTTTCCTCCCTAATTTCGTTTCCCATCACCACTACATGGTAGCCCATTTTCTGTACGATCTTCCTAACGGTGCCCTTTCCGGCGCCAGGCATTCCAGCCACGCCCACGACGATTCTTTCCTTCATTGTAGCGCCATCTCTCTACGCAATGCCTCTATGCCGTATAACATTTCGGTTAAAAGTTATTAAAATGGTGCGCGTGAAAGAATATAATTAAAATAGGTTTGCGAGAATTAGCAAGAGGACTTGTCATGAGGGAGACTATTCGAAGCTTCATCGCTTTCGACATCGACAATGAACTGGTGATTAGACGACTGTCCGAGGTTCAAGGCATGCTTGTTAATACAGGCGCCAATTTGAAACTGGTTAAGCCTCAAAACATTCACGTAACCATGCGATTCCTAGGAAACATATCCCTACCCATGGTGGACTTGATTCATGAAGAGATGAAACAAATTTCCTTCCCTCCCTTTGAAATAGAACTCAGAGGCTTAGGTGCTTTTCCCAGTTTAAGATACGCCCGCGTTGTTTGGGCTGGAATCCGGAAGGGCGCCGACGAGCTTGTGAACGTTTCTAATCAGTTGGAATCTCGCCTCCGAAAGCTGGGTTTCAAACCAGACCCTAAAGCCTTCAGTCCCCACCTAACAATAGCCCGCGTAAGAACGGGAAGGCACAAGGCAGAACTCGTCAAGTGCGTCGAGGACCTAGCAGATTACGAGTTTGGCGTCATTAAGGCTGACTGTTTAAGGCTTAAGAAAAGCGTTTTAACACCGAAGGGTCCCATTTACACAACTTTGAGAGAGGTTCGCGGCGGCTAAAAAACTAACGCAGAGAAAAATTCCTAGTGGTGGATCATGACTCCCCTTCTTGAAGAAATATGCGCCCACGTTCTGAAGAAGGTTACTCCCAGCCAAAACGAAAGAAAACGTGTCCTCGCGTTGGCTGAAAAGTTGACGGAGAAAGTGACGGTGGCAGCGAAGGAAGCAGGTGTAGCGGCTGATGTTAGGGTGGAGGGTTCAGTTGCGAAGGACACATGGCTCAAAGAAGAACCCGACATCGACATCTTCATGTGCGTGCCAACCACCATGCCCCGTGAAGCCTTCGGAACTATCTGTCTAGAAATCGCAAGAAAAGCAACGGAAGGATATAAACAAATTGAAAGATTTGCGGAGCATCCTTATCTCGAAGCCAAAACCGACACCATAAGAGTAAACATAGTGCCTTGTTATCGAGTAAAACAGGGTGAATGGGTCAGCGCCACGGATCGGACTCCTTTCCACACAGACTATGTTAGGCCACTAATAGGTGAACAAAAGTGTGGGGAGGTCAGGCTTTTGAAAAGGTTCATGAAGGGCGTAGGCGTTTACGGAGCAGAGATAAAAGTTGGAGGCTTCAGTGGATACCTTTGCGAGCTTCTCACCCTCAACTATGGATCCTTCATTGAAGTCTTGAAAACAGTTGCAGACTGGAAAGAAAAAATAATTGTCGATTACGAGGGCTATTACAAAGGAAGAGAGAAAGAGGCAGAGAAAATTTTTGAAGAACCGCTCGTGATAGTGGACCCCGTAGACAAGGGAAGAAACGCCGCGGCTGCCGTTAGAAAAGAAAGATTAGACGAGTTTGTTGCCGCAGCCAGAGCATTTCTCAAAACTTCGCACATGAATTTCTTTTATCCGCAGGAGGTAGAAGCCCTCGACGCCAAAAGGCTTGTTCGCGCCATCAAAACTCGCGGATCAACCATCGTGTTTGTAAAATTTGGAAAAGTCACCGCGGTGCCGGATGTTCTTTGGGGGCAACTCTACAAGTCTCAGAGGTCGTTGCGAAAAATGCTTCAGCAACACGACTTCAATGTTATGCGCGACTGTGTGTGGAGCAATGAAGAAAACCTGAACGTGTTCATCTTTGAGGTGGAAAGCCGTTTCCTTCCGCTCACAAGAAAGCATATTGGTCCACCACTCAGAAAGAAGGTAGAATGTGAGAAGTTTTTGCGAAAGCATCTCGGAGCAGTGCACACCATTTCTGGACCGCGCGTGGAAGCAGGACGTTGGGTGGTTGAAATAGAAAGGAAACACACGGATATGGTGGATTTGCTGCTTGAAAAATTGGGAGACGGCGGAAGACGCGTTGGCGTAGCCTATCTGATCTCTAAGGCCATCCTAAGCACTCTTGAAGTTTTGGTGAATGAAGAAGTTCTGGGGATTTACTCAACCAAATCAGAGTTCGCGAAGTTTCTAACTGAATACTTGGAAGGAAAGCCCAGCTGGCTCAAATAGACTTTGCATGCATGCAAGCTCAAGATGCTATAAAACTTGAAACGTGGCATGCTTCTTAGAGAATAAGAAGAGAGCATATATGGCGTAGATTTTAAACGCGCGCGTTTTTGCTATGAGAGGATGGTTCTGTAATCAAAGGCATCTTCTAAGAGGAAATCTTTATACTTTGTTACGTCTGTTTCTTGGTCCATCAACTTCTTTATCGACGTAACGCCCTTTCTATCTCCTAAAATTATGGCTCCGACGATTTTCCCTTGTTCCAAAACGATTTTCTTGTAGACGCCTTTTTCCTTGTCGATTTTTTTGATCTCTTCATACTGAGGCCCCTCTGGATTCACTAGTCCCATCGAAGTTAGGTCTATGCCAACAATCTTTAATGTGTTAGACGGGATCGTGCCTTTATAGACCTGTTTTTCCTCTTCCAACATGTTCATGGCTGCTATCTTTGCTTGTTCCATGGCTGCTGGGATGATGCCGTAGACTCTTCCCTCAAATTCAGCTACATCTCCAGCAGCATACACGTCGTTGACACTGGTTTGCAGATATTCATCAACGACAACTCCTCTGTCTACTTTAATTCCCGCCTCCACAGCCAAATCTGTGTTAGACCTCACTCCCGCAGAAATCAAAACGAGATTACCTGAAAGTTCTTTTCCATTGTCAAGTAAGATGCCAGAAACCGTTTTTTCGCCTAAAATTTCCTCTGTTCTGACGCCTAACACAATTCTTATGCCACGAGTTTCAATTCGGTGTTTCAAGATGGTTGCTCCATCTTGATCGAGTTGTCTTGGCAACAGTCTTGGGAAGATTTCTACAACTTCGACTTGCTGGCCGAGTTTTCTTAAGGATGCGGCAAATTCTAAACCCAGAAGTCCACCTCCGATGATGATGACTTTCCTTGTTTTCTTCGTGTATTCCTTTATGGTTAGGGCGTCTTTGATGGAGCGGAGGGTGAAAACACCGGTTTTTTCTACGCCCTTTATGGGTGGTACAAATGGATGTGCTCCGTTTGCTAGGAGAAGTTTGTCATAGTTTACCCTTGAGCGATCTTCTAGTAGAAGTTCCTTCCTCGCCGTCTCAATGCCCAATATTTTCCTGTTCAACTGGACCTTAATTCCTCCCTTTTCATACCACTCCTCAGAAAACATGTAGATTTCTTGGGGTTTCGCTTCCCCAGATAGAACCTCATATAACCTCGGACGAGGATAGTACAAATGATTTTCATCCGTGTAGACGGAGATCTTGGCTTTAGGATCGTTTTCCCTTATGGTTCTGGCTGCTGTGACGCCAGCTACTCCACTTCCGACAATAGCTACGTGCATTGCAATACTTCCAAATTGTATTATAACTTGCCAAAAGCGTATTTATCAGTATGCTGGTCCGGTGTTATCCGGAATGGCTTCCTTGTCTTTTCCGAGTGGACACTCTGCCGACTACAAATGTAGAAATGATTATGAATGGAGAGTCACTACTCAAAATGTGAATTAAACCGAGTCAGTCTTGAACCTAATCTGCTTCTAACCGACTTGTTTTGGTGGGGTCGCGGGGATTTGAACCCCGGACAGATGGAGATATCCCCCGCAACTTCCCCCTTTTTT
>JABAOH010072116.1_pt1 | contig 17375 bp, 17 predicted proteins | sample 7062181 | NCBI WGS metagenome assembly JABAOH01 (sample SAMN14538630, study PRJNA623070) | marine sediment metagenome | biome: marine biome [ENVO:00000428]; feature: marine pelagic biome [ENVO:01000023]; material: deep marine sediment [ENVO:00002113]; isolation source: pool of 5 deep marine... | reverse complement strand
GGAAACTGGAATTACCCGAATTGTAACGGAGCAGGCGACGTCTTCTCATTGGCGGGGCGATCAAAAGTAGATAATCATTTAATATTATAGACTTTTTTATCGATCAGGAGTGTCATCTCTCTTTCAATCCATCGCGGCACCCTTCTTGCCGTCCTATACCTCCAGGGGACAGGAGAATCGAATGTCAGGCAGGCAAAGACCGTTCACGAGGAGGCTCCTACCCATCATTTCTCTCTGGTAATTTGGCGACTGTCCCACAGCTTAAGTGGCATTCCTGGGGGTGAGAGAGATTCAAGATAGGGGGCTGAGCAATTTCTTGCAGTCTCACCTATTCATGACCATGGTCAGGGTTCTCCCATGGGTGGTCTCCTATCAGCTCTTGAGACTTTTGACGGCAGCTTACTTCTTGGTTAGGGGGCAGGAAAGGCGACTTATCAGGACCAACATTGAAGAAGTCTTCGAGAGGAATCGCCGCACAAGAGAGATTGATCTCCTCTTCAGGCTCACTTTGAAGGGCATATTCGACCACTATTTCGAGAAGCTCTTTCTCGCCTGTAGCGACAACCATCGATGGAAAAGGTATTTCCTGGAAAGAATTCGCCTCCCCGAAAGGAAACTCCTTGAAGAAGCTCTTGCCTGGAAAAAAGGGTTGATTCTCGTGTCCTGCCATTTCGGCGCTGTGGAGTTTCTGCCTGGGTTCCTGACCCTTCTTGGATATCCCGTTGCCATCGTCGCTAAATTCAAGACAGAGAGACTCAGAAAGAAATCTGAGGAAAAAGCAAAAAGCGTCAGGGCGACAATTATCGACGCGAATGAAAAGAACAGCTTCTTCATGGCCATTTCGGCACTGAGGGAGGAGAGAATCTTGATAACACAGTGCGACGAGGTGGCGTGTTGGAAAGCCGATTCCACAAGGAGCATTGATCTCTTCCATACCGCCTTCCAGGTAGATCGGACAGTGGCCATCCTCCACAAAAGATCCAGGGCTCCGGTTTTGTTTGGCTATGTCAGGAGAGACAACGCAGGGAGCTACACGGTGGAGATTGATGATCTAAGTGGCGCAGATGGGTTTACTGTCAAGAATCTGGAGGAGAGAGTCCTGAAAAAGTTTGAAGGTCTCGTCTATACTTACCCAGATCAATGGTATATTTGGAAGGATTTCCAGTGCATGAAAATGCCAGGAAGACGGCAAATCACAATGGAGGATCGAAAACGCCGGAGTCTATACATCACACCCGCTCCCACCGCGGCCTATCAACCATCACACGGTTAAGAATCTTCGAAATCCCAGGAGAAAGAAGCTTTGCGCTCCTCCAGTTTCTCCGAATACCCTTTTGATTTGCGGGTCCTATCCTCTCGTCAAGTGTCTTACCCTACAGTGACCGTGCTCCGGCTTACTGACGGGAAATGTCTGCCCTGTAGCAGTCACCCCCCTGCCCTGCTTGGCTTCGACCCGCAGATTGTTATGCTGGCAATCGCTCTGTCGGCTTCTTTCAATTTGTCCCGCGGAATCTTCGATTTCTCAATCACCGATTTGGCAAGGGGATCGTTGAGGATAAACTCGATTGGAAAAGAGGTCTCGTCTAACACCTCCACCTTCTCAAACCCTGCCGCCTCGATGGCCCTTAAGTATTCGTCTCGCCCGATCGCACCGGAAACGCAGCCCACATACGCCTCTGCAGACTCTTTTATAGGATCTGGAAGTTCTTTCAACAATACGATATCTGATACCATAAGTCTGCCGTCTGGTTTTAACACCCTAAATGCTTCCTGGAAGACCTTTTCTTTGTCTGGAGAGAGGTTGATCACGCAATTCGAAATGACTGCGTCTGCAGTACTGTCGGCAACTGGCAGGTTTTCGATCTCTCCAAGCCTGAACTCTACGTTCCGGTAGTCCCCCTTCCTCACGTTCTCCCTTGCCTTGTCCACCATCTCCGGGGTCATGTCAACACCAATAACTCTCCCCCGATCACCAACCCTCTTGGAGGCGAGAAAACAATCGAATCCCGCTCCGGAACCCAGATCGAGAACTGTTTCACCTTCTCTGAGAGTCGCGAGAGCGACCGGGTTTCCACACCCCAGTCCGAGATTTGCGCCTTCTGGCACTGTTCCCAGATCCTTGTCAGTGTACCCGATCTTTCTGCTGGTATCGGTCGCAGGATCAGTGCCTCCGCAGACCGATTTCGCAGGGCCGCAACACGAACTACCTCGGCTCACTATCTTGCCATAACTCTCCCTCACCATTTTTTTGACCCTTTCGCCATTCATGTTTAGAAACCTCCTATCTTTTTATCTGATCATGCGGACAGAATATCCTTCATCATAGGCCCGAGCAGGCCCTTTACCATTCCCACAAGTTCATCGGCCTTAATGAGAGAGACGCAACACACCTCTCCCTCTTTTTCCCAACTCACAAGGGCCAGTTTATCCCCTGGTTGGATGTTTGCCTTGTCCCTTATGTCTTTGGGAAGCACCATCTGGCCCCTCTCGTCTACAGTGATGAGCGACTCGACCTTACAGCAGCCAACTCGAGCGGCCTCCAAAAGGGAGGAAGAGGTCTCTCTGTTTTTTTGAGCCATTTTTCGACACCTCATAAGCAAAGTTTGGGAGTCTTTCTGACTATTCAGTATAATCAGAATAATCTGATTTGTCAAGTTTTTTGGGAAAAAAAAATCGTCTTTCCTCCATCGGCCCTGTGCCCTTGGCGCCCTCCCCGCTCGACCTCAGGAAATTCTCTTGCCTTTTCCTAATGGCCTTTAATGCGGTCAATCATTTTTCGAGGTTATCCTTTGGAAAGAGGTGTTTGAAAAGTGCAACCCCCCCCTTATCTCCTTCTACAATCGTGGCCCCAAAAAGGGAAGAGCCCTGGACTCGAAAGAGGATTCTCGAAACGGACCCTCTCTGCTCCATCCTCTCGGCTCCCCCTTGACCACCCGCCCTTCCGTCTCGTAAAAATTCGGTCCTCCACAATACCGTCGCAAAAACCCTTGAAAAGCTGAGATCAGGAGGGATAGTTTTAACCAACAGGCCCACGATGGGAGACTGGACCATGAAAACCAGCAGAAAGAAGTTGCTTGAGGAGAGCCGAAAAAGGGCTTTCCAATATGAGATGGAGTATAGCGGCTGTTGCCAATCCGTTCTTGCAGCCTTGCAAAAAACCCTGGATTTAGAGGACAGGGGAGCTCTCAGAGCGGCAAGCGGCCTGGCAGGCGGAATCGCTCGAAGGGGCGAGACATGTGGAGCGCTCATAGCCGCTATCATGGCCGTATGCCAGGTGGTCGGACGGGAGAAAATGGAAGATGTGGAACAGTACCGGGCGGCCATGGAGCCCTGCGGTGAAATCTATGAAAAATTCGAAAAAGAAGTGGGCCATACGAACTGTGGTGAAATACATAAGATTCTCTACGGCAAATCCTTCAGACTCCATAAACAAGAAGAATTTGAGGCTTTCCTGGCAGTCGGTGGCCACGGCCCCAAGGGCTGCCCTGTGGTCTGCGGCAAGGCCGCGGAAATCGCCGCGGGAATGATCCTCGATTTGAGGAAAAAGAAGCATTAACCATGGATAGCAGAGGCTTGTTCCGGGTTCTTAGTCCGGGCAATTAAGAAATGGATCGACCTGTACAAAAAGTCTCTATGCAGCGGACTGACACGTGAACTCAGGGCGTGAAAACAGACGGCACAGACTAAGGGATTCTATTTTCTCAAATACTTCGCCTCAATGCCTTTGACCAGATTGGTCATGGTCAGGTAGCAGGGGGTCGGGACTCCCCTGGCACGACCATATTCCACGATCTTCCCCCCCAGGAAATCGATCTCCGTCGGCGTCTCATTGGCAATGTCTTGACACATCGAATCTTTATGGGCGCCCACGTTCTCCAGGTAACCCAAGGCCTGATCGAGGTAGCCCTCCCCGAGGTCGTAGCCTTCTGCTTTGGCCACAGCAAGGGCCTCCCTGAAACAGGCATCGGCAATTTCTCTGGTGGGGGCAAAATCCAATGCGTCTTTTATCGTCCTGTCAGTGATCGCACATAGCGGTGCCAGGGCACATTTCATAATCATCTTCTTCCATACATATAGCTTGATGTCATCGACAAATTCGGTGTCCAACCCGCTCTCGGTAAGAATTTTAGCAACCTGCGCCCCGAACTGGGAGTTTTCTCTGGTCAAACCTCCAAGATGGTTCGGTCTATTGAAGAAGGTCGCCCTCACCTGCCCCGGCCCATTCAATGCGGCACCGTAATTCAAAGACATCCGGAAAGCTGCATCTGCACCGAATCTCTCCGCAATGAGGTCCTCCGTTCCGAGGCCATTATGGGTGCTGACGATCCTGGTTCCGGATCGAAACACATCCTCCAGTTCTTCCAACACCTGAGAGAGGTGAAACGTCTTGGTGGAAAGAAAAATGAGATTTGGCCTTAAGTCTCCCATATCCGCAATCCGAGAGAAGAAATGGGGGACCCGAACCGCATAAGAGATCGCCCCGGAAACCCTGATCCCTTTATTCTTAAGCTCTCCTTCCAAACCGGGCCTGGGGTCGACGAGCATGACGTGAGGGTCCGTGCTCAGCAGCGCCGCAGCCAAAACCGAACCTGTAGCGCCAACACCAACAACGGCAATGCTTAAATCCTTCATGGCGTGCTCCTTCCATATCCCCTCATGAGAGGGTCGTTAGACCCCTCTCATAGTCAATCCAACGCATCTATCCGGGTGATCTCGAATGGCGTTCCAAACAATCTCACGGTAGCAGGTATGTCGCCGATTTTGCCACTGAAAATCACCCTCGGTCCATCCCGTCTAAAACCCTCCGGGAGATTGATCGGTGCGAATCTCTGCGCTTTGTCATAATCCGGGACAATCACATACCACGCCGAATCGGGCGAAATCCGCAGAATGGTCCCTCTTTCATCCCAGATGTGGTCGCCCTCATGAAAGGTCAGGGCGTTTCCAAAAAAGAGTAAGTTAAGGAGGCATATCGATAGGAGCTGGACAACAGACGATGTCTTCATCGTACCCCGCTCGGCGCACGGACCTTTTCCGACGCCATCGGCCTACCCTGGGCAGTGCCAGTGTTTTGCTCTTCCAAGCCGGTCAAGCTTCCCTGGCCTATTTGTATCATGACAAACCACGGATCTCCCACCGGCGCCTCTCCCACCGATCCAGGCGGGTCAAACCACCCCGTCAGGGATGCTCTTCGCTCTCACGCCTGATGATCCTCCCAATCACGTGGGGGATGGCCCTCAACTCTCACCCAGGAGTGGCGAGGATTCCAGCCAGAATAAACGATGCCCCAAGGTGGCCAGTGACATAGATAAGGAGAAAGAAGATAAGAAAACCTAACGGAGGTCCCCAGAAACTCCCATATGTCAGGAGATCGAAAACAATCGCTCCTACCCCCACGACGGCAAAGCCCAGCTGCGGCCACCGTCGCCAGCTGCGGGTGAAACCAACATTAATAGCATCCCCCAAAACATAGAGGCTCAGCCCGACCCCGAACCAGATCATCGGATGCCTTGGAATGGCCAAACCAGTTAACTCTCTAAAGTCAGCCACTATCAGGGTAAAAGAGTAGAGGAAGAGACAGCCAAGGAACAACCGAAGTGCTCTCCCTATCGGCCCGGGTTTCTCGAAAGTCCCACAGCTTACAAACCTAGCGTCCTTAAACATAGCTCACGTCTTGCTGGCAGGGGTCGATCTCTTCTGGCGGCCCATGCGCCGAAAATAGAATGGTTTTCACTAAAATCCAATGGCCATCGAGATCGCACAGGTCAGGTTCGAGTATTTTACCAGATCCACGAGCCGTGTCAAAAAGAGGCTTCAAACGTCACCCAGTCGGCTCTAAGGGAAGCTCGGAGAATATGAACGATCCCCGAGAGTACGGCAATTTGGTCGAACAGAACCCATTTCTCCTTTCCTCTTCTCCCGGTGTTGACAGGGCAAGAACCTGGTGATACTTTGACTGCTCAGGAACAAGCCCTCTAAATCTTTCGACTTTTCAAAACACGCGGGGAGAAAGATGAAAAAGTTACTACGCTTTGTGTTGCTTACGGTCTTGAGTGGTCCGTTTTTGTTGGACTCTTACGCGGCAGAGGATATGATACAGGTCCTTACCACCCCGGAACGGGCGGCCAAAGTAATCTATCAGATTCTCGAGGAGAACAAGCTTTTAGTCTCGGTCCTCGATGCGGATGAAAACCCTGTCCGGGGGCTGACACCAGAAGATTTTGTCGTCAAAAAGGGCATCAAGAAGGCAAAGATACTCTCTGCTGAAACCCTTGAGACCAGCAAGGAGGTGCCCCTGAACATCGTCCTCGTGGTGGATAACTCCTTTTCCATGAAACAGCGTCAAGCGGTAAATCCCCTTCTTTCTGCCCTGGAGGAGTTTTTCAAGACCGTGAGGCCGATAGACAATATCCACGCGGTCGTTTTTGCAGAAAAAGAAACCATGCAGTTCAAACAACACACACTCCACACAAAAACATTCCAGTCCAATGAAGCGTCTAAACTTCGAGACTTTTTCGAGCATGCTTTCGGGCCGGGAATAACGAGTGGAACTTACCTATATGAAGCCATGGTAGCCGGCCTCGATATCATCCGTCGGATGCCGAAAAAGGATCAGAAATTTCTGGTGGTCTTTTCAGACGGTGAGGATATCAACAGTGGTTTCAAAAGTTCTGTCGTCGACTTTGAAGCAAAAGGAATCTCAAATCTTGAGGCCTACAGCGTCGATTACATGCCGAGATCGAAAATGGATCCCTTTCTCAAATCCTTCGCAGAGGTTCGTGGCGGCCGTATCTGGAAGGCTAAATCGGCCACAGAGCTTCTTCCTATTTTTCAATCTTTTACAACCACCCTCCTCTACCGGTATGTGGTCTCCTACAAGATTCTTGATCCACCCCATGGAACACTGGCTGTGGAACCTGCTGAGCTGAGATTTGACATGCTGACCATGATAGGCGGTGCGCCGTTGGCGAGTACGGTCTTCTTTGAAACAGGGAAAAGTGAGATTTCCGGGAATTATGTGCTTTTCACGGACAGGGCTCAGGTGAAAACCTTCGATGAAACGCGCCTGACGACGGCACTCGATCGCTATCACAACGTCCTGAACCTTGTCGGTAAGAAACTAACCGACAACCCCTCGGCCCGGATCCGTATCGTCGGTTGTAATTCTGACACGGGCGTGGAGAAGGACAGGGTCGATCTTTCGGAGCAACGGGCTTCGGCAGTAAGGGATTATCTATCCAATGTCTGGGCCATAGACAGCTCCCGCATGGAATTGGAAGCGCGAAATCTGCCTGCCTATCCCACCCCAATGATTGTCGTCGGCAGCCGACCAGAAAATCAGCGGGTAGAAATCATATTCGATTCAAGGGAGATGCGAGAAGAGGCGGCCCAAGAGTTTATCGTCGAGGCAAACAAGACGACTGAGATAAAAATCACGCCTCAGATCGTGGCTGAATACGGCCTTTCCAGCTGGGAGCTGACTATCCTGTCGGACAATCAGGAGGTGAAGACCCTGAAGGGCACAGACGACCTTAAAACCTTCTATTCCTTCTCCCTGGACGAATTTGGCCAGGAAAGGTTGACCGACTACAGTAGACTTGAGGCCCGAATCAGAGTAGCAGACATCCATAATGACACCCACGAAACTGCCGCCATACTACCAGTGAGAGTCTCGAAAAAAGAGGTGATTCACGAACTCGTCGGCCCACCCCACGGATCGGTGACCATGGAGCCGAGGCACCTGACCATTGAAGAATTGACCACGATCGATAGTTCGCCCCTCTTGAACTATGTATTCTTTGAGATCGGTGAAAGCGACATCCCCGACCGGTACACGCTTCTCACTAGCCAGGCAGAGACAAAGGCCTTTGATGAAAGCAATTTGAAAGGCACAATGGAGAAGTATCACCATGTTCTGAACATTATTGCCAAGCGCCTGGTCGGAAATCCCGAAGCTACCATAAAAATCGTCGGCTGTAACTCAAATCGGGGAGTGGAACGGGGGAGGACCGATCTTTCGAGAAGCCGTGCGGAAGCCGTTCGAGCGTATCTGAGGTACATATGGGGGATCGATTCGTCTCGGATGGAGTTGGAGGCCCGGAACCTTCCGGCCGTTGCAAGTACCGGCAGCGTGGCAGAGGGAAGAGCTGAAAACCAGCGCGTGGAGATCCTTTCTGACTTCCCAGGAATCCTCGACACTGTGCAAAGCACGTACGTTGAAGAAATCACTGATGCAAAAGAGATCAGAATCTTGCCCCAAATCCAGGGCGGATATGACATCTCTTACTGGACGATTGAACTGAAAGGCGATGGATCAGTACTCAAATCCGTCGATGGTAGCGGAGATCTCCCTCCGGTACATACGTTCAATGTGAACGAAGTTGGACTCAGTAATCTCAGAAGGTACACCATTATCCAGGCAGGGGTCGAGGTCGAAGACAAAAAGGGGCAGACCCTGCAATCGGCTGCGACTTCTTCTGTTCGTTTTATAAAGCGGGAGGAGCGGGTTGCCCAAAAACTCGGGTACAGGGTACTTGAAAAATATGCACTGATCCTGTTCGATTTTGACCGTGCAGACATAAAAGATCGGAACAAGGCCGTCACGGATCGCATCATCGACAGAATCAGGACGGTTCCCGACGCCATGGTGAAGATTGTGGGCCACACGGACACAATTGGGAAAGAAGTATACAATGTAGCCCTCTCACAGCGACGAGCAAAGGCGGCGTATGACCAGATCATGGCCACCGGGGTCGCGGCGAGTGAGCGGGTCTTCCATATGGGGGCAGGCCCTTACGATCCCCTTTATGACAATAATCTGCCTGAGGGCCGGGCTCTCAATCGGACCGTGACCGTCACCCTCGAGTATGAGGGGAGACAATAAGGGCCCACCCCTCTGATTTATTTTTTCTAGAACCTCTCACTGCCGGCCTGTCAGCAAAAAGATAACTAAACTCACCTGTCGCGGAGGTATTGAATCTCCCAGATCGCTCACTGGGAAAAAGGATTCCCGAGATCTCCGAATCTCAGGGAGAAATGGAAATCAAATTCTATTTCAGCCTTGGTGCGATAGGAAAGAGTTTCGTTGCGTTCTCAAAGAAGATTTTCCGAGTGGCCTCCTCCCCCAGATCCATACCCAAAATAGCCTCCACTTCTGTTTCCAATCCATAGGGAATATGGGGATAATCCGATCCGTAGAGGATCCGGTCTGCATACCTAATGAGCTGTTTCGGGTCAACGGATACGGGGAAAAACCCTCCCATCATCATGGTTGTGTCGAGATAGAGGTTCGGGTATCGGTCCAGAAGGGAATAGAATCGATCGAATTCATCGAATCCCAAATGTGGGATGATCATCTTCAGATTCGGGTAGCGCCGTAAGACCTCTTCCACCCGATCTGCCCCCGTGATAGCCCTGACATCGAGTCCGTAGGCCTTTAGGGCAGGCTCTCGTCCCGCATGGATATTCAAAATACCGTCGAATTCAAGAATGGCCTCATAGACAGGAAAAAGAACAGGGTCATCGGGAGCCGTCTTTTGAACATGGCAATGGAGTTTTACCCCGCAGAGGCCGAATTTTTCAAAGGCCTGCCGCAAAATGGTCCGAGGTTTTTCGTCTTCTGGATGAAACGTGGCCAGACCAGCCACATTGGAAAACTGCTGGATGAGCCGGCCGAGGAATCTGTTGAGCTCATGAGCAATCCCAGGCCGGTGAGCATATGTCAGAAGGACCGCGCCGGTAACACCGTTACGGAAGAGACGCTGTATCAACTCCTCTATCGTGCCCTGGTAATGGAATGTCCATGCATTGGTCTCAAACCATTGCCTTATGGCCTGGGAGAGTTTTGGCGGAAAAACGTGAACATGGGTATCGATAAGGGGAATATTGGTGAGGTTCTTGATTAGAGTCATGGCCGATCGATGTCACGTGAGGAGAGCATCAGTGTCTGGAAGACCGATGGATTTGTCTCTCTTATCGGGACCCGAGATCACCTTTTCTGTGTCTGGGAAACATCTAGAAGTTTAACCTTTTGGTTGAAAGTCCTCCACCCATGGCGCTGGCCCGAGGCGATGAAATAAGCATCACCCCGATCGAGGACCTTACGCTCCGCACCCACAAACATCTCCATCCGACCCTCCAGAATAACGCCGACCTGGTCGAAGGGGTGTTCATGTCCAGTATCTTCTCTTCCTGGGTCGATTTCCATATATACCATGACCAGGTTAACTCCGATTTCTGCCCTGCTCATAATACCAGGTTTAAACGCTTCCAACCGGGTGGTTTTGAGATTCCAGAATACCATTTTCCCTCCTCCCTAAAGCTTCCGCCCAACAAAAGACGGATAAGGGGTATATCTTTTGATGCTTTTCGTCAATGCCTTTTGACAATGCTACCCGTGTTTTTGATCGATTTCTGACGTTATCAAAGAGGAGTTGGATCCGGGTAACTTCCCTTTTGAAATCCTGCTCAGAGTGTGTTATGAAACCGAATCATGATGCAATCGGTCTGAACGAGAATATCAGGAGTGGTTATTGGACAGAGTCATCATAACCGCAGCCGTCACCGGAAGCAGAATCACGCGAGAAAAGACGCCTCATATCCCGATCACCTGTGAAGAGATTGCACAATCGGCTATGGAGTGCTGGCAGGCCGGAGCAGCGATTGTCCACATTCATGTGCGAGATCCAAAAACCGGACAGGGAAGTCAGGACGTAGATCTCTTCCGGCAGGTTGTAGAACCTCTCAGGGAAAAAACCGATCTTCTCCTGTGTTTGACCACGAGTGGTATTCCAGGACGAAACCTGCCGATCGAGGATCGGCTAGCACCCCTGGCCTTGAAACCAGAACTGGCCTCTCTGGATGCTGGATCGATCAACCTTGGAGGAGACGTTTTCCTGAATCCCCCATCCTTTGTCGATCAGGCTGCCCACAGAATGAAACAACAAGGGGTTAAGCCCGAGCTGGAAGTATTTGATATGGGAATGATTATGACATGCATCCGCATGCGAGACCAGGGGAAGCTTGAGGATCCACTCCATATCCAATTTGTTCTCGGGACACCCTGGGGCGCACCGGCCACCCCCAAATCTCTTCTGCACCTCTATGAACATATTCCCCTAAACGCGACCTGGTCTGTCATCGGAATCGGAAAAGGGCACCTCCCGACGTCGATGATGGCGTTGATCATGGGAGGACACATCAGAGTCGGCCTCGAGGACAATATCTATTATGAAGCCGGTGTCCTCGCCAAGAGCAATGCCCAGATGGTGGATCGGATTGTTCGAATTGCCCGAGAATATGGCCGAGAGGTAGCCTCTCCAGATGAAACAAGGACAATTTTAGGATTGAGAACCGGCTGACCAAATTCTCGTGGAGTCCATTTCATTGCCACGTGAGGAGCGAGTGATGAAAACAGAAGAGGTGGTGAAACGGATCACTTTCATTGGATTGGGCCAGGTGGGTCGCTGGATGGCCCCGAGTCTTCTCAACGCCCACTTTGACATGACGGTCCTTGACATCGACAATAAACCCCGGTCTTTTAGTATTCTATAAGGGGTATGGGAAACCGAGCTGGTTTTGGAATTCACCATTAGGGTCTGATCCCAAATTCGAAGGAGTAGTCTATGGGCGGATTATTCGGCGTAGCGACGAGAGACAACTGCATTCACGATCTTTTTTTTGGGACCGACTATCATTCCCACCTCGGAACAAAGCGTGGGGGACTTGCCGTAAAAAGCCCGAAGGGGCTGAAGAAAGTCATCCACAATATCGAAAGCGCCCAGTTCAAGTCCAAGTTCGAGGATGACCTCCCGAAACTCCGGGGCGCAATGGGCATAGGGGTCATAAGCGACTTTGACGACCAGCCGCTGATTATCGCATCACATCTTGGAACCTATGCCATTGTCACTGTTGGGAAAATCAACAACCTCGACGAACTCGCAGGCCGTGCCTCCAACAAGGGGGTACACTTCTCCGAGATGAGCAGAGGCGGGGTCAACCCAACGGAGCTTGTGGCGACCCTGATAAATGAGGAATCCACCTTCACCGCGGGGCTTCAAAACGCCCAGGAAAGAGTTGACGGCTCCTGCTCCGTGCTGCTCCTCACCGAAGAGGGGCTCTATGCTGCGCGGGACAGGCTCGGAAGGACACCCATCGTACTGGGTGAGAAGCCGGGAAGTCATGCCGCGGCACTCGAAACCTGTGCGTTCCCAAATCTAGAGTACACCCCGACAAAGTGCCTCGGCCCCGGCGAGATCGTCCGGTTAACCGAAGAGGTCGTCGAGCAGAAAAAACCGCCCGAAAAAAGGATGCAGATTTGCGCTTTTCTCTGGGTCTATTATGGTTATCCAGCTACGAGTTACGAAGGGATCAATGTTGAGGCCGCAAGGAACAGGTGCGGGGCTGCCCTGGCAAGAAACGACGACGTCGAAATAGACCTTGTTGCCGGAATACCCGACTCTGGGACGGGTCACGCCATCGGATATGCAAACGAAGCAGGCATACCCTACCGAAGACCCTTCGTCAAATACACCCCGACGTGGTCGAGGAGTTTCATGCCACAGGATCAAACAATGCGGGATCTCATCGCAAAAATGAAACTCATCCCTGTACAGGAGCTGGTCGAAGGAAAGAGGTTACTGTTCGCTGAAGATTCCATCGTCAGAGGCACACAGCTCAAAGATACCATACAGAGACTGTATGACTGCGGTGCGAGGGAAGTCCATATGCGACCGGCCTGTCCTCCCCTTGTCTACAGTTGTAAGTTCCTCAATTTTTCCCAGTTGAGATCCGAACTGGACCTTGCAGCGAGAAAGGCAATCCATGAAATCGAGGGAACCGGTGAAAAATTCCTCGATGAATACGCCAATCCCGACTCGGAAAAATACAACACCATGGTTGAGAGGATTAGAAATAGATTGAGATTGACCTCACTGAAGTACCAGCGCATGCCGGACCTCGTGGAGGCAATCGGTCTTCCCAAAGACCGGCTCTGCACCTATTGCTGGGATGGCGTCGAGTAAAGTCAATTGGGCGACCACCGTTCGTACCGCACGATATCGGGAAGCGCTTTCCGATGTTTGACGCCAGGCTGATCCGCCGGATAGCCGAGGGGTGTGAAAGCCACCGGTTCGACTTCTTCGGGTAAGCCCAGCAACTGTCGTGTCGCCACAGGGTCGAAAGCAGCAATCCAACACGTGCCGAGGCCAAGCTCTGTGGCAGCAAGAATTAGATGATCCATGGCAATGGTTACATCCACCTCGCTATAGTTCTTCTTGTCCACCCGGGACCATGCCTGCGGTGGGACAGCGCAGGCACAAATGACCAAAGGGGCTTGCGAAAACCACGCTGCCCGGTAAATGCCCTTCAATTCAGATTCTCGACCCGCCGTGTGGATGACGATAAACTGGAAGGGCTGTCGGTTGGCCGCTGTCGGGGCCAGACGTGCCGCATCAAGCACCTGCTCAAGTTTCTCATCCTCGACCGGATCCGATTTATACGCCCGCACGCTATACCGCTTCTTGATCAGCTCCAAGAAATCCATCCTCCTCCTCCTCCTTTCTCGATGGGGTCGCCCTTTTCGTCCATAAGTCCTTCATGACAGCTCCGCGCACCAAGCCACCTTGCGCTAACAGCATCAATCTCATTAAACCACCTATCTGTCGGTTCGGGCAACGCCCACTCGACGCCCGGTCAAGACAGACACCAGTCGGTTCTGTTCTACCTTTATCTCAAATTCGAAGAGGTTTTCACAACCCTTAAAACTCTTTGACTTCATCTCGGTCGCAGGCATTGGGCTTTCGCCTCAGATACCACTCGACAGACCTTGGGCGTGCATTCCAACGAACCTGGTAATGGTGAAAACGGGAAACGTGCCGTTCACGTAAAACCTGTCAACACAGATTTCACAAGTTCACAAAATCCCGCAAAAGGCGAAGCAATTCAAAGAAAAAGGGAGATCGGATAATCAAGATCCGATTCTTTGGTGTTTTTCCCTCCCAGGCTTCCTTCGGTGCCATTTGACATTGAGATACTACAATGTGGTAGTATCCTCATCCCTAATGAAGGATTCTCATGCCACGCTTACCCCTAAGACGGGAAACAGGGCGTAGATGATACCGAGATCTTTCCATATATCTCCTCTTCTTTCCAATACATAATAAACAAGGAGGTTTCTTATGAGTCAGCAAGGGTCATCCCCCCAAGAGGTACAACAGGCAATACACGAGCAGGCGGGTAAGCTCCTTTCGCAGGTAGCAGGATACATAGGTGTGAGAACCATGGAGATAGGTTTGCGTTTCGGACTCCTCGAGGAGATTGCAAAGCATCCACAGGGGATCACCGCCGAGGCCCTCGCCAAACAAAAAGCTCTGGACCCTTTCTATGTCCAGGTGTGGTGCCGCTCCGCCTATGCCTCAGAGGTCCTGGAGCGGCGAGAGAACCAAACCTACAGATTGGCACCTTACGTGGATCGGCTCCTTCTGGACCAGGATTTTCCCGGGTACATCGGCGGCATACCTGGCCTGCTGGTGCAGCCGGAGATCTTTGACCAGTTTGTGGAGAAGCTCCCCTCAGGGGAACGGACCTGGTGGGACCAGTGCAGCCCCACTTTCATTCAAATGGTTAGCCTCACAAGCCGGTCCTTTTATACCCGTCTCATTCCCGGGGGCCTATCTCAGGTTCCGGGGCTGTCGGATCAGCTGGCCCACGGGGCCCATCTTCTGGAACTGGCCTGTGGCACAGGGGTCGGTTTGGTGCGCATGGCGCAGACCTATACCCAATCTAACCTATCGGGCGTGGACGGCGATCCCTATTCGCTGGAACTGGCGGCGGATAGGCTCCACCAGGGCGGACTGCAAGATCGGGTATCCCTGGTGCGCAGCACGCTGGAGGAGTTGAACGGCAGCCGGGAGTATGACGTGGCCCTCATCAACGCCTCGATGCATGAGTGCCGCGATATAGAGAAGGTGACCAGCAACGTCCACCGTGCCCTCAAACCCAACGGCTACTTCGTTATCTCTGACCTTCCCTTCCCGCGCTCCATGGAAGAATGCCGGACGGTCCCGGCGCGGATAATGTGTGGGATCCAGTTCGCCGAGGCTCTTCTGGGCGATCAACTACTACCTACCCAAGCCTATATCGACCTGCTTGGTAAGCACAAGTTTCGCAACATCGGTGCTTTCGAGCTTAGCCCGGTTCACGCCGTCATCTACGGTCAGAAGTAATGGAGGAGCATGGCCGTAGCGGCGCATCTTTTTCACCCAAATCCATCGCACTTTGCAAGGGGGTGACTCCGTTTGCTTGACGTTATCCAAGAAAGATCACTCGTAATGCCCCCACAAGTGTAGAGCATCACTGCGTCTCAATCTGAAACGGAGGTAACATACCATGCCATACGTACTTATCCGACATAAAGTCGAGCACTATGCCACGTGGAAATCCGTATTCGATGAACACGGTAGTGCCCGCAAGGCCATCGGTTCCAAGGGAGGTCATCTCTTCCGCACCGTCGATGACCCTAATGAACTCGTGATCCTCCTGGAGCTGGATGATCTGGCGAAGGCTCGCGAGTTTGTTCAATCCGAGGATTTGCGCCAGGCAATGCAGCGAAGTGGTGTTTCTGATCAGCCTGACATTTACTTCCTCGAGCAAGTTGAACGCGTGCCTGTGTGATTGACGGACGCCAAGTCGACTTTTGGGTTCCGCTGTCTAGAACAGGGTTTTTAAATGTAGACAAGACGATAGGGAACGGTATTAGGCGGGTCATATTGTCCTGCTTTTTCCCCTGTTCTCGCCGGTTCATTTCACGACTTAGGATTGGTCCAATCCCGATCATGCAATATTTCAAACGCAAATAGTTGGTCTCATGGTGGGTCAACAGGCGAGGATTTCAGTTAGGATTAGCAACTCACTTCGACGTGATGCTCCCTTTGATCTGAGGGGTTTTGATCTCCATTTCATATCTGGAAAACCAGAAGATTCCGGATAGTGGCAAGATCCATCACATACCGAAAAGTACGATTTCTGTGTGATACGCTCAATGTATCTGAACGTTAGCGGTATTAAGTTCTTGGCAAGATAAGACATAGCATTTGAAGACGGATAACACTACATAGGTGATGATATCCAGGTCCGTATAATCACTTGTTGAGAGGCGCGATAAAATATGAGAATCGCCTAATGAAGCAACCCACCAAAGCTCATAACCAAAGGAGGAGGATAGTGAAAAGTACGCAAAACCCTAACAGGCTACAAACACAATTGGCTCATATGATAGCTCTTGAAGCTGCCATTGAACAGAGGCTTGAGGAATTGATACCTGAAGTATCAGACCATGCGGAAGCGACAGCCTTACTCACGGACTTTCAAACTTTGAGCAAGGACCATCGGCAAGCTCTTGAAACCCGACTTCATACCATAGCCGACAAGGCGCCTCAAATGAAAGACCCTGCTACAGGCTTTGCCGCCAACGGATTGAGTGAGGGGGGAAACTATCCAGTCTCGACGGCATTGCAGATAATTTACACCATGTTCAATCAGGCAGTCATCGGCTACTCGGTGCTGCATCCGCTTTCTACCCGTTTTCTGGACAGTGCTTTGATCGCGGATGAAGGGACCTCTTTCCATCTGACTCGGCAGCACACGCAAAATTATGTTCAGGCCATTCAGCAAGTATCTCGCTTGCTTCACGACGTTGTATTATGGGAACTTGACCGTGAAGGTCTTGAGTGTCAATGCATCTGCCCATCATGTGGTGTCGGGATTTGTGTCTGCGCAATGGCTGGTCGATCGTTTTTGAGCACAACCTGGGTAGAAGCGGGACCAATTGCGGATGATGAGGGTGTTTATGTCCAGTTTCCGAAACAGAATAGCGCTGCGGCGAAAGCTGGATTACGTGGCGGGGACGTCATCTTAGCCGCTGCTGGTCAAGAAATCGAGTCGTATGGAGATCTCCAGAGTGCTGTGCGGAACGCCGAACCCGGAGAAGAAATCCGTTTGAAGGTACGTCGTGGTTCAGATGGGTTAGAGGAGGTTGCTGTCGTACATCCATAGATGTAACTCGCCATATGCTATACTCGGCTAGTAGTGGTCTGGGAAATGGGGGACGTACATAAGTGTATATATTCCTTTGAATCATACCAAAGAAATACCTCTTCAGATTTTGACTGCGAATCGAAATGACTCAATAAAGTTTTTCGAGCATCCCCAAACAATTCCCTTTGAGATTGTACTCTTCATATGATTAGTATCCTTACCCTGTTGATTTCCGCGAGAAATATTGCATAATCGGATTGAGCTCAAAAAAGCACATTTCATCTACTATGTACAGACAGTGTCAAGGGGTAAGATGAATCCCAAACCAGTCTACTATCCGT
>JABAOH010001989.1_pt1 | contig 17381 bp, 8 predicted proteins | sample 7062181 | NCBI WGS metagenome assembly JABAOH01 (sample SAMN14538630, study PRJNA623070) | marine sediment metagenome | biome: marine biome [ENVO:00000428]; feature: marine pelagic biome [ENVO:01000023]; material: deep marine sediment [ENVO:00002113]; isolation source: pool of 5 deep marine... | reverse complement strand
TGGCTATATCAACTTCACCGGCGACGGCTTCAAATTGTGGCTGGCGTCAATTAACTGGGCGTTTGGCGCTGATATAGAGGTTGCAGTTGAAACAGCTTCTGTAACGACACCGTCCAAATTTACATTGAGCCAGAACTATCCCAATCCGTTCAATCCATCGACAATGATCTCTTTCTCCATTCCTTCAAAGGCGCACGTTCAACTGGATGTTTATAATATCCAGGGTCAGAAAGTAGTCGCGCTGAAAAATGAGAAAATGGATGCCGGCAAACACAATGTTCGGTTTGAAGCCAATGACCTCGCCTCAGGCATTTACTTCTACAAGCTGCGTGTTGATTCCAAAACAGTGACAAAGAAAATGACCTTGATGCGTTAAGTTCTCTTCACTATGCAGGGCATCCACGGATGCCCTGTTTTCTAATAAAAAATAACTGGTAATTTTTATCTCTTATGCTAAGGAATCATTCATGAACCTTCTCAAATCTATTTTACCAATGACGGCTGTCTTATTTGCTATCTTCCTTGCTAAAAATACACAAACCATCTATGCTCAGGATAATCTAACGTATTGTAACGCAGTGCAGAATGATGTTGGTCTGATAAGATATCCCCTGGGAAAGATATCTGTAACATCCACTGAAGAGGGGGAAATTGGGGACGCTATGACATTAGTTCCCAGGGTGTATCCCTGTTTGAATTCATTAGTGGTTAAGGGTGCGAAAGATGACTGGCGTGCCTCGATCAGCGGCGATCCTTCGATGCTGGTTGTGAATTACGAGGCTAAAAAACCATGTAGTACGACCAAGACAGCGATTACGGTTACGCCGCATGTGTCAGTCTTCAAAGTAACATTTCCGGAGGGAACACAAGAAAAATACCTTGTTTTTGATTTTACAAAATACCGGGTGGATGACTGGGCATCGCTCTATAAATGGACTGAAAGAACAGTGACCAGAATTGACGACAGGACAATTCAAGCGACCATTGGCGAACCGGGCAAAATAGGCGCCTATTACACGATTAAATTCAGTATGCCTTGCACAGGTTCAGGAACGATTGATTCCTCGGGCGTTATTACAGAGGGGGCGATCAAGGTAACGGGTACAAAGCTTGGGATATATGCGCGCTTTGATTCTCCAACTGTTACAGTGGCAATCGCAGGATCGTATACGAGCATGAGTAAGGCCCAAGAATTCCTGACTTCCGAGTTTACTGATTTCGAGAATGTTCACCAACGTTGTCTTTCGGCATGGAAAAAAGTGCTAAATCATGTTGAAATAGAAGGTTCAGAAAACAGCAAACATATGGCATACAGTGCTCTTTATTCCATGTTAGTAAACATCATCGATGGCAGTGATGGTTCGGTTTACTTAAAGTATTATTCAAGACCACGCTCTATTGCTTCAAGCGCCTACTGGCAATTCATCGGCGGATTTCAGAGTTGCTGTTGGGACAACTTCCGTACTGTGTACCCTTTTCTGATGCTGAGTCATCCTGAAACAATGACCGATGTGGTCAATACCTATTTATCTAGGTATCAACGCGACGGTATTGTCGCCGGCAACATCGGTTTGTTCACCGGCCCGACTGGTGGGCATATTAGTATAAGATTTACCCCTGTGCTGATCGCTGAGGCCTATGCCAGTGGCATTCAAGCAGATTATTCCAAACTTTATGAAGCGTTAAAAGATAACTTTGACGATGAAAAATACCTGCCGGCAAATTTTTCCAAACTGGGGTATATTACGCAGCCTCCGTCCGGCGGAAAAGCCTGCTCACATACGCTGGAATTTACCACCAGTCTACATTCTTTGGCAATGCTTGCCAAAGCCAACGGCGATAAAACGAGCATGGAAAAATACCTGCGTTTGAGTAAGAATTATACAAATCTCTGGGATAGCACGCATACGGCTTTTCGGGTCAAAAATGAGGATGGCTCCTGGGGTGTCGTGGAATATGAGACCAATACCTGGAATCCCAATCCTCAAGGTCTTTTTGAAGGAACAACAGCGGACTGGATGTTCGCGGTTCCACATGATCCTTACGGATTGATCAATTTGCCGGGGCAAAAAGATTTTGTGAAAAGAGTGGTTAATTATAGTGAAAACAATACCTGGTTCAATGACTATCAGTATAACTATCCATACCTGCTGTATTACGCCGACGCTGCGAATGAAGCCCAGAAGATTCTTCGCAATGTTTGGATTCCATTATTCAAGGATGGGATTATGTATGAAGGCGTGAGTCCGAAGCCTGGTTACAAACCGTGGAAAACACACTATACCAGCAATGCCGGGTGGCTCCTCTGCTCTATGCTCGGTCTTTATCCGATGAATGCGCCTTCGGGACAATATATAATAACTTCGCCGGCGATCGGGAAAGCGGTCATTCATCACGGTGATAAGGCTATTTCAGTCCATGCTAAAAATAATTCAGAGGAAAACATTTATATCCGCTCAATTAAGGTGGATGGAAAAAATTATCCTTGCTATATGATTCCGGCCCAAAGGTTGACCAAAGGCGCCAAAATTGAACTGGACATGACCAGCGATCCCTCGCTCGGTTTGGGCAGCCTGTACATCAGTTCGACGGATGGATTCGTTCAGAGTGTCGAGCTGGTTTCGGATTCCCGGCTGAAATGCGTCATCGAATCTGCGATTATCGACGCCACAACAAAGATTTACAGCAAATCAAAGCCCGTTAAGATAATGATAAACGGTAAGGAAGACAACAAGTGGGACTATGACGAGGAGAAGAAGATCGCAACGATTCAAAGCACAGGCACAGCCTCCATAGAAGTGTTTTCGATGTAACCAACCGTTGGGCATTAAAAATAAATTCGCAGTTCAAATTCTTTAATTTTTGTATGCAGCTTCGCTGTGCTAAGCTTTACATATTTAAATTTGTATCGGGCCAGGATGAATAGCAGCTAACTCACATCCGATGGTATAGGAGAACGTATGATGCAAAAGATGAGTCGAAGAAGTTTTTTAAGCGCTTCGGTATTTACAAGTATTGGAATTTTTATTGAAAGACTTTCAGGAGGAGAGAGGAAAGCAGCGGCCGCCACTGACATAAGTATTCGAATTCCGGAAACAGAAATACCTGTTGCTGCGGAGGCTGATGTCGTTGTAGTCGGTGGCGGCCCTGCAGGTTTCGGCGCTGCAATGCGTGCAGCTAGGAGCGGTGTTAAAACGATGTTGATAGAAAGATTTGGCGGTCCGGGAGGCGCGGCGACAAGCGGATATATGTGCACGACCGGCGTGGGAGATACATTTCCACTTCATTCGGAATGGGTTAAGGGAATCAGCGATGAAGGTTGGCTCTTTGACGCCTGGAAAGCGTACCCGCAACTGGAAGATAATGTACTGGTTCATCAATCGGGAAGAATGAATTTTTACCCCGATGATGGCGCGTATGTGATGATTCGAATGCTGGAAAAGGCAAACGTAAAGCTTTTATTTCGCTCCTTATTCGTCGATACGGTGATTCGGCGTAATTCATCCGGGGATGACAGTATCGAGGCAGTGGTTGTGGAAAATGCCTCCGGCCGGCAAGCGATAAAAGGTAAGATTTTCATAGACGCGACCGGGCGCGCCGATGTGGTGGCGCGGGCCGGAGCCCCCTTCAAGAGCGCCGGGAATGAGAAAGGCTTGCCCGTTCCCTTTTCGCTGATGTATAAAATCAGCGGCGTCGACTACGACAAACTGTTTGAATACCAAAAATCTGATCCGGCATTATGGACAGCAATTGCCAGGGCTCGAGCCGCTGGAGACATCCCGGAGGGACTTTATATGCCGTATCAGTACACTATGGGTGGAGGCTGGGGCGGCTATTGCGGTTGCCCTCAACTTAATATGTGCGCGCTACGGGGCAAAGGAGAAATGCTGGTTTGGAGTTTCATTCCATATCACTGGGGATTAAATCCGGCTGAAAACGGTTTTGACGCCAGCCGTGGTGAGATAGAAATGAGAAAATTCAACATCGCGGAGGTAAAATTTCTGAAGAAGTATGTTCCGGGATTTGAAGATGCTTACCTCTCGGGAATGGCTCCGTATATGGCGCTACGCGAGGGACGCCATCCCGTAGGAGAATATCTATTAACCCGGGACGACATTCTAAACGAAAGCAAGTTTCCCGATGCTGTTTTTAAAAAGACCCTGGGCGATCCTCTTAACACAAGCCCGGAGTTTCAGCCACGTACCAATGAAAAGGGTGAGTTGATGCGGGTGAAGATAACCGATGAAAATAAGCCGCGCTCTTACACATGTGAGATTCCTTTCCGTGCCTTTTTACCTAAGAAGATCAATAATCTATTGCTGGCGGGCGAATGTCTCTCCTGTACCCATGATTGGTTTTATGGCTACAGATTGATCCCGTGGTCTATGAGAACCGGGGAACTGGTTGGAAGGGCTGCTTCTATGGCAGTCAAACAAGGCATTACAGCCAAAGACATCAAATGGACCTTTGGTTACTTTGATGATTCTTTGAATTTAGGAAAAAATTAGCGAGGATTCGACAATGAAAAAGATGAAAGCATTCTTATCTGTTTGTTTGGTATCTTTTGTAATTATTTCATATAACCAATCAGTTCTTGCTGATGATAAAATTGGATATTGCAAAGCCGTTCAAAGCAAAGTTGGTTTCATACGATATCCCCTCGGAACCGTTGGCGTTTGGTCTACTGAATTTGGAGAAATCGCCGAAGTAATGACGAGGCTGCCGAGGATTTACCCGTGTATTGATACGGTCTTAATCAAAGAAGACAACGACGATTGGCGGTCATCTTTTACTGGTGATCCATCAATATTAAACATAACTTATAAATTTGAAAGACCACCGAATGCGACAGCAGCTGAAATTACTGTCACCCCTCATGTGTCTGTTTTTCGATTCTCATTTCTGGAAAGGACTCACAAGAGAAATATTGTAGTGGATTTTAGCAAAATGCATGTTGAGAACTGGGCAACACTTAACAAATGGACGGAAAGAAAGGTGACACGAATTGACGACAGAACTTTTCAGGCAACTATTGGAGCACCGGGCGAGATTGGAGCTTATTACATCATCAAATTCAGCACGACATACCAGGACTTTGGAACCATTGATCCTTCCGGAAAAATTGGAAATGGTATGAATGAAGCTGAGGGAGTTCAGGCAATGTATGCACGGTTTGATACATCTACCGTCACGGTAGCGGTGGCTGAGTCGTTTACCAGTTTTGATAGGGCGCAGGAATACCTGACTTCGGAGTTTAAGGACTTTGATTCTGCACATCAGAGGTGCAAACAGGCATGGGAACAGGTCTTAAGCCAGGTTGAGATCGACGGATCGGAAAACAGCAAACGCATGGCATATACGGCGCTTTATTCGATCTATTCAAATATTATCAACGCCGATGAAGGATCGTGCTATGCAACTTATTGTACAAAACCTACGGCTGTTTCTTCAAGCGCTTTCTGGCAATTCATCGGGGGATACCAGAGCTGTGCATTTGACAACAGCCACGCCACCTATCCATTTCTCATGCTGGTTTATCCAGAAATGATGTCCGATGTTGTAGATACCTATCTGGCAAGATATAAGCGTGATGGTATTGTGAGCGGCAATGCCTGTCTTTACACCGGCCCAATAGGCGGTAAATTCAATATAAGATATACGCCTGTTGTAGCTGCTACTGCTTATACTTTCGGTATTCAAGCAGATTATCCGGCTCTTTACGCTGCCTTGAAAGACAATTTTAAGAATGTAAATTGTGTCCCTGCCAGTCTCTCGAAGCGCGAGTATTTAATTCATGCATCCGACACTCCATTTCCAGTGTCGCGTACTCTGGAATTAGCCGCCGCTTCAGATTGCATGGCAATACTTGCCAAAGCCAACAATGATCATAAAGAAAAGAAAAATTATCTCCGCCTGGCAAAATCGTACCAGAATCTTTGGGATAGTGAAAATCGTGTATTTCGTGTAAAGGATAGCAACGGAAAGTGGGGCGTTATTGACAATAAAAACTGGACGTGGAATCCAAACCCACAAGGATTGTTTGAAGGCACCAACTCGGATTACAGTTTTTGCGTGCTACACGATCCTTATGGAATGATTAACCTTCCCGGACAGGAAAATTTTGTTGATAGAATGATCGATTATTGCGCTAATGAAGCCTGGTTCAATGACTTTTCTTATGTTTATCCATACATGTTGTATTATTCAGGTGCAGCGAATGAAGCGCAGAAGATCCTTCGCGAATCATGGATTCCCCTGTTTAAGGATGGTGTGATGTTCGAAAATGTTGTTGCAAAGCCGCCGCACAACGGATGGAATGAACATTACACCAGCAATGCTGCGTGGCTGCTTTGTTCCATGACCGGTCTTTACCCGGTACAATCGCCAACGGGACAGTACATTATTACGTCGCCATCTGTTTTGAAAACTGACATTCACCGTGGTGATAAAAGCATTACCGTTCAAACAAAAAATAACAGCGATGAAAATATCTATATTCGATCAATAAAGGTAGACGCCAAAGAATATCCATGTTACATGATTCCGGCAAGCAGGCTTTTAAAAGGCGCAAAGATTGAGCTTGAGATGAGCAATGATTCGGCAAAAGGTTTGGGCGATCTTTATATCAGCTCGAGTGATGGATTTGTCCGGAAGGCAGAGTTGATATCGCCAACGCATTTGAAATGCACGGTTGAGGCTGCAATAGATAATGCAACGACTAAAATTTATAGTAAAACAAAACCGAAAAAAGTAATAATAAACGGAAAGGAAAACCAAGATTGGCGTTACGATGAAAGGAAAAAAACTTTGACCGTTCAAAGCACCGGTTTTACTAAAATTGATGTTTTTTAATTGCAGGTGTTATAGAAGCGGTTAGTTTTTTTTGACATCAAAAACATGCGAATAAAAATTTAGTAGATAGTGATTCCTGATGACTTGAAGAAGATTTTCGGAAGATCAAAAATTTGACCTTATAATTAATTACTGTACTCCTCCTTCTTTTTGCTGAACCATGGATTTATAAAAACTAGTAAGTGCATTTTCATTATTTACAACAAAGGAGATTGTATGAAAATTATTTATTGCCTGATGTTGTTGGTTGTACCCTTTTCTGCCATTGCTCAATCACCCGTACCGGCGGATGCTAAGGTTGAAGAAATAAGTACTGGAATCAAATGGGCGGAAGGTCCTCTATGGAAGGATGGAAGATTACTGTTTAGCGATGTGGGCGGCGACGTGATGTATCAATGGTCACCCACTGAAAAAACCACGACCCCTTATTTACAGCCGTCCAATAATTCTAACGGATTAACGCTGGATAAGCAGGGTCGCCTGGTATTCTGTCAAAGTGGATTACGCCGGATTGCACGTGAAGATTCAAATGGAAATATTGTTACCCTTGCTTCTTCGTACCAAGGGAAGGAATTCAACGCACCGAATGACGTCATCGTGAAGTCTGATGGATCCATATATTTCACAGATCCAAATTACGGTTATACATCGAACATGGGTTTCCGTGGAATTTATAGAATAAGTACATCAGGCACTGTGCAATTAATTGACAGCACGTTCGACAAACCGAACGGAATTTGTTTTTCTCCTGACGAAAAAAGGTTGTATGCGAATGATTCACCAAAACATACAATATATGTGTGGGATGTTGTCAACGATTCTACGTTCACCAACAAACGAGTATTTTACACGATCCCCTTGAACCGGGATATTGACGGGATGAAAGTCGATGCCGATGGCAATGTGTACTGTGCCGGAGCAACCGGAGTGTGGGTTATCTCACCTTCCGGATTGTTAGTCGATAAAATTTCTACCCCGATGCATACAACCAATTGCGGTTGGGGTGATGCGGACGGAAAGACGCTGTATATCACCGGTTGGCATGCGGTCTATCGAATTCGTTTGGTTGCACCAACGAATAAATAAAGAAGGAGAATTATCATGGATCAACTATATCAATCGATTTCTCGTCGTGAGTTTATTCATACTTCAGCAGTTGCTGCCGGTGGGCTTTCGCTGGCTCCCAATCTGATTTTCGGTAATACTAAAAACGCTGATCTTATGAAACGCTCCATGGGACTGATGAATTTTGAAGCCACTACATTGGGACTTGGCGGTCAAGGCGCTATTGAACAAACACCAGTTGGTCAAGATCCAGTCAAAATCATCCTGAAAGCATTTGAAATAGGGGTGAATTATTTCGATACATCCAATGCGTACGGCAAAAGTCAGTTGAGGTTTGGAGAAGCCTTCAAGGCATTGAATCTGATTCCAGGTCAAGCTGGTTACAACGAAAAATTACGCAATTCAATATTTCTTACCAGCAAGACAATGATCCGTTGGGCAAAAGGTGGCTGGGAAAGGGAAGGACTTGGAAACTGGACAGAGGGATACTTTGGATCTAAAGCGATTACCGATCTTAAGAGAACCATGACCCAAGTATTTGGAGATGGAAATGGTTCTTATCCAAAGGGTGCTTACCTCGATATGGTCTTAATACATAATTTAACTAGCATGGTAGAAGTTGATGCTGTGTATGAGGGATTAAATAATTTAACACCCAATCGCGATCACATCGGAGCACTTGCCGCGCTTGTGGATTACCGCGATGGTACTAATCTAACCGGGTTGAATCCAAAAGAAGAAAAGTTGGTTCGCCATATCGGATTTTCCGCTCATCAAAATGCCGGCGTTGCAATAGAGATGCTGCAGCGGGATACTCAAAACTTGCTTGACGGCATGCTTATAGCGGTAAATGCAAACGACCGTTTGTATTTCAATATGCAGTATAATGCAATTCCCGTCGCAGCAGCAAAGGGTATGGGGATCATCGCCATGAAAGTGTTCGCTGATGGTGCAATGTACACAAAACCAGCGAAATGGATGTGGTCTCCGGAAAAAATTATCCATACCATCGGCAGTCCTACGTTGCCAAGCCGAGACTTGATCCAGTATGCTTTGACGACACCCGGTGTTGGCACTGCCATCATTGGCATCGGACATATCAGTGATAACCCACAAGAATGTCAGTTAGTTCAAAATATGGCTGCTGCTCAGATTGCTCCCAATGGACTCAGCGTGGAAGAAAGAAGAAAAATCGAGAAAATGGCAAACGTGGTTAAAAATGGCAGAACCAATTATTACCAACATCCGATAATAGATGATCAGCATGCACCACTTCCGAAATCAGAATTAACTGCACCACGTATGCCTTTGATTGACCATCAAGTGCGCAACGATCAACGCTTCGTCCGCTTACGATGGCAAACAGCGTATGCAGGAGACGAGCCCATTCAGAAGTACGAAATCTGGCGTGATAATCAAAAAATTGCCACGGTGGATCATAAACCTCAAACCACCAAAATACCATTTACATTTGAGGATAAGGTTCAAGATAAAGCCGCGCACACGTATATGATAGTAACTGTTGATGCCGTGAACCGAACTGCTGCAACAGCAGAGATGCCAGTGGAATCAATAGGATAACCAATCGGTGAACTTGATAAAAAAATGAAGATATGATATAGATATGAAGAAAAGATTTTTAATTTGTTCATTAATAATAGCGATAGTTATACCACTTTTTAGTGGAGCGAAATTGCCAGGGAATACCATATTAGATAATACCGTGTTCGTCAATATGGTTCAAGATGCGAACGATATATATGGCTGCGGTATACGAAACACAGTCCTGATGCGTTATCCCTGTGGTCGCATCGGATTATGGTCTGTTAATCAGGGAGAAATCGTTGATGTGGTAACCAGGGGTGTGATCCTGTATCCTTCTATTGAGACAATTGTTAATAAAGACAATTCGGATTGGCGAGATACTTTTTCAGGCGATCCATCGATGATGACCATCACATACAAAACGAACGTAGCAGCTAAAGGCTCGTCCGTTGATCTGACAGTGACGCCAAACGTGTCAATTTACCGATATCATTTTACTGCCGCCTCCAATTATCGAGCCATAACGCTCCTGGCGAACGACCGGGGTATCGATGGCAGAACGAACTGGAACCATAACAGTTTTACAAAAATCGACAACCAAACCATACAGGTGACAATAAGCAACAATAATACAACCATCTATTTCTATATAAAGTTCAGCGTGCCTTTTACCGGATATGGGACAATCAATAGATCTAAAATAAATGAAGACGCAAGTTCCATTAATGGCGATGATATCGGTGGCTATGTTAAATATGATAACAAGACGGATAATGTGGTTGTGGCAGTCGCCATGTCCCATACCAGCATAAACAAAGCGCAAACATTTTTTAACGAAGAATTTGGAACGATGGATTTTAATGCGGCTGTTATTGATTTAAAGAACGCCTGGATCACGACGCTTGGCAGAGTAGAAGCCACGAGTTCGGATGTCAATGTATTAAAAAAGTTTTATACGGCGTTGTATTCGGTTTATGCTGTGATGGTCGATGCCGTTGACCAGCCTTATTATAAACCTTATAACAGTAACAGGTTGCTGACCATCGGCTCAAGCGATTACTGGCAGTATATAACCGGGTATGCTCGTTGTGAATGGGATATGGCACGTCAGACTTATCCGCTTTTGGCGTTGATCGATCCTGAAGTGTATAAAGACAATATCAACGCCATCCAGGCTCAATTTAACCGTGATGGGCAGATTTACTGTAACTGGCATGTTTTCGCTGGTAACGGTGGCGGTACACCTGCGGAATATACTGGACACGAGGCGACTCTTGCATATCTTCTTGGCATCCCCGACGGAGTTGGTGGTATCGATTACGACAGATTATTATCCTCCATCAAAACGCATATAGCTAATAATTATACGTCCGAGTTTTGGAATGATGGCTATATTCCCACGGATCATGCAGTGTCTTCAAATCCGACATCCCAAAGTCTGGAACAATACGCCACCCTGAAAGGCATCGGTATAGTAGCAAAGATTCTTGGCGATACGGCAACATATCATCAATATTATCCATATTACAAAAAATATATTACCCTTTGGAAGCCCGATATTTTGAGAATTGTTGGCAGGAACAAAGCCGGTGAATGGGTTGATCAGGGGTACTTCGAAGGGGATGGCGTCAGTTACAGATTTATGGTGCCGCAGGATCCTTATGGAATACTCAATCTCCATGGCGTGGATTATACTGTCAGCTTAATCAATAGCTATGTAAGGGTGCATGATTATAACGATTATAAACTCAACTATGAATTTCTGCCAATCTTTGCCGATCGGGCCGATGTAACTCAGGATCTGGTCAAAAATGTGCATCTGCCGAGATTTATGGATGGACATTTCAATATGTACGAAGGTCTCTGGCCTGCCAACGGATTAAATGGACAGGGCGCTTTCTATGCCGGCAATGCCGGACCCCTGACTGCCTGCATACTGGGATTGTGGTACACACATACTTCAGGTGGAACGTATTTGATCACCAGTCCATCACTCGATAGTTATGTGATTCATGGATTAAAGGATTTAACCGTTCACGTCAATAAAGCCACACCTACAAGTCATCATATCAGCGCGATTCGGCTGGATGGTAAAAATTATCCATGTCATCAATTATCTGCAATGACATTAGGCGCCAGCGACCACACCTTAAACATTGATTTGGTTGACCATCCAGTAAGGCTCGGTTCACTGTATCTCTCTTCATCAGATGGTGAAGTGACTGCCTGCACCGGCGATTTAAGCACCTATCTTGATTTTACGATCCATCCACTGGCATCCTTTTGTAGCGGCCAGATATATTGCACCGTGCAACCGACCTCGATTACAGTCAATAATAAACCATTCACCGATTGGACTTATAATTCCAGCCGCAATATTGCGACGTTAAATCATATAACCGAAGGCTCATACCATGTCTCGGTTTCAGGGGGAGCACTGCCCAATCCACCAGGACCAATACCTCCTCCAGTTCCACCACCTCCGTCCGGGATATCAATGGAAGCTGAGAACATGACATTGATAAATTATACTGTCATTAAAAGCGTAAATGCTTCTAATAGAAATTTAATCAAGCTTAGCGATCAGGGAGTTACGGGAACAGCAACTTATACTTTCTCGGGCAGCAATGGAGTATATGACATCAATGTCAGGTATTTAAGTGAGAACGGTGGCGCGTGCATTTTCAGAATTTATGTCGCCGGCAAGATGGTTGATGAGTGGACTCCCACTCAAAATCCGGGCAACGCAGGTGCTGCTAATTATGCAAACAGAATCAAGAAAGGTGTTTATATTTATAACAACGCACTGATAAAACTCGAAGCTGTTCAAAAAAATCACGAATACGGGCTTTATGACAATATCGAAGTCACACCTGTTGGTGTCAGCGTTGGAACTTATGAAATGGAAAACGGAACGATTGGTGGCAGTGCAAGTATATACACCTCTCCTGCTGCAAGCTTTGGCGCTTATGTCGGATTCTTGCACATCACTGGCGCATCGGTTACAGTTAATAATGTAGATGGCGGTACAGGCGGAAAGAAGACTCTGGTTATTCAATATGCGACTAAGGAGCCCAGGTCATCCATTGATCTTTATGTCAACGGTTCTTTTTCTCAAAAAATCACATTCTCAGGTACAGGCGGCTGGGAAACATTCCAGACCACAACCACGAATATCTCTCTTGCTGCAGGAGCTGGAAACAGTATCCAGTTCATACACAACTCTGATAACTCGGGAGGGGTAAATCTGGATAAGATTATTATTCAGTAGTCTGAAAAGAAGCAAACTCAAAGAGTAATTATAAGCTGTTGTCATTTTTATACTCTTAGAAAATAAAGAAATGAAAATGTCTGTTTTTAATCATTTACCAGAGGAAAACATGAGGAGTGTATATCTACAGGTTATTCTGACGTCAATATTGATCGTATTAATGTTGTTGTTTTCTCCTGAAATAATGGCGTATGCGACAACGGACTATACACAATATGTCAATATGGTTCAAGACGCGAATGGCGTAAACGGTTCTGGCATTCGTAACACGGTCTTGATGCGCTATCCCTGCGGTCGGATCGGATTATGGTCTGTCAATCAAGGAGAAATCGTTGATGTGGTAACCAGGGGTGTGATCCTATATCCCTGTATTGATACGATCGTTAATAAAACCAGATCAGATTGGCGAAATAGTTATTCAGGCGATCCATCGATGATGACTATAACGTACAAAACCAGCGTACCGGCAAAAGGCTCATCCGTTGATCTTACTGTCACGCCGAACATATCTATTTATCGTTATCATTTTGCCGCTGCCTCTAATTATAAAACAATAGTGGTCTTAGCGAACGAATTAGGTATTGATGCCTCTACCAACTGGAGCAAGAACAGTTTCAACAGAATCGATAACCAAACCATACAAGTGACGATAAGTAACAGCAGCACGACTATTTATTTCTATCTAAAGTTCAGCGTACCTTTTACAGGATATGGAACAATAAACGGGTCTAAAATAAATGAAGGAGAAAGTTCCATGAACGGTAATGATATCGGTGGCTATGTAAAATATGATACTATTATGGATGAGGTTGTCGTAGCGGTAGCCATGTCGCATACCAGCATACATAAAGCACAATCATATTTTAATAATGAATTTGGGACGATGGATTTTGATGCGGCGGTCACCAATTTAAAAAACGCATGGGAGGTGACACTGGGCAGAGTAGAAGCCACGAGTTCGGACGTTAATTATCTAAAGGAGTTCTACACTGCGATTTATTCTGTATACGCTGTGATGTTCGATGCCATTGACCAGCCGTATTATACTCCTTACAATAGCGATCGTTTGCTGACCATAGGTTCGAGCGACTTCTGGCAGTATGTAAGTGGATATGCACGCTGCGAATGGGATTTAGCGCGCCAGGTTTATCCGCTTTTAGCATTAATCGATCCGGAAGTGTATAAAGACAATATCAATACCATTCAGGCGCAGTTCAATCGCGATGGGAAGTTTCATTGTGACTGGCATGTTTTCACCGCAAGCGGTAGCGGTATGCCGGCTGAGTATCTCGGTCACGAGGCTATTCTTCCCTATCTCTTTGGAATTCCTGATGGTACTAATGGTATCGATTACAACAGATTATTGGGTTCTCTTAAAACTCACCTGGCAAATTATACTGCAGAGTTTTGGAATTATGGCTATAACCCCACCGATGGTCCGATGACAGCCAATCAATCATCCCGAAGCCTGGAACAATATGCCACATTAAAAGGGATAGGTATCTTCGCCAGGCTTATGGGAGATACAGCGGCATACAATCAATATTATCCATACCATAAAAAGTATACCAATCTCTGGAGGTCCGATTTGCTGCAATTCTGTGGTAAAACAAAAAACGGCAATTGGAGTAATACCGGCTTTTTCGAAGGGAATGGTATTAGTTATAGATTTATGGTGCCGCAGGATCCCTATGGGATTCTTGAGCTTCATGGCGTGGATAATGCGGTCAGCTTAATCAACAGCTATGTAAGAGTGCATGACTATAACGATTATAAACTAAATTATGAATATCTACCAATCTTTGCCGATCGGGCGGATGTGACTCAGGATCTGGTTGAGGTGCATTTAGAAAAATTTATGAAAGATGGCAATTTCACCATGTACGAAGGACTCTGGGGTGGAAATGGTTTGACCGGCCAGGGTGCTTTTTATACCGGCAATGCTGGACCCCTGGCAGCGTGCATCCTTGGATTATGGTATACCCATACTTCAGGCGGTACCTATTTGATCACTGCTCCTTCGCTCGATAGCTATGTGATCCACGGTATGAAAGATTTTGCCGTTCAGGTCAACAGAGCCACACCGAATAGCCAATACATTGGTGCGATTAAATTAGATGGCGAGAATTATCCATGTTACCAAATATCTGCTGCTACGTTGGGATCCAGCGACCATACTTTAACCATAGATTTGGTCGATCATCCAACCAGGCTTGGGGCGTTGTATTTATCTTCATCGGACGGTGAGGTGCTGGCCTGTGTTGGCGACTTGAATACGTATCTCGATTTTACGATTGATCCAATGGCGGATTACTGTACCACTGAGGTTTATAGTATAGTAAAACCGACTTCGATCACATTAAATGGAGTAGATTTTACCATTTGGACCTATGACGCTAGCCACAAATTAGTCACTCTCACCAATATGACTAAAGGCTCGTATCACGTTTTTGTTGAGGGTTCTACGCAGCCCCCGGGTAGTTTCAACCTGTTATCCCCTGAAAATGGAGCCAGGGGCGTCTCGCTTACTCCAATTCTAACCTGGAGTACATCAGCCCGTGCACTTAGCTACACCCTGATAGTAGACGATAACAGCGATTATTCCAGTCCTTTCTTTAATCAAAACGTCAGTGATTTTACATCACGACAGCTAACGAATTTGGCAAATCTGACGACTTATTATTGGAAGGTTATCGCACACAATTCCTATGGAGATACTGTGGCTGCCAACAACAGTTTTAGTTTCACAACCATCGCACCCTCGCAGAATATAGAAGCGGAAAGTATGTCGCTCACAAATTATACCATCTATGCCAACTCCTCAGCTTCCGGTGGGAAGCTGATCAAACTGCGCAGCAGCGGCGTGACCGGGAGCGCAACGTGTAATTTTGTAGGAAATACTGCCACCTATGATATCAAAGTTTGGCATTATGATGAAAGCGATGGCGCATGTACATTCAGGGTTTATATGGGTGATAAATTAGTGGATGAGTGGATAGCAAACAAATCCCTTGGCAGTAATGATCCGGTTGCGGAAACCCGGACGTACAGGATTATAACTGACATTACGATTACCAACGGTGCTCAAATCAAACTGGAGGCAGTACAAAACAATGAGGAATGGGGGCGGTTCGATAACATCGAAATTACCCCAGGTATTACGACATCTCTGGCTCCTGCATCTCCGGAGATACAGCCGACCGATTGCTATCTGAACCAAAACTACCCCAATCCCTTTAATCCAGAAACGAACATTAGATATCAATTGGCGGAAACTTCAAGGGTAAAACTGGAGATTTTTGATATAAATGGTTGTAGGATTCGGATACTGATAGACGGCCAACAATCGGCTGGCTACCACACCGTCCGCTGGAATGGGATGAACGAAATCAATCAGAAGGTTGCGAGTGGTATATATTTCTATCGTATCACAGCGACGGGATCAAAACAGAGGTTTCTGCAAAACAAAAAGATGCTTTTTTTGAAATAAGGTCGCTTTTGTCTTGTGAGACAGTTTATCCTGAATGATTCACAAGAGGAGATAAAAGAAGGGGACCTTCTTCAAGAAGGTTCTCTTCTTTGCTCATAAAAATTATTGTCATATCAGAAAGGAGGTGAAATATGGGATAAACAAAATTAGTTCATTAAGACGGATTAATAATTAACGGGACGGACTCCGCCTCAAGCGGAAGGAAATCTGACCCGTCCCACTGAAAGTAACTCAAATGATTCAGAAAGGAGAAGAAAAAGATGAAAAAAGAGTCTTTAATTCCAATTGTCATCATGTTAGTTGCGCTATTTTTCACGGTCCACAATGCGCAAGCCGTTATACTTACTGACCCAAATGCATCGATAGATGTTCTCGGTGGAGAATACCGTGTCTACCAAAATGTCTGGGGCGCCTCGACGCCGCAGACCTTAGAGGTAGATCCAAATTCAACTTACTTTAAAGTCATCTCCACAGGGCACAATCAGAGTGGAGGTGCTCCGGCTGCCTATCCTTTCATTTTGAAAGGCTCTCACTTCGGCGGCACGCCTACCTCCCCAAACAATCCTCTGCCGATTCAGGTGCCAGATGTCACCAGCGCTCCTACGACATGGAATATCAGCGGCACAGGTGCAAGTGGGATATGGAACGCTGCTTATGACATTTGGTTTGTCGAAGGTACAAGCAACAAGCTTGAAATGATGATCTGGATCAACTACAAGGGCGGATGCCAGCCTGCTGGCTCAAAACAGACAACCACATCCATTGGTGGCCATACATGGGATGTTTGGTATAATGGATCGAGCGTTCTTTCTTATAAGATAGTCAATGTTACAAACAGCGTATCCCTTGATATTAAAGACTTCATGAATGATGCTGTATCTCGTGGCTGGCTAAACACCGCGTGGGATCTTGGTGCCTTCGAAGCCGGTTTTGAAATTTGGACTGATGGGTCTGGTTTGACATCAAACTCGTTTACGGCTGATGCCAATCCTTCTGGCCCCCCGAATGATCCACCTACAGTTTCGATTACTTCCCCTGCTGACGGGGCTACATTTGCTGCCAATGCGGATATCACGATAACGGCAGACGCCTCTGACAGCGACGGCAGTGTGACCAAGGTGGAGTTCTTCGAGGGCGCTAATAAGTTGGGAGAGGACA
>JABAOH010008756.1_pt5 | contig 17386 bp, 19 predicted proteins | sample 7062181 | NCBI WGS metagenome assembly JABAOH01 (sample SAMN14538630, study PRJNA623070) | marine sediment metagenome | biome: marine biome [ENVO:00000428]; feature: marine pelagic biome [ENVO:01000023]; material: deep marine sediment [ENVO:00002113]; isolation source: pool of 5 deep marine... | reverse complement strand
GCTCCCACAGTCCTGTACCCGAGTTTCGTCGTTAAGGGTAACCTGCGTTTGTGTTCGGCAGCAAGCCACCGTTGCTTGATGTCACTGACGAATTTTGTAGTCAGGTTTAATTGCTCAGCGATTTCTTCAGGATCCATAAAATGTTCTAAGCCATATAATATCAAGTCTAAAGTTTCGTACTTGACGCCTAGATCTTCTTCTGCGAGTTGACCCGGCCATAGTGCAGGCGTCGGCGGTTTGGTCACTATCTCCTTCGGGGCACCTATGTGCAAAGCCAGCTGCATGACCTGTGTCTTGTAGAGATCCATAAGAGGTGAGATGTCTGCAGCGACGTCTCCCCATTTTGTGAAATATCCCATCATGGTTTCAGATTTGTCCGAACTACCGCACACGAGTCTGTTGAGCTTGTTTGCGTAGTAATAGAGGTAAACCATTCTGGCTCGTGCTTTCAGGTTGCCCTTGCTAAGTTTTTCTGTTGCATCATAAATTGGAAGTGACTTATAATAGGCTCTCAGGGTGGGTGAAATGTCGATTGTCTGCATGTGAAAGCCGAATCTCTGGGCAACCAGTTTTACGTGTTCGATATGTGTAGCGTTGTAGGTCTCTTCTTCCGGCATTGCGATACCTAACACTTTGTCACCTCCCAAGGATAAGGACGCGAGAGCGGCAGTTGTACTACTGTCAAGTCCTCCAGAAACGCCTAGGACTACACCACTTGCTCCACATTTTTTCACGTAGTCTTTAATAAACCGTCTAATTCTTGCTTCAACAGACGGTAAATCTAACTTCAAAACTCTCGTCGTCAATTTCAATTTGGTCACCTGCACCTATTTTGTTGGGTCTTTCAGTAACTAATGCTTTTTGCATATCTCTGGTAACATCGTAAAAAGAACAGTTAAGGGACTGCAACTGGCCTTGTATGAGCTAGGACCAAGTATTTAAGCTATAATTACATAGTGGCATTGTAATAGGCCTGCTGATCTGGTGTTTGTGTCTCGAATAGAGGACTTGGCATGGGTAGAAGACGGAGGAAAGTCGTTCGGATTCCTAAAAAGCGGTTGCCAAAGATTTTCCTTTGCCCCAGATGCGGAAAAGAGGCAATAAGAGTTGAGATACTATCAGACCAGGAACGTGCTATGGTGCGCTGTGGAAGCTGCGATCTAACAGACGAATTGCCCATCAAGACTGGCTTAGGGGAAATTGACGTATACTGCAAGTTTGCTGATAAGTTCTACTCGAGAACTACCATTAGCTAGTGGGATAGTGCATGATTGGGCGTGTCGAAGAATACTTGTTAGACAAGATTCGGAAAGACGGCGCAATCCACATGACCCTCATAGACCCTGAAAAAGCGACTGTTTCAATCGCATCCCACATATCGGACGAGGCTGAATCCTCCCAAACCGCAGCCATCATGATCGGTGGATCCACCTTCGTCTCCACGTCACATCTTGACAAAGTTGTGAAAGCGNNNTGGTTCATGTCCCTTTTGAATTCCTCGGACCCATACTTTATCACAGGCGCACAGGTTCTAAGCGCCCCAATTATAAGAAAATTCAATCTAGAGGCCATACCCTTGGGTTACATAATCGTTGGCGAAGGAAGTGCCGTAAGCGTCGTAGGACGGGCTTGCCCAATTCCCCACAACAAACCTGAACTAGCTGCCGCCCATGCTTTAGCCGCCCAATATCTTGGTATGCATTTTGTTTACTTGGAAGCAGGATCAGGAGCCAAACAGCCAGTCCCAAGCGAGATGATAAAAACTGTGAAAGAACTTGTTCACATTCCTTTGATCGTAGGTGGAGGCATAAAGACTGGTGAGCAGGTAAAAGAGGTAGTGAATGCTGGCGCAGACGTCATCGTCACTGGTACAGTCGTGGAAGAATATAAAGCAAAAGACAAGATCGGTGAACTTGTAAAAACCATGAAAAGCCTTAGTAGATAGAGGGCACGTAAACCTGTGTCACACTTCAAGTTTAGTCGTCAGGAAATCCTTTTGCGTTTTTACCTGTTTGTGTCAGAAAACTTCAATACGCGCCTCTTGATCCTAAGAGAAAATGGTAATTTTGGAACTCAGGATGGGTGATGACTATCGACAATACGTGACTTCTTTAGAAGTTAAGCTCACCAACGTGTATGAGGTTGCGAGAAAGGCAAGAGAGAAAGGACTAGACCCTGTCCTCACACCAGAGATTAAGGTAGCAAAGGATTTAGCCGAACTGGTTGAGGGTCTGGTTGGTCCTCCCGATGTGGCTGAAAGCGTAAGAGATTTGAGCAAAAAACTGCCCCGAGAGGAACTGGCCTTCAAACTAGCTGAGCAGATTGTTTACGGAAAATATGGCCACATGGACGCCCGTGAAGCAGCTGAGCAAGCAGTAAGAACCGCTCTCGCCATATTGACTGAAGGCATAACAGCTGCACCACTGCAAGGAGTGGCTCGTGTAGCCATTAAATCCAATCCAGATCGAACAAGGTATCTCGCGATCTACTATGCAGGCCCGATACGTTCAGCAGGCGGTACTGAACAGGCCTTAACCTTGGTCGTTGGAGATTTTGTCCGCCGATTACTTGGGTTAGACCGCTACAAGCCCACGGAGGAAGAGGTTGGACGCTTTGTTGAAGAAGTGCGGTTGTTTGAGCGATCTGTGGGTCGATTTCAGTATCACGTTTCAGATGAAGAACTGAGAAGGGCTATTCAATCCGTTCCAGTAGAAGTCACAGGAACAGAGTCCGATCCTATCGAAGTCTCTTCGTTCCGTAACCTGCCTCGCGTTGAAACAAATAGACTGCGGGGAGGTGCTCTTCGGGTGGTGAACGATGGCGTCATAGGGCGCTCTGCCAAGGTATGGACCATTGTCGAGAAACTGGGAATCGAAGGATGGGACTGGCTAGATAGGATCAGAGAAATTGAGGAAAAGAGGATAGTCGGATTTATGGAGGATGTTATTGCTGGTCGCCCGATCTTTTCTTTCCCATCAAGGCGTGGAGGCTTTAGGCTTCGTTACGGTCGAGCTAGAAATACAGGTCTAGCGGCAGTTGGTGTCCATCCGGTGACCATGATGGTTCTTCATCACTTTCTGGCTGCTGGAACGCAGTTACGCATTGAGGGTCCTGGGAAATCTGGGGTGGTTCTTCCTGTGGATTCTGTAGAGCCTCCGGTTGTGCGGTTGAAGGATGGATCAGTTGTGAGGGCTTCGCTTCAAAATTTCGAGCAGATAAGGAACGTGATTGAAAGGATTCTCTTTCTTGGCGACATGCTTGTTGGATTTGGCGACTTCTTATACACGAACAAACCTCTTGTTCCCTCCGGGTTCACGGAGGAGTGGTGGCGCGAAGAGTTTCGAGCCGCTGTAGAAAGAGACTTCGAGGGAAGTCTCGAGAGTGTGGCGGCGGCGGCAAAGATCCCAGCCAACCGTCTGAAGAAACTCTTAGACGACTGTTTTGAAAGCAGACCAACTGCCAGAGAGGCGTTAGCTTTGGCCTCCACGGCAAAGGTGCCTTTGCATCCCTTCTTCACCTTCTTCTGGTCAACCATCTCAGCAGAAGAACTGCAAACACTACGCAGATGGCTGTTGAACTCCAAGATCAAGGTTAAAGACGAGATAGTCCAGGAAATGACCGGTCCAAGAAATGAAAGAATAAAAGAGCTCCTCGAAAGATTATGTGTACCCCACAGAATTGTTGAAAATAGCATCAGGTTAGAGAATGACGAAGCGCACATTCTCGCCTTTTGCTTAGGCCTGCAAGCTCCTAAGGCTAGGATAGTCCACGCAAAATCTGTATTTGGAATCATTGAAGACCTCAGCGGCATTACTGTTAAGGAGAAGGCTCCTACGCTTGTTGGTGCCAGGATGGGGCGTCCCGAGAAAGCGAAGCGGAGGATGATGAGGCCCCTCGTTCACGTCCTCTTTCCTGTCGGACTAACTGGGGGCGCTCGACGAAACCTCGCGGAAGCGATGAGGAAAGTTGTGGTTGAAGTTGAGCTTGTTGAACGACGATGCCCGGATTGCCAAGTAGAAACTCTAAGAACAAGATGTCCACGCTGTGGGGTAGAAACAGTTGTGCAGAAATCCTGTCCCCAGTGCGAAAGAGAAGTAAAAAGAGACTTTTGTGCACTCTGCAAGGTTGAGGCAAGAGGCTACAAGAAACGGTTGATTAACGTCAGAGAACTTATGGAAGAAGCGTGCAAAGACTTGAATCTCCCTCTTCCTGAGCTCGTTAAGGGCGTAAGAGGTTTAACCAATGAAACGAGAACAGCAGAAATTGTAGAAAAGGGGATTCTTAGGGCAAAATATGATCTGTCCGTTTTTAAAGACGGGACGCTACGTTTTGACGCTACCGATGCGCCTCTAACCCATTTTAAGGCGAAGGAGATCGGCGTCTCTATCGGGAAGCTTAAGGAGTTAGGTTATCGTTGTGACTGCAATGGAAAGCCCTTGACCAACGCGGGACAGATGTGTGAGCTTAAGGTGCAAGATGTTGTTATTCCATTGAAATGTGCGGACTATTTTGTTCGTGTGGCTGGGTTTCTGGACGAACTTCTCGAGAAAACATATGGGCTGGCACCGTACTACACCGTTAAGCGGGTTGAAGACCTATTGGGGCACCTCGTTATCGGGTTAGCCCCCCACACTTCCGTGGGCATTCTCGGAAGGATTGTGGGGTTCACGCCGCTGGATGTTTGCTATGCTCATCCGTTGTGGCACTCTGCCAAGCGGAGGGACTGCGACGGCGATGAGGACGCCCTTATGCTAGCTTTGGACACTGTCTTGAACTTTTCTAAGTTCTATCTGCCAGTTCAGATAGGCGGGATAATGGATGCCCCCCTATTTGTCATACCAGTGGTGAATCCTTTGGAGGTGCAACGGCAGGCGCACGAGGTTGATGTCGCTGGAGCGTATCCTTTAGTCTTCTATGAGAAGACTTGGCAGGAGATGTCGCCTCAGAGAGCTAAGGAACTCATTGACTTGGTTGAGCATCGATTAGGCACCGAAGCTCAGTTTGAAGGCTTCCAGTATACGATGCCGGTTTCAGATGTTAATATGGGAAATCGTGAGAGCGTGTATAAGCGGCTGGCACGTATGATTGACAAGTTGAATAGCCAGCTCGCCTTGGCGGAGAAGATCGATGCTGTTGACGCTGAGATGGTTGCGAAGAAGGTTCTGACCACTCACTTCATCCGAGACATAGCTGGCAACCTTCGAGCCTTTACCACTCAGAACTTCAGGTGCAAACGGTGCAACAGAAAGTTTCGGAGATTGCCTCTGAAGGGTAAGTGTATTGTTTGTGGGAGCGAGGTAGTCTTGACGGTGCATCGGGGAGGTATAGAGAAATACTTGGAAGCGGCGCGTCAGCTTATTCGTAAATATGGGCTTATGGACTATTATACTCAACGCCTTTCCCTAGTTGAGGATGAGATTAGGTCGTTGTTTGAGGGCAAGAAGCCTAAGCAGATTAGCCTCGCAGATTTCGTGGGTTAGCTAGAGACAACTGGAAAGCTTTTCTTCGTAGACTGTGAATTTGTTTTGATGAGTGTTGTTCGAGGGAGCTTACCATCCCAAGGCTTTCTTGTCTATGACTAGAAATGTCAGACCGGGACTGGTGGCTAGGACTCGTGTAGTTAGGGTTCTCGAGAAGAAGGAGAAAGGGGCGAGTACCAAGACTGTTGTCCAGAAGACTGCTTTAACCTATGCTTCGGTCCTGCATCATCTTCATCTCCTCGAGGATGAAAACATCGTAGCGCGGAAAGGCAAGAGATCATACATGTGGATGCTAACTGGGGCTGGGCAGCAGAGGTTGATGAATCTGAACGTGGGTGAGTGATCACTCTAGGGGAGAACATTTACATGGAGTTTCTCCGCATTTAGGGCACTTCGTATCGTATTTTGTTGAGGCTGCCTTCTCTAAGTCTATGTTAAGGACGTTTGCCAGAGAAGCCAACCAGGCGATGACATCGGCGAACTCGTCTTCTAAGGCTGTAGTGCTATTTTCCTTTAGGGCTTCTCCCAGTTCTTTCACTTCGTCCACAAGCCAATTGTAGGTTCCAATAGCTCCACGCTTTAAATCTCTGTGAAAATAGATTTGGTGCATCAAAATCTGAAACTCGCGGATATGCAAATTGGTTCACTCTCGGAATACAACTATCTGTCTTTGTCTCACGGTTAAAATCTGAGAAGACCTGTTTGGCCTTTCTTTCGTATATGTATTACGTTTGCACCTTGTCTCTCTAGATGAGCCGAGATGTAACGGCGGTGGCAATACTTGGGATTTGACTCCAAACACATTATACAAACCTTTTTCTGTATGGCGATTTCCATGAGTTTTTCTATGCCTTCTCCAAACAATTTAGTCTTCATGTGGGCTTGGTATCCGCTTCTACGATAGCCTCCCAGTTCTTTGCCTAGCCAGACGTAGCTAATTCCATGTTCTGGCAACCACTTTTCCATCTGTTCCCTCTTGAAATGCTCCACTTTGGAGGTTGGAAAACTGCGGACATCAACCAGAGTTTTTATGGTGTGCTCTCTAAGCAAATCTGTGAAGTACTTAACAGAACGATTGCTGTGACCAATGGTCCAAACAGTGACTTCACTCGTAGTCCTCACCGGCACATAACTCGATGGAGACGAAGAGTTCGTGGTGCTTGTTGTTCGTGCGGTCGAAAGTAAGTTGCACCTACGGCCCGGCTTTTGCTTTTGCGCGCGCATAGTTTTGGTCATAACACTAAATTTTCCTATTACGGAGAAACTTGCTTCCAGTTTCTTTAGTAGTTCCATTTGTCTGTTATCTGGTATCCAATATCTGCTATCCTCAACGAAATAGAAGTTGTGACCTAGATACGGTTCAAGCTTTGACTTATTTTGACTTTCAATGAGATAGGCATTTGTAATATGCTTAAAGCCGTTTTTACCATAGAACTTGATTGCATTTTTGCTTTGAATAGGAGTCTCAACTCTAATCGTTTTCACCTTGTCTTTAAGAAACTCGATTGCTGTTTCTAACAAAGCTTTACCAATTCCTCTTCCCCGATGTTTAGGCAAAACTACGAGATTCTCTATGTCGCCAATCTTATCCCTAATCTTGATATCAATCAAGCCAACAATTACACCACTGACTTCAGCAAGGAAAGTTGAATCATAACTCAATTTCAAAAAATCTTCCAACTTCAAAGCCGTCTCTAAAGAGCCATACCATGCTTCCGTAGAGTAGCCTTCATTATGAGCCTTTACATAAGCTTCTTGATCACCTTTCATAAGAGGTCTAATTCTGACCATAAAAGAGCCTCGTTGAAATTCTTGATGAGTGTTTGTTTAAGAGGTAATCCGGCGCGCCTTTTTCTTCGAACAGACTCCTTAGACTTGAACATGGTTTCTAGTCTCACAACTTTCGTAGTTTGCATATCTGTTACGAGTTACGTTTCCTCACGAAGGCTTGTACACAACAAGAGATTCCTAGAGAAATATAAGCTCTATCAGTTCATCTGGAGACTAATGGGATACCCGCGTGTGTGTGAGAGAGAATTTCCTTCATGTATAAGACCCAGGTCCAGACTAGGCTGACGCGCATGCACTCTCTTTCATCTTATGTTAATGTACTCATAAGCCTCAGTTGCGTCCTCAAAACAATAATGAACCTTCTGAAAATCTCTCCGAAATTGAGCAACATCCTTCGCCACCGTCTTCACATCCTTCTTATCAACAATCACACGTTTGATAAACTCAGCAATCTCCACCATCTCGTTCTCTCCCATGCCCAGCCTTGTAACCTCACTAGCTCCAAGCCTAATGCCACCAGGATGCTCAAAATGACGACCCTCCTTAATATCCCAGGGCAGTAGGTTGCGGTTGATTATAATATTCGCCTTCTCCAAGTCTCCCTCGATCGTGCCACCATCGCCCAACCCAGTGATGTCAACAAGAACCACATGAGACTCGGTAAACCCCTTGTGTTCAGCCAAAACCTCAAACCCCCGCTCATACAACGCCTCACCCAAAGCCTTGGCGTTCCTAACAACCTGTCCCCCATACTCCTTCCCAAACTCTAACATCTCAGCACACGCCACAGTCACACCAGCCACCGCGTGCAAATGATGATTGCTCACCATCCCAGGAAAAGCGGCCCGCTTAATCTCATCTGCATACCGTTCCCAAGATACTACTCCACCGTGCTGCGGACCAAACAACGTCTTGTGAGTACTCAAACTCATAACATCAGCACCCTCCCGCAACGGATCTTGGAAAACCCCACCAGCAATCAAACCAGCCACATGAGCAGCATCATACCCCACGGTGGCACCCACACCATGAAACACATCAGCCAACTCCTTCACAGGATGAGGAAACGGAAAGACACTGGCGCCAAACATGACCAACTTAGGCGGTGTTCCCTTATCCACCAACCTCTCAACTCTCTGTTTCGTCTTGTCCACATCAATGTTCAACTCCTTGTAATCTAAGGCCAAATACTCTACCTGTAGGCCACGAACGGCCCCCGCGGTCCCTCCCAACTTCTTCTTACCCATGGTAATATGTCCACCCGCAGGAATAGATAGAGCCATCATAACATCGCCGGGTTCAGTAAAGGCCGTATACACCACCAAGTTCGCTACAACCCCAGATATTGGGCGAACATCAACAAACTCGGCGTTAAAGAGCTTCTTCATCAGATCGATGCAGACAAACTCTACCTGATCAATGTATTGGCATCCCGCATACACACGCTCTCCAGGCCACCCCTCAGCGTACCGGTTTCCAAAATCAGACGCAACAGCCTCTCGTACAGCAGGACTCGGCACATTTTCACTTGCAATTAGAGGAATCGCCTCGTGGAACCACCTATGATGCCGCTGCAGAAGGTCTAACGTTTTATCATAGCGCTGACGAGCGAAGGTCATAAAACTACCTCAACAGCATAGTGACTCTAAAGAAAATAAAACCTTTGATGAACACAACTTTAATTAATGGAACATTTGACGGTATAGAGTAGAGCTTCAGAGGGCACGGCGATGAGCAAAAGCAAAAGAGAGAAAAAAAGAGAAAGAAGGGCGCCCATGCCTGCAGCCAGCGCAGGCCTCCTCAGATTCTTCGAGGAAGAGACCCGGGGGATAAGAGTGAAACCCGAACTGGTCGTGATTCTCACAGTAGTTCTGATACTGGCTTGTATACTGGCACAACTCTACTTCTGAATGTTCTGTCCTAGAATTCTAGTACCTCTTGTTTTGTAGCATAAACGCGGAAAATGGCTCAGAGGAGTTAAGCTTTATAGAACTAACGAGTTTTGTGCAATACTTCAATTCGTTGAACAGATCGCAGGTTAATGAATACCTCACTTCTCTCTTCTCTGTTCACAATTTGAGGTATAGGTTGAGCTATGGTAGACCTTAGCGTTATCACCTCCGCATTGGACAGCCAGATTCCAGGGGGCTCAAGTGTAACAGCCGCGAGAGTTCCTTCGAATCCATATGAGGGGTCCAAGATTACAGCGATTCGTCGCCCTATATTGCGTTCAAGTATATGAAGCACAGTTGGGGGCGGCGTAACGTTAGACATATCTCTCACATGAAATTACAGTAGTTAAGCAATAAAACCTTTATGACCCTAATCTTTTTGAACTTGACAGACTTCTAAGAGTTTTATCAGAATGTGTGGGCGTTCAGAGTGGTTTCTCGTGACTCGCTGGATAAATACATGAGTAGCGCCGTTACTCATTACTCATCGCTCTTCACGCTTCCGTCTCACTCAAAGCTTGTCCTTTCTCTCATTGTTCTCTGCATGCTTAGCGGGGGTTCAGCAATTATTCCGCTTTCCCAGTCTCATCAAACACTTGCTCTCGGCATATCTTTTGGCGTGACTCTATTTCTTGTAACCGTCTTGTCAGACTTCATAATTTCTCGAAGCTACATGAAGGCAGATCCAATCTTAAATTCGAGGCGTTGCTCTGCACTCTCGGTCTTCTCCTGGTTGATATGGTTTTGTTTCATGTTTCTTGGGAACGTCGCCAGCATTTTTGTCGAAAGCCTTGATCTCTGGGTTAAACTGTTCTTTCTAGGCCTATGTCCTGTACTCATACTGCGTTTGTTGGTGTATTATACAACCTCCTTCACCAGCTACGATGGAGTCTTTATCTCCTCCACCCTACAACCTGCGGTCTGCACAGTTTCTTTCCTATTTATCGGTCCTCTTTTAGGCTATACCGTTGAGGGGTATCTACTTCTGTTCCCTCTGCTTTCCATACTTGTTGCCGTGGTTACGGTGTTTCTTTTCACTTTCCTCTTGGATCGTATGGGGAAAACTGCTGTTGGAATAGCTTCGCTTACTCTGTTCAAGGCTTTTTTAGCGAATTGGACCACAGACGTGAATGAGCCTCTTGAAGAGGTCTTTGAGGAACTCGGTGTCGAGAAGGACATAGAGGCCTCTCTTCTGGGTTTTCGAGCTAAGAAAAAGATGAAAGCCGTTATGGCTGTTCCAGCGTGTCATCGAGGACCCTTCAGGAACATTGGAAGCAGTCTTTTACCGTATACTATTCAAGAGTCCTTGGGAAACGAGTTACAATGTGTAGTCACTGTACCTCATGGATTGTTTGGCCACGAGACAGACCTCTCTTCTCAACTGCAAAACAGAAAGGTTGTGGAGGGCATCCTCCACTCTGTAAACTCCTTCTCTTCCCTTGGTTACGAGGCTACTCCTTTTGTGCGAGTGCAGAAGAACGGAGCGGGTGCAAGTTGTCAGATATTTGACCTTGGTGCCGTTTTTACGTTAACCTTGGCGCCTCAGACGACTGAGGATCTACCTGAGGAGTTGGACTCCATGATCGCTGACGAGGCGGCGAAGGCAGGGATATCCAGTGTGCTGGTCATCAACGCCCACAATAGCATAGAAGGGGCCTCTGAACCAAACGAGAAGGTTGACCTTCTCAGAGAAGTTGCAGTGGCGAGCCTTAGAAAAGCACAGCGTGGTCAACAACTTCCCTTGGAAATAGGTGCTTCAACCATTATTCCTGAAGAGTTTGGCCTCAAGGAAGGTATGGGTCCCGGAGGAATAAGCGTGATCGCAGCAAAGGTTGGAGGTCAAAAGGCGGCGTACATAACTATTGATGGTAACAACATGGTTTCTGGGTTGCGAGAGCGAATTCTCTCGATGCTTCCTGAGATGGGCGTCACTGAGGGTGAAGTTCTTACAACTGATACTCATGCAGTGAATGGAGTTGTACGAACTGCACGGGGATATTACCCGGTTGGTGAGGCTATGGATAAAGAGAAGGTGATTGATTATATTAGGAAGGCCGTTACTGAGGCTGTAAACAATGCAGAGCCTGTTGAAGCCTTGTGGGCTAGTGAAGTGGTACCTAGCGTTAAAGTCATTGGAAGGGAGCAGATAGTGCAGTTATGCAGTTTGGCAGGAAAGACTTTGAGTCGAGCCAAAAAACTCGCTGTCTTGCTTTTTTCTTCGGTTGGCGTTTTGTTGACAGCTTTGATTCTATTTCTTTAGTTTTTGTGCGCGCGCATTTGCTTGACATGTTGTAGCCTCAGTACTTGAGGCTAACACTAATATTGTCAATTACATACTGTCATTCTAATTCAGGGGCAATTCATGCTACGGGAGATTCGTATTCATGGTCGAGGCGGGCAGGGGGGTGTAACGGCAGCGGAGCTTTTGGCGCGCGCAGCCTTCAAGGAAGGGAAGCGAGTTCAAGCTTTTCCTTTTTTTGGAGCAGAGAGGCGTGGAGCACCAGTTAAGGCCTTTGCTCGGATCTCCGATGAGCCCATCTTGATACGGAGTCAAGTCTATAGTCCGGATTATGTAATGGTGCTGGACTCCACTTTGTTGCAGGTTGTAGATGTTGCCGAGGGGCTCAAGAAAAGTGGGATAATAATAATGAACACAAGGAAGAAGCCAGGCGCATTTGACCTAACGGGATATCGTGTGGCTGTAGTAGACGCCACCGGGATAGCTCTGAAGTTAAAACTCTTAGTTGCTGGACTTCCAGTCATAAACACGCCCATGCTGGGTGCCTTTGCCAGAGCAACGGATGAAGTGAAGCTTGAAAGCGTGACGGATGCCATCAAGGAAGAATGGCCTGGATCTGTGGGAGAAAAGAATGCAAAGGGAGCAGCCTTAGCCTATGCGAGCCTTATAAGAGGCTGGTAGCATCGACAAACCTATACGCCAAATCTGGTTCTGGGAAAGGTGAGGAACCTTTTACGTCAAACCACACTTCTTGAGGAGTCGCTCCCAACGCTTGTTAACGGCGTGTTGAACTTCTTTGATGACATGCTCAAACTTGGCAGCAAATAAATGTCGGAATCGACCCTGAGTCTTCAAATACTCTTCTACTGGTTTTTTGCGGTCCGGCCTTAAAGCGAAAACCTTGCTGGGAGCCGATATGGTGTACTCGCCGTCGACCGCCTGCCATAAGGGGAAGACACAGGTCTCTAAGGCGAGACGAGCAACCTCGACGGTCTTGCTCGTGTCATAGCGCCAACCACGGGGACAAGGGGCGAGTACGTGCAGAAAGGCGGGACCGTTGACTTCCAACCCTTTGCGAACTTTAGTGATGAGGTCTCGCCAATTAGCAATTGAGGCTGTTGCGACGTATGGGATATCGTGGGCTACCAGAATGTCTGCTATGGGTTTCTTGAACTCGGGCTTCCCAGGAATTACGCGGCCCGCCGGGGAAGTGGTGGTCCAAGCAGCGTGAGGTGTACCGCCGCTTCTTTGTATGCCTGTGTTCATGTATGCCTCGTTGTCGTAGAGTACATAGAGGAAGTCGTGGCCTCTTTCTACGGCTCCGGACAGTGCTTGTATCCCAATATCGTAAGTGCCTCCGTCTCCAGCGAAGGCTATTACGTCAACGTGACCATGCTTGAGTTGCCCCTTCCTTTTCATGGCTTTCAGTGCTGCTTCAATCCCGGCTGCATTGGCAGCCACGTTTTCGAAGGCTGTGTGAATCCATGGTATTCTCCATGAGGTATATGGATATATGGACGTGACGACTTCCATGCAGCCAGTGGCGTTTGTAGCTATCACTGGGCCTCGTGTGGCCTTTAGTATCTGTCGATATGCGATTGCTGGACCACATCCTGCGCACGCCCGATGTCCTGGCATTAGAAGGTCAGGCTTTTCTGCGAGGTCTTTGGTTGTGAATTTCCATTCTTGCGTCACCGTATTGGCCTCCTGCCTCATTGTCTCACCCCTATGAATTGTACCGCGCTTTCAATCCGGTCTGTTTGGGATATCTTCCCTAGGTCCCTGTAGATCGTTTCTATGAGGTTTTGAGGCATGTCTCTTCCTCCGAGGCCGTATATGTAATTCACTACATGCGGGGGTGTTGGAGTGTCGTATAGGACGTGGCGTATTTCATGGAAGATGGGGCCTCCGTGGGCTCCGAAACTGTGGCTTCGATCCATGACTGCTACGGCTTTTACGTTTTCTAGAGCCTTTGTTATGTCGTGTTGTGGGAAGGGTCTGAAGGTGCGCAGTCGGAGTAATCCGGCTTTGACTCCTTTGGTGCGCAGTTGGTCTACGACTGTTTTGACTGTGCCAGCTGTTGAGCCGATACATATGGTTGCTATTTCTGCGTCTTCAAGCCGGTAGGGTTCTATCAGACCGTTTCCATATCTTCGGCCACTCATTTTTTCGTACTCATCGTGTACCTGTTTGATTATCTGCGGAGCGTTCTCCATTGCTTCGTGTTGTTGTCTCTTATGTTCGAAGTAGTAGTCGTACAGGTCCAGGGGTCCCATTGTCATGGGATTTTCTGGAGTGAGCTTGAAGGGCGCTAGAGTTCCTTCGTGGGTTCTCACTAGTGGTGGTTGCCTACTTCCTACAAACTTGCTGACCGTTTCATCTGGTAGTACCTTGACGCTTTCTAGGGTGTGGCTGAGAAAGAAAGCGTCTAACATCACCATAACTGGTAAGAGGATGTCTGAGTGTTCGGCTATTCTGAATGCTTGTACGACTGAGTCGTAAGCTTCTTGCGAGTCTTCCACATAGATTTGTATCCAGCATGCGTCGCGCTCCACCATGCTGTCTGAATGGTCGCAGTGGATGTTGATTGGCGCTGATAGGGCTCGATTTGCTATAGCCATGACAACTGGCGCCCGGCAACCTGACGTTACATATAGGATTTCGTGCATCAACGCCAGACCAGCTGAGGCTGACGCGGTAAAGGTTCTCGCGCCAGTAGCAGCAGCTGATAAGCAAGCACTCAGGGCGCTATGTTCAGACTCTACACATATGAATTCTGTGTCTACTTCTCCATCGTGAACATATTCGCTGAATCTTTCAACAATTATGGTTTGGGGCGTTATCGGGTAGGCGGCGACTACGTCCACGTTTGATTGTTTGACTGCGTATGCCACGGCCTCATCTCCGTTGAGGGGAAGCACTTGCTGTCTAACCATCACCATTTCCTATTGTCCTCTTCTACTCGAGCACCATCTCTATTGCTCCCACCGGGCATTCGTTGGCACATATGCCGCATCCCTTGCAGTGGTCGTAATCGAATGTGACTTCTTCCGTTTTGGGGTTCCAGAGAACGGTTCCATCAGGGCAATAGAGGTGGCACAGTAAACATCTAGTGCATTTTTCAGGATTTAACACCGGTTTGTGTGTTCTCCAATCTCCAGTGAGGTACTCTGTGCTTGGCTTCCAACATACCCCAGCGATTGGGAGTTCCTTCCAACCCTTCTTCTCCTCTGTCATCCTGATCTTGCCTCCTTATACGCCCTTCCCATTGCCTCAACGTTCTTCTCAGCGATTTTGAGTGGAAACCTCTCTTTTACTGCTTCCTCCATGCTTTCCAAAGCAACCATTCCTGTGGCACGCGCCACAGTTCCGAGTATAGCTGTGTTTGCGATGGGGCGTCCCAACGTTTCGACTGCGATATCTGTGGCGGGGATGGTCCAAACCTTCTGTCCAGGAGGATTCAATTGTTTCCGAAGTTCTGTAGGGCTTTCGCGTGTGTTCACGATGAGAATACCATCACTTTGGAGGCCCTCTGTCAATGGAACCGTCCTCAGTAGGGATGCGTCAAGGACGGCGACTACATTTGGCTTGTAGATCGCGCAGTGTAGGTTGATGGGCTTGTCGCTTATTCGGGTGTAGGCGCATACCGGAGCTCCCATGCGTTCTGGTCCAAATTCGGGGAATGATTGGATGTACTTCCCTTCCTTTACGGCTGCTCTCGCAAGTAGCTCGCTAGCGGTCCACGCGCCTTGGCCGCCTCTTCCGTGCCATCGGACTTCTTGAAGATATACCACGTGTCGCTTCTTCCTTCCTTCATTGACCGTGAAAACCGCCAAATAAAGGTTAGCTTTGACACACTGGTCTGGCCCCAGTCTCCGATATGAGCCAAACAAACTCCAAGCACGCTGCTTTCCACGCGAGTTCCTGAAATCTGAATGATTATCTTTTGATTAGTTATCGACATCACTTCATCGAAATGCTTTTCATTGCGTCTTTTCACTTATCTTATTTCCTCACTGAGGGCTTTCTGATGGTTAAAGAGCCTAAAAGTATGAAAGACCTACCGATAACGCCACTCTCTTCTCCTAGAGTTGCCAGTATGGGAAAGACGGGATTTTGGCGAACTTTTCGCCCAGTAATAGACAGGAAAAAGTGTACACGCTGCTTATTATGCTGGGTTTTTTGCCCAGAGGGATGCATCACACGGAGAGCAGATGACACTCCTGAAGTCAACTATGACTACTGCAAAGGGTGTGGAGTCTGCGCCAATGAGTGTCGCCTAGGGGCCGTAGAGATGGAGAGGGAGATGGTCTGATGGCTCAGATAGTCATTGACACGGGAAACCATGTCGCGGCCTATGCATGCAAGGCAGCCAGAGTTCAGGTGATTGCCGCTTATCCCATAACACCGCAGACTTCAATAGTTGAAAAAATCGCCGATTTTGTGGAAACGGGGAAAATGGACGCAAAGTACGTCAGAGTTGAATCCGAACACAGCGCCATGGCAGCATGTATAGGCGCTGCTGTGGGAGGAGTACGAGCCTTCACAGCGACATCTGCCCATGGGTTGGCGTTGATGCACGAGATGCTTCATTGGGCCGCCGCTGCCCGTGTTCCCATCGTCATGCCAGTGGTAAATCGTGCCATGGGTCCTCCGTGGAATATATGGGCAGACTTCAGCGATTCCCTGTCGCAACGAGATACAGGCTGGATCCAGTTCTACTGCGCAAGCAACCAAGAGGTCTTCGACACGATCATCCAAGCCTACAAGCTATGCGAGGACAAGCGTGTTCTGTTGCCAGCCATGATCTGTTTGGAGGCCTTCATTCTATCCCATACGTATATGCCAGTGAAAATTCCCGATCAAAAAGAGATTGACGAATTCCTACCGGCCTACGACCCTCCATGGCTATTGGATGTTGATAACCCACTGAGTCACGGGAACATAGTCTATCCGAACTGGTACATGGAGTTCCGACATTTCATGTACAAAGCCATGGAAAATGCTGGAAAGCTGATTCCAGAAATCGACAAGGAATACGGTAAAAGATTCGGTTTTCAACATGGAGGACATATAGAGCGATATCGGTGTGAAGACGCCGATTTAATATTGCTTGCTATGGGAACGATTGGTAGTGAGGCAAAGGCAACCGTTGATCGCCTTCGGAAACAGGGTTTGAAGGTAGGTGCAGCCAGAGTTCGTGTCTTTAGACCTTTTCCCAAAGAAGAGATTCGCAGCCTCGCAGAAGANNCTTTACGGGAAGGAAGAAGCGCCCCTAATGAGGAATTTTATAGCTGGCATAGGCGGACGAGATGTGACCCACGTTGATATCGAGAAGATGGCCCGGAAATCGTTGAAGTCGTTTGAAGCCGGAAGGGTTGAGAAAGAGGTTGAATGGATCGGTTTGAGGAAGTGACAGATATGGTTACGTTAAAGGAGCTCCCAAAGGAGGAGTACTTCCTCCCAGGCAATGCCACATGCGCAGGATGCAGCGACTCAGTAGCGATAAGACTCGCCTTCAAAGCTTTAGGTCCACGAACCGTTTTTGTGGTTCCAGCCTGCTGCACGTCGGTGGTTCAGAGCCCTTTTCCTTTCACAGCATTTGCTGCGCCGTGTTTGAACATCGCCTTTGAAGCAGCGGCTGCAGCAGCCTCCGGGGTTGTTGCTGCGTATGAAAAAAGAGGTATCGATGACGTTACCGTGCTCGCTTGGGCTGGGGACGGGGGCACTGCAGATATAGGGATTCAAGCGTTGTCGGGTGCTGCTGAGCGTGGAACCAACTTCATCTATGTTATGTATGACAACGAAAGCTACATGAACACAGGCATACAGAGAAGCGGATCAACTCCTTATGGAGCCTGGACCACCACCACGCCAACTGGTAAAAGGCAGCACAAGAAGAATGTTCCCCTGATAATGGCGGC
>JABAOH010172343.1_pt2 | contig 17398 bp, 20 predicted proteins | sample 7062181 | NCBI WGS metagenome assembly JABAOH01 (sample SAMN14538630, study PRJNA623070) | marine sediment metagenome | biome: marine biome [ENVO:00000428]; feature: marine pelagic biome [ENVO:01000023]; material: deep marine sediment [ENVO:00002113]; isolation source: pool of 5 deep marine... | reverse complement strand
GCGGAGGGGGTAGGCGCACGCGGGGGGAGAGACGCGCCGGGGCGGCGGCCCGACAACCGCCGCCCCACTCGCTTCGCTCGTGTCCCCCCTCCCCTCGGTCGCTTTGCTCCCGAGGTACTCCCCCCTGCGGGGGAGAGGTCGCTTTGCTCCCGAGGTACTCCCCCCTGCGGGGGGAGAAATGTCCCCCCTCTCATGGGTCGCTTCGCTCCCGAGGTACTCCCCCCAAGAGGGGGGAGAGGCGCTTCGCTCTCAGACCGCGGCCAGGGTCTTGTTCGGAGTACCGGTCTTTTCGCTGAGTCCATCGAACACGTCGTAGTGATCGATGGCGAGGGGGAGAGTTGCGTGGCTGCGTCCCCCGTTGCCCGCGGTGAGGTTGACCATCGTCGCCGGATGATCAGCCGGATAGAACCGAGCCAGCGCCCTGAGGAGGTGGGCGTAGCGCTTGGGGTCGTCGGCCGGCGTTGTGTCGGTGGTGGTGGCGCCGACGCCGGCCAATTCCATCACCGCCAGCGGAACCGTGGTATCGATCCGAGTGGGGCGGGCGGCGAGGCGATGCGCGGTGAAGACCTGGAGCCCGAAGTTGGCCACATCGACACCGACGTACGAGATCAGCGCCTCCAGCGGTGAGATGCCGGGGATGGTGCGCACGGTCATGCCGGCGCGGCGTGCCTGCAGCACGATGAGACGGCTTATCGAGTTGAGGAACAGCGGGCTCCCGGGGGTGAGGACCACGATGGGGTGCTCGGCGGCGGCGCGTTCCATCAGGTACTCGGCGGCCTCGAGATAGGCGTCCTGCAGTGGCCGGGGGGCGGTGAATCGGTCGCTCAGATCGACGACCTTGACCCGAAGCGAACGGAGGTGGCGCTGCAGCGGGCCCGGGAGGTGGAGCGCGTATGCCTTGCCCACTCGGTCCAGGATCCGCTGTGCCTCGACGGTGAATTGGAGCCCGCCGGCGCCGCCCGTGCCGACGAGGTAGATGTCCGTTGCCGTTTCCCCGCTCTTCATGGCCCCTCTTGTCTCATTAGGGGGTTGCAGCCCGATCACACCCTGATTGCAGGCAGAACCCCTCAGAACAAGGGAAACCTACGCCACCGAGCCCATATCTGTGGGCTGTTCGTAGGCTCCGGGTGTGAGGTCACACCGGCCCCGGTCCCGGGGAGGCTCGCGGGTGCTCGCCGGCCTGGTGGTTCTCGCCCTCTTGGCGATGCCGCTGCGGGCATCCGCCGAGGACGCCCCGGACCCGGTGCCAGTAGAGACTGATCCGGCCCCGGGCACGGTCGCCCTCACCTTCGACGACGGCCCCTTCGAGGAACTGACCCCGATGATCCTCGAGATCCTGGCGCGCTACGGGATCACCGCCACCTTCTTCGTCAGCACTTATCGCCTTCAGTTCAACACCAGCCTCATCGACGACATCGTCGCCGCCGGGCACAGCGTGCAGACGCACGGGCACGAACACCGTTCCCTGCTGGCTCTCAAGGAGCAGGAGGTGCTCGAAGACCTGCGGCGCTCCATCGACCTGATCGTTGCCGCCGGGGCTCCGCGGCCTCGGTGCTTGCGACCTCCGTTCGGTCACGCCAACGACAAGGTGCGCGCCGTCGCCAAGAAACTGGGGCTGGAGATCGTGCTGTGGACGCACAACTCGCGCGACTACTCGTTGCAGGAGCCCGAAGCGGTGATCGAGGCGACGCTCGAGGGGCTTCGCCCGGGCGATGTAGTGCTGTTCCACGATCACTGGGCTCCGGTGCACGAGGAGGCCCTGCCCGTGATCATCGAGACGGCACGCCAGAGAGGGATGCGATTCGGCCCGATCTGCGTTCCCCAGAACCAGTCGTCGGGTCGCAGCTCCGCCCAGATCGTCCGACTCTGATCGAGTTACGCTCTCCCGCCATGTCTGCCCGGCCCGGACCCAACCCGCTCGATACGTGGTTGTCCGGAGGACTGCGCTTCCTCGTGGAGCTCATCGCCTGGGTGGCCGGGCCCTGGGCGGCGGGGCGGCTGCTCGGGGGATGGGCGATCCTCCCCGCCGCAGTGATTCTCGTCGGCGTCCCCGCGATCTTCTCCACCCCCGGCGACAAGAACCAGGTGATGGTCGCCACCCCCGGGCCCATCCGCTTCACGCTGGAAGTGGATCTGGGGATCGTCGCCGTCCTGTCCGCTTGGTACGTGTGGCCGGCGAGCGCCGCGGTAGCCGCCACCGCCGTCGCCGTGCTGGCTCAGCTCACGGGGTGGAAGCGCAGCCGCTGGCTCTTGTCGGGGGCACCCCCGTTCGACTGATCAGCGGCTGCAGTTGTCGCTGATCCACTGCTCGACAGGTATCTCGGCCGCATCGATGGTCTCGACGATTGACGGGAGCCGGGCTCCATCCACCTGGCGCAGGTCGAAATCGACCTCCTCGAGGAGCTCGATCAGCGCCTCGACGGCGTCGACGCGGCGATTCACGTCGACGCGCACGTCGTCGGGGGCGACGAGCCGAGCCTCGTCGAGCAGGCTGAGCATCTCCTCGGCGTTCTGGCGACGCTGATTGGGCGTCCCCAGGCCGAGGTCGAATCCGTCGAGAAGGGCGTCTATCTCGCAGAGCCGGTCGGGATCGGGTGCCGCCTCGGGCGTGTCGTCGCCTCCGCAGGCCGCGGCGAGCAAAGCGATGGCCATTGCGATGACGGTTGTTCGGCGCATGGTTCGAGGCTAACCGGGCTGCCCCGCGCCGCTTCGTCTTCTCCAGCGCTCTCGCGGCGCGCCCTTTCGCCCCGTCAACTGCCGTGGAGATCGGCCTCGGAGCCCTCGACGTGGATCGAGCGCTCCCGATGGACGTGGCGGCCGGCGACGTGCACGTGCGCCGGATCGTCGATGAAGACGGCTTCGCCATCGTCGACGTGGAGCAGGTTGGGCCCGTAGGCGGAGGAGAGATTCTCCGCCGACAAGACCTCGTCCGGTGGTCCCGCCGCTACGACGCGATTGGCCAGCAGCAGAGCGAAGTCGGCTTGGCGCGCCTCGGACAGATCGTGGGTCGTCATCGCGACGGTGCCCCCGCCGGCATTCGACTGGTGGATGACCCGGTCGATGGCTTGCGACGAGGTGAGGTCGAGGCCGGTCATAGGTTCGTCGAGCAGCAGGATGTCGTGCTCCTGGACGATGCCCTGGGCGAGGAAGACCCTCTGTCGCTGTCCGCCGGAGAGGTCGTGGAGGTGTTCTCCGGCGAGGTCGGCGATGCCGACCGCGTCCATGGCGTCGTCGATCGCCTTTCGGTCTGCCCTGCTCATTCGACGGAACGCGCCCGTGGTGGGGTAACGGCCCATGGCGACCAGCTCCCGCACCGTCACCGGGAGGGCCTCGTTGACCTTCGTGGCCTGCAGCACGTAGGCGATACGGGCACCGTCGTGGACCGTGAGCGTGCCCGACGTGGGGGAGAGCAGGCCGGCGATCCCGTTGAGCAGGGTCGACTTCCCGGAGCCGTTGGGACCAATGACCGCGGTGAGCGAGCCCCGGGGCACCTCGAACGAGGAGCGGTCCAGGATCGCTTCGTTCGCGTAGGCGAGCACCAGGTCGGTGGCGCTGACCGCGGGCGTCATGCGCACTCCTCGCATCTGCCTTCGATCTCCAGCGAGTGGTCGAGAGCGTCGTAGGAGTGGTCGGCGGCGACGGTCTTGGACAGCCCGTGCAGTTCCGTCTCCGCTTCGGGGGCCAGCTCGACGTCGTCGATGCGTCCGCAGTCGACGCACACCAGGTGGTGATGGTGACCCTGCAGAGGCTCGGCCAGCTCGTAGCGAACAACTCCGTCGCGGGAGTGGTGTGACGCCGCCAGGTCGACCTCCGCCAGCACGTTGAGGGTGCGGTAGATGGAGGAGAGAGGCACCGCCCCGTCGAGATGGGTGTGGATCTCGGCCGCCGACACCGGACCCCGGGCGGCGGTCAGCGCCTCGACTACGTGGCGTCGTCCCGAGGTGAGCCGGATCTGCGCCTGTCTGAGGCGCTCCGTGGCCAGAGCGACGACTTGCGAGACGGTTGCCTCCCTTCTACCTTGAGGGCACCCTACTGATAACGATTCTCATTATCAAGAGGAAGGTGAGAATGCTCCGCATTCCGGCGACGCTGCTGGTGCTGGTGATCGCGGCCTGCTCCGGTGGGGGCGCGACGGCACCCTCGGGGATGCTCATCGTCGCCACGACGACCATCGTCGGCGATCTAGTGGAGAACGTCGCCGGGGACGCCGCCGCCGTCGAGGTGCTGATGCCGGTCGGCGTCGGTCCCCACGACTTCCAAGCCTCGGCGCGCCAGTCGGCTCTGTTGGAGGAGGCCGACCTGGTCGTCGCCGTCGGATTCGGCCTCGAGGAAGGGCTGGCCGACGTCGTCGCCGCGATGGAGGACGCGGGACGTCCGGTGTTCCATGTGGCGGAGCGGACCGAGCGCCTGCTCGTTCGCGAGGGCGGAGCGCCCGACCCGCACGTGTGGATGGACCCGACGCTGATGGCCGCTGCCGCCGTCGACCTCGGTGCGGAGTTGGAGTCGATCGCACCCGGCGGGGGCTGGCCGGAGCGAGCCGCCGGGTATGCGGCCGCCCTGGACGCGGCCGACTCCGAGATCGAGGCGATCCTGGATGTCATCCCCGAGGAGCGCCGGGTGCTGGTGACCGGCCACGACTCGCTGGGCTACTTCGCCGACCGCTATCGGTTGGACGTGGTCGGGGTGATCGTTCCCGGCGGCTCCACGCTGGCGGAGCCGAGCAGCGCCGACCTCGCCGGCCTGGTCAAGGCAATGGAGCAGCGCGGCGTCCCCGCGGTCTTCTCCGAGTCCACCGAGCCGGACGCCCTGGCCGTGGCGGTGGCCGCCGAGGCGGGCGGCGCCGTCGCCGTCATCGAGTTGTTCGTCGGCTCCTTGGGCGGCCCCGGATCGGGGGCGGAGACGCTGATCGACATGCTGCGCACCGACGCCCGCCTCATCGTGGAAGGGCTGGGCTGATGGATTGGCTCGTCGAGCCCTTCGAACTCGCCCTGCAGCAGCGCGCTCTGATAGGAGGCGCATTGGCGTCGGTCGCCCTCGCCGTCGTCGGCACCTGGGTGGTCATTCGGGGGATGACGTTCTTCGGTGACGCCCTGGTGCACGGGGTGGTGCCGGGGATCGCTCTCGCCGTGCTTCTCGACTTCAACCTGATGCTCGGCGCCGCACTGGCCGCGGTGGTGATGATCGGAGGGATAAACCTGGTGCACCGCCAGACCACGTTCTCTGAGGACACCGGCATCGGCCTCCTCTTCGTGGGAATGCTGGCGCTCGGCGTGATCCTGATCTCGCGGTCCGACTCGTTCACCGGGAGCCTCACCGCCATCCTCTTCGGGGACGTGCTCGGCGTCACCACCGGGGACATCGCCGTCCTAGCCGTCGTGGCCGGTGTCGTCATCGCCGCCTCGGTGCTCTTCTACCGGCACTTCCTCGTGCTGGCCTTCAATGAGCAGAAGGCGACGCTGCTCGGGCTGCGTCCCGGACTGGCCCATGCGGTCCTGCTCGGCCTGGTGACCATCGCCATCGTCGGGTCCTTCCAGACGGTGGGAACCCTGCTGGTCTTCGGGCTCTTGGTTGGGCCTCCGGCCACCGCGGCCCTGCTGGTGCGCCGGGTGCCGGCGATGATGACCGCCGCGGCCGTCATCGGGATCCTCTCGGTGGTGGTCGGGTTGATCGTCTCCTACCACGCCGACACCGCGGGGGCGGCGACCATCGCCGCAACTCCGGTGGTGTTCTTCTTCGTCGTGCTGACGGGGCGCACCCTGAGCGGCGGCCCCGCCTGGACCCGTCGCTAGTTGGCCGACACCGTTACCTCGAACACGAAGCCGCCGAAGTCGAGCTCGACGCTGCCGCCGCCCAGCGGCACCTCGATGGGGGCATCGGTCAGCTCGACGCTGCCCATGGGGAACTGGGCCAACGTGTTGGCGATGTCGATGCTGATCTCGACGCAGAACTGCTCCATGTCCGCGGTGGAGACGTCGACGCTGCCCGAGGTGGGGTCGAGGATCACCGCCATCGACGACTCCGCAGCGGTGCCGGTGATGTCGAAGGTGCCGGAGGCGGTGTAAGCGACCGGGTACTCCGGTCCACCTTCCACCGAGCACACGGTGTCGGCGAACCCGGTCACCGTGCCGGAGCCGACCAACTCATCGCCGACGACGGAGAAGGCTCCGGTCCACACGAACTCCACCTCGACGCCGTCGCCCATGCGGGCACCGAACGAGTAGTCGCCGGCGGCGCCCGTCGTGTCGGCGGTCTCCGTGGTCGTCGCGGTGGTGGCCGGCCCGGTCGTCGTCGTGGTCTCGCCGTCGCGCAGGCCCTCGAAGAACTCGAGGCAGGCATCGCCTGCCGGCAGATCGGGCAGTGTCGCCGGAGGGATGATGGTCTCACCGTCGGCGATGGCCGGGCATGCCCGGAACTGTTCGAGCGCGAGGACCAAGACGGGTGTGTCCCCCAGAACCAGGGCTTGCACCACCTGATCGAGGCTGTACCCGCTTTCGATGAGGGCCAGCAGTGTCCCGATCACCGCCTTGCCGGTGTCGCGATTCATCCGTTCCGCCTCGCGATCGACTCCCAGGAAGAGCTTCGAGGCCTCGTCGAGCACCGATCGCTTGAAGTCATCGACATCGGTGGGGAGTTGACCGGCAGCCAGGCCTACCGGAGCCGCGAGCACGATCAACCTGGCGGCTTGAGGGCCGGAACGGTCGATCAGCCCAGAGGCGCGACCGCTCGGGTCGAGTCCGTCGATCGATCCGTCGGCCTGCAGCGAGCCCGTGTCCATCCCGGTGACGACCTGATTGAGGTCATATCCATCGTCCAGGGCGAAAAGAACGGCGCGGAAGGCGACCTCGGGCCCGTGCTGGTCGATCGCCGAGTCGATCGCCGAGAGCGTCGCTGCATCGACCACGTCGTCGAGGGCAACCCGCTCGATGGTGCCCCCGGTCGTCGTTGCGGCATCGTCGCCTCCGCAGGCGGCGACCACCAACACGAGTGCCCCGAGCAGGGCAGCGGCTCGTCTCATCGTCTCTCCTCGCACTCTTGCATGCTTGCTTGATGTCACTCGGCTACGTCGATCTCGACCTCGTACCACTCCGGCCAGGAGAGGCTGACGAGCGTCGTCATGCGGAACGCGCTGATCGGAGTGTCCGCATCGCCGGCTTCCCACTCCAGGACGTCGCCGGTGGCGGTGAACCCTTCGAAACGCTCGGCGAGGCGCCATTCCCCGTTCACCATGATCTCGAGTTCGTGGATCGTGTCGCTCTCGGGATTCTGGAACACCACGAAGCGGAGGCGCTCCACGGCGGTCGGCTCGGCGAAGTCGACCTGCAGCCATTGCGGGGGATCGGCGCCCGAAGACCAGAACGAGTCGCCGGTGGTGACGCCGTCGAGGGCCGCTTCTGGCTCGCGGCCGGGTCGGCTTGCCGATGCCGATGCGGTCATGCCGGTCTCGTCGGCCAAGGTGGGGCAGAGCTCCAGGTTGCCGGGCCGGCAGTAGGCGACGGCACCGGATAGATAGGTGGCGAGCACCTCCAGGCCGAAGAGCTCCTCGGGGGCGACGGCGGTGGGATCGGCGGAGACCACGACCAGGTCGGCGTCCTTGCCCGGGGTGATGGTGCCCACCTCGGCTTCGCGTCCGACTGCGTAGGCGGCGTTGCGGGTCATCATCGCCAGGCCCTCCTCCACGGTTATCGCCGACCGCGCCAGCCACGGCGGGGGCTGGCACAGCGATCCGTCCGCGGCGACGTCGGCCCGAGTCACGTAGCTGGCCAGGTCGAGCAGGGGCAGCACCGGCGGGAGCGAGGGGTCGTCACCGTGCCAGGCGATGGGCAGCCCGGGGTTGGCGTCGAGCAGCGCTCGCCAGGTCTCACCGTTTTCCTTGAAGAAGTCGGTCCAGGCGACGTCGGCGCAGGTGGGGAAGTAGCCGAAGATGACGGGAACGATCCCGATCTCGGAGTAGCGGGGCAGTAGGTCGGGGGTCATGATCGAGTTGTGGTCGATGCGATGGCGCAGTTTGTTCTGCGTCCCATCCAGGACGGCGGCGATGGCGTCCTGGGCATTGCGGATCGCCCGATCGCCCTGGGCATGAATCAGCACCTGGTAGCCGGCCGCGGCCGCGGTGCCCACCATCTCGGTGAGAGCTTCTGCGGTGAAGTACGGGTCTTCTACCTCGACGCCCTCGATGAACGGCTCGGAGGAGGCGAGCAGCCTGCAGGCGCCTCCGTCGGCGAAGATCTTCACCCCTGCCACGAAGAGTCGGTCGGCCAAAGCGGTGCCCGGTGGATAAGCCTCGTACCACGTGCCCTGGTCCTCGCCGCAGAACTCGACACGGTTCAGGTAGAGCCCCACCCAGATGCGCAGCTCGTCGGCCACCGCGAGGTATCGATCCAGTAGCTCCGGCTCCACCGAGGCATCGGCGATCGAGGTGATGCCGTTCGCCAGGGCAGTTTTCTGGGCGTCCAGGATGGGCTCGCCGGCGTCGCTGAGCAGGTGGGTGTGGGTGTCGATGAAGCCGGGGAGCAGGGCGCGCCCTCCGAGGTCGATGTTGGTGGTGAATGGGCCGACGTAAGTGGCCACCTCCGCAGCAGGACCTACCGCAATGATGGTCCCGCCCCTTACGGCAACCGCCTCGGCGGTTCCCACGTCGGGGTCCATCGTCACTATGGGCCCCCCGCTGATGAACAGGTCGGCCGGGATCGCCCCGCCGCCGGCGGCCGTCGTGGTCGCGCCCTGCGCAGCCGTGGTCGCCGAGGTCGTCGGCACAGGCGCGGTCGTGGTAGTGGGGACGGCTGTGGTCCCCGTGGTCGGGGTGGCAGCGCTTCCGGAGCAGGCCGCAACGACGAGCGCGAGACCGGCGATCAGGGAGCCCACCCGACGAAGCATCGGGGCAGGATAAACGTAAGGCACTCGGCGCCTCTAGCGCCTACTCTCACGAGCGAACTAGCGAGGGGACTCGGCTTGGGCAAGAAGAAGATCGGCATCCTCGGCTTCGGCTCGTACGTGCCGGCGCGGGTGATGACCAATGACGACTGGGCCGAGTTGGTGGACACCGACGACGAGTGGATAACCACGCGCTCCGGGATCAAGGAGCGGCGCATCGCCGCCGACGACGAGTCGACCGTGGACCTGGCCGCCGCCGCCGCCGAGAAGGCCTTGGCCGACGCCGGCATGGACGCTTCGGAGTTGGACGAGATCGTCGTCGCCACCGACACCCCCGAGGTGTACACACCCGACACTGCGGCACATTTGCAGCATCGCCTCGGCGCCGGTGAGGTCGCCGCCTTCGACCTGGGCGGGTCCGGATGCGCCGGATTCGTGCTGGCTCTCGACATCGCCAAGACGCGGGTGCAGGCCGCCAAGAAGAAGATCCTCGTCGTCGGCGTGGAGCTCATCTCTCGCTTGATGAACTGGAAGGACCGCACCACAGCGGTTCTCTTCGGCGACGGAGCAGGAGCGGTCGTCGTCGGCGAGGGCGATGGCGTCAAGGCCGAGCTGCTCACCTTCGAGTCCGGGACCGAAGGCGTGTTCGCCGACATTCTGACGCTGGAGACGGGCGGCACCCGCCGTCCCTTCAGCCTCGAGGAGGCGAAGCGGGACGGCCACCACGACATCGTCATGAACGGACGCGAGGTGTTCCGCCAGGCGGTGAAGCGGATGAGCGCCGCCGCCGAGAAGGTGCTGGAACGCGCCGGGCGCCTGAAGAAGGACGTGGCGCTGGTCATCCCGCACCAGGCCAACCTGCGCATCGTCGATGCGGTCCGCAACAAGCTGGGCCTGCGTGAGGATCAGGTGTACGTCAACCTGGACCGCTACGGCAACACCGGTTCGGCCACCGTTCCTCTCGCCATGGCCGAGGCCCACCAGGAGGGCAGGATCCGCGCCGGCGACCTGGTGGTCCTCACCGCCTTCGGGGCCGGCTTCCACTGGTCGGCGGCGGCCGTGCAGTTCTAGGCGGCGGATCGATTCTCAGGAACATTTCATGACCGTGTTCTGGTTTGCTCATCAGTGACTCCTACCGTCCTGTCGACATGACGCGCCGCATCGCCTTTGCCATGACTCTGGTGCTTGCCCTGAGCGCCTGCACCACGGGCCAGACCCGGGAACGCATCGATGACGCCGAGGCGCGCATTGCCGCTCTCGAGGAGCAGCTAGTGGCGGCGACGTCCACCACCAGCACCACCGTCATCGAGATCACCTCGACGACGGAGGCTCCCGGCGAGACGATGATCGATCTCCCCGAAACCGTGGAGCCGGTCGCCGCGATCGCCGCTGCTGTGGGGCCTGCAGTGGTGCAGATCTCGACACCCGATGGCCTGGGGTCGGGGGTTCTCTATTCGACGGAGGGCCTGATCCTCACCGCACATCACGTCGTGGACGGGTTCACAGAGGTGACGGTGCGGCTGTTCGACGGTCGCACCACGGAGGGGACGGTCGTCGGTTTCCACGAGGCGACCGACATCGCAGTCGTGTCGATTCCAGCCGATGACGACCTGCCCACGGCGCCGCTGGCAATCGGCGTCAACACTCAGGTGGGCCAGCTCGCCGTGGCCATGGGTAGTCCCTTCGGGTTCGATCAGACGGTGACGGCGGGGATCGTCAGCGCCGTCGACCGCGTGGTGCGCGGGGTGACGATGGTGCAGACGGATGCCGCCGTCAACCCCGGTAACTCAGGCGGTCCACTGGTCGATTCATCGGGCCGGGTGATAGGCATCAACGACGTGATCTTCACCGAGTCGGGCGACAACGCCGGGGTCGGTTTCGCCATATCGATTGATCTGGCCTACGCCGTCGCCGAGCAGATCGTCGCCGGCGAGGAGCCTCAACTGGCCTTTCTCGGTGTCGGCGTGACCGACGCCGCCGGGGACAACCCCGGGGCACGGGTCGAGGAGATCGTTCCCGGCTCCGGCGCCGAGGTGGCCGGATTGGTGCTCGGCGACGTGATCGTCGCCGTGGACGACCAGGCGATCACCGATTCGTCAGACCTGCGCGTGCGCATCATCGAGCGCACTCCGGGCGAGGTGGTTCAGCTGACGATCCTGCGCGGCGGCGAGGAGCTGATCCTGGAAGCGACGCTGGGAGACACCAGCCAAGACGGCTAGGGAGCGACACCCCTCAGGGGACGCGCTAACGCCTTTCTTGTGCCACCCCCTCAGGGGGAGGTGTCGGCGGCGAAGCCGTCGACGGAGGGGGTCTGTCCGAACGCCGCAGTGAGATCGTCAGCGCCGTAGGCGCTGATGGAGGGGGTTTGTCCGGACGCCGCAGAATCCGACTTCCGGCACTGGAATCAGTTGGGAATCTGCCTAGCCTGGAGGGGGTGGAGGCACCATCTGACGCGATCGAGACGATCGGTTCATTGGTATGGATGACGGACGGGATCGTCGTCACTCAGGCCAAGGGAGTTCCGAGCACCCGGGGGTCGGTGACCGAGCTTTTCGACGCCGTGCGTGAGGTGATCGACGGCACTCCGCGGCCCCTGTTGTTCGATGCGCGCAAGTGGCCGAGGGGCGATCCCGAGGCGTGGACGACGGCAATAAGCAACTTCGAGTCGACGTGCACGGCGATCGGGATGCTGATCGATCCGGATTCGCCGGCCGAGGTGGCCGGGTTCCCCGACGTGATCGACAGGCTGCTGATTCCTTTCCGGATCTTCACCGACGAGGGTGAGGCGGTGGCCTTCCTCCGTACGCACCTCGGAGCCCCCCCGGAGTAGAAGACCCCGGTCACCAATCGGGTCACAGCCGATTGACCCCCCTTCCAGGGGGGAGTGAGACCCCCTCCGTCGCCCGGCTGCGCCGGACGCCACCTCCCCCTGAGGGGGAGGCAAAAGAAGGGGTGCCAACGCGTCTTCGTGCTCCCTCCTCAAGGGGGAGTCCCGAACGAACGAAGTGAGTGAGGGGAGGGGGGTATGTCCGCCACCCCGCGTCAACCCCAACCCCACCTCAAAGCATCTCTTCGTGTGCAGACCTGTGCTGCCGTCGTTGTGGCGCCTTCGCTACGGTCTCGGCCCGTGGCCGGGGGATCCACGATCGCCGACAGAGTGCGCTCGTTCGTTCGCGACGAGTACGGGCGTGTGGTCGGCGCCGTCGCCATGGCGGTCGGCGGGCGCGACCTGGCCGAAGACGCCGTCCAGGACGCCCTCGTCAAGCTGCTGCGCGACGACCACGACCCGGACCGCATCGGCGCCTGGGTGACGGTGGTCGCCATCAACGAGGCCCGACAGGTGATGCGGCGCCGCGGCGCCGAGTCTCGGGCGATCGACCGCTCCACGCCTCCGCCACCGCCCCTCGATCCCTTCCACGAGGTGGAGATCGGCGGCGAGATCCGCGAGGCAGTGGCCACGCTGCCGGAGCGGCAGCGCGACGCGGTGCTGCTCCACTACTTCCTCGACATGTCGGTGGAGGACACCGCGGCGGCGCTGGGCGTCGGCTCCGGCACCGTCAAGACCCATTTGCACCGGGCCCGCAACGTCCTGGCAGAGATCCTGGGAGATGAGACGTCATGAGCATCGACGATCGCATCCGCCGAGCACTGCAGCAGGCCATTCCGGCCGATCCGCCGCCGGATCCGGATGCCCTGACCGATGAGCTGATCCGCCGTGCCGCCTCAGGAAAGGCCCCCGGGGGAGGGGGCGCCGGCCGCACCGCGATGTGGTTTGCCGCCGTCGTGATCCTCGGCGGGCTGATCGGTGGTCTCATCGGCCTGTCCGGGGTGCTCGACTCGACGCCGGAGACGGTGGCGACGACCGCGCCGACCCCGGTCACCACCACGATGCTCCAGACGACCACGACGACGTCTCCGCCGACGACCACGCCGCCGGAGACGGCCACCATCACCACCACGGCCCCCACGACGACTGCGGCCCCGGCGACCACTGCGGCCCCGGCGACCACTGCGGCCCCGGCGACCACTGCGGCCCCGGCGACCACTGCCACCTCGCCGCCTCCCGACACCAGCCCGCCGCAGATCACGCAACAGGTGGCCTCACCGAGCCCGATCTGGGAACTGGACACCGAAGGCATTTCCTGCGGGGGCAATCCCCGCCAGTCCACCGTGACCGCCCAGATCACGGATGACCGAGCCGTTGCCTCCGTGACGCTGTCGTGGCAGTTCCAGAGCGGGGCGCAGGGCTCTGTGGCGATGCTCCCGTCCCCAGCGGCCTTTGGCTCATACGGGGGCGTCTTTGGCCCGTTTCCCTATTTGACGGTGGCCGACAACGGGTTCGAGTTGGTGACGCTGACGATCCGCGCCGTCGACGCCGCCGGGAATGCTGCCACCGCACAGGTCGATGTGACCGTGATCAGCACGGCGACCTGCTTCATCTAGAAGGCAACGCGTCAACCTCGGACCGCCGCTGATGCATCGCTCTGGTGTCATCACCCGAGGAGGGCATCGTGTTCATCGCATCCGCTTCCACCGGATTCCAGGCCTGGTTCGTGCTGGCGATACTGCTCGGCCTGGGCCTGGGCGCTTTCCTGATCGTGGCCCGCTCCGGCGAGTGGGACTGACACCCCCTCCCCTCGGTCGCTTCGCTCCCGAGGGACTCCCCCCTTGAGGGGGGAGTCCCGGCGCTTACAGGGGGGTTTCTTGTTTCCTCCCCCTCAGGGGGAGGTGTCGGCGGTGGAGCCGCTGACGGAGGGGGTATGTCGAAATCGCGCAAGGGGCGCACCCCCCTCCCCTCACTCACTTCGTTCGTGAGGGACTCCCCCCTGAGGAGGGAGAAACGGCTCTTACAGGGGGGTTTCTTGTTTCCTCCCCCTCAGGGGGAGGTGTCGGCGGTGGAGCCGCCGGCGGAGGGGGTATGTCGAAATCGCGCAAGGGGCGCACCCCCCTCCCCTCACTCACTTTCGTTCGTGAGGGACTCCCCCCTGAGGAGGGAGAAACGGAGCCCCGGCCTCGTTCCGGGTCTCCGGCGCGTACGCTGTCAACCACAGAGGGGGCTCCGCGCATCGTGTGGGTGAGATGTCGCTCGAGGAGTCAGAATGAAACGGCGCTCTGCTCTGAGTCTGGTTCTCGGCTTGCTGCTGCTCGGTGTTGCGTCCCCCGCCTGGGCGGTAAACCCCGAGGCGACGTTGAGCCCCGATTCCGGACCGGCCGGATCCGAGGTAACCGTCCACGCGTCCGAGTTTCCCCCCAACTGGACGCTCGAGGTCCGCATCCTGAACGCGAACGGCACTCTTCTCGGGTCGGGGATCGCGGACGGTGCCGGCAACGCTTCGGTCCCGATCAAGGTCCCTCTCAATGCCCCTGAGGGGAGCTTCTGGGTGTTCGTGTGTTCAACCGGTCCCAACATCGGCTGCGGTGACCTTCAGTCGGTCACTGACTCGGTGGCGTTCACCGTCACTCCGCCGCTGCTGTTCACTGTGCCGTCGATAACGATGCCGCCCCCCTTCCTATCGGTGCCGCCGAGCGTGACCACGACGACGACGCCCTCGGTAATAACGACGCCTCCGATCACTACGCCTCCGGTGACTATCCCTGGCGACCTCGTAGTTCCTCTGGGTGGGGGCTGCGAAATTCCCGCCGGATCCGTCGTCATCGACTTCGACGAGATAACGGGATGGCGTATCGAACACGCCGACGTGGCGGCTGCGCTGGCTCTCGACGAGTTCTACGGCGGGCAGTTTGATCATGTGCAGGTGACCGGGCCCGGGGAATACGACCGGATCGGAGTCGGGCCCTACACGGAGACCGTCGCCGTCATCGCCGACAACCCGGCTGCAGTCACCCCCGACAATCCCTACGGCTTGGGGACGACGTCTCCGCCCAACGTGCTGCGCTTCGTCGATGAGGCTCATTTCACGGTGGTGTCGTACCGGATACTCCCGGCGGAGATGGACTACTTCGGCTTCAACGTCGGCTTTGGCCATTTCAGCGAGGGCATGGATCGACCCGAAGAGGTGGTCCTGGAGATGAGCATTCGTCTCCTTCCGTATCACGAGCTGGATGGGACGATCACCGAGGGTGCTTGGGACACGGTGTCCGTCACATTGGGTCCGGGCCCGCAGCCGGTCACGACCTGCTTCATGGCCACCAACACTGAGGGGATCGGTCATCCGCAGTATTCGACCTGGCTGATCGACATCTACCCGAGGACGCCCGACGGCGATCCGCTGCACGTGCCGATCGACATCGACGATGTCTTCTACGGCTCGTCGGGCCCGTCGGTGGCCGACATCGAGCTTGGCACTCCGGTTCCGGTTTCTTCGACACTTGCGACGCTGCCGGATCAGCTTCCGGTGGAGACGATTCCGCCGGTTCCTACCCCGGAGCCCGCGGCTGCGGCGGTCCCGCAGGAATCGTCGGGCATCTCCAATTCGGATCTGCCTCTGGTGATCGCGCTGGTGGTGCTCAGCATCGGCCTCGGGGCGATCCTGACGCTGTTTCTGCAGCGGAGGTGACGCGGTAGGTTTTCTCATCGAGGAGGATTTGATGCGGCGTGTGGCGATTGTGGTCGTGGTCCTGGGGATCCTCGTGTTCGCGGTGGCGACCGCGGCAGCCGGGGAGCGGGACGAGAGCGGCGGGCTGCCGCTGTGGGCGATCATCCTGCTACTGCTGGCGGGAGGTGCCCTCAGCTCCTGGGTGCTCTACCTGCGTAGACGCTAAGCCCCTGTTTCCTCCCCCTTAGGGGGAGGTGTCGGCGGTGGAGCCGCCGACGGAGGGAGTGCGTAGAACGAGCGCAAGGGACGCACCCCCCTCCCTCACTCACTTCGTTCGTGAGGGGCTCCCCCCTGAGGGGGGAGAAACGGAGTCCCGGCTGGTCTTGTTTCCTCCCCCTTAGGGGGAGGTGGCAGCGCCGTAGGCGCTGACGGAGGGGGTCTCTCACTCNNGTTTCCTCCCCCTTAGGGGGAGGTGGCAGCTGCCCTCTTGGGCAGCTGCCGGAGGGGGTCTCTCACTCCTCCGGGGCGTCCACCCGCAGATAGAGGAAGCACTGACACGTCGACCCCGGCTGCGTCAGATAGTTGACCCGGTTGACGCACTCGTCCTCGATCAACAGCACCCGGATCCCGCCGCTGCGCGGCTCCTCGATGTCGTAGCGCCCTACCGCGTTGCCGCAACCGTCGATCCCCAGGTCGAGGCCGCTGATGACCAGCTCGTCGTCGACGATGTCCCATGCCCCGGTGAGAGGCAGGCTCTCCGGCGAAGACCCGGTGAACAGCTCCCCGGTGGCCTCGAGCTGCAGGAACACGTTGAACATCGTCGGCTGGCGCCACAGTCCGGCGAAGGGGATGAGATCGGGATCGGCATTCTCGGGAGGCTCGGTCGTCGAGGTGGTGGTCGCCGCCACCCGTGTGGTAGTTGTGGTCGTCGACTCCTCGGGGGCCTCGGTCGTCGACGTCGTGGTGGGGGGGACGGTGGTGGTCGTCGTGGTGGTGCTCGACGTGGTGGTGGGGGGCACGGTTGTGGTCGTGGCCGCAGTGGTCGTCGTGGTTGGAGCGAGAGTCGTCGTGGTGGTCGATGCCATCGTCGTCGGCGCCGCGGAGCCGGTACAGGAGGCGGCGACGAGCGCCAGGACGGCGAGCGCGACGGCGAGACGGGTGGTCATGTCCGGAGCAGGGTAGATCGGGCCGTGAAATCCCAGTGCCGATGGAGATTGCTGAACCGGAGCCTGATTCCTGCCGATACGGGCCGCATGCCCGCCCGAAGATGGACGACGAGTCCTCTCGTCTTCGTCATCAGCGTCACCGGCTTGGCGGTGTCGCTCGGCGCCGCCGCCTCGATCGCCTCACACGCCGACGCCGAGATGCACGAGTGGGTCGCCGAGCGCGGCGAGGTGAGTTGACCGTCGTGGCCGGGCTCGCCCACGAGTTACGGGAACGCCGCGGCGGGTTCTCCACCGAGGAGGCCGACGAGCTGCTGGCGATCCTCGCCGAACAGTCGGACGAGGTGGCCGCAATAGTCGACGACCTGCTGGTGGCGGCCCGTGCCGACATGGGCAAGGTGGCGATCTCACTGGGTGTCGTCGACCTGAAGCGAGAGGCGCGGATGGCACTGGACGGTGCCGGCATCGCCGCCCGAGTCTCGGGTGATCCGGTGCATGCCTGGGCCGATGCGCAGCGGGTCCGTCAGATCCTGCGCAACTTGCTGTCGAACGCGCTCCGCTATGGGGGGACGTACCGCGAAGTGCGGTTGGGCCGGGACGACGACTCGGTGTGGGTGGAGGTCGCCGACTCGGGTCTGCCGATACCGGAGGAGGATCGGGAGCGGATCTTCGACGCCTACACCGGCACCCGCGACGGGGGTTCGCACGTCGGCTCGATGGGCCTCGGGTTGTTCATCTCCCGCAAACTGGCCCGCCTGCTCGGCGGCGACCTCGCGTATGCCCACGACGGGGCGTTCGGGGTGTTTCGCCTGGAACTTCCCATGGCGGAGGAGCCGCAGCGCGAACCTGTCGGGGTGTAATCACTCC
>JABAOH010013739.1_pt2 | contig 17410 bp, 17 predicted proteins | sample 7062181 | NCBI WGS metagenome assembly JABAOH01 (sample SAMN14538630, study PRJNA623070) | marine sediment metagenome | biome: marine biome [ENVO:00000428]; feature: marine pelagic biome [ENVO:01000023]; material: deep marine sediment [ENVO:00002113]; isolation source: pool of 5 deep marine... | reverse complement strand
AGCCAGATACATGGCAAAATCTTATTAAGAAAACCCTAGATTAACATGACACAAACCATTAAGGTGACAGAGAATGGAACCAAAAGTAGCGATAAACGGGTTCGGAAGGATAGGAAGACTGCTATACAGAGCAGCCGTAGAAACCAAAGCCGACATAAACTTCGCAGCAGTGAATGACCTCACAGATGCCAAAACGCTGGCACATCTCCTAGGAAACGACACAGTACACGGCAAAACACCTTTCGACGTAACCGCCAAAGACGACACACTCATCGTCGACGGCAAGAAACTCAAAGTCCTAGCGCAACCAGATCCAGCAAAACTACCATGGAAAGATATGGGCGTATACCTCGCAGTGGAATCAACCGGAAGATTCAGAGCCAGAGACGCCGCCGCGAAACACTTGGAGGCAGGAGCCAAAAAAGTGCTAGTCTCCGCGCCCATGAGCCCAGCCACTAGCGCAGACCTGACCGTAGTCCTCGGCGTAAACGACAACAAGTACGACCACAAAAACCATAAAATAATCTCCTTAGCATCATGCACAACAAACTGTGTAGCACCTGTAGCAAAAGTGTTGAACGACCGATTCGGCCTCAAATCCGGCCTTATGACGACAGTCCATGCAGTTACCAACGACCAAAGACTCCTCGACATGCAACACAAAGACATGAGAAGAGCGAGATCAGCCGCCTTCAACATGATACCGACAACCACGGGAGCAGCCGTAGCCGCAACCCTGACGCTTCCTGAGCTTGAAGGAAGAATGAACGGAATGGCATTACGCGTCCCAATACCAAATGTCTCCATAGTCGACTTCGTAGCCACACTGAATAAAAAAGTCACTAAAGAAGAGGTCAACGCCGCATTCAAGGAAGCCGCCAAGAAAGAACTGAAAGGCATACTAGACTACAGCGAAGAGCCACTGGTATCTTCAGACCTCATACACAACCCATACTCCGCCATCGTAGACGGTCTCTCAACGATGGTAATCGGAGACCTGGTCAAAGTGCTTGCTTGGTATGACAACGAATGGGGCTACTCTGTGAAAATGGTGCGGATGATAGAGAAAATCTGCAAGATAGAATCCTCCTAGCCCAACAGAACACTCACACACCTCCCTAACGCTTTTACCTCAAAAAGTAGGTGAGAGAATGCCTGAATTCCTAACCATAGACGACTTCAACTTCAAAGGCAAAACAGCCTTAATCAGAGTAGACATCAACTCACCGACAGACCCAGAAACCAAGAAAATCATAGACGACACACGGATAAGAATTCACGGCGAAACAATCCAAGAACTCACCGAAAAGGGCGCAAAAGTGGTTGTTCTAGCACATCAAGGCAGACCAGGAGAGCCAGACTTCATCCCTCTCAAACAGCACGCAGAAATCCTCGGCAAAGTCTTGAAGAAGCCAGTGAAGTATGTGAATGACATCTTCGAAGAAAAAGCACAAGAAGCCATCAAGAAACTGAAGCCGAGAGAAATCTTGGTATTGGACAATGTCAGGGGCTTCCCGAACGAGAGAACAAAGGGAACACCAGAAGAACACTCAAAACAAGCGCTTGTTCAAAAACTCGCTCCACTGGCCGACGTGTTCGTGAATGACGCCTTCGCCGCAGCCCACAGAGCCCACGTCTCCATAGTAGGCTTCACAGCCATATTGCCCAGCGTCGCAGGCAGAGTGATGGAGAGGGAACTCAAGGCTCTAAAGAAGGTTCTGGAGACTCCTGAAACACCTTGCGTCTTCATTCTTGGAGGAGCAAAGGCCGACGATTCCTTAGAGATATCCCAATACGTATTGAAGAACAACATCGCTGACCACGTCTTAACTGGAGGTGTCATAAGCCATGTCTTTCTGGTTGCTAAGGGATTCGACATCGGCGAGCCAAACAGGGCGTTTTTGGAAGACAAGGGGCAGATGGGTCTGGTGCCTGGAATCCAACAGCTCATGAGGAAATATCAAAAAGAGATCGAGGTGCCCACGGATGTGGCCGTTGAGGCCCATGGGAAAAGGAAAGAAATAGCAGTCCGCAAGTTTCCAACAAACCACCCCATCTACGACATTGGAACAGAGACAATCGAAAAATATGGCAAAATCATAGGTGAGGCTAAATCTATCGTTCTGAGTGGTCCCATGGGTGTCTTTGAGAACAAGGAATTCATGAAAGGAACAAAGAAAATCTTCAGCGCAGTAGCGGCCTCCAAAGCCTTCTCGCTAGTCGGCGGGGGACACACCGTGGCAGCGGTGGAAGAATTGGGGCTGACAGAGAAGATGTCATACATCAGCACTGCAGGAGGAGCACTCATAGAGTTCCTGATGGGAAAGCAGTTGCCGGGCGTCGTCGCGCTAGAGAAAGCGGCTAGAGCCTAGCTTTCCGTTATTTTCGCCATGGCAGAGTATTTCTGATATAAAACCAAATGATCTTACGCAGCGTAAACTCTTACACATTCAAGTCAATCAAAGGAAGCAGGAAACACTTTTTGCCATACGACTATTCATGCCCAAGGATGCGATGGTAATAGTCAACGACCTTCAGCATACGCCGCGGAGTTCCACGCGTAGCACACTTCTTCAACATTTCAGCGGTTTCCAGAGAGCGGACAAGGTCTGTTAATGTTACCAACCCTCGGAGACGCCCATGTTCAACAACGGGAAGCTTTTTGATTCCATGTCTGAACATGAGTTCAACAGCATCCTCAATATACATTCTGGGCTTCCCAACGACAAGGGGCGACGACATTATTTCATCGACCTCGGTATCATCAGGGTGCGCACGTGCTCGCAAGACCCTATTCAACATATCTCGCTCAGTCACGATTCCAACGGGTCTCTCCTTCTCCACAACAACCAGACACCCTATCTCATGTTTGCTCATCAGTTCTGCCGCTTGCGCCACCGTTGCATCTGCCACAATCGTTATGACATCCTGAACCATCACGTCTTCGACTCTTGATGGTACCACGTCGACTTTTACTGCCATACAGATCGTTGAAAACATCTCTTTGTTGTGCATTTTATGTGTTAAGAATGAATAATCTTTATTCTGAATTAGCAAAACCATTGGCAACCATTTAGTCAGCTATGGAGTCCAGAATCTGAACTAGTATTCACAGAAAGAAAAAAAATGACGGTAATCTATGTCTTGCTTGACTCACCGATCACAAAAATGAGCGGGGGAGTTAAGGTCTTTGTCTCCAATGGAACCCCCAGCAGTCCCAGCAAGAAACCATTCAGAAACTTGTGATTACTTATAAAAGGAGTCTTCACCACAACATATTTGTCCCGCACATAAAAATCGCCGAAGCCCTGAACACGCAAGCGCTTAAAGACGTCAGGCCATTTCTCGCGGTCTGAAGTTTGCAGACCTAAGCTGGCCTCCAAGGAGATTCTAGCGACCTCACCAATCTTCTGGCCTACGTCTTGCCACTTCTCCTCTGAGATGAATTGAAGCATTATGTTTATGAACTCGACATTTATGAATGCCACTCGGCTCACTCCAGAGTAGTATTCCCCAGGATACTTCCAGTCGTAGACACTCATGCTTCGGTACACGTCAAGCATCTTTGATATCAACGGTTTTATTCCCGGCTCTCTTCCCTCCTCAATGAGCTTATCAATGTATCTACGCTCCTCCTCATCCAGAATGATTGTCGTCCTCTTAACTGGATGTTCTTCAGACATCAACGTTCACTCTTGTCTCCACTAGTTACAGTATATGACGGTGTGGTATTAATATGTTTTTAAACATACTTTATATGCTTTTGCCCAGCAAATCCACGCGTCTCACGTGGAAACCTAGGATTTACCCTTCTTCCCAAATAGGTGTATAAAGAGACCCACACCAGCTGTGAAAAAGGCTATGCCAAGAAGGAGGTAAAGAAGATGAGGAACACCCAAACTCTCGAGGACATACATCAAATACGTAGGTCCTCCGAATGTGAGTAGAGCTGCTAAGAAAGTCAAAAGCGCCTTGGCGGTTCTCTCAGAAAGTCTCAAGCTTTTTCTTAACTTCTCCATAGCAGCTGCACCGGCAGAATTACTAGGTCATGCGCCTCGCTCTTAACATTTTCTCTGAGCTTTCTTCAGTCCTATGTCTTCACGTCTGTTCCAAGAGTTTTCATAAAGAACTGGAAGACTGAAAATGCGGCTTCTCGGTCAGCTTTGAGACCAGTCGTAGCGCCCAGCAGACATAAGCCCTTCAGTCCACGGATCTTTGCGAGTCCAAGCAGAAGACCTGTGGCTCCAATGATTCTTCCCATCCCATAGGTTGCTGCTCCCTTCTCCGCAATATTCGAAGCAAGTTTTTTGGAGGTTGCGGCGACGTATATCTCCCCTTTTGGCTCTGGCGTTGGCACGCCTCCTATGGTCACTAGCAGTCTACATCCATATTTTCCTACAAAGTCTAGGATTTCGCCGCATGTCTCGTAGTGTGCGACCAGGTCCTCTAGGGAGGGCTGAGTATCTCCGGTTAATATGATGAAATGGTTTTTCCCTGTTGAGGAGGCGTAGAATTCGTAGCGCGGAGGGCGGCAGATACCCTCCTTATCCACAATCACATAGTCCGGAAAATACGGTGAATATAGCTCTGCGAATAACTTGGCCTGAGCAAAGTCGATCAACAGACCTGCAGCGATCTTCCCCACGTTTCCAAATCCAGGGAGACCTTCTACGAACACTGGAGACTTGAGTTCTGGAGCGAACAGGTGACGAAAGTAGGGCTTGTTCATTATGCTTTCGAATTTAGATGATCTTGGGAGTCTATAGAGTTTTCGCATGTTTTCTTCTGTTGGGTTTCAAAGGTACATCTACTTCACAAAGCATGGACTCTACGTTCTGATAAAACATTTAAGGAACTCTCTGCACAGAGTTGAAGGTGGCGGGGAGACACCGTAGCGAGAGGAAACTCCTATAAGGGTGGGGTAGCCAGGTGAACCCGCTGGGCTCATAACCCAGAGATCGGTTGTTCAAATCAACCCCCCGCTACCATCACTGTATTTTAGGATTCTTCTCAGAAAACGGCCATGCAGAAGCTGAAGAGTATTCGAAGTTCGAAAACTCACAAAAACTGGAAGCGAGCAAAGAAAGAAAAGGGCATTCAAAAAACATGAATATGAAGCATCAGTTGTGAAGAAGCCACTTCAACGGGATGTCCTGATAAGTTCCATCGGGCAATGTTCTGCGGATTGTGATCGGCAGTATCCCGCTCTCAAGCTCTCTAAGGGCAATATCGATGGGATTAGAAAGAAGCTCTGAGGGCTCCATGAGGGTGGGTGCACCCATAGCAATCTGGAGAGCCCTAGCCCCAACTATCCGGGCCTTCTCAAAGCGGGTGAGCTTGGGAGGCCCTATCAAAACATCTCTTTCTTTAGCTGACGTTTTGCTAGAACTCCCCGTCACCCGTAGGGACCCATGCCTGGCATCCCACCGCCCGGCGGCATCCCAGGTCCTCCTGGCGGTGTGGGTGGGGCCTTCATCTTTCCAGATGCGATGATGTCATCAATTTTCAGGATCATCGAGGCCGCTTCGGTGGCGGATTTGATTATCTGCTTTTTAACTGCAAGTGGTTCGAAAACTCCAACTTCTTTCATATCTCGTACTTTACCGTCGTGCACCTCCACCCCAGCCCATATCTCGCCTTTGTCATGTCGAGCTCGGAGCTCAGATATGATGTCAATTGGGTCGAGCCCAGCGTTCTCAGCCAAGGTCGTTGGCACCGATTCAAACGCCTCGGAGAACTGAGCCACCGCAAGTTGTTCTCTTCCCGGAAGCGTTTCTCCATATTCCCTGAGCAATCTTGCAACCTCTAGCTCTGGTGCACCGCCTCCAGCCAATATCTTGGGTTCTCTAACCACATCTCTTACAACACACAGCGCGTCGTGGATGGAGCGTTCAGCCTCATCAACTATCCTTTCAGTTCCACCTCGGATGAGAATTGTGACCGACCGTGCGTCTTTGCAGCCCTCGACGAAGGTCATCTTGTCATCGGCGATTTTCCTCTCCTCTACCAATTTGGCGTAGCCCAGATCGCTTTTTGCCAGATCGTCTAGGTTTGTTACAACCTTTCCTCCAGTTGCCCTAGCCAGCTTCTCCATGTCAGATTTCTTAATCCTACGCACAACCAGAATGTCCTTTCTTGCTAGGAAGTGCTGGGCCAGATCGTCTATACCTTTCTGGCAGAGAACAACACTGGCTCCTTTCGAAATCAGTTTTTTGACCATCTCTTTTAGCATGCTCTCTTCCTGTTTTAGGAAGGCATCCATCTGTTCTGGGCTCTCAATATTTATCTTCGCATCGAACTCCGTCTTCTCGATTTCGAGCGCAGTATCAAGCAGCGCTATTCTTGCTTCTTCTACGCGTTTAGGCATGCCTGGGTGGACTACCTCCTTGTCCAGTACGATGCCGTTGATGAGTTTGGTGTCTGTCAGCGCTTCGCCTGCCTTCTTCTCAACCTTGATGTCATCGATGTCGACTTTGTATCCTTCAGCCGCCTTTTCGGAGACCTGAAGCACAGCTGAGGCAGCAATTTCGGCCAAGTATTCTCGGTTCTCAGCCACAAGCTTGCTTGCCATGGCTGTCATGGCGACTTTCTTCAGGGATTTCTTGTCTTTCGGCTTCACTGAAATGGCTATCTTTTCGAGGACTTTGAGGGCCTTGTCTGCTGCTTTTCGATAACCGTCGATGATAACGGTTGGATGAACATTCTTCTCGATGAGGTCTTCGGCATTATCTAGTAGTTCGCCGGCTATTATCACGGCGGTGGTTGTTCCGTCGCCAACCTCGTCATCTTGGGTCTTGGCGACCTCAACCATCATCTTGGCAGCGGGATGTTGGATGTCCATTTCGTCAAGAACTGTGCGGCCGTCGCTTGTGATCGTTACATCTCCGAAGCTGTCCACGAGCATCTTATCCATTCCTTTCGGTCCAAGAGCACTCTTCACAGCCTCAGCCACTATTCGAGCAGCCATTATGTTGCCATGCTGAGCCTCCCTTCCCCTCGATCGGGATGATCCCTCTCGCAATATTAAAACGGGGGTTCCAGCTAATTCTGTTGACAATGTCAAACTATCCTCCTTACTTTGCGAAACACTAGAAAAAAGCATTGAGATATAAGCTTTTCTCGATTATGAACATTAGCTTGCTAGGTGATCTTTGTCAGAAACATACGCGAGTTAGCCCTCATCCACCAGCGCGCGTCAAAAGTCGGTCATTTAAACTTCTTCTTAAGATTCAAAGATGTCCTCATGAGTCTAAGTCTCCACGGTATCGGTCTTCCAAAAGGAGTGACTGCTCCGCTCTTTATTGAACGCACAATTTCGTCAACCTCTGGAGCGGCATCAAGGAGCGTGTACGCAAAGCCTATTTCAGGTCCGTAGTGGGCGTCGCTTCCAGCGACCTGCGGAAGATTCAGACGAACGGCGAGTTTTTTGCTTAGGTGTGTTGAGAGAGAAAAGGGGGACGCTGTGGAGTTAATCACCTCAATAGCGTCGAAATCTGGTGTGGCACTCTTCGATCTGAAGCCCTTGATAAGAGCGCCTGGATGAGCCGCCACAGCTATTCCGCCGGCCTCGCGAATTGTCCGAATGGTCTCAGAGAGTTTCAAATTCGGAGTAATGGGCTTCGTTACGTTGAGAGCGAGGATATGACCACCCAAGGCGACTATCTCGGTTCCCGGGATGATGATGAGATCGGTTTTTCCTAGCAGTCTTAGCGCTCCGTCAACTGTGTCGTGATCTGTGATGGCCACTCCATCTAATCCTCTCCTTTTAGAGTAAGCGACAACGTCTCTTGGGGTTGTTATGCCATCAGAGGAGTAGCAAGTGTGAACGTGAAGATCGATCTTTAGAACCAAGATTTTCACTCAGGGTTATCCTATCCATTTTCACATCTGACTACATATGCGGACCTAATGATTCAATGTTTAGTCTCAGCAGCTTTTCTCTCTCTTCCTCGATCTTTTCATCCTTCACTTTTTCGAATAGTATCCTTGGCTTACTGATTCTGTGTCCATTTTTTATCGTTAGTCTGGACGCTGAGTCCCATCGTTGTTTGTGGACAGAACCTTGCAGGTTTAGTTGCTTCCATAAGATTTCGGTTGAGAACGGTAGATATGGTTCAAGTAGAATGGCTAGAGTTCTTACAGCATTAATGCAGAGATAGAGACAGGTTTTCGCATCTCCTTTGTTAGACCATGGCTCCTTCTTTTGGAAGTATTGATTACAGAACTTTGAGAATTTTAGAATTCTTCCTAGCCCCCTGCTTAGCTCTATCTTCTCCAATTCTTCGCCAACATCACTGGCTATTCCCTTGATTTTTTCCTCGAACTCGACATCTAGTGCGCCATACTTTCCGGGTTCAGGTACTTCTCCTTTGTAGTTTGACCAGATGAAAGTTGATGTTCTGTGAATGAAGTTTCCGATGTTTGCGATCAATTCGTTGTTTATTCTCGCCTGAAAGTCTTTCCAGTCGAAGTTGACATCCGAAGGACTGTATGGGGTGATGACCAACAGATAGTATCTCAAGTAGTCGGGTGGGAAAAGGTTCAGAAAGTCTCTCAAACTAACATACCACCCTCTGCTCTTTGAGAATTTCTCGCCATGAAGTAGCAGATGACCTCGTGTGGGGATGAACTCCGGTAGCTTGAACTCCTCTTCGCCGAGACGCATGGCTGGCAAGAACAAGAAGTGATGATACACGATGTCTTTACCAATAAAGTGGTAGATTTCTGAGGAGTTCCAAAACGTTTTCCCATCGATCCCCTTTTCTGAGCAATATTTCAGTGTAGTGGAGATGTAACATAGGTGGTTGTCAAACCAGTTGTATAGAACTTTCCCCTCCGCTTCCTTCAGTGGAATGAGGACCCCCCAAGGGATGTCCCGGGTGATGTCCCAGTCTCTTAATCCTTCCTTGATCCAGTTCAGTACGTAATTTTTCACTTCTGGCTGTAGATTATCATTTTCCACCAACCATTTCTCTAGCTCGCCGGAGAATTTGGAGAGTCTGAAGAAATAGTGGTCGCTTTGTTTTGTTGTTGGTCTGGAGCCGCAGATTGCGCAGTGAGGCTCTTTGATCTCTCCTGGAGCAAGGATCCTGCCACATTTCTCGCACACATCTGAGTATTGTTCTTCTGCACCGCAGTAGGGGCATGTGCCTATTACGTACCGGTCTGGCAAGACCTTCTTGCAGTTTTCACAGTACGGCTGCAATACCCTCTGCCTGAAAATGAACCCTCCTTCTTGCAGTTTTTCAAAGAAGTGCTGTGTTAGCTCTATGTTCTCTTCAGAACTCGTCTTGTCGAAGATATCAAAGGAGATTCCCAGATCCTTGAAGTCTTGGCTGTCCACTTTGTACCAGTAGGCCACAAATTCTTCTGGAGTCTTTCCTTCTCTTTCGGCCTCGATCAAAATTGGCGTTCCGAAGTCATCTGTGGCGCACACATAGAGAGCGTTGTCTCCTCTTGACCTGAAGTATCTCACCAATATGTCTGCAGGTAGATAGGTTGAAGCCACGTGTCCGAGATGAACCTCGCCATTTGCATATATGAGTGCTGCAGTTACAACAATCTTCACCAATTCGAATACCACCTATAGATATAGAAGAAACTGAAAAAAGACGCTAAAAGACTGCCTAAGCAAACGGGAATGGTGGCTGATAGCTCGAGCGGATGCACCCCCAAGGTTCCATTAATATGCTATTTAGGTCTTCAGGGTACATATACTTAAGTGCAGCGGAAATTCGTGCTGATTGTACTTTTGCGCCCTTCTTACGTATGGGGCTTGATGATGACTTTGATAGATTCCTTGGCTTCGGCGACAAGCTTGAAGCCTAGGCTCGCCTCAGCCAGACTCAACCTATGGGTGATCATGTCGTGTACGTTCACTCTGCGTGCACGGATTAGTTCCGTTGCGGTGGTGATGTCTGCGGGGCTGGCCGCATATGTAGTTGTCAGTGTTATCTGGTTGCTCCAAAATTGATTGAAGGGAATGGGAATGTCAACACCCGGTTCGGTAGGGGCAAAATATAGAATAGTGCCTGCTTGATCCACAGACTGCAAAGCCTGGATCAGGGCTGAGGCGGCTCCGGTGCTAACTATAACGCGGTCGGCCAGTCTGTTCTTGTTTACACGGCGCAATTTGGCGGGTACGTCTTCTTCCACGTGTATCACGGCGTCCGCTCCGAATCGTCTTGCCGCTTTCAGGCGATATTCGGTGATGTCTGTGGCGATCACGCGTGTCGCGCCCAAGATACGGGCCAATTGTATGTGGAGCAGTCCTGAGATTCCGCTGCCTATGATAAGGATGGTGTGGCCTGGCTTTACTTGTGCTCTTCTTTGTCCTCTGAGGACGCAACCTAGCGGCTCGATGAATGTGCCGTCTTCGAATGATATCTCTTTGGGCAATAGGAATGTACCGCGGTCTACGTTTATCTGTGGCACGCGGACATACTCAGCAAAACCTCCTGGATCAAAGTTCGTGGTCTGCAATGTTTCGCACACTGTGTGCTGACCACTTAGGCAGTAGCGACAAGTGTTGCAAGGAACGTGATGGGACACAAAGACTCTATCGCCAATTTTGAAATTCTTCACATTCTCTCCGACTTTCACGATTTCTCCAGTCACTTCATGTCCTAAAACTCTTGGTGCCTTTCCAATACGATACCATTCCATCACATCGCTACCGCAGATACCACAAGCCATAGCTTTGACTAGCAATTCTTCAGGGCCAATTTTGGGTTTTGGCATCTCCTCTATTCTAATGTCTTTGTTGCTGTAATACATTGCTACTCGCATGATGCCAGCAACTACTTTTCTTCTTTCTTGAGTGTCTCAAATGATTCATTGGCTTCTTTTGGCGTCGCATTCTCATGGATAATTGTTCTCAATGCCTTGATCATGGCTACTGGATGCTCGTTTTTCCAGACGTTTCTTCCCAGATTTACGCCAATAGCGCCCTTTTGCAAGCCGTCATGGACAAATTGAAACACTTCAAGTTCAGTGTCTACTTTGGGTCCTCCTGCTATGACAACTGGAACAGGGCAACCTTCTACGACTTTTTGAAAGTTCTCACACCAATATGTCTTCACCACTCTCGCACCAAGTTCAGCAGCAATTCTGCAGCATAGAGCAAGATAACGAGCAGTCCTCTTCTCCATTTCTCTTCCAACAGCAGTGACAGCCATAACTGGGATGCCGTATTCTTCAGCTTCATCAACGAGTTTTGCAAGATTTAATAGAGTTTGATGCTCATACTTGCTGCCAACAAATATGGATAAACCTACTGCACATACGTTGAGTCGAGCGGCTTCTTTAATAGAAGTGGTGATTCCTTCGTTGGCTAAATCTTCGCCAACCACGCTTGTGCCGCCAGAAACTCTTAAGATAATGGGTTTAGTGCTATTCGGATCTATACAATTGCGCAAAACACCCCTTGTAACAAAGATAGCATCACAATAAGGAAGAAGTGGTTTGACAGTCTCTCCAGGCTTTTCCAGTTTCGCAGTAGGTCCTTGAAAATAACCATGATCTATGGGCAACCACAAGCAATGACCATCTTTCTGTATCAGTCGCGATAGTCGGTTTCTCATTCCCCAATCCATCTATCATACCTCACTAGTCCCAGTTTGGGACTTCTATTCTTTTAACTCCTTCCTTAAAATTGAACGCGGGCTCTTAAGGTGAGCGCATGGAAGCTCATGCTCTCCTAATGAAACCGACTAAGGCGATAACTAGGCCTGCGAGGGCTGTAAGTCCGGCCAGAAGCTCGATGCCGGTCCAGAAACTCATGTAACCCTCGGTAAGAAAGGCGATGAGACAATTTCGCTGGGAAGCATAGAAGCCTATAGCTATCGCAATTACAAAGAGAGAAAAACCCACGACGACAAAGCCCTTTCTCATAAGCATTCCCTACAAAATGTTTTGATGCGCATATTTATTTTGTCCGCAACCTTCCAGCAATCACTGAATAAAGACCAGCTAAACTCATAGAATCGAAAGGTTGAGTTGGAGCCCCGGGCGGGTTTCGAACCCGCGACCTACGGCTGTCCTTATTCTTATACAAGGCCGTTGCTTTTGCCATCTTGTTCTAGCCACTGAGCTACCGGGGCAACATAATATCTCGCAATGGAATGGCTGCCTTAAAACTTTATTTCAAACATTGAAAGTCGATTCTTTGAAGAATCAGACTTCGCGTATTTCGCAGCGTAGTTTCTTAATGATCTCTTCGGCTTTGTCAGGATCCGCTTTTAATGTGTAGAGCTTTCCTGGCGTTCGAAGTTTCAGTTTCACAACCCTGCTTACTCGTTTTATGTCGCAGTAATAGGCGCGATCTGACATGTGGATAAATTCCTCTACGTCCTTGATTTCTTGGGGCATCTATTTGTCTCCGTTTCGTCATGATTTACGGTAGCATGCTTTATTTGTTTTGGTTGCTGACCTCTTTTATATTCCTGTAAAACATAATATCCTCCGCAACCCTATTTTTCTTAGTGTGTAGTTTGAAAGAATCCAGAGGATACCCACGTTTCCCTACGCAACGTTTTAGACCCTTTGACCCTGCAATTGGCTAGAGAACCGAGAAAATGCTAAAGAAAATCGGAAATCCCTAAAAATGTGCAGGTACTGTTAATACAGAATCACGAGAAAACAACTAGTGTCACGCTCGGAGGGGATAGCTTGTCACGATCGAGAAGACTCTTCGGAACAAACGGAATCCGCGGTGTTGTAAATGTAGAGCTGACACCAGAATTCGTGATGAAAATCGCAAGTGCCGTTGGGACGTTCTTTGAAAGAGGTCATATCTTAGTTGGGTATGATGGCAGAACCAGCAGCCCCATGTTTGCTCAGGCTGTGATTGCAGGGTTAACATCAACAGGATGCGTCATCTATAACGTAGGAATGGTTCCTACCCCAGCTATTCAATACGCTGTTAAGCATTGCGAAATGGATGGCGCAGTTATGGTTACTGCCTCCCACAATCCACCTGAATACAATGGAGTCAAAGTTATCGCAGACAACGGAATCGAGTTGCCTCGAGAGCGAGAAATCGAAATCGAGAATCTCTTTTTCGATGAGAAACTCAAGGCGGCAGAGTGGAATGAGATTGGAGAGATTTATCAGTTGCCCGGGATTCTAGATGTCTACAGAGAGGCTGTAAAGAAACACGTAGATGCTACGGCCATTCAGAAAAGGCGTTTTCATGTCGTGGTTGACGCGGGGAGCGGTGTCGGCGGCCTAGTCGCGCCCTATTTGCTTCGTGAGATTGGATGTAAGGTTACGACGATAAACGCGAACATCGATGGGACTTTCCCTAGTCGGCCACCTGAGCCTAGACCAGAAAATCTAGGCGAACTTTCATCCATAGTCAGAGCGGTGGGTGCAGACTTGGGTGTGGCTTATGATGGAGATGCAGATAGGTCGATTTTCGTTGACGAAAAGGGAGAAATCTACTGGGGAGACAGAACCTTCGCGCTCATTGAAAAATACTTCTTGCAGGATAATCCTGGAGAGAAGATAGTCACGCCAGTAAGCTCCTCTCATCTCATAGAGGAAATAGCAGAAGAGTATGGAGGAGAGGTTGTTTGGACCAAGGTCGGAAGCATCATAGTCTCTCACACGATGAAGAAAACAAACGCTAAACTCGGCGGAGAAGAGAACGGGGGCGTCTTCTATGCGCCCCATCAACCAGTACGAGACGGGGCGATGACAACAGCTTTGATTCTGAATATCATGGCCAAAACAGGGAGAAAACTTTCGCAGCTGCTGGCGGATTTGCCTCGCTATTACCTAGAAAAGGACAAGCTCAAGTGCCCAAAAGAACTCAAACAGCCCCTACGGGAGGAATTGATCCAGCAGGTTAGAGGCATGAGCATAGACACGACCGACGGTGTCAAAATACGCTTTCCAGACAAAAGCTCAATCCTCATAAGACCAAGCGGAACCGAACCTATATACAGATTCTATGCAGAAGGAAAAACGCGAAAAAGGGCAAGTCAACTGCTCACCGAGTACAAAGCAAAACTGAGTCAGTTAATTGGCAGACTTACAAACGATTGAATAAAATTTTTCAAGAGAACTCTAACTTCAGCAGGATACACGTATTCTGAAACATTCTTTCTATGTTTGGGAACTATTACTCAAACTATTATACAGACCACTCAAAGTATGTGGTGCAAAACTTGAAAATGAGGATGACGTAAGCAAAAATGCCCAAGGCAATGATGCTAGAAAGGAAAGACATCGATACCCCTGAAAAACGCAAAAAATACACTGTTTGCATCCTAGGATGCGGACAAACAGGCTTAAAACAAGCTTGCCTCTTCGCTAAAGCAGGATTCAAAGTAGTATACGCCGATACAGATCACCATATCTTCAACCAGACAGAGAAAGGCAGAATTTCCTCCGCTGAACGGACCCTTAACACGCTCCTGAATAATCACATAAAGCAAAATCACCTCAAAGTGGAAAGCGATGTCAGGAAAGCTACCTCAGCAAGCGACATCATAGTGTTCTCTGTTCCCGTAGCCATCAACAAAAGGAAAACGCCTGATTACTCATGCATAATGAGGACCTGCAAAGAAGTGGGTCTCAGTCTACCTCAAGGATCTCTGTTCATTTTCACAAGTAAAATAGGTCCAAGTGTAACCGAAAGGTTGGTAAAAGAAAGCCTCGAAGAATCATCCGGCTTGGAAGCAGGAAGAGATTTCGGTCTGGCCTACAGTCCGTTGGCGGGGCATATTCTACAAGATGGGAGCAAGTACAGAAGGGTGGTCGGAGCCATTAATGAGCAGAGCCTGAAGACTGCATGTGTAGTCCTAGGGGCAGTGACTAAGGGCGAAATAGTTGAGATGAGGAATATAAAGACAGCAGAAATTGTCAAGCTCTTAGAAAATGTATATGATACTGTTAATATCGCGCTAGTAAACGAGTTGGCTGGTTTCTGTGAAGAGGCAGGAATAGACTTCATGGAAGCCTGGAAGGCGGCTGGCGGAAACCCTCACTCCCATATTCCGCGTCCTCAACTCGTTGGTTGCTCCGCAATAGGTGAACCACATCTTCTTAGCGATGAGGCAGAGGCTCTTAACAAAAGGCTTCGTATGTTGGCACTCGCTGGAAAAGTGAATGAAGGAATGATAGGTCACACAGTTCGCCTTGTAAAGGATGCATTGAGGGCATGTGGAAAAAATCTGAGAAGAGCCAAGATATGTGTTTTCGGTGTTTCTTCTCGCCCAAACACGAGGGAAAGCGAAGGTTCCTCGGTGGAGAAACTTGTGGATGCGCTGAAAAGGAGAGGCGGCCGTGTGTGGGTGTATGACTCCCTATTTTCTCACAAAGAGTTGGTTGAGATGGGATATCAAGCAGAAAGAACGTTGGCAAAGACTGTTGAGAGATCAGATTGTTTGATCATTGCCGTGGGGCATAAGCGGTTTAAGCGGTTGAATTTAAGGAAAATCCAGTTTTTGATGAAAAAGCCGGCTACAATAGTGGATATGGGGCGCGTCATAAATCCTGATAAGGCGGAGAGAGAGGGTTTTGTGTATCGTGCTGTCGGAAGAGGAGTTTTGGCGAGCAAATCTCTAGACTAGCTTTCTTCTGCTTCAAGGTTGAAGGGTTTGCCCTCTGAGAGGATGTTCTTGGGAATCTTCTCTTTCCACTTTTGCAAGAACGGCAATTCATCCTTTTCTTCTCGAAGTTCATCTGGTAGCATCTCTGGAATCTCATCTCGGATGGGATACCAACGTAGACACTTCGGACAAACAATTAGACCTTCCACGATCTCGTCCTTCTCTTCAAAGATGTGCAACTCAAGAGGATAGTACTTGTCGATTGGACAAGCCAGGATGTCCATTAGCTTCTTTTTGATAATGTGCCCCTCCGAATCGATCATTAGTGTTTTGTTAGAACCTATAAAAGATTTGCCGAGATTGTAGGAAAAACCTTGGAACAAGGTAAGGTTTGCGTACGCCCAGAGATTTTTCTATTTAGACGGAGCTTGAAACAAAATCAAATTACACCTAAGAGATATTCTCTAGGTGAAAGTCTAAAGCTACTTGGTACCAGTGGGGTCCAGTAGTTCTCACGATCCGTCCGAAGGGCGGTTGAAAATCCACACTAAGATTGCGCAGTCGTTCGAAAACTTTCGCCTTGACTTTTTCAACGGGAGACTCGCCCTTGTCAGCGTGTTCGAAGTCGTAATAATGAATCCATCCTCCCGCGGGCTTGAGCGCTAACACCGCATAGTCGAGATATTCGCAGGCTCTTTTTGGCAGAGGCATGAGAATCCGATCTGCGATGCTCTGCAGCCCTTCCTCAATCACATTTTTTGCGTCTCCATCGATCGGAACAACCCGCCCTCGGACCTTGTTGAGCTTAGCGTTTTCTTGAATGTACTGAACGGCAGTTGGGTTGATGTCTACGGAATAGATTTTCTGAGCCGCTGAATGTTTGGCGATGATTATGGAGTAGCAACCCACTCCGGAAAACATGTTTACAATCACTTCGCCTGTTTGAACTTGTTGACTGATTCTCATTCTCTCATGTGAGAGTCTGGGTGAGAAGTAGCATGTTTTCAGGTCGACCTTGAGAAGGCAGCCGTGCTCTTTATGAATGGTTTCGGTCTTCTTCTCGCCAGCAACCCATTTCAGCTTGCGCAGTCGGAGGTCTCCGGAAACAGGGCTAGCCTGACGCAACACCGTTCTCAGGCGCCTTTGTGTCTGCATAATGGCTTCGGCGATGATTTTGCTTCTGTGTTTGAGGGCTTCTGGGATTCGGATGATTGCTATGTCACCGATTATGTCGTGGGATCTATATAGGAGCTTGAGTTCGCGTGGTTTAAGCCTATACGCAAGAACCGCTTTGAGATTACCCTTCATCATCGGCTCCATTCAAGATGATGATAACTTTAATATATACTTACAGAAGATGTGATTCTCTAGGCTTTCATAAGAGGCAGTGATTCGAGGGATCAGAATTGTATGACGCCATAATTCTCTGTGGGGGAGAAGGGTGGAGGCTTAAGCCCGATACTTGGGTTCCTAAGCCTCTCCTGAGAATCGACGACGAAACTCTATTGGGTAGGCAGGTTAGCTGGCTGATTAATCACGATTTTGAGTCGATAATCCTAGCCGCGTCTAAAGAGATAGCTGAAGAGTTGCGTTCTCATACATTAGAAAGGATAGTTAAGTTGTCAATTGAAGAAGAGAGGCTTGGAACGGGTGGGGCGACCAAGAAGGCGGTGGGGCTATGTGATAGTAAAAGGGTTTATGTGATGAATGTTGACGACATCGTTTTCTATGATCCAAAGGAGCTCTACGACTACGCAGACAAAGGTGGGGGAATCTTGATGGCGAAGCCTATGCTACCGTTTGGGAAGATACAGACGAGGGGCTCCAAGGTTTTGAGGTTTGAGCAGAAGCCG
>JABAOH010009128.1_pt1 | contig 17417 bp, 7 predicted proteins | sample 7062181 | NCBI WGS metagenome assembly JABAOH01 (sample SAMN14538630, study PRJNA623070) | marine sediment metagenome | biome: marine biome [ENVO:00000428]; feature: marine pelagic biome [ENVO:01000023]; material: deep marine sediment [ENVO:00002113]; isolation source: pool of 5 deep marine... | reverse complement strand
GTTCACTCCTGAGGAGTTAGTAAATCCTTCGACCGCAGAAGCCATTGTCACTACGCCGAGCGGTACATGGGAGCCCGGCGTGTTCTACGATTACGAGTATGGCATTATTTACGTTACGTTGAAGATCGAAAACTATGAAATTCCCAACGCGTTTAAAGAAATTTGGATTGATGTCGGGTATACAGGTACAATTCAAGGTTGGACGGCAGGAGCACATAACGGCCTCGAACCGCAAGACTATAAGGTGGAAAGTCTTGGACCGGGTGGGCCCAGTCAGGTAGCTGAATGGGGGTTCCGAATCTACCCGAATCCGCATTGGGAAGATATCAGCTTTCAAATTGCTCCGGCGATGGAAGGAACTGGGCAGCCTATTCCTGCTACCTTGGATTGGATTCACGTGGATACGATCTGCATTCCCGCACCTGGAGCTATTTTGTTAGGTAGCATTGGTGTAGGAGTTGTCGGCTGGCTGAAAAGACGCAGGGCTTTTTAAAATAACTTTAGAATACAGACTCTGTAAAAGGACAGAATTATGAAAAAGTTAATTGCATTTTGCGTTTTTGCAGTGTTGATGCTGTCCGTCAACAGCCCGGTACATGCAAATATAACAGTTGCGGATATGGTCGATGACAGCGATGGTCAGGCCGGGACCTATTTCTTTCCTTATGATGAGACTGATTCCAGACGAGAAGATGCGCCCTGGTACCGTTGGTGGGATGAAGACTGGGACTGGACCCACACCTTTAGCCCGCCGGGACCGGCGCCCGTTTCGATAATTTCCGCAACATTAGCGATTAGGGCCTGGGACGTGGACCCCGGGGCGTATCCCGAAGTTGATAAGATATATGTTGGAACAGATACCACTGGGATCTATTTGGGGGAGCTAATGGACGAGGATGATGTTTGGAATACAACATCCCTTCCTCTTCCCACCTCAACCTTTGCCGACTTGATGGATGGGACTATCAATATATTCATGGATATTGATTCGACGCACAATCAGAACTTCTGGGCCGTAACCTTAAAATCATCCACGCTTACAGTTACTTATGTACCGATACCTGCTCCTGGTGCTATCGTATTAGGTGGTATTGGTGTCAGCTTTGTAGGCTGGCTGCGAAGACGTCGGTCATTGTAAACTAACTGCTCAGCCTGGGGGTGGTCATGGGGGGAGCCCGCCTTGCGGGAATTCGGATACGATTGTGTTATCATTCGCCTGCCCCCGCGTCTCCCGACGCGAGTCGGGGCGGCGGGCAGGGAGGGCTGAGACTAAGGAGGGCAACGCCCCGTCGCTGAAGCTTTGGAGCGTAGGTGACTTAAACAGATGTGTAGGCTAAAAATCAAAGCCAATTGCAAAGGGCTCTGGTCTGATGGATCAGGGCCCCATTTCTTAGTTCCCTTTTTCCTTAGCTTGAGAATATAAGCTGACTGTACGCCCATAAGTCGAAGACCCCTTACAACAGGGGCAAGCGTATGTATCCATATTTTTCTCTGTGTAAGCAAGAACATATTGGATTTTAGCCTCAGGGCCAAAAAACAGCGCCTCAGAGGCCTTTTTAGCGGCGAACTCCTCGTAAGAGGTATTCAGAACCTCCCACAACTTAAAAATCAGCCCAAAAGAACGTAATCGGTCTGGGCTGGAGCGGTTCCTGTTAGTTCGGAAATTTGACGCTGAAATCTTGCATTACCGCCTCCAGGCGTGTTATAATTATGGGAGAGGATTCCCGCCTTGCGGGGTCCCACAGACATGCCAGCGGAACTCACCGTCTCTGGCGAGAATTCTCGGTTTGAAAAAGCCTTCTTTGAAAGAGAAGTGGAATCGGCATGCGTAAACGAAACGCTTTTACGTTAATAGAGCTTTTGGTGGTAATTTCCATCATTGCATTATTGCTCGCGATCTTGTTACCGACATTGCAGCGGATTAGGAGACAATCGAAATCCGTTGCCTGTCGATCTAATTTGCACCAATGGGATGTAATGTTTTCGATGTATAAAGCAAATAACGATGGTAAGTTCTTTAAGCCGTCGCACGGTGGCACCTGGATAGAGCCTTTGAAGCTTTACTACCAAGGCTGTAAAGACTCACTCTTCTTATGCCCCATGGCCACGAAGCACTACGTCGAAAACCCTGACGACCTAATCACAGACCCGCTTATTGATAGTGCAGCCAAAAAACGTTTCTGGGCGTTGAAGTACATAGGAGCCGGCACCAAATTTCACGCCTGGTTGTTATTTGAGCCGAAGCCTTTCTGCAGCTACGGCCTGAATGACTGGGTTATGGATCACTGGATGACCTCCTCTGCCATGAATGTGCCGGTGCTTCTGGATTGTGTTTGGAGGGGCGCGCGTCCACACTACTTGGACCCACCTCCGATGGATGAAGGTTATCCGCCTAAGACCGCGCTGGGTTGGGATGAGCACTATAGCGCAATGCAGTATTTTTGCATCGACCGCCATGATGCGGGAATAAATGGCCTGTTTATGGACGGTTCTGTCAGAAAGGTTGGATTAAAGGAGTTGTGGACCTTGAAGTGGCACCAATGGTTTAACACTAAAGGTTCCTGGACCAAAGCCGGCGGCGTCAAGCCGGAGGACTGGCCAAAGTGGATGAGAAGGTTCAAAGACTGAGGCGGTAAAAAGGAATCACTCTTCAAAAACCGTGAAATATTCGGACCTACCGGCGGAAAATGCTTCAAGAAACTGGTCAGTAATGGCATAAAGAGACATCGACTCGACTATTTTAATTGACTCAATTGTTCTATATATGTTAAAATACTAAAAGGTTATATATATTTTGTAGTCATGGTTCCGAGGCCCATAAGTTGCGCCAGATCCGTTTTGCCCCCACCGTTTTGCTTCGCAAAAGCGAAGCAGTAAGGGCGAAACGGCAATCCACAAAGATAAGACGGCAATCGGCGGCTTCAGGCATTTTAGGATGGAGATAGAAAATAGCCATATCTGAGAAAATCTTGGTGATATCACTGGCTTTGGTCGTATCATCTCTGACCGCTTCGGCTGGTGCCGGACCGTACACCGCAGCGGATTCCAGGCAAAATACGTTAGTCATCAACGAGTTTATGGCTCAGAATAATGGCTTCATCCGGGACCCACAGGGCGATTATGACGACTGGATAGAAATTTACAACTACGGGGAAAATGCCGTTAATATAGGGGGGTTGTATCTGACAGATGACCTGTCTGTTCCCGGCGGATGGCGGGTCCCTGATAATAATCCTGTTGCGACCACTATCGACCCGCGGGGCTACTTATTGATTTGGGCTGATGGTGAAACTAACGAAGGGACGCTGCATGCAGGTTTTAAACTCAGCGCCGACGGCGAGCAAATCGGCCTGTTCGAGACTGACGGCATTACACCCATCGATAGTGTTACATTTGGCCCACAGACCGAAGATAGCTCCACCGCTCGTCTGCCTGACGGCAGCGATAACTGGCAGGTTCTTCGCAGCCCTACGCCGGGATGGTCCAACAATGCCGAGCCCACCGAAGTGCTCATCAACGAGATTATGTACCACCCCTACCATCCCTCTCCCGGGGCCGAGAACATCGGCGTCGAGTACATCGAGCTGTTTAACCGGGGGAGTAACTCAGTCAACTTAGCCGGCTGGCAATTCAACAATGGTGTGGACTTTCTTTTCCCGTACGTAACGCTCGGCGGCGGAGACTACCTTGTCGTAGCGGCGAACATGAATGCTTTTACGGCCAAATATCCCGGCGTTACCAACGTCATCGGCGGCTGGAACGGAAGGCTGAGCAACAGTGGTGAAACGATTGAGCTGGTTAACAACGTAGGGGTGATGATTGACCGGGTCCGCTATGCCGACGAGGGTGATTGGGCCCTGCGCGAGCTGGGACCGGTAGATCGTGGCCACCGTGGATGGCTTTGGTTGAATGAGCACGATGGCGGTGGTAAATCGCTGGAGCTAATCAATCCGTTATTGCCTAATGAATACGGGCAAAACTGGGCAGCCAGCGTTCCTAATGATGGCACACCCGGTAGAATTAACTCCGTTACCTCTAATGACATTGCACCTTTGATTTTGGACGTGTCGCATTATCCGGCCATCCCGGGGTCCGACGACCCGGTGACAGTAACGGCCCGTATCATAAACGAGCTGATGCGCGGTATCACGGTGACATTGCACTATCGCGTTGATGTCTCGGCATACAGTAGAGAAAACTACCCACACCATGACCCGGATGACTACAACAGCCTGATAATGTTTGACGACGGAGCACATGGTGACGGTGAAGTTGATGATGGTGTGTATGGCGTGGAGCTGCCCTCCCAGCCAAATGGCACAATCGTCGAGTTTTACCTCGAAGCGAGCGATGCTGGGGCCAATTCGCGAACTTGGCCCGCGCCGAGCTTTGTGGACGGCTTCTCAGAGCAGGTCACCAACCTGCTCTATCTGGTGGACGATTCGCTCGAGCCGTATTGGACCTTGGGCAATCAGCCGATTTATTACCTCATAATGACCGAGGCCGAACGGGGCAGACTGGCGTATATTGGGTCTCACTCCTCTGATAGAAACTCGGATGCCCAGATGAATGGCACATTCATCACTGTTGATGGAGTGGATATAGAGACCAGATACTTAGTGGGCGTCCGTAATCGCGGCAAAGGAACCCGAACGCCGCCGCCCAACAACTATCGCCTCAACATTCCACATGACCAGCCCTGGAAGGGTGTTACCGCACTGAATATTAACAGCAAATACGCGTTTTCACAGATAATGGGCAGCGTGCTGTGGCGCATGGCGGGACTGCCGGCAGCGGACGCAACCGCCGTGCAAGTCAGAGTGAATGGTGAAAACTTGGCTTTGGACGACCCATCTCGTATGTACGGTTCATACGTCGCTTTGGAGGTGCTCAACAGCGACTGGGCCGACAACCATTTCCCCGATGACAGCGCCGGAAACATTTATCGCGGCGCCGACGACCAGGGACCGGCGGAGCTGGCTTACCAAGGTGACAATCCCGATGCCTACCGCAGGGGTTATTCCAAGCATACTAACGAGTCCGATGATGACTGGACTGATTTGATCAACTTGACGTACGAGCTCAACAATGATGGCATCTCTGATACCGAGTTCATGGAAAGGGTCGGCCAGGTCATTAACATCGAACAATGGATGCGATATCTCGCTGTTGATTCGCTGTCAGGCAATCGCGAGGGCGGCCTGAATACCGGCAGAGGTGACGATTACTTGATATATCGAGGCGTTAAGGACCCACGGTTCTGGCTCGTCCCGCACGACCTGGACACGATACTGGGGCATCGTAGCGCTGACCCCGGCCGCAACATCTTAACTTTCTACGAGCAAGTTGCAGGATTAAACCGATTGCTTAACCATCCGGAGATTCTGAGGATCTATTACAACCAGTATCTCGACCTGATAGACACGCTCTTTGCTCCGGAGAATTTCAATCCGTTGATAGACCATGTACTGGGTGACTGGATCCCGCAGGCGAAGATAAACCAAATGAAACAATTCGTCGTGGACCGCATTGGCTATGTTCTGGAGCAGATTCCACAAGGCCAACTGACAATCAGCAGCAATCTTCCGTTGCTTGGCGGCTATCACCACCGGAGGACCAAAAATACTTTCACACTATCGGGCACAGCCAACGCAGTTACAACCCGCTCTGTACTGGTGAACGGACAGTTCGCTGAATGGTCTCAGAAAGATGGAACCTGGTTTTTCGGCCCAGAAGGCACTACGGCTGAGCCGCTCGTAGAGCGTGGCTCGGTCTGGAAATATCTCGACGACGGTTCCAATCAGGGAACATCTGCTAACGGGACAAGCTGGTTCGGACATCCAAATTACGACGATTCATCCTGGCTCGAAGGGCCTGCCGAGCTGGGCTACGGAGACTCAGGCAATAACCGCCCGGAAGTAACCCAGGTCAATGGTGGCCCTTCCGGTGACCGCTTTATCACTACATATTTCCGGCATTACTTTCACGTGGATAATGCATCACAATATGCGAGCCTGCACCTGGCACTGATGCGCGACGATGGGGCGGTGGTTTACCTCAACGGGGTGGAAGTTGCTCGCAGCAACATGCCTGACGGCCGGATTAACTATCTCACGACTGCCAACAGCAACATCGCCGGTGCTGTTGAATATACCTTCTTCGACTTCACTGTGGATGCAAGCCTGCTCAATGACGGCCTTAATGTTCTGGCCGTCGAGGTCCACCAGAATGCCGGCACCAGCGGTGACATTAGTTTCGACCTGGAGCTTGATGGCATCCTGTTTCCTCGTGGTGCAGGTTCGCTCAAGCCGGGCATAAACCGCATTGTCGTGCAGACCTTCGATGGCCAAAACGGCACCGGCAACGAGCTCGAACGTGGGTACATCGACATCTGGTACCACACCGGCCAGTTCAACGACTACCCGAAAAACAATAATGGCGAAGCCCCAACCGATGTGTCTGATTTGAGCACAAAGCTCCTGGTCCGCGACAGCTATCTGCCGGGCATTGGCGTTCTGGTTCGGGTCGAGGTCGTGCGAAGCGACGGCAGTGTTGATCGCGAGCTGTGGGACGCCGTGGCGACGCTCTCAGTGGACAACCCGAACATCAACCTCTCCACAAACCGGATTGTCCTGCGCAATGGTTTAGGAAGCGCGCTGGTAACTTTTATAGGTAGTGGCGACTTCATTTTGACGGCCAATGTCAACGGTATGGAGGACAGCCGTTTACTGACTGACATGACCGGTGAGTCAATAACAAGTGTCTCCGGCACACTTGAAGGTAACTCAACTATCTGGAATGGCATCATATATATAACTGATGACCTGCTGATTCCCAGTGGCCACACACTGACCATCCAGCCGGGCACACTCGTCGTGCTTGACGGGGTAAGCTCAGGCTCACAGGGAACGGACATCGACGTCAAGGGCACTATCGAGTCTCTCGGAACTGCCTCGGCGCCGGTAACATTCACATCATCGCACCCGGCCAGGGCCTGGGGTGAAATCCACCACGACTACTCAGCGCCGTCAATATATCAGTACACGAACATCACTCGTGGCGGCCACTCACCCGGCGGCGGACATACCGGCTCGGGCCCGGTTATTCGGCCGGAAGGTTCTAATATCACTTTCGATTATGCCTCTATCACTGATAATCTCGGCAAGGTTATGCAATCGGCCTCCGGCTCGGACCTGACCTTCCGCAACTGCCAATTGGCCAGGTCGGTAATGGGGCCTGAGATTAGCAGCACTGCCCTGTTGTTTGAGGACAACTGGATAACCGAAATGCTCGGGCCGGATGACAACGATGGTATCTATATACACAGCCAGAGTGCCGGACAGGATGTAACACTTCGCCGGGGTGTGATTGCCGATACAGACGACGATGGGCTGGACACATTGGGTCCGAACGTCTTAGTCGAGGATTATATCTTTCGCGACTGCTTCGACAAGGGCATTAGCATCTTTGACGGTGAGGTAACACTTGACTATGTGCTGATTGTGAACAACGGCATCGGTATCTCGGCCAAGGCCACAAGCCGCAGTACCGCTCAGGTCTTTCTTAACCACGCCACGCTCGTTTGCCGTGACGTCGGCATTCAGGCCTTCAACAAGTACAATCCCACCGACCCGACGATTGAATATTTCATAATCAACTCCATCATCCTTGCCGCCGACCCCGTGCAGACCGATTACGACCCTGCGGATATCCACATTGATTACTCTGATGTCGGCGAGATATGGCCCGGGACCAACAATATCAGCCAGGCACCGCTGTTCGTTGATTCGGCCAATAATAACTACCACCTCTTGGAAAATTCCCCATGCATCAATGCAGGTAACGACGACGGCCTCGCCGTCACTCAGGGATACTACCAATATGGGCAGCCCGGTGACGCCGAAGGTGCTTTAACTGAGAACACCACCTGGACGCCGCAAGAGGGTCCTTATCGCCTTACAGCCGAGCTGACCGTGCCGTCTGGTATTGACCTTACTATTATGCCGGGAACCACAGTCTTCTTCGACCCGGGTGCAAAAATCAATATTAAGGGCCGCCTTATTGCCGAGGGCACTGAATATGAGCTGATTATGTTCACACGCACACCGGGCACAGACGGCACGTGGGACGGCATTCAATTCATCAACACGAAGCGCGACAATCGCATTACATACGCGGTAATCGAGTATGGGCGGACCGACAACGGCTTGGTCGGCCTTGAAAACTCCAACCTTTTGCTCGACCACGTTACATTCGACAATACCGACCTGCGCCGTATCAGCACGGTTAATTCATCTCTGATTGTGTCCGGCTGTGTGTTCACTGATATCTTCTCTCCGGATGAGCCGCCGACCACGGACAACCGCAGCGAGCATATCTGGGGTCGCGGTATCCCCGAAGACGGTTACTTCATCATCGAAAATAATGTCTTCGGAACCACCAAGGGACATAATGATGCGATTGACTTTAACGGCCCCTCGCGTCCGAACCCCATCGCACAAATCCTCGATAATGTCTTTATGGGTGGTGGCGATGACGCCCTCGATCTTGATACCGACGCCCATATCGAGGGCAATGTTTTTAAGCACTACCATAAAGACGTTTATAACACCAGCACCGGCGAGGCGAATGTAATCTCCGCAGGCGGCGGAAAAGACTATTGTCTGGCCCGTAATGTCTTCCGCGATATCGACCATGTTGCGCTCATCAAGGAAAACTCATTTTTAACTTTCGAAAACAACACTGTGGTTGATGCGGACAAAGCGGTTATTTATTTTAACCTGCCCGGCCAGACCCCAGGACCGGGCCGCGGGGCCTACGTGGACGGAAGTATCTTCTGGAACACAGAACTAATTTTTGACCAGTTCACTTCCTCCACGGATATTACCGTTAATCGTTCGATTATTCCCGTCGAGTGGCACTACCTCGGCCAGGACAATATCGACGCAGACCCTATCTTTGTTGACCCGGCTAACGACTTTCATCTGAGTCCCGATTCGCCAGCGATTTCTGCCGGGCCTTGTGGTCTCGATATGGGAGCTTATGTACCCAGCGGCGCTGCCATCTGCGGCGAGCCTGATGGGCTGACACACCGCACCGATGCCGCACTCATCGTAGGCGGACCGGGCATTACGCATTACAGGTATTCCGTCAACGGCGGACTGTGGAGTCAGGAGCGGTCGGTGGATGTGCCCATCGAGCTGACAAACCTCCTTAACGGTCAGTCTTATACCGTTTATGCCATAGGCAGGAATTCCGCCGGCTATTGGCAAAGCGGTGAAAGTCCGAGCGTCTCTCGCACCTGGACCATCGATGTCTCTCATCGACGGCTGGTTATCAATGAAGTGCTGGCAATCAATGTTTCGGCCGTTGAGCACGAGGGGACATTCCCAGACCTGATAGAGCTGTACTACGATGGGCCTACTTCACTTAATTTGTCTGGCATAAGTATAACCGACAATCCGGACAGTCCGACGAGGTTTGTCTTCCCTGCCGCGACCGTGCCTATTAAACCCGGTGGGCATTTAGTCCTCTGCGCCGATTCAGACACAACCACCTCAGGCATCCATCTTGGTTTTGCTCTTGATGGTAACGGCGAGGGCGTTTACCTTTACGACAAAGACGGTGTTCTGCTCGATTCGGTCGAGTTCGGCCTGCAATTGCCGGATTTGTCCATCGGTCGAATTGGCTATAACGGTCAGACTTCGGCAGGCTCAGCCGGGCCGTGGCGTCTTACTATCCCTACCTTTGGTCAGCCTAATGTCGCTCAACCACTCGGCAATCCAAAGATATTGAAGATAAATGAGTGGTTCGCCAACGGCGATGTTCTGTTCGAAAATGACTATATCGAGCTGTTTAATCCGCACGTCCTTCCTGTGGACCTGAGCGGATTGTACCTGACCGACAATCACATAACCCAGCCCGACAAGCACCAGCTCGGCCCGCTGAGCTTCATAGCCGGTGAGGATTTCACTGTGCTCGACGTCGACGACCGGAATCAGCCCGGCCACGTCGATTTCAGACTCTCAGCCGATGGGGAAATACTTGCCTTGCTCGATGCCGAGCTGAACGAGATTGACAAGGTTATCTACGGACCACAGACCACGGACACCTCACAGGGTCGTGCGCCCGATGGATTAGAGAGCTTCGAGTTTTTCGAGCTGCCAAACCCCGGCCTTGCCAATCCGTTAGGCGGCGGTGTTCTCGTAACCAACCTCATTGCCATTGATGACGTCTGGTCCTATGAGCAAACGGATACGGAACTATCTGCGATACGCAGATGGAGTGGGCCTAACTACATTGATTCATCCTGGCCTACCGGAAAAGGGCTGTTGTACGTTGAGAATTCCGATTTACCGGCGCCCAAGAACACGCCGCTAACGCTTGGTGCCATGACATACTACTTTAGAAAGCACTTCACCCTCGATGCCGACCCGGACGATTTAACAGAGTGTGAGCTTTTCACCGTTATTGACGATGGCGCAGTGTTCTATATCAACGGTATTGAGGTGCTGCGTCTTGGCATGCCCAACGGCACTATCCAGCACACCACCACAGCCGACCGCAGCGTAGGCAACGCAGACTATGAAGGCCCGTTCATAATCTCCACAGAGCATCTGCTTGCCGGTGATAATGTCATCGCAGTCGAGGTGCATCAGACGAGCACCACCAGCAGCGATATTGTCTTCGGGCTGCAGTTTGATGCCGTCGTTGCAACCTCGGGCGAGTCCTTTACCGATGCGCTTGCGCTGCTGGATGGTCTGCGCATCACCGAGTTGATGTACCATGCCGTTGGCGGCAGCGACTTCGATTACGTTGAGCTGCAGAACATCGGTCAAACTACGCTGAATCTGACGGGCGTGCGCTTGACCGGAGGGATCGACTTTACCTTCCCGCAGATGTTTCTTGAACCGGGCCAATACGTTGTGGTCGCTGGTAATCTGGCGGCCTTTCAGTCGGCCTACCGCGCAAGCACAAATATTGCAGGCGAGTATTCCGGCAACCTGAGTAACGGCGGCGAAAACATCATTTTGAAGCTTCCCTGGCCTCTCGAAGCAGCGATATTACGGTTTGAGTACAGCGACCAGTGGTATCCGACAACAGACGGCGGCGGCAGCTCGTTGATGATTTATGACCCGGCCGCCCACCCGGCCGTGTGGAATCAACCCGAGAGCTGGCGGCCGGCCACTCCCACCCCCGGCTGGTAAAAACACTTAAAACCAAAAGTATTACCCGCCGCACAGTTCTCCATCCAGGCTTACTCACCTTTTAGCCGATATTCATAGAGGTCGTATCCAACTTCACGGCAGGCCCGAACTATCTCAGGATAGGGCTTGTCGCAAATGTCAATAAAGCCAATCTGATAGTTCTCGCCGTCACCGCGACCGGTGGTTGCCTGGTCCTTGTACTGGAACCAGTGCGTACCAACGATATACGGATTTCTAAGCGCACCCTGGACATAACTTTTATATTTATCGGCACGGTCCTGCTGGTTGTCTGTCTTTCTCAGTCCCGTGTGGAACATACCGCGGTCGAGCGCACCAAAATGAAATTCACCTATGATTATCGGCATATCGATATTATCCGGCAGATGTTGCTCGGCAACGCTGTAGCTGTAACGGTTATAGCTGACGATATCGCAGAACTTCGTTGCCGCCCTCGCCGCCCGGTCGTTCACCCAGGCAAATCGGCAGCCCATATAGAGTTGATTCGGCGCCACTTTTTTTAGCTCCTCGCTGACAGTCTCAAAGTAGGTCTCTGCGGTCTTGGTATAAAAAGCCGCTAGGTCAGCCCAGGCCTTCTTTTTGTCCGGGGCCTGCTGGCTCTGCAGCAGGGCCTCCCAATTTGCATGCTCTGTCTCCCAGACAGCATTGAGCTTTTCGATTGTGCCGTAATTTGCCTTTAGGTCCTCGATAAAAACTTTCTTGGCCGGCTGCACGACAGGTGAAATCAGGGCGGCCACCGCCAGCGATACTTCATCGCCCCAGGCTATTTCATTATGCACGAAGTATCCGATACACCATGGGTCATTTATGGCCCTTCCTTTTTCCCTTTCCAGTCTCTCACGAAGCCTCGCACGGAAGCTCGGGTCAAATACGTCGTAAAACTTGCCCCAATAGCCCTGTGAGCCTTCCAGACTTCTGGAGCCGTAGCTTATGGTACATACATAGGGCGTCTTGCGCATCAAATATATATCGCTGTCCGACCAGTTGGCGATGGTATTTATTCCCCAGCTTTTGAGTCGACGATGGGTCACGTCGGCAAAAGCCTTTTCCCAGTCCCGCCCGTATTTTCGCAGGAAGTTGGCCTGGCTAAAATCGTAGGTCTTATATGGTGAATGGTCCTTGTAATATCCGTGTGGTGCCCAACTGCCGCCGCCGTAAAACTCCGCAAATGGTGAATTGGTTTCAGGCAGGTTGCGATAGTAATGTTCACGGTCGGTAATCGGTGTGGCGTTTGCACTTCGGACGCAATCTATGCCGTGCGACCAGAATAGTCGGCCATCCGGGTCCACCAGCCACCACTTACCCTCGTACTTTTGCACGCGGAAAAAGCCTGTGGCCTTGAGTTTGGGCCCGGCAGTCCAGCCGCCGTATTTGTTGCGGTCGGTCGGGCCGCGATGGGCCGCAATGTCCTTGTCTTCTGCTTTACCCTGTGCAATCATCTCCTTTAGAGAGTGCGTCTTGCCGGGCCAGTCCTTATGGATATACTGGCCAAACTCATCGATGAAGGGAAAGAAAGTTTTTACATCCAGTGTCTCAACGCTGCCGCCGGCACGGATACTTTTTATCTCAAATATATGGTCGATACTTGGCTTGCGAACGAATACAAGCAGCTGGGTGATATTTGAGGCATCGACTTTACCGGAGTGCACCGGTGCTCCACGCATACCAATCAATTCCACCGGTTCAGAAAGCCGCCAGGGAGTTGGAAATAAACGGACTGCAAGTGTTCCGGCTGACCGGGGATTGAGCCTGATGCTATCGGATACACAGTTCTTGCTGCCGTCCGCGTCGGGATTGTCCACACGGCAATAAACCGTAACCGCTTTGGTCCCGATGTTTTTAACATCGATGGATACATACTCGTATTTGGACAGGTCCCATCTTCCCGCAGGCGCTTTTAAGGTAATGCCGGGCCACTGATTCTTATGGCCGGTTTCAATACGCAGCGTCCCACTTCGGGGCAGGCTGACCTCTGCGTCGCTCGTTACAACCGAGCCGATATCAAAGCTCCTTCCAAGATCAAAAAGGACCAGAGAAGGTCTTTTCTCATCTGACTGGGCGGCCGCCTCCATGATAAACAGGCCCGAAACGATAATTATTAAAACCACACATAAGCTTTTCTTGTACATTATGTCCTCCTTTCAATCGAGAATTATAAATAGAACAGTAAAATATAGATTATTCCTGTCCTGAAATCTGTGTTAAAAGATACCACATAGTCTTGTATTGCGCCGACAAATCAATATAGTTTCTGCCATCCTCAGACCGAACAGGCACATCGGTTTTGGCCAGACCATCAGGCCCTAAAGCCTGACACCGCCAATCTCCCCTTGGTATTTCTATTGTACCCTTTACCACCTCAATCTGGGCGGGCCCACGACCCCATTGACGTCCTACTGTCCGCCTGTCCTTAGAGAATTTCATCCCCACGTTCTCACACCGTCCGCAAGCGGTGATTAGTATCTTTCCACTGCGCAACCAGGATACGCCATCGAGCGGCGTGGCTGTAATTACCGCAAAGGCGGGCTCGTCAATTTGGCATCGCTCAAATCTGGTGGTGTCTCCCGCCAGAACACCTGCACCGCCCCTGGCAATATATAATCCCTTGCCGTCTTCAACCGACCATATCAGCTCCGTAAAAGACTCCTCTGTCTGCTCTTCGCCGGATGAAGGCCGAAGACTGGCATATAACTGATTACTCAGCACTTTCTGGTGGGTTGCTCCATAGAGAGAAGAAACAACATCTAACATGTCACGGTCATACGTGAGATGCAGCTGTGCTAACTGCTGGGTTCCCGCCTTGCGGGGTCCCTGCATAACATCTGACGAGCTGCTCAGGGCCGCAACCAGATGTCCCTCAAGTGGTGTAAGTACTGCCTCACGGAAAATAGCCGCTCCCGCCCGCATAAAGCCCCACTTGGCAGGATTGGTATCGATGTCAAAGTAGCTGTTCAAGTTCTCTCTTTCCCAGTTATCAGAGCTGTGGGAGTACGTATATAGCCAGACACCATCCCAGTCCTGGGCGGCGGCGAAAGAAGCTGCCATCGGAACACATTCCGCCTGGGAATCGAGTGGGGCGGGATGGTTATATTCGCTGAGGGTGAAAGGTTTACCAGCTAGACGTGAGGCAGCCAGGCGAAACAGTGTCGCCTCGTCGGGGTGGTCGGTCATCGGCTTTTGTTCAACGAGCCAGTTATTGCCGTCCCACGGCCTTCCCGGAAATCTCGGATGCTGCCAATAGGCGTGGGTATCAATAAAATCCATATCGCTCTGGGCATACAATCCGAGCGGCCCGAAGACAATCGTGCCGGTTACAAGGGCCTTGCAGCCCAGCTCTTTTTTTATGAAGTTACGCATCTCGTCGAAGTAAGCCTTTTCCGTTTCCGCCAAGAATAGCATCCGGTCGAGGGTGCGGGCGGGACTTTCATTGTCGGCAAAAACAGCAATACTGCCGGTCTTAATGGATTCGCCTTTCTGCAGACTTACCCGGCCGCCGGGACGAAACTCAACATTGGCAAGATATAGAGGGACATCGCTGCCCCCGAAGCTAAAGCTCAAACGGGCGTTGTCCTCATCGGCCCTGGCAATAAAGCCGAATCGAAAACTTTGCCACTTTTGACTTAATTCCACTCCTCGCGACAGTCCAAGATTTCTCCAGGGACTGTTTGCCTGACTGACACTACAGCTAAGCTTCCTCGGCTCATCACCAGCGGCCTCAAACAATACTGTGTAGTACTGTCCCTTCCTAACAGAAAGGTTCTGCTGTTTGAACTGAAGGTGCCATTCGGTATCATCGGCCTTGTCAATCTCAATACGCAGCGCGTCCCGGGACCGGTAGCGCCGGCGGGTAACCGAAGCTTTGCACCCTGAATGCTGCTCCAGGTTCCAATCTTTTGGAATACTTTTGCCTAGCCCGGTCGTCCGGAAGTTACCGTTGGTCAAAAGATTTCTTCCGAGCTGCTCGGCGCCCTCTGCCCAGACCTTCCGCAGCTTATGGTCAGAACCGTATTTTTCTTTAAGCCAGGCGTTGAATTTCTTTTGCAGAATATCTGCATAGTACGGGCCAAGTGTCCGCAGCGTGTCCTCGCTGGCCCACATAAAGAAGCTGTTTTCATTGGTAATTTCGACCATCGCCACAGCAGGGTCATCGGCGTAACGGACCTTGCGATATGGATTGACGTGTGTCAACATCTGGCGGGCAAATTGTTTCTGAGCGTCAATTAACGCAGGCGTGAAAATGTTGGAGATTTTATCGTATTGACGATTGGTCTTGGGCAGGCCTAAATATTCGCTGTGTGCTCGGCCGACGTGGAGGTTAATATTGACACAAATCCCATCTCGGGCAAGCTGGTCGATAAAATAGTCCAGCCTATCGAGGGCTTGGGGAGTGATGGTTTTGCCGTCCGTGGCGTTCCATAGTCCGCGGGGCCAGCGGGCGGTGTCCAAATGGTGACATCTAACGGTATTGACGCCGGCCGCAGCCAGGCGGGCGGCAACATACGGGGCATCCTCGTGCCTGGGCAAATTCGCCCCGAAAGACAAATTGACACCCCAAAGGCGGACTCGTTCTCCTCTGCGATAGAAGTGTCCATTGGTCGCCTGTAGGCGGTCACTATCGGTCTTGATAGGCTCAAAAGAGGTTGCCGCAATCAGCGAGTCGGCATTCGGCTTTGCAGGAATTACGAAGGGAACAAAGTCCTCCGCTGCTGACATTCTGCAAATAAAAGCACAAGCTATAAAGGCAAAAAACAAAATTTGTCTTGTGCACTTTTTTCTTATGCCCCTGCTTACCTTGCTATAACGTTCCTGATAAATCATAGACACCTCCTGTTTATATAGTACGCTCAATTTAGCGTACTATGATTTTTTCATCTGCTATTATTAGTGAAAAGCTCGCAAGAAATGATACAAACTGTGTTCTGTACTATCAACAGAAAAACAAAACTAACAGCCCCGCACCAATTGTCCTGTGGAAAGAGAGAGTAATATGCGTTCGATATAGATGGCTCACGCTAAGGCCCAATTGGTGCGGGGCGGCGGCCTTCGTATCAAATTATTCATTACGGAATTTATAACAGAGCTTGCATAGAAGCTCCTCAGACAATATGATTGGGACATTAATATAATAGAAATATCAAATATGGAGCGAATAATGGCACATAAATTCATCAACCAGATCGAACCGGGAGAGACAATCGACGATATTTATATCGTGAGGGACCCGATTCTGCGGAGCACAACACGAGGCGATTTATATATAGCGATGTTCCTTTCGGACCGCAGCGGCCAATTGAACGGGCGGATGTGGCAGGCGACCGAAACGATTTATAAGGCGCTGCCAAAACCCGGCTTTGTCCACATACAGGGTCGAAGCGAGCTTTACCAGAACAACCTGCAAATCATCATAAATAACGTCAGCGTCGTCGATGCAAGCAAGGTCCATATAGATGACTTTCTTGCCCGAACGGACAAAGACACGAAGCAGATGTTCGAGGATATAAAAAAGATAGTAAGCCGAATAAAAAATCCGCAGTTAAAGATGCTGGTTGAGGAGTTTTTAGCGGATAGCGAGCTTATGGAGAAATTCTGCGATGTGCCCGGCGGGATGAAGCTGCACCATAGTTATATCGGCGGACTGCTGGAGCACACACACAGTATGCTGCGTGTGGCTGTTGCGATATTACCGTTGTATCCCCAGGTGCAGACTGACTTGGTTTTGGCAGGGATATTTCTTCACGATATCGGCAAAACTGATGAGCTTTCATACGATATGGCCTTTTCATATACCGATTCAGGCCAGCTAATAGGCCATGTTGTCAAAAGCATTCTTATGATAAATCAAAAGGCTGATGTACTAAGGGCTAAAGGCACACAGATTGAGCAAACGGTCATGGACGCTCTCGGGCATATTATCCTCTCGCACCACGGCCAATATGATTTCGGCTCACCAAAGCTTCCGGCAACGGCTGAGGCCTTTATGGTCTATTATATTGACGACCTGGACGCCAAGATAAGCCAGGTAACAGCGGCGATTGACAATGAGCAAAGTGATTCAAACTGGACCGCCTGGAAAAGCGCTTTGCAGACGCGGCTTTATAAGAAACGAATAGAATAACGGACAGGGACCCCGCAAGGCGGGAACCCATTGATTTAGTTCGGACAAAAAAAACTGCCCGGCCAAGCTCCCCCGCA
>JABAOH010014050.1_pt2 | contig 17419 bp, 19 predicted proteins | sample 7062181 | NCBI WGS metagenome assembly JABAOH01 (sample SAMN14538630, study PRJNA623070) | marine sediment metagenome | biome: marine biome [ENVO:00000428]; feature: marine pelagic biome [ENVO:01000023]; material: deep marine sediment [ENVO:00002113]; isolation source: pool of 5 deep marine... | reverse complement strand
ATAACGTGATCATAATTCTTCTCATCCAAGAAATCAATCCCGTAGTATTTTTTATATCTTCTGATGTCGCTTTCTATTCTTTTCTTCATTGATTCCAGAATCTCTTCAGCATTCCTTTTATTTTCCTCATCGGGCCGCTGGTCCTTGAAGATTCTTTCTGCTGCCGCCTTCAGATCAACCTTTAAAAATATTTTGAGTGATTCGGGAATGAAGTAAAACCCAAGTCTGCTCTCTATAACCAGGTTATCTTCTTTCCTAACGAGGGTTTTTTGGTATTCGTCCGCCTCCTTGTCTGTCCACTCCTCTTCCATGCCTATTTCATTCAACTGGTCTATCGTCAGTCCTTTGTCCATCGCCATTCGTCCTCTAAGGTCTCCGATTGAGTGGAACTTGAAACCGAGTTTTTCAGCGAGGAGTTTTCCGACCGTTGTCTTACCAGAGCCGGGCAGACCAGAAATAGTTATGATCATCTCACCATGTCCCCCAGTTCTTGAAGCATGTTGAGGATATCCTCCTCCCTGTTTGGTGTCTCGAAGATTAGCGTTCCCTTGATGTTCAGAGACTGTATAGATTTTATGAGATGTTCGAGTCTCATATCCGAGCGAACGACTGGTCTGTGTTGGATCGCTCCTGAAGGTCCGTATGATATCCCTGAGAATATGAAATACGCTTCTTTCAACCAATACTGACCAACCTCTGACCTAACCTTGTCAAGGATCCTTCTGAAATCATCCTCATTCGTAAGTGCCCCTGAACTCCGTGCATGGATGTGAGCCCAGTTCAGTATGGGTTCCGTTCGCGTGGTTCTCCTGACCATGTCAATCACATCCTCGACAGAACCAAGTTCGTTCAGTCTGCCTGTGGTTTCTATTCCTATCCTTGATTTGATTCTCAGTTCGTTAACTATCTCATTTATCTTGTAAACCACGAGTTTCAGAGCCTGGTCCTGGGGCATCCTGGAATAAAATGTTGGGTGTATTATGAGCGAGCGTGCATCCATCACATTCGCCACATTGCAGAATATTTTTATCTCCTCATCAAGGTTGGGGTCTTGAGGAAGGGCGTGGTTGTGTATTGAAAGCTCGATGTTGTACTTCGAAGCGATTGTCTTTATCTTAAGAAGGTTGGTATAATGTTCTTTGTAAAGGTCTGAAATGTTCCTTATATCCGTGAACAATTCCTTTGGAAGCAGTAGGGCTTTAAAGCCTATCTTGTAAAGATCTTCGAGCACGCCCAAGGCCTGGTCAGGGTTTTTTACAACAGGTGCGTTTCTGCTGCCATAGGCTACCCCTATTCTCATCCCAAGTCTTTCCTGAATCTTAAGACTCTTCTTTCTGGTAAGCATACATTAATATATTGGGGAGGAGATAGAAAAACATAACGGTGTTATCAGTTCCTTCAGAATGCCTTTATATTCAGAAAAAAACAATATGATAATATGCTTGTGAAAGAGATAATGACCGAGGATGTGAAAACTGTTGAGCCTGATGTAACCGTTCAAGAGGCTGCACAGAAGATGGTTGAGAAAAACACTAAATTTCTGATTGTCATCGATAAAAAAAAGCTTGTAGGGATACTGACTGAGTGGGATTTTGTCAAGAAAATCGCTTCAGAGGAAGAGTTCAAGGAAGACGCAAAAGTTAAATCTATAATGACGAGTGATGTTATAGTGATAGAACCTGACACAGAGATAGGAGAGGCAGCTTCGATCATGGCAGAGCACAACATAAAGAAGCTGCCGATAGTGAGCAAAAATGTTTTGATAGGAGTTGTAACGGCGATGGACATCCTGGCGGCTGAACCGAAACTCATGGAAAAGATAAGCGAACTTGTTCTCATGACGAAAAAGGCCAAACCTGTGGCTGGTTAAATTATAATAGAGAAAAGGAATATTACCAAGCCGGAAAATATCGGTATCGTTAGATTATCATTTATCTTTGTTGATAACTCTGCAAACGTTGCTCCAGTAGCGCCAACCAACGTGAGGAAGGGGTTCACGAAGAATCCACCGACAGCCAGTGATCCTAGGAAACAGGCAAGTGATCCCTCAAAGGTTTTGTTTTTAGTTATCTTATGCCTTCCAAACTTCACACCAAATAGAGTTGAAAGCGAATCTCCTACCGCTAGCATGCAGCAGGCAGCAGAGGCGATGTGAAAGGGAAAAATAAAGAGTGTGATAGCGCAGGAAAGGTAGAACCAGAAGGCCCCCCGGAACGGATTTTTGAGGTATTCTTTTCTTTCGAATTTGAACGTTAAATCCCTGAATCTATGTTCAAGCCTGTTTAAAATGTTCGTTAATTTCTTCTCTTCCCTCTTTACGTACTCTGAGTAGAGGAGGAAGAAGAGAGCGAGCACGAAAAAGTATGTAATGGTTATTTCTTTTTCGATGAATTGGGCAAGTATTATGAATAAAAGGCCTGAAAGATGTATGAGTTGTCTTGGAAGTTCTGTCCGCATTTTCCCACAAAATATAATTATCCTTTAATAATAATTAAGAATGAAGATCAAGTTTTCTGGAGAGCAGAAGAGATTGTGGGAAACTTTTTTATTCCTGATTAAAATACTTGTTTTCGCTGTTCCTCTGTATCTTATCCTGACCTTTCAGGGTATTCTCTATCCTTTGCAGGAATTGGTCAGCCATAACGTTTACCTCGTCCTCAACTCTTTGGGTTTCCAGGTCGCGAGGGACGGTTTTCTTATCAATATACAGGGAGGGAATCCCTTCGTTTTCCTCATTTCAGAGGACTGTACTGGTTGGAAGAGCATGCTTTTCTTGACTGCCCTAATCATAGCTGTTCCTAGCGTCAAGTGGAGGAAGAGAGGGATAGGGTTGGTTTTTGGTATACCGCTTATATACATGGGTAATCTTCTAAGGATACTGATCATAGTCCACATAGAACAGGTTTACGGATTGGAGTTGGCCAACTTGATCCATGACTACCTGTGGCAGGCGGGCCTGATCTCCCTAGTTCTCGTTATATGGGTTGCGTGGCTTATTTGGCTGGGAAAGGTAAAAATCGATATTTTTAAAAGATAATTATACAAAATACATAGATGGTGTTATCATGAACGAGGAAATTATCGGTTTGATCCCCGCAGCAGGGATTGGAAAGAGGTTGTATCCGTTTTCAAGGGCAGTCCCGAAAGAGATGTACCCTATACTGGGGAAGGCTGTGATAGAGCACAGTATAGAAAACCTTAAGGTAGGCGGGGTGAACAAAATATACATGATCGTGGGCTTCCAGAAGGGGGCGCTTATGGATTACATAGGTGACGGATCTTTCTTCGGGGTGAACGTTGTCTACATCTACCAGCTCAAAAGGAGAGGTTTGGGTCACGGAGTTCTCCAGGGAAGGGAGTGGATAGACAAAACATTCGTCACGCTCCTCGGAGATTCGTTCATAGAGCCTAAAGAAGAAATACGTGAGCTCATAGATTATCACAGAAAGGAAAAACCTCTCGCGACTATAATGCTCTTTGAGGTAAGGAATACGGAAGGCTATGGGATAGTGAAATTCAAGGACCTTAAGAATGGAGTGGGTCCGGTAGAACGTATGGCTGAAAAGCCTTCAAAGAAAGAGGCAGGAAAGTTGAGTGTGAACGGGAGATTCTATGCCATATGCGGGGCATATGTTTTTGAGCCAAAAATCTTTGAGTATCTGAAAAAAACAAAGCCTGGTTTGAATGAAGAGATACAACTTACAGATGCCATGAGTCTTGCACTGAAGAATGGAGAAAGGATCAACGGCTTCGTCCTCAAGGGGAAGTACATAGACATAGGTAAATGGAGAACTGTTCTGAAAACCGAGACTGAAATCCTAAAAAATCTTGATATTGAGTCACACACAAGAGAAAGAGAAAGAATGATGGAAAAAGTAAGGAAACATGAAGAGAATGAAAGGTAAAGTTATTGTTGTAACAGGGGGTTCTGGTTTTATAGGTTCGCATCTGATAGACAGGTTAATAGATAAAAATAAGGTTATATGTGTAGACAACTTGTCAACAGGCAGACGTCAAAACATCGAACATCTCAGGAGAAATAAGAATTTCGTGTTCATCGAGCACGATGTTAAGAAACCTCTGGAATTGGATGGAAAGATTGATGAAATCTATCATCTGGCTTCCAGGGCAAGTCCGGTTGATTTTGAGAAATTCCCGGTGGACATCCTGCTAACGAATTCTCTTGGAACATACAACATGCTCGAATTGGCAAAAAAAACAAACGCCCGCTTCCTCTTCGCTTCCACCTCCGAGGTCTACGGGGACCCTGAAAAACATCCGCAGAGTGAGAATTACTGGGGCAATGTAAATTCCATAGGTCTCAGATCATGCTATGATGAAAGCAAGAGGTTCGGGGAATCCCTTGTTATTACATATCGGAGAAAGTTTAAAGTGAATACAAGGATAGCAAGAATTTTCAACACCTATGGATCGAGGATGCGGGCGGACGACGGAAGGGTTATTCCGAATTTCATAGGCCAATCCCTGAAAGACAAACCCATGACAATATACGGTAAGGGAGAACAGACGAGGAGTTTTTGTCATGTTAACGATATGACTGACGGGCTAACAAAATTGATGAATTCCAACTGCACAGAACCTGTCAATCTGGGTAATCCAACTGAAATAAAAATACTGGATCTTGCGAAGTTGATAAGAACTATGACCAACTCAAAATCTGAAATTGTTTTCATGTCTATGCCCGAGGACGATCCTTTAAAGAGAAAGCCTGACGTATCAAAGGCTGAAAGGGTTATGGAATGGAAACCGGAAGTCAGGCTCGAAGAGGGACTGAGAAAAACTGTGGATTGGTTCAGGCAGCAAAATCCCTAATTCTCATTTTGTTAATCAAGAGGAAGAATACAGTGAGTATTATAAAAACCAGGTATACGAAAGCCCTGTAAACCAGGCTGATGGTTATTGCTACATTGAGGGGAACGTTAGAAAGTGTCAGTAAATACGCGAATACTGCTTCTCTTGCTCCCAAGCCGCCTGGAAGGAATGAAAACGTTCCCAGCAGCCATGAAATTGTAACTATTGCAAGTACCTTGAAGAAAGGGATTGAATAACCGAAAGAATAAATCAAAACCATCTGACCACATGTCTCAACAAGCCATGCTATTATGGTGACTATCAGGGTTAAGAAAAGGACGCTCTTTTTGTAAGAAATTTTTGCCTTCTCAAAATCCTCCATCTTATCTAAAATTTTTGAGGATATTTTCTTTGGTAGTATCCTCAGTAAAGGCTTAATTATCTTGGGTCTGATAGCCAGGACTATAACAGCAAGAATTATGAGTGTGCTTAAAACAAGGAAATGGGAAAACCCCTCCAGGTTCAGAATAATGTTTATTCCAAAGATGACTATTATCAATAATATAATAAGATCAAAAACCCTCTCAACTATTATCGAACTTAACGGCTTGGTGAATGAACTCTTATCTGCCCTCTTAACCCAATAGGTTCTCACCAGTTCTCCGCTTCCTATGGGCATGACCTCGTTTGTGAGTTGGCCCACGAAATAGATCAGAGAGGATTTTTTTAATCCGCATTTGCTGACCCTTTTAAGAAGAAAGTTCCACCGGAGGTTTTTGATCATCGTAGTCAAAATCAGTATCAGGAAAGAAGCCAGCAGAAGATATATATTCGCCAGGGAAGCGGCCTCTGCTATATCACTCAAACCGACGTTCATCACAAGTATTGTTAAAACAAATATTCCTATTATGAAAGGGATGATCTTTTTCATCTAGATTATTTGCACATAGAGAATTAAAAAAACCATCAAGACCCAGAGTATCATTCCTGCCATTGTCTGTTTATCCCTGAATATCTTTTCAGGATGCCTTACGATCTTAGGAAAGGATATACTCAGGTAAAGGTAGCGGAAGATTAGAAAAGTAACGACAGGTATGGTCAGCATCATTAGATAGCCTTCTGCTGCCAGGAACGAGTACATGCTGTATGAAAGCAGGAGGGTGGCGGCAGAGGTTGCGATAGACATGTACACCAATTCCTTGCTGTAATATTTGAGAACCTTTCGTGTGTTCTTCGCTTCCTCCTTAAGCAGGGTTATATCCCCACCCCTTTTACAGAGGGCGAGGAAAAGGGCGAAGAAGAACGTGCAAACAATCAGCCAGGGTGAAACGTAAACGTTTATCAGGACCGCCCCTGCTACCGCTCGAAGAACAAAGTTTATTGATATCGCTGTTACGTCAGCGAATATTATGTGCTTCAGAAACAGCGAATAAAATTGTGTCAAAACAAAAAAACCTAAAGCAAAAATGAAGAATCCAAAGTGAACATAGTAAGAAATGCCCAATGAAATTATCAACAGAATTACAGCGAATGCGAACGCCTTTCCTTTACCCACCCTTCCGCTTGCTATTGGTCTGTTCTTTTTTTCAGGGTGTTTTCTGTCTTTCTCGAAATCCACTATATCGTTTAATATGTAGTTCGCCCCTGATATTAGGCAGAGCATTAAAAATCCGAGTATGAGGATTGGGTAAAGAGAAAAATAAAGGAATTCCTTTGCAAATATTATGCCCAGAAATATCAGAAGGTTTTTATACCATTGGGAAGGTCTCAGAATTCCAAAATAATCTCCAATCATATTATCTATTCTAAAATTTTTACTCGGTGTTTTATAAACTAAAATCTCTTTCTAGTGAATTCATGGTTGAAACAACTTTTATATTCAAAATTCATGGTGTATTTCTTATCGGAACATTCCACAGAGAAGGGATTTTTTGATACCAGCTCGCATTCATACGCTTCTTTATTTCTCACCTCAATGTAATCTTCGCTTCTTTTGTAACATATACTTTCTCCACGGATATAATAGTAACCGTCCTTGAGCGAAAGGAATCCTACCCCCTCACTGTTGGATCTTGTCTTGAATACAATTTCAGCGTCCTGATCGTAAACCGAGATGATCGCGCCCTCTAAGGGTTTTCCCTTGCTGTATACCTTAAGGAAGGTCACGTTTTCCATGAATTGGTCTTTTATCCTGTAAAGCGAACAATCACACTCCTCGAATCCTTTCACTTTCTGGAAATGATCTTCCGAAACAATACCGCTGTTTTTGAATATGTAGTAGACAGAACCCTCCATCATGCCATCAAGTATGTCATGCTCTGTAATACCCCACAACAATATATCGGAGTGTTTGCCTGTAAAGTATCTTATACTTATGTATTCATAGTTGGAGACTATAACGTCACCGTCATCCTCTATTCCTCTAAGATATTCCCACATCTCCCAATCGGCAGGCCAGTGTCCATCATTCGTGACAACTGAAAGACTTGAGAACATCTGAATCGCTACGAGAAGAATGGAGAGGGCCAGTATTATTTTAACAGGTTTTACCTTCGCCAGTCTCCCCAAGGTTTTTGATATTTCAAACAACCCATAAACCCCTATAAATACGGCTGCAGGAAGCAGGGAGTTTATCAATCTTGGTTCCTTGTATGCGGGCAGGCTGAAGAAAACGATAACAACCAAAACCCAGATCAGGGGGAGTAGTAGTCTTTTCTCTCTCCTGATAACCATGAAAATAAGGCCTGCAGCGAAGAGCAAGGCGAGGGTCAAAGAAATGCTTGCATGGAGATTGAGGAAATAGTAATACCAGGGGGTTCTTACTATCTCGCTGGCCCATGGGATGTCCCCTCGTATGTGTTCACTCCATGTCACAAGTATGCTAGGAGCCTTATTGACGAATTTGTATATGAAGTAGGGAGAATAGACCAGGAAGGCTATCACCAGCGAATGAATTGTCTTTTTTACGATTTCAAGATTTACGTGGGGTTTCTTTTTCTTGAATTTTATGACATTCGGGGAAAGAAAGGCGAATATGATAAATATCGGGATTATCAGCAGCATTACCACCTTTGTTAGCAGTCCCAGACCAAGCAACAGACCGAAAGCTACCCAATCCTTAGTTCTCTTCTTCCTGATTCCCAAGAGCAAGAAGTAAAGCGAGGCCGTGAAAAGAAAATAGACCATTGTTTCGTGGAGAATTCGGTTGCCCCATATCCAGAATGCAGGACTCACACCAAACAAGACCGAAGAAACTCTTGCGAAATTTCTATCGAAGAGCTCTTTTCCCAGTTTGTACACGAAAACAATCGATAGGAAAGCGAACAGAAGAACTATTATCTGGCCCGATGTGTAGAGACTGATACCTGAAAGTCCCACGAAAGAAATCAGGTAGTAGAGGAATGGCGGGTGCTTGTAGAAGTTGAGGTTAAAGAAGGTCGGTATCCCTCTCTTAAGAATTTCATCAGAAACTATCAGGTTTCTCAGTTGGTCGTATACGTAATCGTACTGATCGAATGTCGATGCCAACAGTAGGGTTATTATCAGGGCTATCCATACGTACTCGAACTTTGGATTGAAAATTTTCGCTTTCATATTGTATTTTTAAAATTTAGCGATTATTCTTTAAAATGAAATTGGACAGACTGCTTGCATTCGTGCTGATACTGGCATTCGTAATCAGGGTTCTGGTTGTAGTTGTCCCGGCAGTTCTGATAGACAGTGAGTTTCTCATCTCGAATTCCATCGCCCTTGATGATGCCTTCATAACATTCAAGATAGCAAAGAACGTTCACAACGGTATGGGATTCTCGTTCGACAACATAGAGAAAACCAACGCCTCTCCTTTCGTCTGGACGTACCTTCTTTCGCCTTTCGGCTTTCTGGGCAACGAAGCTTTCGTTATTTTCGCCCTTATACTGTGCTCACTATTTTTCACAATTTCTGGCTACTTCCTTTACGAGATCTGCATGGTGATCTTCAAAAGAAGAGAGTTAGCAATAATAACCGTCTTCCTCTATCTATTCAATCCGTTCTTCGTGCTGATATCACTCAATGGGCTTGAAACCTCTCTCTTCGTTTTCCTTCTCCTCTTCTCATTCCACTATTACATCTCCAGGATAAGGAAAGGTGATTCGAAACTGACGAACTTCATTTTCTTTTCAATACTCCTCGCCCTTACAGCCATGACCAGGGATGATGGGGTTTACGTGTTCCTCGCCTTTCTCATAGACTACGTTTTCATTTTCAAGGGCCTTGAATTCAAGGGGAAGCTTAAAAACTTCTCTTTGATCCTGATACTTTTTATAATTTTTGTCTCGCCAATGTTCGTTTCAAGATACCTAGAATTCGGCTACTTCACGGGCAGCAATGCCTATTATTATTCAAGTCTATTCGCAAAAGACCTCGCCAACAATTTAATTTCAGCCCTGTCCAGGAAAGCAGTGGTTTTCGCCATGACGGTGAGTGTGATGAGCTTGATGGCTGGGAGCATAGTCTTAAGTTTCCTTGGGTTCTTCATCTCAAAAAGATCCAGGGATGGTCTAAACCTTCTCTATCCATTAATCATATTCTCACTCTTGGAACTCTTCCAATATTCTATGGTAATGCCAATTCTTCGTCTCAGATACATTCTTGCCGCGACAATAATATTGATTCTGGGTACAGGGATCCTCCTCTCCCATATCAAGAGAATTTCGAAAGGAGTCTTCTACGTATCCTTCCTTGCGCTCTTACTCGTTCTCTCCTATTTCACTGCAGCCATCTGGACGGGATATACGGACATAGGGGATTCTGATATAAGGGTTGGCATACTTTTGAACAGGCATGTGATAAACGCAGCAAAGTTCATGGAGGATGGGTTCCCGAATTCCAGGATAGGGGTCTCGCATATCGGGACTTTCGCCTACTTCTCACCTCACACGATAATCTCCGACAGAAACGGAAAGACCAGTTACGAGGCAACCGATTATAACATGCAGGGAAGGATAGATGAATATTTCGAAAAGAGGGGAGTGGAATACCTGGCAGGGTTCTTCTCAAAAGAAAACCTCGGAAGGGTTATAGAATCCGATATAATCTTTTCCGAGCCTGTTGATCAGAGGCTACAATTAAAGTTCAAACATGAATTCGGTTATTACGCGGTTGTTAGATTTAGAAAGGATTACGTCAGTCTCATGACTCTGTAATTTATAAATTTTTAGAAACATTTCTCTAAATATGTCTGAATCAAAAGTGTTTGCGGTTCGTACGTCTCCCAGAACTGTTTTAAAGGATTACGAGAGGCTTCTGAAGATCTCAAACTACAAGAAGGTTTTGCCAAAAAGAAAAAAGGTTATTCTAAAGATTAACCTTTCCTGGAGTTTGTTTTATCCGGCATGCTCTACCCCTCCATGGCAGCTCGATGGAGTCTTGAACGTTCTCAAAAAGGACGGTTATAAAGTCGTCCCGGTTGAGAATCAGACTGTTGTTACGCATCCCTGGAAGGGCGTTTATTTCAACAAATGGCTTCCCATCCTGAAAAAATTCAAGCTGGATTTTATCCCCTTGACAGACACGGAATGGGTTCCATACAAACCCAAAGGAGAAACGCCTGCAATGAACGAATTGTTTGGAGGGGAGCTGATCGTTCCCAAGATCTTCCTAGATTCCAGTGTCGTTCACCTCCCTACATTCAAAACCCACGGACACACAACAACAAGCGGTGCGATCAAGAACGCTTTCGGTGGACTGATCCCAAAATACAGGCATCACTCCCATAAAATCATACATGAAATCCTGGTTGATCTTTTGCAGATGCAGAAAGAGATACATTCAGGGATATTCGCTGTGATGGACGGTTCCATCGCTGGCAACGGAGCCGGTCCCAGAACAATGATCCCTGTGGAAGCGAACGTTCTCCTTGCAAGCGAAGACCAGGTAGCGATAGATTCCATCGCCTCGAAAATAATGGGATTCGACCCCATGAAAATAGATTTTATACGTTTCGCCCATGACAAGGGACTGGGAACAGGAGATCCCGGACAGATAGATATCATTGGGGATGAGATAAGGCATATGAATTTGAAATTCAGGGCAACCAGAAGTCCTGTTATTTATTTTGACCAGCTTTTGAGAAAGAGATTGGCCAAGTATCTCCCTTTCATTGAAAGGCTCTTCTTCCACACGCCGTTATTCAAAATACCCATCATGTGTTCAGGGGTTTATCACGACAGCTTTTGGTATCCCATCAGGGGTACGAGGAAGGTAAAGAAGTTTGAAAAAACGGGTTGGGGTGGAGTCTGGAATTCGTACGAATTCGGGGAGAGACCGGAATTCAAAAAACCCAAAGAGTGGGACCCCTATTAACTTTTTAAATAAAAACGTATTTTATTAGGTATGTCCGAAAAAATTCTCGTTACAGGAGGGGCAGGATTCATAGGCTCTCATTTAGTGGAGAGGCTCGTCAAAGATCATCAAGTGATCTGTATCGACAATTTCGATCCCTACTATGATCCAAAAGTGAAGAGAAAGAACATCGAACACCTGAGGGGGGATAAGAACTTCAAGTTGATGAAAATCGATGTCAGGGATAAAAAAAGTCTGGAAAAAATCTTTAAGGGCGGTGTTGATAAGGTTGCGCATTTAGCGGCAAAAGCGGGTGTCAGAGCCTCTATAGAGAACCCCTCGGCCTACATGGAGGTGAATGTTGGAGGGACTCTGAACCTTTTGGAGCTCTCGAGGATTTATAACGTTAAAAATTTCATTTATGCCTCCACTTCATCTGTCTACGGAAACAATAAAAAAATCCCGTTTTCAGAGAGCGATCCAGTGAATAATCCCATATCGCCGTATGCTTCGACCAAGCGTTCGGCAGAACTAATGTGCTACACCTACCATCATCTCTACGATATGCCTGTGACGTGTTTAAGGTTCTTTACAGTTTACGGCCCTCGGGGAAGACCTGACATGGCTATGTATAAATTCACCAGCCTGATAGATCAGGGGAAACCAATAGAGATGTATGGAGATGGAACATCCAAAAGGGATTACACCTATATAACAGATGTCGTTGACGGTATAACGAACGCCTTGAAGAAAAGGTTTGATTTTGAGATATTCAATCTCGGCAATTCAAAAACAGTCGAACTGAGATACATGATATCCCTCATAGAGAAGAATCTCGGTAAAAGGGCGAAGGTGGAACGAAAGCCCGAACAGCCGGGCGACGTTCCAGCGACGTGGGCGGACATCTCGAAGTCCAAACGTTTGCTGGGATACAAACCGAAAGTTTCGATAGAGGAAGGGGTAAAAAGGCTTGTTGATTGGTATAAGAAAAACAAATCCTAGTTCTTATAGACTTTCAATCCTCCCTTGTCTATCACTGTCTCGAAATGTGTGTCCAGATCGTATTCAAATTCGTTGCTCGCGTAAAAGAAATCGTAGAAAACGCATACGTTCTTCTCTTGAAAATCCACATCACCCAGATCGTAACCTTCCTTGTGAGTATACCACCATACGTAGGTATAGGAGTTGGAGTAGATTTTTTTGTCCATGCAATTTTCCTGGAGGTATTTGCCTGCCTCAGGAACCGATTTGAACCTGTGAGATCTCGGATAGTTGTCAAAACCGTACACAGTGATAATTCCGCTGCCTACCACAAGTACTATTACCAATGGAATTAGGTATTTCTCAAATTTGATCCCGCTTATTTTCAGGGTCTTCAACTTCATGAAGCAGTAGGCTGTTGCAACTGTTAAAACAGGGAGTACTGGCAAGAGATATCTGGCCCTTTTAACGGCCATGACTGAAATGGGTATTATGAAGAGGAGGAAGAACAGGATGAAGGGGAAAAAATTCTTATCTTTGTCCCTGAACATGAAATAAAATCCTCCTAGCATGAATGGGAGGAAGAGGGCAGCCATTATGACCGCATCAAAGATGTAAAATGAATAAAAATTCAGCAGAAGATTCGCCTCTGAAACCTCGACGCCCTTCGCGAAAAGGAAGTTTGCCCCTCCGAACGGTTCTCCGAAAATCCTAAGGTTGAAAGAAATCCAGGGGGTGATCGTTAGCAGGGCCACGATTATTGACAGGTAAAAATACCTGCTTTTGAGCAGATCTCTTTTCCATATCAGAATGAAAAGAATGAAAAATATGGCAACAGCACCACCGGTGTATTTTGTCAGGAAAATTATGCTGAGTAAAAACCCTGCGGGTACCAGGTATCTCTTATCCTTGAAGGATGAATAGAAAACGTAAAGGAAGAGTATTATGAAGAATATGAGAATCCCTTCCACCAGGGCTTTTGAGGAGTAAAACCAGTGCATGGGGTTCACAGCAAGGATAAAGGATGAATACAAACCGACCTCTCTGTTATACAGTCTCTTTCCGAGGAAGTAGACCACCACTATACTGAGAACTCCGAATATCGCGGAAACAGACCTAGCGACAAATTCGCTAATCCCGAACAGAGCGAAGAATGGGATCAATATCAATGGCTGTAAAGGCGGCCTTTGCGCCTCGCTGTATTCACCGTTCATGTATCCGTAGTCTATTCCTTCAAGGAGGCCTCTGGCAATGTTCATGTGCGTTGCTTCATCGTATATGAGATCGTTGTTGGAAATGGTGAAGACGCTTAGGATTCTCAGGATTGAAACTATCACTATCAGCCAGATTATGATCTTCTCTTTTTTCTTATCCATACCAACCTACCCTTTCCAGCCACATCCTCCTTGAAATCCTGAAACCGTCCTTTAAGGGGTTTAGCTTTGTTTCCCCCTTCCTTTCGTAATAGCGGCAAGGGGTCTCGATTATCTTCACCCCCTTTCTTATGCTCCTCAGCGTCATCTCGGTCTCTATCTCGAAGTTCTGTGCCTTAAGATTCAGTTTTTTAAAGGTTTTGCATTTGAATACCCTTATACCCGTAAGCATGTCATGTATCCTTTTGAAGAAAAGGATCGAAGCTGTCAGGTTTATCATTTTGTTTCCTATTCTGTTCAAGGTGGTGAATGCCTTTTCGTTTCCCTCGGATAACCTGTTGCCCATAACTATACTGTTACTTTCGAGCATCTTCAACATTTTTTTAATATCCAAAGGTTCGTAGCTTCCGTCAGAATCGAGCATCGCAACAGTTTCATTTTCATCTATCCTCTCCACGGCCTCTATCATGCCGTTACCCTTCCCCTTTCCGGACTGCACGAAGAACTCGCAACCGAATTTCTTTGCTATTTCCATGGTTCTGTCCTTGCTTCCGCCATCAACAATCAGGATCTTCAATCCAGGGAAGTGTTTCTTTATCTTGGGCAGGACCTCTTGTAGGCCCTTCTCCTCGTTCAGGGTCGGGAGCAAAAAAATCATGTTATTACCTCAGCCTCCCCCTTAATATAGCAATGGCAAACTTAAACGTGTCTCTAAAAAACTTCAGCTTGGATCTCCCTATCCTTTCATCTGCATTGATGGGGATCTCATTGTATCTGAAGCCCATGGTTATCGCTCGGGAAGTGAACTCAGCCTCGAAGTCCAAACCCCTTGCCCGTATTTTACAGGCCTCCACAACGTTCTTTCTGAATGCCCTCATTCCGGTTGTGACATCCGTGACCCTTTTGAAGAGTATGAAACTTGCATAGAATGCACCCATAATATTGGTCAATCCTCTAAGCAGTGACAAACCCTCAGGAATTCCGTTTTTGAACCTTGAACCGACAACCAAATCGTATCCATCCATGTTCTTGACCAGATTCGGAATCTCCTCGGGAGGGTACGTACAATCAGCATCTATGGTCACGACAACATCGTTCTTCGCAGCCCTGTATCCTGTTTTCAGGGCGATGGCCTTACCTTTGTTTGTTTTATGCACCAAAATCCTCACTCCCATTCTTTTGGCGATCTCTTTCGTTCTGTCCCTCGATCCGTCATCAACCACAATTATTTCGTCTCCATCAGAACAAACTTTTTTAACCCTTGTTATGACTTCCTTTATCCCGTCCTCCTCGTTGTATGCAGGTATAATGATGGTTTTTTTCATAGATATTCTTTATCGAAATCTTTTTTAAAAACTTGCTACAATATGGGTTATATGGTTTACGGGATCGAAAAACGTGTTTCGAAATTCTGGGGGAAATGCAAGAATCCCATTCTGATAATAATCCCTGTTCTGCTCCTTGTCGTTCCGAAGGCGCTTACTGGTCTTGAACTGGGAGATGGTTTACCAAGGGTCGCGGAGGCTGTTAAGCTTTCACAGGATCCCAACTTCTTACTCTATCCGTTACCTCCCCTATGGTATTACATGTCTGCTGTCGTGTGGATCTTGACGCAGAACATAAGGATAGTGGGATTGGTGAGTCCTGCGATAACCTGCATGCTGATTTACACAACCTACATATTCATGAAAAGGTTCATGAATGAGAGGATCGCGTTGTTAACGTACGTTTTCCTTCTGTTCACTCCCGAGCTCATCGCGAGGGGGATGTCCTCGTATCTGGAACCCCTGGCAGCGATATTCATTCTGCTTACACTCGATTTCTATTTGAGGGAGAAGCCTGTGAAATCAGGGATCATGTTCGGCCTTGCCCAGCTCTCGAAATATTCGAGCCTGTTCTTCATTCCTGCCCTGATAACACAGGAACTCATAACTAGCAGGAACCTCAGGAAGGTAGCTTCCGTGATTCTGATAATGGCAGTGATATCCTCACCGCTTTTGATCAGGAATTACATCCTCTACAACAACCCGACAGAACCGTGGGACATAAACGCAGCTCCCGGCGGTGCTGGCGAACACTTCAGCTTCTTTGGAAATCCTCTCAGATTTCTTGGAATGACGTATTCCTCGTATTACTTCAGCTCCACGAACGTGGGGGAGTTCGTGCCCGATGAAACGCATTTCGCTACAGGGGCTCTACTGTTCGATTGGGGGACCGTGGTGACCATGGAAACCCCTGGCGAACGAATCCTGAGGATACATGTTTTTGATATAATCGCCTCCGGACTGCTCTTTTTGTTAATGATCTATGGAGCGTTTTCTTTGTACAGGTATGACAGGAAAAAGTTCCTGATTGTTATAAACATCATATTCTGGTATGCCCTTCTCTTTGTTCCGTGGTCCTTGCGAGCCCTGGCTCCTGCAACAAGATATGTTTTAATAATTTTCCCGTTCCTTGCTTTGTTCTCGGCCTTCGGTTTCCACTCGTTCCAGAATAAAATAAAAAACGAAAAACTCCGCTATACATTTTATGTCATCATTTTCCTCTGTTTAATATATCTTTACATTCTGCAGATAGAGAGGGCCCTCCTTTTCCTGCAGCATTACAATGAGATAATAAACCACCCGTACATTGTTAACACTTTCGGTTCTCCGCTCTATCATTTATCATATTAATATAACATTTTGAATAAATCAATATTATGAAAAATTACAAAAAAATTCTAACCCTGCTAAGCATTGCTCTTTTGCTGGTTTTGCTCTACTTTTCCGATCTGCCGGGCGTTGTTGAGGTTCTGGCGGGAGCAGACATCCCACTCATTAGTATGTCTCTGGTTGTGTTGACTTTCAGTATTTTTATAAGAATAGTGAGATGGAAGCTTTTTCTTAAAAACCTGGACATAGATTCAACATGGAGTGAGTGTTCATATTCATACATGCCTGCCCTGTTCATTTCAAACTTCACCCCTGCCAGGATAGGCGAACCTTTGAGGTCCTACTTCCTCAAGAAGATAAAGAACGTTTCCATCTCGAAAACCATACCAAGCGTGATCATGGAAAGGGCCTTGGATATCCTAACGCTGGTTGTGCTCAGTGTTATGATATTGTTTACATTTAATCTGGGGCACATGGTTTATGTCGATGTTCTTTTGATCATTATACTCATAATTGCCGGTCTTGCCGTGCTCAGAAGCGAAAGGGTAGCCGGAAGGTTTTTAGGGCTGTTCTTCAGAATATTTTCCTTCCACCCTAAGCTGAAAGAGGCGGGGAAGAGAAGCACGGAGATCACCAAAAAGTTCCACAGAGGTTTCAGGATCAGGAAATCTATTCTTTCAATGGTTTTGATATTGTCCATACTGGTCTGGGTTACAGAGGGTCTCATATTCTACATTGCATTCCTCTCAATAGGCGTTGATCTCTCCCCTTTCCTGATAATATCGATATTTGCATTCTCTGTTCTGATGGGTGTGATAACCTTTCTGCCCGGAGGGATAGGATCAACGGAATTCGTTTTCGCCCTTATACTTTCCAGCTACATCTCCCTCCCACAGGCAACCGCAGGGATAATGCTCGGGAGATTCCTGACGTTCTGGCTGATAATGTTCGTGGCTAGCCTTTTCTGGAGGAAGATTTAATTTTTTCAAAAAGTTTTTCATATTCCTCGCTCACCCTGTCCCAGCCGAAATCCCTGCTGAAAGAAAAAGCGTTCTTACCGAGTTTTTTTCTTAAATTTTTATCTCTTATCAGCTTTTTTGCATTTTCCCTCAGTTCTTTATAATTTTTAGCAAGTAGCCCTGTTTTCCCATTTAGAATAACCTCAGGTATTGCACATGTTTTGTAGCCTACAGAAGGCTTCCCGCACGCACTTGCCTCCAGGAATATCAGACCAAATCCTTCCCACTTGGAGGCTGAAACGAAGAATGAACAGTT
>JABAOH010005120.1_pt1 | contig 17419 bp, 15 predicted proteins | sample 7062181 | NCBI WGS metagenome assembly JABAOH01 (sample SAMN14538630, study PRJNA623070) | marine sediment metagenome | biome: marine biome [ENVO:00000428]; feature: marine pelagic biome [ENVO:01000023]; material: deep marine sediment [ENVO:00002113]; isolation source: pool of 5 deep marine... | reverse complement strand
AGCCACTGCACCCAAAACACAACGAGCATCGATAACCCTTCCATCTTCTCCCGTCACTCCCTATTCTTGCCAGCTAGAGCTAAGATGGCATCCTCTATCCTCTTGTATCCGGTGCAACGACAGATGTTTCCCGCTATCGCAGTACGTACCTCCTCCCGCGTGGGTGTTGGATTGTTCTCCAACAAAACTTTCGCCGAAAGGAGCCACCCGGGCGTGCAGAACCCACACTGGACTGCATCGTGCTCTATTGCCGACTTCTGTAACGGGTGTAATTCTCCGTTCCGGGCTAGCCCCTCTATAGTTGTTATCTCCTTCTGCTGACATCTCACCGCAAGGGTCATACAGCTTAGAATCGGCTCCCCGTCGACAATCACCGTACAGGCCCCACAAACACCCAAGTCACATCCTCTCTTTGTGCCTGTTAGCGCCAACTCTTCCCTCAGGACCTCCAAAAGAGTCTGACTCGGCTCCACGGATAATTCGTGGACATCTCCGTTCACCTGCAAGGTGATGGTCCTCTTCAAGCCACACCTCCTCGTCTGATCGCAGCCTCCACTGACCGCTGTAATGCTGACTTCACATAAATCCTGACCATATCCCGGCGATACTTGGGGGTTAAGCCGGAAGCGTTGTTGACGGGATGGGCCTCCTTATATGCCGCTTCTGCCAGTCCCTCTATTACTTCGTCGGTAATTTGTTTCCCCTTGAGCTCATCGGCTGCTTTCACCAAGAGGGGGGCTTTCTCCACTCCCGTCAAAGCCACCTTAACGTCCCTGCAATTTCCATCTCCCCCCTCCAATGCCACAGTGACTGCAACCCCCAACAGGGGATAATCTATCGTTTTGCGTACCCTCAGCTTGAGATAAGCCCCTCCAGAGTGGTCTGGAGGCGCCGGCACCTGCACCTCTTCAACCACCTGACCGGGTCGCAGGGTCTGAGGCGTTTTCCCGTCACCGGAATAGAGCTCGCTCAAGGGTATGACCTTTTCAGCCTTGGGGTCTGCGAGCTTAACCCTTGCCCCAAGAGCCAAGAGCACAGGTGCAAGGTCGCCACAATAGGCAGCCCAGCACGCCTTGCTCCCAAAAACCGCATGGCAGACAGTGCCCCCCAATTTATGACATGGTTCCAGTCCCTGCCTCCACATGGGAGCCCGATCATAATAGAGGCAGCAGGTATCCTGACAAAGGTTGCCGCCCACGGTGCCCATGGCTTGAATCTGCGGACTTCCCACATCCAATGCCGCCCGAGCCATCATGGGATATTTTCCCCTGACCACTGCGTTCGCAGCTAAATGGCGGAGGGAAACCAACGCTCCAACGCTCAATCCGTCTTCATCGGAATAACGTATCTGGTTAAGGTCTGGTATACAGCATAGATCCACCAACCTCTTCGGGACCTTCAGCCTATTCTTCAAGGCAAGCATGAGGCTGGTCCCACCCGCAATGGCCTGAGCGTTAACTCCTTGCTCCTCCAACATCTTACAGCATTCGCCGATGGACTTAGGTTCGGCATACTCGAATCTCGGCACCTTCATCTTTCTTCCCTCTCTTCCTTGACCGCACCCACCTTCCCATTCCCATTCACAGCTTAAGCCCGATTTTTCGCTTTCCTATCCTTCTTTTTTTTGGTTTTCTCCTTCAGAGCATCGAGAACCTTATCCGGAGTGATGGGAAGGTCCTTGATTCTTACGCCAACGGCGTCGTAAATGGCATTGCCAATGGCTGGAGGGAGAGGCACGTTGCTTATTTCTCCTATTCCCTTTGCTCCATAAGGCCCCTCTCGATGGACACATTCCACAAGCATGGATTCGACCTCGGGCATCTCCTTAGCTGTTGGGATCTTATAGCTGAGGAAAGAGGGGTTTAAGACACTCCCTTCCTTGAACATGAAGTCTTCAAGGAAGGCGAAGCCGATCCCAAACCCTATTCCTCCCTCGATCATTCCAATACAATTAGCGGGGTGGATTGCCTTGCCTACATCATGGGCTGCGTAGACTTTTAAGACTTTTACCTCTCCAGTCTGCCTGTCTACCTCAACCTCAACACCATGGGCACCGAGCAACCAGAAGATCATATGCGTTGAGAAGTACTTCCCCGGAACCTTCATCTGGGGGAAATAGAAGCCCCTTCCCAGAACGGTTCCGCTGGGACCGTAGTGCTCGCCAAGCACCTTGTGGATGGGAAGCGGTTCTTCCGGCACACCCTTAAGGTAAACATTCCCATCCCTGATTTCCAAGTCCTCCGTATTCGCCTCCAAGGATTCCGCGGCCAGTTTGATAATCTGCTCCCGAGCATCAGCTGCAGCCATCTTGACCGCATTTCCCATATGAAAAGTGGAGCGGCTGGAGGTGGTTGAGGCGTCGTAGGGGGTGAATGCGGTGTCCGGAGTCGCCTTGCTCACCCAGCCCAAGGGCACCCCCAGCTCCTCCGCAACGATTTGGCACAGGACCGTTTCTGAGCCCTGCCCCACCTCCGTGGTGCTGCTCAGAACCTCCACCCTGGCGTCCTCGTTTACCTTGACAAAAGCAGCGGAGCCAAAAGGGGTCTTGATCGCCCTCTCCATGCAGGCGATACCCCTGCCCCTATCCTTGTCAAGGGGCTTCTTGTTCCATTCCATGCTTTCCGCCACCTTTTCGAGACATTCCTTAAGACCTGACGAATAGATCTCCTGGCCCGTGGTGTGCTCATCACCATCGGTGTAGACATGCTTCATTCTCATATCCAGGGGGTCTATCCCCAGTTTTTGCGCAATGATATCCATGTGAGACTCATAGGCCCAAGCCGCTTGTGGCCCGCTGTAACCCCGCATTGCGCCGGCCACCTGTCTGTTGGTATAGACACAGTGCGCATCCACGCTCACGTTCGGTATGGTATAGGGACCGGCACCTGACACCCCTCCAAATCGAGTTATAGTCGGACCTTTCTCAGCATAAGCCCCAGTAGCGAAGTACATTTTTACCTGTCGGGAGAGAATGGTTCCGTCCTTTTTGACCCCGGTTTTCAAATGGATCACAGAGGGATGCCTGACAGACGAAGCACAGAATTCCTCTTCCCTCGTGTAAATCACCCTGATGGGCCTATGCCTGACTTTCCACGCCAAAGCGATCGCAATTGCCTCAGCCTTGAGACCACCCTTACCACCAAAATTGCCACCAATGTAAGGTGCGCTGATAACCCTCACATAGCTCGTAGGGATATTCAGCGCGCTCGCTATTTCCTTGCGGCAGCGATACGGGGAATCATTATTGGCCCAAAGGGTTACGCGGTTATCATCATCGATAAGGCAGATCGCACCGTGGGGTTCGATGAAACTGTGATGCACCATCCCCGTCGTAAAGGTATCCTCGAAGACGTGGGCCGATTCTGCAAACCCCTTCTCCACATCCCCTTTCCTCAGTTGAAAATGGTTGCATATGTTCGTCCCCGGAATAGGATCGATGCCCGGAGCATGACGGTAGCTTCCGAGTTCTTCATGGATCAGGGGGGCATCAGGCTTAGCTGCCTCGGTGGGATCGAATACAGGGGGCAATTCTTCACAGTTTACCTCGATCAACTCAAGGGCCTCTTCCGCGGTCCTCTCATCTATAGCCGCTACCGCCACCACCCCTTCCCCTAAATAGCGAACCTTGTCCCTGGCCAAGAAAGGCTCATCCACAAGGGACTCGCCGTGTAGAAACGGCAGATCCCCTCCAGTAACGACCCCTTTGACCCCTGGGTGCTTTTCCGCCCTGGAGGTATCGATACTCAGAATACGGGCATGAGCATATGTGCTCCGGAGCACTTTCCCGTAAAGCATACCACGGAGCTGCATATCCTCGATGAAAACCGCCCTTCCCGTTACCTTGCTTTTCGCATCCAAACGGATGGGAGAATTCCCAACATACGTATATCCTTCCATTACACCGGTACTGTCAGTTGCCATTTCTCCATCCCCTACCTCATTCTCTGCCGCAATTATACCATCTTAGCGCCAAGCTGCACCAATTCCCAACCCATATTCCAGAACGCCGGTCAGACGTTGGATTTTGTTAGGCATTTCCGGAGAATCCCCACCACCCATTTGGGATTTTCCTTACAAAAAGGGACATTGATGCTCTCTTTTTTGCGTCATTAAGGTTATGCTGATATATATGTATTCTTCCCTTCTTGTCAACAAATAAAATCGAGATCTCTAAAGCAATCGAATGGTGTTCTTAGACCAGCCTTTTCCAGCTTTCTGTTATCTCAAACCATAAAGTTTCACCAATATCTCATGGGTTCCTAAAATCAATATCTCATTATAAGATGTTCCCAAGATGCCCGTTGCTGTGTCCGGGAAAGAATTGACGAATAAGGGAACCGATAGTGACCGTCGAATCCAGGCTCATGCTCTCGTTTCCTTTCATAGAAAAAAGGAAAAGTACCAAGTCTCATGAAGGCTTTGGTCCACGAATTCAAGAAAAAAGCGGACATTGAACCCTGATTTTCTTGGAAGGGATCAGAAAATGTGTTAGGCTGAAATGCCATTAGTCTATGCTTTACATGAAACCGGAACGAGAACATAAGACCAATGGAGGGAGAGGGAGCATGACGGATGTAATAGATGATATAGAGTGGCAATCCAAGGCCCTCACCAAGAGCGTTACTCCTCTCTTGGAAGGTGCGATTGATATGCATTATCACGGCTATCCTGAGCTCACCCTGAGCGTTAGAGCCCGCATGGATGATGTGGAGGTGTTGGAGCTGGCTAGGGACTTGGGTATGCGTGGAATAGTCATCAAATCTCAGATGTGGCCCAGTACCGGCCGAGCCTACCTTTTGCGCCAGCTCGTTCCCGAAATAGAGTGCTTCGCCAGTATCGTTCTCAATCCTGTGGTAGGAGGCATTAGCCCATGGGTGGTGGAAGCTGCTGCAAGTCAAGGAGCCAAGGTAATCTGGCTGCCCACGTGGAGTTCAAGCCATAATGTGGGTGGCAGTTTCGCCAGGCGCATGAAAGCATGGTGGCCCTCCATGACATGTGAACACGGGTTATCCTGTGTTGACTCAACGGGGAAGGTTGTGCCCGAGCTGCGAAGTATCATGGGATTGGCTAAAGACATGGGTTTAGCGCTTTGTACGGGCCATATTTCCCCTGCTGAAAGCTTGGCAATAGCTCGAGAAGCAGAACGGGTGCATTTCTCAAAACTGGTCTTCACCCATCCTCTATCGAAAAGCGTAGGAGCTACTCTGGAGCAGATAAGGGAAATGGCAAAGCGAGGTGCCTATGTTGAGCTCTGTGCCCTGAACGTTTTTTATGGAAACGAGCTGGGCAGAGCGTTTGAAATTATAGGTGAAGTAGGGGCTGGCCGCTGCATTCTGAGCAGCGATGCCTTTTTTGAATGGGTTCCGCCGGGGCCTGAGTTTTTGAGGATGCTTGCGGGTCGCTTGCTCTTCGCGGGGATTGACGAGGAGGGTATTCGAACCATGGTTCGAGACAATCCAACAATGCTCCTGGATCTGCCCCCTATTTCAATCGAATCGGATGTCTCAGGAGAGAGCGATCTGGCTGCAGGGGAAACTGATGAGATGTAACACGAGCATAGTCATTCGTTGACAGAAAAGAGGCGATTCATACATGGAGAAGGAGCGAACCTGTTTGGGGAGAATCATTGTTTTCCCATAATCAACATATGCGGATAAAGAAGGAGGAAAGAACGTGGCCGAGGAAAGCTTGAGATTGAAAAATAGAGTTGTTATCATTACCGGCGGAGCACAAGGTATAGGTCGTGTTTATGCTTTGGGCATGGCGGATGAGGGCGCACAATTAGTGGTTGCCGACGTAAATGTCGAGGCAGCAGAAGCTACGGCAAGAGATATTCGGGCAAAGGGCAGAGAAGCGTTGGCCCTCAAGACAGACGTCTCAAACCCCGAGAGCACACAAGAAATGGCCAGGAGAACTGTGGAGAACTTCGGCAGAATAGATATCCTGGTTAACAATGCCGCTATTTTCGGGAAAATCAAGATCTCCAGGGTGCCATTTTATGAGCTCGACCTGGATGAGTGGGATCGGGTTTTTGCGGTTAACCTCAAAGGGACCCTCCTCTGCTGCAGGGCCGTCTTTCCGCAGATGAAAATTCAAGGCGGGGGGAAGATAGTCAATATAGCCTCGGCGGCATTTTTCTCCGGCAACCCGAATTATGTCCACTATGTGGCGAGTAAAGCCGGAATCATCGGCCTGACTCGAGCTATGGCGCGCGAAGTTGGAGATTACAACATCAATGTGAATTGTATTGCTCCCGGTGCTACTTTGGCCGAGGACCCCCGGGACAAGCATGCTTGGGAAGCCCGTGTGAAAAGGTTCAACGAGATCCTGCTCCCAAAACGGTGCTTGAAGCGTATCCAATATCCCGAGGACCTTGTTGGAACTGTGATCTTTTTAGCCTCATCAGAAAGCAATCTGATTACCGGTCAGACTATCGTAGTTGATGGCGGCAACGTGATGCGTTAGCGACGTCATCTAAGACCTCAGATGAGGAGGTACTCCTGATGGCCGAAAAAGGCTTTATCGAGGTTAATTATAATATCTGTACTGGATGTCGTTTGTGTGAGATTGCGTGCTCACTTACAAAGGAAGGTGTCGTTAACTCGGAGGCATCCAGGATAAAGGTTTACCAGTTCTGGCCGGGCCCCCTTGATATCCCCGCGGTGTGCAGGAATTGTTCGGATCATCCCTGCGTTGCAGCGTGTCCACCAAAGGCACGTGCCCTTTCCATAAATGAGGAAACCGGTGCGGTCGAGGTGGATACTGAGAAGTGCCTGGGAATTAAGTGCTCGTTGTGTGCAAAGGCTTGCCCCCATGAATTGGCGATTTCATTTCATCCGCAGACGGAGAAGGCAATGATTTGTGACCTTTGCAGGGGCGATCCGGAGTGTGTAAAGGTCTGTACCCCTGAATGTCTGACCTTCCTTCCAGAGTCAACATTTGACGGTAAACACTATGCTATTTTCCCGCCCGAGGCAATAGCTGAGTCATTAGCCAGTCAATTTTATCCGGCCACGCGAATAGTCAAAGGGAATAAGGAGGAAAGGTAATGGAAGGTGGGTATGTTGGCAAGATTTTACACGTCGATCTGAATTCCGCGTCTACAAAGGCTGAATCATTGGATTCGGAGCTTGCCCATCAATTCATCGGTGGCCGGGGACTGGGTTCCAGGATGCTATGGGATATGCTTGAGGTCGGGGCTGATCCAACACATCCCGAGAGCCCATTGATGTTTTTAACCGGTCCGTTGACCGGCGTTGCGCCCATGGGGGCCCAAACCTGTCTCGTGTTCAAGTCGCCCAAAACGAAGATGACCCTTGCTCATCCTACTGCCGGAGCGCACTGGGGCCCGGAGCTCAAATTCGCTGGGTATGACGGTGTTATCATCAGGGGGAAGTCAGAAAAGCCAGCCTACCTCTATATCGAGGACGGCCGTGCCGAATTGAGAAACGCGGCGCACCTCTGGGGAAAGGGAACAGTGGATACCTGGGAAACACTTCGAAAAGAGCTCGGTCCACGGGTACGAACCATGTGTATTGGCCCAGCTGGTGAGAATTCCCTTCTCTATTCCACGATTCACGCAGAACCCTTCCGTTCTGCTGCCAGAGGTGGGGGTGGCTTCTTGATGGGTTCTAAGAAACTGAAAGCCGTGGCAGTAAGGGGAACGGGGAGCATAAGGATCGCCAGAGAAAAGGAATGGAGAGATCTATTTTCGCTTCTCTATGGCAGGATTAGCGAGGGCCGAAGGAAGTCCTTGCATGGTTACCGTTTTTCCCGATGGGGAAGTTATCACTCAGCCATGACCCTGTCCGACAGCTCAAAGCTCGATGTCAAGAATTATCGCGAGGGACATTGGGACGAGGTGGATAAGCTGAGCGCGTTGCAATTCGAATGGCGAAACAAGGTCAAGAGCCGCGCTTGCACTGGTTGCCCCCTTGCTTGTATGCAGCACGGGGTGATAAGAGAAGGACCGTATGCTGGATATGTTGTAAACCCAGACTTCGACTCAACCGGGTGCATCGGTGCTGGTTGCCTGGTTACCGACCTTGATAGCCTTCTCTACCTGCATCATCTGGGGGATGATCTCGGTTTCGACAATATATCCCTGGGCAATGTCACCAGCTTTGCCATGGAATGTTATGAGAAAGGCGCGTTGACCAAGAACGACTTAGATGGCATCGAGCTCACGTGGGGCAACGTCCCGGCTATGATTGAGCTGTGGAAGAAGATTTTGAATCGTGACGGCATCGGCGCATTGCTGGCCCAGGGAGTTAGGGAAGCGGCGGAGAAAATAGGAAAGGGATCCGAGAAATTTGCCATGCACGCGAAAGGCCTCGAGTATGGCGCGTACACCGGTCAGGCAAGTCATCCTCGTGCGCTTCAGTATGCTGTGGGTGACCGCGGCGGCTGTCATCACTACGGTCGGACCTCGGAAGAGCAGAATATCAGGGTCTGGTCCGACTCCTTGATCCTCTGCACCTGGGGCCGTTCCTACAATGGGCCGGATAGCTTGCGTATTGACCTGCTCAACGCGGTGACCGGCTGGGATCTCAACGCGAGTGACTATAACACCTGGGCCGAAAGGATGTTGACCATGGCCAGGGCCTATAATATAAGGGAAGGGATGATCCCGCTCAAGCATGATGTATTACCAGAGAGGATGCATAACGATGCTTTCACGAGAGGCTCTGGTGCGGGGGCCTTCTACTCCCGTGAGCAATTTATGAAGGACCGGGCCGACTTCTACCATCGGAGGGGTTGTAACGAGGACGGTATCCCAACGGAGCGGCACCTGAGGGAGCTGGGCCTGGATTTTGTTATCTCTGAAATTCACAAATCATAGGGTATGATGGTCGGTATGAGTGGTCTGGAGGGGAAAATGAGGGACCTACGGTCGGCCAGAAGATCGGCGTTTCAGGGACACGACGTTGCCCTGACAACATAAACTAAGAAGGAGGTTGTTATGGTTGGTTATAAGGATCTGCGGGGGTGGATAGATAAGGCGAAGGATATAGGTGAGCTCAAGGTTATAGAGGGTGCCGACCCAAACCTTGAAGTGGGCACTATGGTGCAGGTAAACGCAAAAAACGAGGGGCCTGCCCTTTTGTTCAACAAGCTCAAAGGCCACGGTGAGGGATTCAGGATTTTGACCAACTCCATGGCGAACATAAGGACGGTCAACCTGGTTTTTGGGTTACCAACAGAGAACAGCATCCACGAGAGCGTTGAGGCACTGAGGGTGAAGGCGGGGGAGTGGGCAGCGAATGCCGATGATTTTCCTGCCGAGCTCGTTGACTCGGGCCCAATACTTGAGAACGTGGAGGAGGGCGATGCCGTTGACCTCAGTAAGTTTCCGGCCGCTCGGTATCATGAGCTGGACGGCGGAAGGTATATCGGTACTGGAGTTGGCGTAGTAACGAGGGATCCAGATTCCGCGGAAGTGAATATGGGCACCTACAGGGTGCAGCTTCACGATAGCCGAACCGTGGGGTTTTATATTTCGCCGGGGAAACATGGCAGAATGCACAGGGATAAGCATTTCGCAAGGGGCGAGCCTTGCCCCGCAGTGATGATTTTTGGCCTTGACCCCCTCAATTTCGCGCTGTCTGCGAGTGAAATTCCACATGGTACCTTCGAATTGGATTATCTGGGCGCGATAAGAGGGGAACCCGTGCCTGTAATACAGGGCAAAGTCACGGGTCTACCTATTCCTGCAAATGCTGAGATAGCCGTTGAAGGATTCGCCGATCCCAAGGAAACTCTGCTTGAAGGGCCCTTTGGTGAGTGGACAGGCACGTACGGAAGCGATGCCAGGCAGGAACCCTTTATCACGGTGGCGGCGTTGTATTATCGAAATGATCCGATAATGCTCTCTTCCCCGCCTTCAAAGGGTACCTACAACGATCACGGATTTTTCCGCAGTGTTTGGAGATCGGCACTCCTCTATAATGAAATCGAGAGGGCAGGTATTCCAGAGGTGAAAGGGGTCTGGTGCCCTCCCTTTGGCGGATCGCGTCAGTTCGTCATCGTTTCCATAAAGCAGAGTTATCCTGGCCACGCTACAGAGGCAGGGCACATAGCTTCTCAGACGAGAGCCGGGGCATACGCGGGGAGGTACGTTGTCGTGGTTGACGAGGACATAAATCCATATGACATGGATGACGTGATGTGGGCGGTATGTACGAGGTCGGAGCCCGTTGAGATGGACATTATTAAGAAGGCATGGAGCACTCCACTGGATCCTCGGATCCGGAAGCCGACCGATAGCTACCATAACTCCCGGGGCATCATCTATGCCGTTAAACCATATGAATGGTTCAATGATTTTCCGCCGACAGCTGTGGAAAGCGAGGAGCTGCGAAAAGCAACCTTTTCCAAATGGGCCGATCAGCTGGACGGCAGATGGAAGGGCATCTAGGTTTAGAGGTTTTTCACCATTACGGCTTTGAGCTGGACGATCCAAAAGAATCACGGGGTTCCCGTCGGGTGAATCCCCTCTACCCATTGTTCACACGGGGCGATTTCGATGCTTACTTTCCCCGTGTCAACAGTTGGGTATTCAGTGTTCTGCGGTCTCGAACCTGAATGACTTACCCGGTAAGTTCTTGATATATTCTAAGCCCTTTTCTGCCGTCACGAGCTGGAACATATCTGGATTACCTCCCGAAGCTACCGTGTTCCGGGCAGAGGTGCGCGGAGCACTGGCGCTTCGCGGGCTTTTTCGGCCGCCTCATTCGGTGGAAGAGAATGGTCCCAGTTCTTGCCCACATAGCGTCCCCCGGTCTCGCCGTCCGACAGGTCAGAGGCGAGCCAGATAATGAGCGGATTCATAATATCCACCGGCAACAGTTTACGCCCGTCCTCCCTGGCTGCCTGCCCTTCCCCTGTATCCACCCGCCCGCCCGGCAGCAGCGAGTTGACGGTTACGCCGGTCCCTTCAAGATCCTTGGCCCAGATTATTGTCTCCGCCTCGATGGCAGCCTTGGACACCCCATAGTGCGAGTTCTTGACCCGCTGGAGGGTCCCAAGGCTGGTGGAGATATTGACGATCCGTCCCCAGCCCTGGGCCACCAGATGGGGGGTAATGGCATGGGATATAAGGAAGGTCCCGTTGACATTGACGTGAATGGATTTTTGCCAAAATTCGGGATCCACCTCCCAGAAGGGAACCTTCGGGTAGCCCCGAATGATATGGCGGGCGTTGTTGACGAGCACCTGCACCGTACCGAAAGTAGCAAGGGATTGCTCCAGCACCTTTTTGCAGTCGTCCCGCTTTGTGATGTCGGCAACCACTCTCAGTGCCCTGCCCTGGCCAGCAAGCTGGCCTATCTCATTTGCAACCTTCCCCAACCTTTCTGCATCGGGCGATGCCAGGACGAGGCGGGCATCGGCATCTGCCAAAGCCAATGCCATGGCACGTCCCAGACCCTGGCTGCCACCGGTCATAATCACGACCCTATCGTTCAGTCGTATCTTGCTCATAAATGCCCAACCCCTTTTTGACGGAACACTAACCCGGTAAAAATTCCCGGTTGGCCTCCAATATCCCCCGTATGTTCGCGGTCAAACCTTCCCCCGCTGCCGGGTAGGACATTGGGTCGCTCGCAGCATGGACTCTTTCCTGCCAGCCTGTGTCAGTTTATGGGGGACCAATCACCTCAGCTTCCCTTCTGTTCCCCCGGATGGTGGTAGCGGAGTTCTACTCCTCGGAAACCTGTATCAAATCGATTCTCGTTAGTGTCGTTTGCCTTTGGCTAGCAGGGGCATTAGCCAGATGCCACGCAGTGTACTGTTCCGGATACAGTTCACTGGCCGACATTCCGTCCACTGGGACAATCACTCGGAGTCCTCTCAAAGCGGCTCCAGTGGCTGTGTGAAGAACAGCACCATGAGCGGCGGTTCCCACCACAATTACGGTCTCAACGTTTTTCTCTGTTAGGATCTTTTCCAGGTCAGTGAGGAAAAACTTATCCGGCCCCGACTGCACTACCGCGTCACCCTCGAGAGGCGCAACATCCTCAATGATGTCAGAAGTACTTGCCGTCCCTGTGAGACTGTAAACGACGGACATCCCTTTAGCCCTGGCCTCGGTTAGGAGTTCTTTGATTCTCGGGACGGAGGCCACACACCGAGGTCTCCTTTCAACGTTACAGTTCTGGTTTTGAATATCCAGAATGAGAAGGGCCGTTGTCTGGGGATCAACCTGTACCCCTTTCAGTTCGGGCGGCGGTGGAACCTGAACGGTATTCCATTCATCTATGATGGTATCCTTTCCCTGCATCATATTCCCAAAAATTCCTCCTTTCAAATAGGCTCAGATTCATGTAACGTTTGCCATCTTGCCGTCCGAGCCTTGTCACACTGACGAAGGGTTATTCTATTCAAAGACGATGGGATGGACCGCTCTCTTTCTTTTGACTAACGCCGCCTCAATAGATTTTCCAATCAGTGTTTTCAATCACCAAAAAGGTGGCTCCATTTCTTGTGGACCTCCTCGAGGTATTGAGGGGGAGCACCCGTTGCCCTGGGAAAATTCTCCTTCTCTTCAAAGGGAACGCACGCATCTACCAATGCCAAAGAGGTATAATAGTTCTTATTCTTATCAAAACAGAGGGGATCGAGGGGGGTGCTGCGGGAACGGTTGATGAATTCGATATCGGTGGCGGGCTGGCAGCGGGTGGCTATAGCCCACAACACTTGATCCATATTGGATGGATCAATATCTTCATCCACTACCACTACCCACCTGCCAGCATAGGCCCCGGCTGTAGTTTGCGCAGCCACATGGAGCACCTGCCGGGCATGACCGTAATACCTCTGTTTGATAGAGATGACATTAAACAACCTCGAGCCAGCCTGTTCATAGCGCCACACTCCTTTAACCTCCGGAATTCCCGCTGTCTCCAGCTCCTTCCAGAGGAGGGCGGAACGCATCAGTGATCGGAAATCAAAGGGTTTGCCCCGGATCTCATGCCGGGCGGTCAGAATGGGATCATTGCGGTGCAGCACCGATTTTACCCGCATCACTGGCTCCTCTCGACTGGAACTGCCATAATATCCCGTCCATTCGGGGAACGGTCCCTCCGGTTGTGTATCACCAGGGGAACAATAACCCTCGATCACTATCTCCGCATGGGCGGGAATCGGTAGGCCCGTTTCCGGCCCCTCGATAACCTCGATGGGTCTCCCCTTTACTCCTCCGGCAAGGCCATATTCGGAGATCCCAAAGGGAACCTCATTGCCAGCAAACAGGGCAAGGCCGGGATCCTGGCCCAAACAAACAGCAACCGGGCAGGGCATGCCCCGTTCGAAGTATTTCTCCCTGATCAGTTTTCCGTGTTTTCCCGGAGAGATATAGAGCGCCGCTGATGTTTCGTCGTAGAGTTGCATTCGGTAGGTCCCCAGGTTTACCCAGCCTTCATCGGGGTCCTTCATAATCACAACGTCTGAGGTCCCTATGTATCTCCCCCCATCAAAGTCCGAGAAAAGCGGAACGGGGAAGTCCAGGAGATTAACCTTTTCCCCCTGGTGGATATTCTCCATGATGGGGCCGCTCCTTACCGTTTTCACGGGGACTGGGGTGAGGTTTTCTATTTTCTGATGGACGTTCTTGACCAGGCCAACGAGGGTGTCATACTGGAGGGGAAAATCCATTGTTAACGCCACCGCCCAGGGCGTGATTAATTCATGGAACAGAACCCGATAGCCCTTCTTATGACCGGGTATGTCGTCAAACAAGATCGTCGGTGTTTCCAGCCGCTTTTTCTGGAGGAATAACTCAGCCAGAGCAGCCATCTCCTTCTCCCAGTGGGCTCCGGAGATGCGTACCAATTTTCCCATTTCTTCTGCTTTCTCAATCCATTCTCTCAGGTCATTGTGCATTACTCTTACCTCCCAAAAATATGGTGTCTCTTCTCCCGAAACTCACGTCAAATCCCTGAAGAACCGGAGAATCATCTCTTGGACCCTGGCAACAGGCTCAAATGCTTGGCAGTATTTCGCCGAAGAGGACTCCTCGAAACATATGAAGTTGCATCGTCAAATCAAAGATTGCAAAAATAGAGAACCAGACAATGGCAGTTATCAAGACAGCCTTAAGCCATCCTATTTTTCCCAAAATCGTGAGAAAGGTGAAAGTGAACAGGGCAATACTTATATAAAAACCCACCAGGAAAACGAGGACTAAAAACCCCATCATCCAAGCTATTATAAGGAGCAACTGTATTGTTGTCTTGTGCTCCTCGGGTTCCCCCAGCAGGTGCCCTCCAGCTGCGCTTATCAAGTCGATGTTTAGTCTGCTCAACAGCCGAATGGGGTGTAGCTCATCAACAAGCACAAGCAGGCATAAGATTAAGGTGACAATTCCCACCAAGAGAGGCACCAGCCTTTCTATCGGCCGGTAGCTGTAAGAATTCAGGCATATAACCAGAACGAATATCAGCAAAAGTCCGATGAATACTATACTCGGCTTATTAATCCTTTTCACTTGTCTCCCTTTTCATGGCCCTGAAAAATGGAAGGAGTATCGTTGAAATCAAGAGCACGAATAATATCAAAGAGGTGGGGCGGGTGAAGAATATCGCGTAAGAGCCGGAGGAGATCATTAAAGACTGGTGAAATGCCGTCTCAGCCATAATGCCCAAGATATACCCAATAACCAGGCAAACGATGGGAAACCCAAACCTCACCATTCCGTATCCGAACAGGCCGAAGAGGAATGCCATCATCACATCCCAGAAATTTTCCCTGATGGCATACGCGCCCACAAAGGAAATTACTATAACAATGGGAGCTATGTAGCGGACGTTGATAACCGTTATTCTTACGAGGAGATTGGCCGTTAACAATCCAAATGTGCTGGCAATGATGTTGGAGCACAGAAGTCCTAGGATGAGCGTGAAAACAATGTCCAAATGTTCTTTTATCAATAAGGGGCCGGGAACCAAACCGTGGAGTATAAATCCTCCCAAAAGCACTGCCATTTCGGCGCTTCCCGGTATCCCAAAGCCGACGGTTGGCAGCAGTGCACCTCCATCCTTAGCATCATTTGCCGCCTCTGCTGCTATAATTCCCTCCGGGTTGCCGGTACCGAATGTTTCCGGCCTCTGAGAACTCTCCTTAGCAGCGACGTAGGCAACGAAGTTGGAAACGGTCCCTCCCACTCCGGGTATTATCCCGATAAGAGTGCCTATAGCTGAACTGCGCAGGAAGCAACGTTTGTGCCTGAATACCTCTTTCACTCCGTCCAATACGGCCCCCCCGCTTGTCACCCCCCCAGCAGCTATCGTTCCTCCTCTGATGTAGTAGTTCATGACTTCACTGATAGCAAACAGTCCTATGACAAGGGAAATGAGCTCAATTCCGTCCCATAAATAGTATTCGCTTCCGAAGTTAAATCTTAAGACCCCGAAAACGGGACTGAAGCCTATGAGCGAAAGCAATATTCCCATACCTCCTGCGGTGAGTCCTTTCAAAAAGGTACCCCTGGCTGCGAGGGCCACGGTGACCAAGCCAAACATTACAAGCATAAAAAATTCCGGGGGGCCAAACAGCAGTACCACCCTCCGAACCAACGGCATAAGGAGGACGAGTATAATGAGACCAAAGATCGCTCCCAATCCACAAGCCGTAGCTGATATCCCCAAGGCCCTGTTCCCCTCGCCTTTGCGAGCCATGGGATACCCATCGAAGCATGTCGCTGCATTTTGAGAGGTTCCGGGAGTATTGAGAAGGATTGCGCTCACCGACCCACCGAAGGCGACTGAACCCATCACGCCGGAAAAGAAAAGCATCGCAGCGTGTGATTCCATGCCGAAGCTAAAGGGGAGAGCCAGGGCTAGGGCTACCACCCCGCCCAATCCAGGCAAAATGCCAAAGATGAGTCCAATAATAGACCCTAAGAAGAGATACGCCAGGTTGGCCGGGATAAATAGATGACTAACTGCCACATTCACCGCCTCAAGCATCACCGTATCCTTTTATCTCGACGGGCTCGTAATTTGATTCCTAAATGTATCGGGAGCTCACCTCTGCCCCCTTCTTCGTATCCGTGATCAGGGGGTTCAAGAAGGGACCTCTTAGTTTACGCTATCTCGTGCCCTGCGGAATGGCCTACGCGGAACCCTGCATGGCTGCACATAAAATTGCCGCACTTAGAGCTTCGAGACATTACCTCGGCTCTCTTGTTACTCAAAGAAAGCCCTACACCCCGAATAAGACCACTTTGTAGTGGCTCCGAAACCGTCCTGCCCAAAAAAGTCTCACTTGAGAATGTCGCTATATTTCTTGTACGTATTTGTGAGCTTAACCGTAAGTCCTGAAACCTCCTTACCCGAAAGTGGCGTAAATAACTTGCCCGTCTTTTTACTCCATGCTTGAGTTTCCGGGTCATTCATTGATTTCAACAAAGCCTCCTCCAGAATGTTAGCTATGTCCTGAGGTACTCCGGGGGGCGCCGCAACGACACGATCCTCTCCCACTAATCTCATTTCTTCATAGGGTGTTCCTTCTTGTATAGCGGGCACGCCGGGTTGCAACTCACTGTGCCGAAAATTTATGATGGGCCTTATTTCCCCCGCCTTGACATAGGATAGTCCTGCACCCACACTTATATAGGCCGCATCGACATCACCCCGTATCAGCCCGGTAATGTAACCGGTGCTTCCGCTGTAACCGGTCACTATTTCTGCCGGGATCTTCAAAATTGGCTTTGCGAGTTTAGGGGCAATCCAGCTTGTCGATGGAGGACCCGTCGCACCAAATTTAACCTTTTGAGCCCGTTGTAAGTCTTCCAGCGAACGAAAGGGAGAATTGGCTGCTACCAATATGGAGCCCGGATCCCTGACAACTGCTCCAAGGTATGTGAACTTGGTAGGATCAACGCCTTTTTTCCCCATAGCAGTGATAACAGCCATACCTTGGAGGCTTACCATTCCCATGGTGTGGCCATCCGGCTTTGAGCGAAATAAAGCGATAGTGCCCGTCATGCCGCCTGCCCCCGGAATATTGCGCACGACGATACTTACCTTCTTGGGTAAGTACTTCGGCAAGACCCTTGCAATAGCTCGGGAATACGTGTCGTAGCCACCACCCGGGCCATAGGTTACGATCCACGTGATCTTCTTTTTCGGGAAAGTCACCTTTGGAGCCGATTTGGCGCGTTTTTCAGTCAGCGGTGCTACCACGATTCCCACTGCTATCAACACGATTAAGCAAATTCGCCCAAAAAGGGTACATGCTCTCTTGTGAGGTGCTCCTTTTTTGTCTGACATGGCATATCCCTCCTTCTGACCCGAAATTCCCCTCCTGAACTTCGGCTGCTGTCAGGCCATCCAGTAGCCTCAGTCTTCTCCTTTGCCGTTCCCTCTCGAACCGATAAAAAAGATCACCTCCTTTCTCATTTCACCATTGGGCCTATTAT
>JABAOH010030366.1_pt1 | contig 17424 bp, 15 predicted proteins | sample 7062181 | NCBI WGS metagenome assembly JABAOH01 (sample SAMN14538630, study PRJNA623070) | marine sediment metagenome | biome: marine biome [ENVO:00000428]; feature: marine pelagic biome [ENVO:01000023]; material: deep marine sediment [ENVO:00002113]; isolation source: pool of 5 deep marine... | reverse complement strand
CCGGCCCCAAACTTAAACATGCCCGTAATTTATTAACGTATCAAAGCAATGCAAGACTTTTTTCCATTCCTGCGGTAAAATGCAGCATGTTACACAATTTCAGATTTACCATATTTGAGAATGTCATTATTTCTTTATAGTATATTAGCGTAGATAAGAGAGTTCTTGGAAAATGTGGAGTATTTATGTGCAGCGACAAGGATAAAATAAAAGTATTGTTTCTTTGTACGGGTAATTCATGTCGAAGCCAGATTGCAGAGGGCTGGGCCAGACACTTAAAAGGTAACGTCATTGATGCATATTCCGCGGGAATTCGCCCGTTCGGTGTCAGTTCCAGGGCAATAAAGGTAATGGCTGAGGAGGGGGTTGATATCTCAATGCACAAATCCCAGCACATTGACGAATTCTCGGGAATAGATTTTGATTATGTAATAACATTGTGCGACAATGCTGCTGAAAGCTGTCCTGTATTTAGTGGCAAAGCAAGAATTGTTCACATGCCATTTTACGACCCATATTTTGCATCCGGCAGCGAAGAAGAGATTATGGCAACCTTTAGAAAGGTGCGGGACGATATAAGAACGTTTATTGAAACCATGCCCCAGAGCCTTGAAGAAAAAAGTGGTTAAGAGTTGAAACACAAAATGAAATCGGAACAATTAGAAAAATACACTTCTGCAATAACGCTTTCGGATATGGAAATATTCGTTTTTCCGGAGCTTATGTACGCCCTTGTTTTAGCGAACATCATGAGCCCGATTATCTGGCGGTGGCGGAAGCTCGACTGTTTCAAAAAGCTTGAGGGTAAAACCACCTATCGGAAATTGATGCGGCTGAGACAGTTCATAATGGACGAGTTTGAGTTTAATCTTGACCTTGAGACCTGGGGACTGACAAGCAAAGACAAAGAGCTCAAAAGGTTTGAGAAGTTTGTTTCTACTGGTGATATTGCTAAAAGCAATGCTCTGTTCGGCTATCACGGTGACAAATATTATTTTGATGTGGACATCCGCCGGCACTTTGGCCTGGATAAATATGACAGTGACATCATCCCGTACTGGAAGACGGAAACCGTCGAGGCGATGAACGCCTTTCGCTTGAAGGAAGGATACAAAACAGCAGCCGGTGAATGTGTTTCTCTTGCCGCCCTTTATGCCGCGGCGGCGTTTATAGTATGCGAAATACCGCTGGAAGATATTTTTATGATACTTACGCCGCTCCATTCGCAAAACTTTATCGACCTTCAGGATGGAATTCTGACCAACAACAGAAGGCTCGTCACAAAAACGATGTGGTTCAACGGCACCGCCATCTCCAATAAGGCCCAGCGGGCACTGCGCAACGAAAACATTACAATCGTGGCCCATTCATCCGGTTATGTACACTGTCTATATAAAGACGCAACAATAGACAAGAAAATCTATCAGGATTTTAGCAGGAAGCTCGATTCATATTTATCGGCTGAGCTATCGCTGTCGGTTTTTGCAAATTTTCTGCGGTCCAATCGTAAATATCAAAAGTTCTTTCAGGTCTGCCGAGAGTGTCACGGACAGGCACAGTTTTTAAAGGCGGAGGTGCTTTTTCATTATGAGCACGGCAGTAATTACAGGGTGGCCGACAAAACTTTCGACAAACTGCTTGCCGATATTTCGGATGAGGATTTTGTTCCGTACGAGCTTCCCGACAGAATCCGATGTGACCTGCTTAATGACTTTATAGAAAAGCAAAAGCCCGACATCAATAGTATCGAGGGCAAAGCGGCATTTATAGAATTTGTTGAGCCGGTCATCCCTGAGGCGCAGCGGTTTGTGGATGAATTAGCCGATTTTATGCACATTGAAGCGAAGCTGCCGGCTTCGGACAGGAATTTTCTGCCTGCTGAGCCGATAGAAATATCCGTAGTGCAAAGTAGAGAGCAGGTGATCGACTATCTCAAGAAAGTACGCCAGAGCAATGTCACTGCCGACCTTGCCTTTTATTCATATCGTGATATGGAGAGCTGTGACTGGCTGCCGTTTGTCAAAGCAGCAGTCGAGCGTAACCCGGTCTCGATTCGGATGGTCGAGGCAATGTCGGTAAAAGAAATATATGTGTGGCTTGAGCAGATGAAAGATGATTCGATTTACGATGGCGGGCGATTGGCGCAGCCCGATGAAGTGGCGAACTACAAGACCGGGGACGGACTCGAAAAGGCATTTCTGCTGGCTAATGTCATCCGGGAAAGGAACCCGGAGCAGGGCGTTGAAATAATCGCAGATAAAGAACAGGTAATCTTAAAAGGCCGGCACGAGCACCGATTCGTATCCAACAAAAACCTTGAAAAGAGCATTATTATTAGTGCAGATGGAAAAATTGTCACAGGCGACTGATACGGGATTTATTAGCGTTCGGCCTGAATTATTTTAATCTGAATATGGCATAAAAAACGACGGCTCCTTCGGCAAATTTGAATACTCACGAATTATTAGACCTGTTTTTTAAGTTTTGAAAAGAACCTAAAACCTCGATAAACACCGCAGAACAGCGTTTTTTCAGGTTAAAAATACGTTTTTTTAAAATATTTTATTTTTTTGTTGAACTAATCTGTATATTGGACTATATTAGTCCTATATATCGTATGATAATTATTGAGGTAAAGTGAATATGGACATTTTAAGGAGAAATACAGACTACGCTCTGCGAGCTATGCTAAACCTGGCCGGGCATTATGGTCAGGAACCTGTTTCAACCAGGCAAATAGCCGAGGCTGAGGATATTTCTTATGAGCTTACCTGTAAGCTGATGCAGAAGCTTCATGGTGCCGGGCTGGTACAAAGCAGTATGGGCCCAAACGGCGGGTTTGACCTGAGCAAAAAGCCGGACAAGATAAATATGCTGGAAATAATAGAGGCGATTCAGGGACCCTTGAGCTTAAACAGATGTTTGTTGGAGGAGGCTATCTGTCCGAACAAGGACGGCTGCGCGATAACGGTAGAACTTGCCAAACTTCAAAAGCATATCGACAAATATCTTAGCATTATTACGTTAGATGAATTGTTACGAAGCCGATGTGCAAAGAAAAAAGGTAAGCCAAAGAATATTAAAAGGGGAAGAAGATGACCCACGAAAAGGAAAAGCCCGGTGTACTAAAGGCGTGCGTGAGTAAAGCGCAAAAGCTGGTGGATTTAATCGAATATTCGAAGGATTCGATTGTTAGTAAAACAATAATTGATAAGCCGGTGGGGACAATTACATTGTTCGCCTTCGATAAGGGCCAAAAGCTAAGCGAGCATACGGCACCTTATGACGCCGTCGTGCAGGTTCTGGATGGAAACTGTATGTTGACCATAGACGGCCGGGACAAGGAAGTTGCGGCCGGAGAGATTATCATAATGCCGGGCAATGTGCCGCATGCAGTTACAGCCCGGGAAAAATTCAAGATGTTACTAACAATGATTCGTGCATAAGAAGGCGTAATATAACTGAGATAAGTAAGGGCGGACAGATGTTCAGATGTCCAGGACAAGACCAGAGATTTTGGAAACCGGAAGATATTTTTGAAGTGCAATGTCCCGGCTGTGGTGGAACTGTCGAGTTCTTCAAGGATGAGCCGAAGCTAAAATGTCGCAAGTGCAAACTAATGGTCGTCAATCCGAAGATAGACCTCGGGTGCGCCGAATGGTGTCAATACGCCGAGCAGTGCCTCGGAGTTAGCGTCATAAAGAACTTAAAGGTTATACGGGAAAAGCTGATAGGCCGGATGAAAAACGTTTTTGGCGATGACCGGAAACGGATTGAGCACGCGCTTGCTGTCCTGGATTATGCCGAACAGATACAGAATGTCGAAGGCGGCGACCCGCTGATTGTCAGGGCGGCGGCGATTTTGCACGATATCGGAATTCAAGAGGCTGAACGCAAGTATGGCTCGTCAGCCGGAAAGTATCAGGAGATTGAAGGCCCACCTATTGCCGAGGAGATTTTGAAAAGATACGACATTTCGGCTGAGGCTATCGAGCATATATGTAGGATTATCGCAAGCCATCACAGCGCAAAAGACATCGATACGATTGAGTTCAGGATTGTTTGGGACGCGGATCAGCTCGTAAACCTCCTGACGGATTCCAGTCGAGTGGACGGCGAGAAGCTGCAGGAAATTATTGATAAAACATTCAAGACCGACGAAGGTCGTCGGTTAGCGGCAGAATTGTTTGTAAAAAGTTAAAGTAAAAAGAAAAACTGGAAAAAATGAAAGGAAAATTATGTTTTGTTATCAATGTGAACAAGCGGCAGGCGGTACCGGATGTACGAAAGTCGGAGTTTGTGGCAAGGACCAGGACATTCAGAGCTTACAGGATACGCTCATATTCGGGCTAAAAGGGATAGCCGCTTATGCGTATCACGCGCGAGAGCTGGGGCAAAAAGATGAAGAAGTGGATGCGTTTATGCACGAGGCAATGTTTGCGACGCTAACGAACGTGGACTTTGATCTCAATCGATATCTTGAGCTGTTGCTAAAAGCCGGCGAGATGAATTTGCGCGTGATGGAGATGCTCAACAATGCCCACACATCGACCTTTGGTAAACCGACACCCGCGACAGTGTCGACCGGCACGAAGGCCGGACCGGGAATTGTGGTTACCGGCCATGACCTGCTTGACCTCTATGAGTTATTGAAGCAGACCGAGGGCAAAGGTATTAACGTCTATACTCACGGTGAAATGCTGCCCGCTCACGGTTATCCGGAGCTAAGGAAGTTCGAGCATCTTGTGGGTAATTACGGTACAGCCTGGCAGAATCAGAAAAAAGAGTTTGACCAGTTCAGCGGTGCAATTTTAGTGACGACAAACTGCGTTATGATACCGAAGGATTCTTACAAAGACCGGATGTTTACGTGCGGGATAGCCGGCGTTTCAGGCGTCAAGCACATCAAAAACAGGGATTTCAGCGAGGTGATTGACAAGGCCCTGTCCCAGCCGCCGCTTGAAGAGAATCCGCAGGGGACTTTGAGCACGGGGTTCCATTATACGGCTGTGCTCGGACTGGCAGAGAAGATTATCGAAGCTGTAAAGGCAGGCAAAATTCGACACTTCTTCTTTATAGGTGGCTGTGACGGTGCCAAGCCCGGGCGTAATTATTTTACCGAGCTTGCTGAGAAGGTTCCGGATGATTGCGTGATATTGACGGCGGCCTGCGGAAAGTACCGATTGAATGCACGTGATTATGGTGATATTGATGGAATTCCTCGTCTGGTTGATACGGGGCAATGCAATGACTGCTATTCAGCCATCAGGATTGCAACAGCACTCGCCGAGGCCTTTGATTGCGGTGTAAATGATTTGCCTCTTTCACTCGTAGTCTCATGGTATGAGCAGAAGGCGGTAGCTATTCTGCTGACGCTGCTGCATTTGGGGATAAAGAACATACGGCTTGGGCCGAGTCTGCCGGCATTTCTTAGTGAAAATGTGCTGAATGTTCTCGTGGAGAAATTCGATATAAAGCCGATTGGCGATCCCGATGAAGATTTGGCCGAAATGCTGAGTTAGAAGGAGTATTAGAATGGCCCTGCGAAACATTGTAAAAATAGATGAAGAAAAATGCGATGGGTGCGGCCAGTGTGTGATTGCCTGTGCCGAAGGTGCCATAGAGATAGTTGACGGCAAAGCTAAATTAGTCAGCGAGATTTATTGCGATGGCCTGGGGGCGTGCATCGGGCATTGTCCCCAGGACGCCATAACCATTGAGCAGCGCCAGGCCGCGGAATTTGATGAAGAAGCGACTAAAGCACATTTGGCTAAAGAAAAAGATAGCCAAAAGCAAGCCGACTTTGTCTGTCCGGGTATGAAGATTCAAAAGCTGCGGGAAAAAGGCCGGACCTCAGATTCTACCGCCCAGGTTCCATCCCAGCTTGGCCAGTGGCCGGTGCAGTTGAAGCTGGTCTCGCCATCTGCCCCCTATTTTAACAACGCCGATTTGCTGTTGGTCGCAGATTGTGTGCCCTTTGCAATGGGGGATTTTCACAGCAGGTTTTTGAAAGACAAAAGTATTGCTGTGGGCTGCCCGAAACTGGATGACGCCGACTTTTACATCGAGAAGCTCGCGGCAATACTAAAAGCCAACAAACTGAACAGTTTAACGGTCATCCATATGGAGGTGCCGTGCTGTTCAGGCCTTACTCATATCGCACGACAGGCTATTTCTAAAAACAAAATTGAAATGAGCTTCGAAGATGTTACAATTGATTTACAGGGCAATGTCAGTCGAACTGAAACAATAGAAATCTGATGCCCGATTTAGAAATAGCGGTTCTTAACTGAGTAAGGAACAGATAATAATGGCTAAATCCTCTCACAAAAAAAAGGTTGCCGAAAAAGGTGCTTCCATGTCCACCAGGTCAATACATGCCGGTGAACCGAGAAGAAAATACGCTGATTCGTTAATGACTCCTATTATTCAGACTTCTACCTTTACGTTTAAAAACAGCAAGCACATTGAAGATTACACCAAGAAAGGAAAAGAGCACTTCGAGTACGGCAGATATGGCAATCCTACTGCACAAATTGCCGAAAAGCGTCTTGCCGACCTTGAAGGTGCTGAGGACTGTGTTGTTTTTTCATCTGGGATGAGTGCAATTACTACGACGATTCTCACTTTAGTTCAGTCGGGCGACCATATTGTCATCACAGATGACAGCTACAAAAAGACTCTCGAGTTTTGCCGGTCTTACCTGAAACAATTCGGCGTTGAGTGCACCATTGTCCCATTCGGAGATTACAAAGTTCTTGAGAAAGCCATCAAAAAGAACACCCGTTTTATATTTTCTGAATCGCCGACCAATCCTTATCTGAATATTTTTGACCTTGTCAAAATCAAAAAGATTGCGGACAAATATAATGTCCTGACCTTGATTGATAGTACATTTGCCACTCCATTGAACCAGAGACCCATAGAATTCGGAATGGATCTTGTCCTGCAGAGTGCGACAAAATATCTCGGAGGTCACAACGATATTTTAGCTGGCGCCGTACTTGGAAAGAAAGAGCTGGTTGATAAGATACGCAACCTGCATAAATCAATGGGCGGCCTCATTGACCCGCATTGCTGTTATCTCCTGCTGCGAGGCCTTAAGACGTTTCCATTACGAGTAAAAAAGCAAAATGAAATCGCATTCAAGGTTGCAGAATTTCTTGAAAGTCATCCACGTATCAAAAAAGTCTATTATCCTTTCCTCAAAAGCCACCGTCACTATAAAGTAGCAAAAGAACAGATGGCCGGTGGCGGGGGAGTCGTTACATTTGATATAAAGGGCAACCTCAATACCGCAAAACGGTTTTTGGATGCCCTGAAGCTGTGCTACATTGGGCCAAGTCTGGGCGGTGTTGAAACACTGATAACACACCCCGCGCTGGTAAGTTATTATGACTACACAAGAAAAGAACGCTACGAATTAGGTATAACTGATACCCTGTTCAGGCTCGCCGTTGGAATTGAGGATGTTGAGGATATAATTAAAGACCTGGAGCGGGGACTGAAAGGGTAGAAAGTCAGCAGCTCAATAGGGGGTATATAATGGTCGATTTTGCCAAGTCGATAATCATCGATTTTTGGGGCACCGCAGCCGAAATGTCACCCTATCTGCTGTTCGGCTTTTTCGTGGCGGGAATCCTTTCGGTGCTCGTATCCCAACCCCTTGTCGAAAGGCATCTGGGGGGCAGGGGGGTATGGCCGCTGGTGAAAGCGTCGGTCTTTGGCGTTCCGCTGCCATTATGCTCGTGCGGCGTTATTCCGGTATCAATATCGCTGCACAAGCACGGAGCAAGCAAAGGCTCCACAATATCATTTTTGCTGTCCACGCCCCAAACCGGCGTTGACAGCATCTTCGTAACCTTAAGTCTTCTCGGTCCTGTCTTTGCCGTTTTCAGGCCTTTGGCGGCGTTCGTTACCGGCATTATCGGTGGTGCATTTGTTGATGTGTTGAATCGGGACAAAGAAGATGCAGAAGGCCCGCAAGCAGAGTGTAAGGATGAGTGTTGCGCCGAAGGCAACAAGAAAAACAAGATTATCAAAGGATTAAAATACGGCTTTGTCACGCTGCCGCGAGATATCGGCAAGGCAATGCTGGTCGGCCTGCTTGTTGCCGCCTTTATTTCCGCTCTGGTGCCGGATGGCTACTTTGCGGAAAAATTAGGCACCGGCATTTTCGCGATGGTGGTAATGATGTTTTTGGGCATACCGGTCTATGTGTGCGCAACGGCCTCGGTGCCGGTGGCGGCAGCCCTGATATTGAAGGGCCTAACCCCCGGCGCAGCGTTGGTTTTTCTGATGACCGGCCCGGCCACAAACGCCGCCTCGTTCATAACCATCTGGAAGGCTTTAGGCAGAACAACAGCAATCACATATCTGGCTACTGTGGCTGGCTGCGCATTGTTGGGCGGTATCTTGCTTGACTACATTGTCGCCGGAATCGATATCGAAATTATGACGCATCATGGCTGGATGCTGCCAAATATTATTAAATACGCATCGGCTGTGGTTTTGTTGGTAATATTAGCTTTTGCTCTCCTAAGCAAACGTAAAGGTACACCCGACGAGAAGTAGAGAAAATTGTTGTAATCGGGGCGACTGGATTTGAACCAGCGACCTCTTGACCCCCAGTCAAGCGCGCTACCAAACTGCGCCACGCCCCGGATTAGTTTCAATATTATAATATAAAACGTATCGTAAAACAAATAATTTTCGCAATTAATCCCACCTATGAAAGCAGGGTCGAAAATTCATATTCAGCCCTTCAATATATTGTGGAGTCATCCGTACTGTTTTTTCTTGACTTACAGCTTGAAAACGATACAATGATATTAATTGTGGAAAGCTACGAAACACCAATGGAGGAGCTGGAATGGAACGGCAATCAATTCTTACCTTGGCAATGATGCTTTTAGCAGCCGGTGTTACAAGCACGGCTGCCGCTGGAACAACCACCTACGTTGCCGGTGAGCTGTCCCAGGATACTACCTGGTCCGGCACCTGCATTCTTGATGATACCGTTATTGTTCCCAGCGGCAGAGTTTTGAATATTGAGCCCGGAACGGTGGTTTTGATGAAAAACGCAGTGGCGCTCATCGTTTATGGACAGCTCCTTGCTATTGGGACCGAAGCCGAGCCGATTCGCTTTACAAACTACCGTAACGGCAAGTGGAAACAGATTATGTTTGTAGAGGCGGCAGATAGCCGTTTTGAGCACTGTATTATCGAGTATGCCGATAGCGAAGGTCGGCACCAGGACTATTACGAGCCTGGGCCGAGGACATATCACGAGGCAGTCGTTGTCCTGGCATGTCACGTCAATATAGAAAAGTGCACCTTTCAGAAACTTCCCGACCAAAGTGCCAATGCCCAGGGGGATGCCATAGTCGTTATATCGGATGACCAGGACCACCCCGGAAAAGCAACGGCGCATATCAGAGGTAGCCGGTTTCTTTCCATCGGGCAGGCCGTTCATACCAGATATTCCTATGTGTTGGTTGAGGATTGTTTTTTTACAGGAAAGCGAGGCGATAACGACGACGTTGATTTGTATGGAGAGAGCACTCCACCTGCCCTTATAAAAAACAATCTGTTTTTAAATCCCGAACATGATGATATGATAAATCCTACCAAATGTTCGGCGGTAATTATTGGAAACGTCATCGCCGGGAGCGACGACCACGGCGTCGTTCTACGGGACAGAAGCTTTCCCATAATGATAAACAACTTGATTTATGATTGCAGCAGTGCCGGCATCGCGGTAGAAAATTCGTGCCAGGCCCTCCTGGTAAACAACACGATTGTCAATTGCGGCAGGGGCGTCAGGCTTTTCGACCTGGGCAGGTGGGGCCCTCCGTATCGCCTGAATCCGGGTGGCGGAACGGCAACCTTGATTAACTGTATTATCTGGGATTGCCGGCAGGCTGTCATCTTGGCAGACAGTTCAAATAAACAAATCGAAGACCGAGGCTCCCACATAAACATTAAATATTGCAACATTGAAGGCGGCCCGAACAGTATATCGGTGTCCGGGACCCATTCGACTCTTACCTGGGGACAAGGCAATATTAATGCCGACCCCAAATTCGCTGACCCGGCCAGCGGCGATTATCATCTGAAATCCCAGGCCGGCCGGTGGGAACCGGATATGCAGAGCTGGGTCCAGGACCAAATCACAAGCCCGTGTATTGACACAGGAGACATGAGCACTGCCATCGGGCTTGAGCCTTTTCCAAACGGTGGCATAATCAACATGGGAGCGTATGGCGGCACAGCCGAGGCCAGCAAGTCATACTTCGGCAAGCCGCCCTGTGAAACAATCATCGCCGCCGATATAAACGGCGACTGCAAAGTTGACTATCAGGACTTTGCTATTATGGCCTTTCATTGGCTTGATGATAAAAGCGAATAAAGGCAGCAATGCTTCATTGGCCCACCTCAAATGGATTGACTGTGAAGTTGAAATTTGCAAAAGCAAGGCGAAGTGGTGGACATTTCCTTTGACTTTCAGACCCCAAAAGAATATGATGGTCTTATGTTCTGCTAAGACAGGATTATGGGTGTAAGTATGAGCAGACAAAGAGGATTTACCCCGTTAGAAATAAGAATTTCCAATCAGGGGAGTGGAAGATTGCCCGAAAGACACGGGGAGGGACCCCGCTTCGCGGGAAACCAAACAGACATCCGGAAACGACACCGGAGTTTTCTAACGGGGTTTACCCTGATAGAGCTTTTGGTAGTTATTGCCATTATTGCACTATTGATGGCGATATTGATGCCGGCTTTACAACGGGTAAGGGGACAGGCCAAGTGCGTTGCGTGCCTAAACAGGCTCAAGCAATGGGGCTTGTTCTTTGCGATGTATGCCGAAGACTACGATGGCAGATTTATGGAGGGTCATACGGCCCAGCCTCAGGCCAATCGGTGGGTCAGCGCACTTGGGAACTACTATAAATGGGATGACGAATTTACCTGTTGTCCGAACGCGACGAAGCCGTGGGTTGATGAGAATGGTATCACCGAGGGAGCCGAGGGAACGGCCATCGGTGTGACTATGGCCTGGGGCTACATGAATCAGGATCACTGGGCCAAGCCGATGAAGGGAAGTTACGGTATCAACGGCTATTGTGTTAATATCCAGCCGGGCAGGGAACCTCGCGGGGAAGCATCTTGGTACTGGCGCGGGCCGGTTGTAGCGGGGGCTGCCTACGTGCCATTGTTCCTCGGGGCCCAGCGCTATAATGGTGTGGTGGACTCAGTAGATGACCCTCCGGCATATGACGGCCAGGGGTGGGCTGAAGGTGGTGGCGGGCGTATGTTACGTTACTGTTTAAACCGGCACGGTGGCTTTGTGGACGGGATTTTTCTGGATTTTTCTGGCAGGAAAATAGGGCTTAAAGAGTTGTGGAAGTTTAAGTGGCATCGACTGTACGACACCACCGGCCCCTGGACAACAGCAGGCGGGTGTCAGCCCAGTGACTGGCCCCAATGGATGAGAGGATTTAAGGATTACTGAAAAAAGCTTCTGCGCTCAGAATCGCCGACTTTATTATGACCCTACCGCAGATACCCTTTGGCATGATTTTGGCTATTGTAAAACTCTAAAATCCCTCTCAAATCCGTCCTAAAGAAAACCTCCAGGCAGCCTGAGGCTTGCAGTTTTGGCCCAAGAATTCTCCGTATATTAGGTCATTCTCATTTGGATTTTCCAGTTCTTATGTTATAGTTTACTAAAGGGCTGGTTTTCACGAACAAGCCATTCCGATAGTTCGTTTTAAGCTGACTAAAAGGTTGTCATCCCATAAATGGAGGTAGCTAAAATGGGGATTGAAAAGCTCTCAGAAAATGTTCTTCTCGTTAGTTTACCTAAAGAGCCACGTTTAATAAGTGATGAGCTTGTAACTGTTAATAAAATCTTAGGTGATGAATATGCCTGTGACGTAATTATTGATTTTTCCAGCGTCAGACTACTGACATCTGAGAGCATAAGCAGCCTCATTATATTGCAGGGATTGCTGAAAAGCCTCGAACACAAAGTCATTTTGTACGCTGTTTCTTCAATGATTTTACAAATCCTTGAACGAACCGGTATTCAGCCATTATTTGAATTTGCCGATGACCAGTTTGCCGCCTTACAATCTGTACAACCTTTGTCTTGACTATTTAGCCGGCCCACAATATCTCACATAAGGCGCCCATCGTCTCACAATTTAAAACCCCTCACAAGCCATTAAACGACAATCTCGTCTTGAGGGACATCTGACATCCCGCAGCTTAACAGTCAGCCAACAGCTTGCATTACTGCTGCTGAGTGTGTTATAATTATGGCAGAAAAGCAAACCTGCAAAATTCATTATCTCTCTTTGAAAGAGAAGGGCAAAATTAATGCGTAAACGAAACGGATTTACACTAATAGAGCTTTTGGTAGTGATTGCAATTATTGCATTACTGATGGCAATATTAATGCCAGCCCTCCGCCGGGCCAAGGAGCAGGTTAAGGAGGTGGTCTGCAAAAGCCATCTGCACCAATGGTCCGTCTGCTTTATGATGTACACGTCCGACTATGACGGCAGGTTCATGCCGGGCATCGACGAAGACTGGGCAACCGGACGATTCTCGTGGATATATACGCTGATTCCATATTATAACGAGCCGGTTATTCGCCTTTGTCCAAAGGCCAAACGTACGGTCGAAGAGGGAGGCACAATGCCCTGGGTGGCTTGGGATGTTAGCAAAACCAATCCCAGTGACTTTTCATATCTCAGGGAACCAATGTACAAGATCGGCAGTTACGGGCTGAACTGGTGGGTCAATGACAGCGACCTGGTGGTAGGTGCCCATGATGCGAAGAACAAATGGCGGCGGACCGGCCAAAAGAATGCGAGTATGATTCCTGTGTTAATGGACTGCGGATTTATGCTGGTCCGTTCTGAGCCGTCAGACCCGCCCCCGGACCAGGACGGAGAGTTCCTATGGGCATTCGGGGGCGGCATGAGACGTGTCTGCACCAATCGGCACAACGGTGAGGTAAACATATTCTTTATGGACTTCTCTACGCACAAAGTGGGTCTCAAAGAACTGTGGACACTAAATTGGCACCGCAGTTTTGATACTCGTAATCCCTGGACCAAAGCCGGCCTTGTACAACCTTCTGATTGGCCCCAATGGATGAGAAAGTTTAAGGACTATTGAAAAAACACTAATACAATTAGATTACTTTTACAGTCCTTCTCTTATTTCTTAAAACGGAACTCCCAAGGCTCCAAATCCCAAAAATCCAATTGTAGAGGGCTCTGAAATAGGACATTGACCTAATTTTCCGAACTGATAAAATCCTCACTCATCTTGAGCAAACGAGCTGAATTGAAAAAAACAATCCTTGAAAGGAAAGAATATAACAGTAAAATGATTTAAAAAGGAGTTGAAATCATCTCCTGAATGAAAGCAAATTTAATCTCATTCTTGCCGAAGATATACAATGACAACAATCTTAATTATATTATCTTTTCTCACTTTTCTAATTATTTTGATTTCCAACATCGAGATATTTCTGGTTCGCAATTCCGTTTCATATTTGCGGGATGTCGAGCCACAATTCGATAAGAGCGCTCCGTGTGTTTCGATTATTGTTCCGGCATGTAATGAGGAAAAGGAAATTGCCGCTGCGCTTCAATCGCTGCTTGGGCAGGATTATCCCAACCTTGAAATCATCGTTATCAACGATCGCTCCACAGATCGGACCGGAGAAATTCTCGACGAATTTGCCCGGAACCACTCCGGTCTTCAGGTCATTCACATAACCAAGCTGCCGGAAGACTGGCTGGGGAAAAACCACGCTTTGCATCTTGGCAGTACTCATGCCCGCGGGCAGTATCTGCTTTTCACCGATGCCGATGTGATAATGGCAAAGACAACGGTTAGTAAAGCTGTGCAGTTTACGCTTGACCATAACCTGGACCATCTGGCTGTGGCCCCGGAGATTCGGGCCACCACCTGGAAGATAGATTTAATGATTGGCACATTTATTTACTATTTCAATCTTATTACCAAGCCCTGGCGGGCCCAGAATCCAAACAGCCGTTATTCGGTTGGAATTGGTGCCTTCAATCTGCTGAAGGCTGAAACTTATAAAGCAATTGGAACTCACCGTGCCATCGCTATGCGCCCCGACGATGATATTATGCTGGGAAGACTCGTTAAATCCCGAGGTTATCGTCAGCAAGTTGTTTTCGGCAAACGGCAGATTCGTATTCAATGGTATTTTTCAGTTCGAGATATGATTGCAGGCCTAATGAAAAACACTGCTTCTTTTGTCAACTACAGCCTGGTAGGGGCTACGATTTGGTGTTTGGCTCTTTTTTTGCTGTTCGTATTTCCTTTCATTGCGGTCCTCATAACGCCGGCGCCGGCCTGCTGGTTCTATTTGGCAACTGCCACAATAATCACTGTAATTTATTTATTTGCGACCGGCGAATATCACCTCACCCGCTGGTATGCGTTGCTGATTCCGTTCTCTACATGTGTCCTTATATATATCATCCTGAAAGCCAGTATTCAGACCCACCGAAATAAAGGCATCTATTGGCGCGGCATGTTTTATCCTTTGGACAAGCTCAGGCGTTTCAAAATTTAAGATTGCTCCGTCGAAAAAAACCACACATCATTTCAACCGAAAAAGCCTTCAAACCTGAATTAGCCGAAGCCCTGCCTGCCCTCCGTAGCTTTAGCGAAGGAGGGAGCGAAGCCGAAGGGGAAGAATCTCAATTCAAATAATTAATCATTATTGAAAAAAGGGGCCTATACCGAATCACTCAGTACAGGCCCCGAATTGGCATAAATCTGCTATACCGATCAACACAATTCTAATTGCTAACTAAATCACACGGCTTACGGTGCCGGAGGATACAGCCGAATATCATCAAAGTACATCGTACCTGAACCGCCGGCTACCGGATTGTTCTTATTGCCCAGACCAAGGGAAATCGTATTGACATTGGCAAGGTTCACGCCCTGGTCGGCAAAAGCCTGCAGGTCAATAATCCATTCCGTCCATCTGATTACCTGTGCTGCCTCGGGATTATCATGAGAGACCACAGCACTGCCATTGAGAGCAACATACAAAGTCTCGGCAGCGTTATCCGAATTGCCTCTGAACCAAATCGATAAAGTAGTAATACCATTCTCGGTCCAGTCACGCGGAGCAGTCAACGTCAAAGTCGCTTCAGAGTAACCAACGCTGTTGTCGTAGAAGAGCGGCATCGATTGGTTGCCTCCGTGAACGATAGTTTGCTCGGCAAACGGAGGATTGTCATAACCAACTAAAGAACCGTTTTCTGGGTCGTCGTATCCGTCTATCCACGCGAAAAATATCCTGTTGCTGGCGGGTTCCTCGGGATTAAGGTCATTGTAGCTCTCGAAATCGTCAACGACGAGGAAGTTGGCCGTCGTAAAGCTCCATACATTTCCTGTCCACGGACTGTCAGGATTGGTGTTATTAGCTTCGTCAATACGCCAATAGTAAGTGGTATTCCAAAGGAGTTTTGCTGATTCATAGCTCTCAGCACCAAGGTTTCCTGTGCCCTTATATTCCGGCGAACCGGCATCGGCATTTCGTACTGTCTCTTTGTCTGTGCCGAAATAGACCTCATGTGAATCGGCATAGACTCCCGGCGTCCAGGTGAGAATCGGAGTATGCTTTACATCCACAGCGCCGTTAGCCGGGTTCGGGCTCCCGACGGCGCCCTCAGTAGTAAAGCTCCAGACGTCGCCTTTATACGTATCGACGGCATCGAACTCATCGACCCGCCAGTAGTAGGTCTTAGCCATTTTAAGTGTGCCGGGAGAATAAGTTGCACCTCCCTGTGGGAGTCCACCAGCGGCGTTGCTCACTTCATCAAAATTATCGCCGAAATATATTGTGTGCAATTTCGAACCGAAGCCTCCCGTCCAGCTCAGAGTTATATCCGTTTCTACCTGCTCTGCGGCATCAGCCGGGACGGGGTAGTAGGCGGTCTTGGGGGGAACCGAAAAGCTCCATACGTCGCCTTTCCAGGGACTGTTCGGCTCAGCTTCATTGACCTCATCGACTCGCCAGTAGTAAGTTGTGCCGGGAACAAGACCATCCGGATAAGGGAATCCTGGAAAGCCGAGAACAATAAACGTCTCGGCCTGGTTACCAACAAACGTGCCTTCGGCGCCGGCGTCCACATCATCAAAATTTTCACCAACATACACATCGTGTGAGACCGCGAGACCTCCCGGTAACCAGCTAAGGTTCACCCATGTATCCGGATGAAGGGCACCGTCTTCCGGCTTGGGGGCCAAGGCGTAAGGCCATACCGCACCTTCCATCGCGCCCATTATTTCGGGCACCGACAAGGCATGGTTGTAAATCCTGACATCGTCGATTCCGCCAGTCCAGTCGCACCCCCACCCGTCCGAGCCGATGAGCACAGGTGTCTGGCTGCTGGTGATTGGGCCCATTGGGGTCGAGTCGGTCTCCTCTCCATTGACATAGCATTTCAGCGTCGTGCCGTCAAACGAGCACGCGATGTGGACCCACTCGTAGCGCACCAGGTTTCTGCCGACGAAGGCCCAGGCCCTGGGTGACGTATTGAATGTGAACGCCATATAGGGCTCAGGAGCGCCGCCCCACCCGTATCGAACCTGCCAGCTCCAACTGGGACTCATATCCATATCCGCCTTGGCCATCGGCGCTGTCTCACCGCCGGCTGTACCCTTTCCCTCCGGGTCATCCGCATCAGGTCTTATCCACAGGGCGATGGAGATCGGCCCGGTGATGTCCAGGCTGGGGCTATGGCCGCAATCGACATGGTCCCCGCCGGTAAGTGCTACACCCGTGCCATGGAACTCCAGGGCTGTCCCACTGATGCCGGGAATCCATGTGGGATCTTCCAAGTCGGGATTGTCCATGAGGGTCCCGTGGTTCCCGTTGCCGCTGACATCGGCCACCATGGTGCCGGAACCTTCATCGAGTGTCCAGTGGCCCACCAGATCAGCGCACACCCCGCCTGAGATGCTCAGGACAAGAATAAAAGAAACCAGATAAATAATTTTTCTACACATAATGTTCCTCCTTCAAAAAGTTAAATTAAAACAGTTATAAATTATGTTTTGGCCACACGCCAAAATATTCGTTTTTTCAACAGGCATCAAAAAACTCTTCTATGAGAATGTCACCCATACAGCTTACGGCTCTGGCATTGGAGCATACAGCCGAATATCATCGAAGTACATCGTACCTGAACCGCCGGCTAACGGATTGTTCTTGTTACCAAGTCCAAGGGAAATCGTACTGACATTGGTAAGGTTCACGCCCTGGTCTGCAAATGCCTGCAGGTCAATATCCCATCGGGTCCACTCTTCTATCTGGGCTGCATTAGGATTATCGTGATTGACTACCGC
>JABAOH010145995.1_pt1 | contig 17428 bp, 18 predicted proteins | sample 7062181 | NCBI WGS metagenome assembly JABAOH01 (sample SAMN14538630, study PRJNA623070) | marine sediment metagenome | biome: marine biome [ENVO:00000428]; feature: marine pelagic biome [ENVO:01000023]; material: deep marine sediment [ENVO:00002113]; isolation source: pool of 5 deep marine... | reverse complement strand
GTGCTCGAGTCTCCGCAGACCAGCGGCGCCTGTTCGATGACGGGCGGTTTCGTCTACCGTGGCTGCCGGATCTCGAATCTACAAGGTCACTACTTCTGGAGCGATTTCTGTGACGGCCGGATCAACAGCTTCCTGATCGACGCAGGCGTCGCGACGATGCAGATGGACTGGACCGCGACCGTCGATCCCGCTCCACGCATCCTGACCAACAGCATGACCAGCTTCGGACGTGACGGCGAGGGCGAGCTCTACGCCGTCGATCGTGGCGGCACGATCCTCAAGCTGGTCCCGCCGCTGAGCGATTTCGAGGTTTCCGGCACCGGCGTCCTGGGCCCGGACATGTTCCTCGTGAACAAGACTGCGCAGTGGACCTGGGAGAACTTGCAGTTCAACTCTTCGCACCCGATCCGCTACTACAGCATCTACAGCGGCAAGCCCAACGGCAACTTCGACTGCATCCACTCGACCGGGCAGACCCGCTGGATCGGCGACCCGGCGAACCCGGGCCCCGGCGTCCTGTTCGCCTACCTCGTCACCGCGACCAACTTCGACGATGTGGAGACCAGCGGCGGCGGCGGCCGCACGCTGAACAGCGCCTGCGCCGCACCCTAGAGCTCGCTCAGCCAGGCGAAGTCGGTGTTGCCGCCGCTGATGATCGCGCCGACGCGACGACCCTTCCACTGGTCTGCGCGGGCGCGTAGCGCCGCGAGCACGGTGGCACCCGAAGGCTCGACGACGACCTTGAGGCGGCGGATCAGCGTCCACGCCGCGTCGAGCATGGCGTTCTCCTCGACGGTGACGACGCGCACCCCGCGCGGCTTCAGGATCGCGAACGGGTTCTTGCCCAGCCCGGTCAGGAGCCCGTCACCCCATGAGCGCGGGTTGACCGGCCCCGGTTGAAGCGTGCCCGATTCCAGCGAGCGATGGGCATCGTCGACTGCTGCAGGCTCCGCGCCCCACACCTCGATGCCCGGGGCCAGGGACGAGACGGTGAGCGCCGTCCCCGACAGCAGCCCGCCGCCGCCGACCGGCGCGATGACCCGATCGAGCTCGTCGACCTGCTCGAGCAGCTCGAGCGCGGCCGTGCCCTGGCCGGCGATCACACGTGGATCCTCGTACGGATGGATCAACGTCATCCCGCGTTCTTCGATCTCACGCCGGCAAGCGGCTTCGCGCTCGGCACGCTCGCAGAGGACGATCTCGGCGCCGTAGCCGCGCACGGCTGCGACCTTGATCTCCGGTGCGTCGCGCGGCATCACCACGACACAGGGAACTCCACGCGCGGCGGCCGCGTAGGCCAATGCGGCCCCGTGGTTCCCCGAAGAGTGGGTCACCACGCCGCGGGCGGCCGATTCCTCGTCCAGGCTCAACACGGCGTTGGTCGCGCCGCGGGCCTTGAACGCGCCGACCTTCTGAAGGTTCTCACACTTGAAGAAGGCCTCGATCCCGAGCTCCTCGCTGAGCCGGCTCGAGCTCAAGACGGGCGTGCGATGGGTATGCGGCGCGATGCGCCGGGCCGCGGCGCGGACGTCGTCGATGGTCGGTAGCATCACGATGGGGCGGACGATACCTCATCACGGCCTTCGGGGCGCGTTAGACTCGGAGCATGCCCGAACTGCCGGACATCGAGGTTTACCTCGACGCGCTCCGCGAGCGAATCGAGGGTCGGGTGCTGCTGCGTGTGCGGCTCGGCAGCCCGTTCCTGCTGCGCTCCGTCGATCCTCCGATCGCGAGCGTGGAAGGTCTCGCTGTGACGGGTCTGCGCCGGGTCGGGAAGCGGATCGTGCTCGAGCTCGAGGCCGATCTCTACTTGGTCCTGCACCTGATGATCGCGGGACGGCTACGCTGGAACCATCCGGGCGCGAAGTTGCCGCGTAAGCTGGGCCTCGCCGCGTTCGATTTCGACAACGGCTCGTTGATCGTGACCGAAGCGAGCAAGAAGAAACGCGCGTCGTTGTACTTGGTTCATGGCGAGCAGCGATTGGCCGAGCACGACCCCGGCGGCATCGACCCGCTGACCTGTAGCCCGCAGGAATTTGTCGATGCCCTGCGACGTCACACGCACACGCTCAAACGAGCGCTAACCGACCCCCGCATCCTCAGCGGCGTCGGCAACGCCTACTCCGACGAGATCCTCCACGCGGCGAAGCTGTCGCCGTTCAAGCGCACGGACAAGCTCGGCGATGATGAGCTGGAACGCCTGCACGCGGCCTGCGTCGGGGTCATGCGTGGCTGGCTGGCGCGGCTGCGTGAGGAGCGGGCCGACGGATTCCCGGCGCAGGTGACCGCGTTCCGCGAGGGCATGGCGGTCCACGGCCGCTACGGCGAGCCCTGCCCGGTGTGCGCGAGTCCGGTGCAGCGCATCGTCTACGCGGCCAACGAGGCGAACTACTGCGCGACCTGTCAGACCGAGGGCAAGCTGCTGGCCGACCGTGCATTATCGCGGCTTCTCAGGAGGGACTGGCCGAGGAGTCTCGAAGAGCTGGAGCAACGGAAACAACGTTCCCGCTGAATCGCGTCAGCGGATCCGCAGCACGGACCACGAGATCAGAGATCACACCCCTGGCGGGTTTCCTCGATGATCCTGTCGACGACGGCTTTGAGACTGCCGGTTTGCCGGTAGGTGGCGAGCTGGCGATCGGCGCTGGTGCCGTGTTCGAAGATCGTGTGTACGTACTCGCAGTCGTTGCGCACGTCCAGATCGTCGACCACGTCGTCGACGAACTCGAGGAACTCGTGGATCAGCAACTGGAGCGAGACTTCCTCACGCTTGCCGAGATCGATCAGCACGCCGTCCTTCCCGTGTCGCACGGCTCGCCACTTGTTCTCCGTGATCAGGTTGCGGCGGTACTGGCGCCAGGCGATGTTGCTGCGACGCAGCTTGATAAGCTTGGCCACCAGAGCCTGGAACAACGCGGTCAGGCAGACCGCCTCGTCGATCTTGGTGCAGATGTCGGTGAAGCGGAACTCGATCGTCGGGAACTTCGGGTGCGGGCGGATGTCCCACCAGATCTTGGTCGGCTCGTCGATGCAGTTGGTCTTGATCAGCGTGTCGACGAAGCGCTCGTACTCGGTATAGGAGAGGAAATGCGGCGGCAGCCCGGCCCGTGGCAGATCGTTCATGATGATCGTGCGGTAGGACTTCAACCCGGTCTCCCGCTCGTGCCAGAACGGCGACGAGGTCGAGAGCGCCAGGAAGTGCGGAACGAAGTAGCGCGCCTGGTTCATGACGTCGATGCGCAGATCCGGATCGTCGACACCGATGTGGACGTGCATCCCGAACACGAGCATCTGCCGCGCGATGTCGGCCATGTTCATCTCGTGCTTGGTGTAGCGCTCGCCCGCGGTGACCTTCTGATCGCTCCACTTGGAGAACGGGTGCGTTCCCGACGCCGCGACCGCCAATCCTTTCTCCTCGGCGAGCTTACAGATCGTGGTACGCAGCCGCACGAATTCCGCGCGCGCCTCGTGGATGTCCTTGCAGATGTTGCTGCCGACCTCGACCTGGGACTGGAGGAACTCGGGCTTGATCTGGTCGCGGAGGACGACGCGGCCCTCTTCGAGAAACTCCTGGATGTAAGAGTGCAGCTCGCGCGTCTCGGGATGCACGATCTGGTACTCTTCCTCGACTCCGATGGTCAGCTTGGGCGTGCTCATCGGTGTTCGCCTCCGCTTCGGGAAAGCGGGAGTCTAGCATGGGCCATCCGCCGCCGACCCGCGGCCGGCCCGCGACCCGCGGGGCCGGAGATCGACTCAAAAGCGGGCATTTCACGCCGGTGAAACGGTTTTGCGAGCCTGGACGTATCGGGGGTGACGGGAGCCGGCGGCGATGACCGACACCGATCTCAGGTTGGCTCGCGAGGCGAGACGCGGCGACCGCCAGGCGCTGGAGACGCTTTATGACAGGCACAAGGAAAAACTGCTCGGCTACCTGCTCAAGATGCTGGGGAACCGCCAGACCGCCGAGGATGTGTTCCATGACGTTTGGATCAAGGTGATGCAATCGCTGGCACAGTACCGGCCAGTTCAGGGCTCGTTCCGCCCGTGGTTGTTCCGTGTCGCGGCCAACGCCGCGGTTGATCGGCTGCGGAAGGAAAGACGCCGGGTCGGGCCGGCGCTCGACGCGCCCGCGGGGAACGACACGAGCGAGCGGGTCATCGATCGGGTCCCCGACGACGCACCCTCTCCCGAGGCGGAGGGATTCGGATCGGAGATCGGCCGCGCGCTGGACGAGGCGCTCGCGCGGCTGCCGGAGCGGCAACGCAACGCGGTCCTGCTGCGCCATCAACAGGGCATGAGCTACAGGGAGATCAGCGCCACGCTCCAGGTGCCCGAAAACACGGCAAAGACCTTGGTTCATCGCGGTGCTCGCTCGTTACGTGAGCGCCTCGCGGGCTGGAGTGACGATGAGCTTTGAGCAGATGCTTCGCAAGACCGCCGAGCTGCCGGTCCCGGCTGCGCTCGACCACCGGGTGCGCACCGCACTGCGGACGATGCCGTTCGCGGCCCGCCGCTTCGCCTTGCCCGGCATGGCGCTCGGCCTGGCCGTGGCGGCCACGCTGGCCATGACGGTCTCCATGGCACTGTCGCTTGCCGCGGCCGGCGCCGCCGAAACCGGCGTGTGGATCGCGATGCTCGTCGTCGTGGTTTACCTCGGCCTGTCCAGCGTCGTGGCGCTGCCGCTCCTGCTCAGGCTCAAGCTGGCGAGAGCCGTACGGGAGGCCGCGGCATGATGCGACAGAGCGGCCGCATCAACCCCGGTCTGGCGATCGTGCTCGCGATCGTCGCCGTGGCTTTCCTCCTGGTGAACTCCCGCGGTTGCTACGGGTTGACCGGCATGCACGACAGTCGCTGGTTCATCACCCCGTGGTCGTTCCTCGGCTTCTCCGGTCTGTTGCAGTTGATCCTCGGCGTCTGGGTCGGCGTCGATGCGCAGAAGCGCGGCAGCAACGGATACTTCTGGGGCCTGCTGGTATTCTTCACTTCGATCGTGGGCCTCCTCGTTTACCTGTTGTGGGTCACCGACGCGATGGAGAAGATCAGCCACGAGGTCAACCAGGTCAAAGCCCACCCCCCCGGTGGCGCCGCGGCCGCTGCGCCGGCCGCCGACCCGGTCGTGGTCGACGCCGTGCTCCCGACATGCCCGTCCTGCGGGGGCGACGTCGAGGACGACTTCAAGGTCTGTCCCGCTTGCGGCGGTTCGCTGCGCTGCCCCGGCTGCGACAAGACGATCCGCAAAGGCTGGCAGGTTTGCCCCTGGTGCACCACACGGCTCGACGCGAGTTGAAACCGGAGACCGGCCGGACTCAGGATGGCTCGAGCGGAACGCTGTTCTGCACGGCACGGCGTGGCGGAGGTAAACTTGAAGCGAAGCAAGAAAGGGGGGTACGACCATGAGTACCACGATGCGTCAGGCTGTGTTCTTGGCTCTCGTGATGACGCTGCTCCTCGCGCCCGGCGCGAAAGCCGTTGAGCGAGGAGGTGCAGACACGGGGCCCGGTCAGTTCGGGATCTCCTCCGCGCCGCAAGTCAACGACTCCTTCCGGTCCGGTGGCTGGGTCGAGCGCAAGAATCGAGAGGGGATGGTCTCCAGAGTCGAAGAGCGCCTCGCACCGCGGGCGTTCAGGCTCAACGCCTCGGGGGGGATCAACCTTGCGACGGGAATGGTTCTGTTCAGCGGAACCGGGACGCATGTCGGGTTGTACAGGGGCACGGGCTTCCTCGATCCGACGTTTGTCATCTTCGGAGCCATCACGGCGGCGAACGGCGATGCGCTGGAGTTCACCGCGAGCTTCGAGATAGGAACGATGGGCAACGTGTCCGCGACGTTCATCTTTGTGGGAGGAACGGGTCGTTTCGAAGACGCGGCCGGTCAGGCGTCAGGCCCGGTGACTCTCAATCCCGATTTCACGTTCTCCATCGACGTCGCCGGGTTCATCACCTACTGACCTCGTCAGGCGCTACGGTTCGAGGACGTCGAATGCGTGGAACTGCATGCTGAACGCGGCGCGCGCCTGGGTCAGCGAGCGCAGGTCGGTAGCGTAGCCGAACATACGGCTCAGCGCGGCGCGGGCCTTGATCACGCTCGTGTCGCCGCGCGTGCCGATGTCCTGGATGACCGAGCGGCGTTGCTTGAGGTCTCCGATGACTCCGCCGAGGTAGTCCTCCGGCGTGGTGACCTCGAGCGCCATGATCGGTTCCAGGCGTTGCGGATTGGCCGCCGCGACCGCTTTGCGCAGCGCCTCGCCCGCGGCGACCTTGACCCCGACCTCGGGCTGCGCGTCGTCGCGGAACTCCGCCGAGAGGAGCGTCGCCCGAATGTCCACGAGCGGATAGCCGCCGGGACCCGCCTCCGCGCCCTCGTCGAGCCCCGCGATCGCCGCCTCGAGGACGATGCGGGGAAGCTGACCGATTCCCGGCCCGTCGGTCTCGACCTGCACGCCGGATCCGCGCTCGAGGGGCGCGACACGGCAGGCGACCTTGCCGTAGAGCTCCGCTTCCTTGAGCTCTCTTTCGAAGACCGCCTCGGCTTCGGCCTCGTCCCGGATCGTCTCGCGATAGACGACGTAGGGTTTGCCGACCGAAGCCTCCGCGCCATACTCGCGACGCAACCGGTCGACGACGATCTCCAGGTGCAGCTCCCCCATGCCCGAGATCAACGTCTGCCCGGTGTCGTCATCCACACGCACGCGGAACGTGGGGTCTTCCTGGACCATCTTCTCGAGCGACTGGTCGAGTTTTTCCTTGACGGCCTGACTCTTCGGTTCGATGGCGACCGAGATGACCGGCTCGTAGGTGTCGATGCGTTCGAGCAGGATCGGCTCGTCCGCATCGCAGATCGTGTCGCCGGTCGTGGCCTCCTTGAGGCCGGCCGCCGCGATGATGCTCCCCGGACCCGCCTCGTCCAGCCGCTGACGCTTGTGCGAGTGCACGGAGAACAACCGCGCGACCTTCTCGATCTTCCCCGTCCGCGGGTTCCACACGTCGTCCCCGGCCTTGAGCCGGCCACTGAAGATGCGGAGGTAGATCACGCGCCGACCCTCGAGCATCGCGATCTTGAACACCAGCGCCGCGAACGGAGCCTTGATCTCCGACGAACGGGTCAGGGCGGATGACGGGTCGCGCGGGTCGACTCCGGTCACCGGCGGGACATCGTCGGGCGACGGGAGAAGATCGACGACGGCGTCAAGCAACAGGTTGACGCCCTTGTTGCGCAGTGCCGTGCCGCAGAACACCGGGACGATCTTCAACTCGAGACACCCCTTACGCAGCGCGGTCAGCAACTCGCGCTCGTCGGGCTCCTGTTCCTCGAGGAACTTCTCCGCGATCGCGTCGTCGAGATCGGCCGCCGCCTCGATCAACCGCTCGCGCGCCAGCCGGGCGGCATCGGCGACCTCGTCGGGGATCTCGGTCCGTTGTCCCTCGTCATCGAGATCGCCGCTCAGCAACACGGCCTCGAGTCGGACGAGATCGACGACACCATGGAAGTCATCCTCGGCTCCGAGTGGGATCTGGAACGGCACGGCCGGGGCACCGAGCCGCTCGCGGATCTGCCGCACGACGTCGTCGAAGTCGGCGCCGACGCGATCCATCTTGTTCACGAAGGCGATGCGCGGGACGTTGAACTTGTCCGCCTGACGCCAAACCGTCTCCGATTGCGGCTCGACCCCACCGACTCCGCAGAAGACGACCACGGCCCCGTCGAGGACGCGCAGGCTGCGCTCGACCTCGATGGTGAAGTCGACGTGGCCCGGCGTGTCGATCAGGTGGATCTCGTGGCCGCGCCACGGCAGCGTGGTCGCCGCGGCGGTGATCGTGATGCCACGTTCCTTCTCCTGCGGCATCCAGTCCATCTGCGATTGGCCGTCGTGAACCTCGCCGACGCGATGGATCTTTCCCGAGTGGTGCAGGAAGCGCTCGGTGACGGTCGTCTTCCCGGCATCGATGTGCGCGACGACGCCGATGTTGCGCAACTTCTCCAGCTTGGCCATGACAACGACCAGGATAGCCGACGTCGACTAGTCGTCCGTCAACTCCGATTCGATCTGGTCACGCGCGGTCAGCTCACCGACCCAGGACGGGTCGGTCCAGGGCTGGACCATCTCGACGCTCCAGCCGCCGTCACCGTAAACCGAGGCCGCGATCGTATCGTCGCTGCTCTTCCAGTCGATCCACATCAGACCGTCGCGGACGTGGATGATCGGATCCAGGGGTTCGTTTCGCGACGTCACGGCGACAACTTCGTGCGGCACGTACGTGCCGAAAGCGCCCAGTGTGTGGTACGCGAACACGACTTCCTGGCCGGGACCGTCGGTGCGATCCCGTTCGTAGGCCAGCACGACCTTGCGGTTCCACACGGCGACGGACGGCCGGCGACCGGTCGCGACGTGCATCGGCGCGCCCCAACCGCTGCGGTTGCGCTTGACGGCCATGATGCGACTGTCCGGATCGTCTTCCCACCAGGTCAGGTAGACGCTGTTGTTGTCGTCGACATAGACTCGGGGGTCGACCTCGTCCCTGGGCGAGGCCGTGATGAACTCGATCCGACGGTGCCAGCTCCTGTTGCCCCACTCGTTGAATGCGATGTCGTGGTCGCCGCCGGCGTCGAAGGCCCAGGTCAGGATCGGTTCCTCGGTGCGGCGGTCGAATTCGAACATCGGCCGGCCGTCGTCGCGGTGGCCCGAGCGCGTGGTGTCCGGCGCTTCGGGGTCGGCATCCAGCGGGATGTAGTGGCACTGCGGGATCGGGTCGGGATTCTCGATGATCGACAGGATCAGGTCGAAGAGATCCAGCTCCCCGTACGTCTCGTCGGCGCTGGCCCACAGCAGCTGGGCTGCCGCCAGGCCGAGCACAATGAGGATGCCGATTTGTATCCGCTTCATGGCTTCTTTTCTTCCTATCCTGGCTCTCGGATGCTCGCATCACCGTTTGCTTGAATTCCAGAACTTCTTCGATGCCTTCGTGCCGGTCCAGCTGCAGGAACAACTTGCGCACGTAGGCCAATCGATGCCGGTCGCTCTGCCCGGGGTCTCGTAGCTTCACCAGCCGGTGCCGCAGCCATTCGGCGCGGAACACGGTCAACCGGTGATCCAACGGTTTGGCCAGGCGCAGGGCCGCTTTGGCGTAGCCGTCGGCTTCGTCATAACGCTTTTCTTGAGTCGCGATCTTACCGAGCTCGACGAGCCAGCTGGCCTCCAGCGCCGGCTGACCTTCCTGCCGGGCCAGCTCGACCGCACGCCGCACCCAGTTGCGCGCCTCGGCGATCTGTCCCAGCCCGAGCCAACACGCACCGATGTTGCCCTCGATGTGCGTCTGGTGTTTGCGATCGTTGGCCTGCACCGCGCGCGATCGCGCCTCCAGGTAGGCCTGGCGGGCTTCCTCGTAGTGGCCGGCCAGGAACAGGGAGCTGGCCTTGACGACCCAGGCCCAGCCCTGCGTCCTGAGGTCGGCGTCGGCGGACAGTTCGATGGCGCGCTCCGCGGCATCATTGGCGAGCGGAAGCAGGCCGCGGTCGCAGTGCAACCCGGCGAGGACGATGTAGCCGTCGGCCTGAATCGCCGGGCGATCGATCGCCAGCCCGATGGCCCGCTCGGCCGTTGCCGTCGCCGCCGCGATCGCACCGGTGCGACGCAGAGCCGTGGCGCGCCGCACTTCCAGCCGGGCCAGAGTCGCCCGCGTGGTCGCGTCCTGCTGTTCTTCGAGTGCGATCATCTCGAGTAGGGCGTCATAAACCGAAAGGGCCTCGCGGAATTCTCCGCTCCAGAAATGATTCGAGGCTTGCTCTTCCAACTCCTCGACCGACAGCCCGGTCACGTCGATCGGCACAATCGTCGCCAACCGAACCCGTTCGATCAGCTCCCGCGGGTCCACGTACAAGACGTTGGACAAAGCCAGCATGGCTTCCATCCCGGGGAAGTTCTGTCCTCGCTCGATCGCGCTGATCGCCGCTCGCGACAACTGCCACGGCGAGTCCTTCGTCATCTCGGCGACCTGTTCCTGTGTCAACCGCTGTGCGGTTCGTGTCGCGCGAAGGAAATTGCCGATCGCTCGTTGAGCGGCGAAAGCCGTTTCCGTCCGTCCTGTATTGTGCGAAGGTCCGTCCGATTTGCCCGTCGACGCAGGAGGATTGACGCCAGTTTTCTGGCGATCATGGAGATCCCCCCTGGACACACCGTTGTCGTCGGTGGGCCGATCTTGGCTCAACGTGGAACTCCCCGGCGCCGGGCTCAACCCTCCCGATAAGCCTGGCTCTCAAGAGGCAACTGCAGTCTGCAACCGTTGATTTCAGACGTGCCGCCCGAATGATACCCTGAAGAACGGGCAGTTAAGGCGGTTTCGCCCCAGCGGAGCGGGTTCTCACGTGACTTGGCAGTGCGGTCGATCGGTGTTGTGGATCGCTCTCGCGATCGTCGTCGCGCTTGCGCCACCGGGCTGCTCCGGAGCGGGCGACCCGGAAAAGCCCGAAAAAGACGGGAATCTTGATTTTCAACCGTCCCTTCCCGGGGGGGACACTGCTGCGCGGAGCGATGACGGGCCGGCATCCGTGCTGACGCGAGAGGAACTCGAGAGGCTCTCCGCCGAAGCCGAAAAAAAAATTGCCCCGCTGCGCCAGGCGGTCGAGGCGGACCCCGGCAACGCGGAGAATCACCGTCAGCTCGGTCGCGCCCTGCACGAAGGCGGCTACCAGCAGGAGGCCGTCCTACACCTCGAGCGTGCGGCCGAACTGGCGCCGGGTGTTCGCACGTTGCTCGACCTGACCGTGGGTTACAGCGGCGCCGCGCGTCTCGATGATGCCGAGCGAACGTCCAAACGCCTGCTCGAGATGGCGCCCGATTTTTCGATCCCGTTGCACAACCTCGGGACGCTCGCGCACCGGCGCGGTGAGTACGACGAGGCCATCGGCTATTTCAACCAGGCGCTCGAGAAGGAACCGGAGTACATGCTCGCGCGATTGCACCTTGGCGACTCTCTCCGATCGTCGGGGCGGCTACAGGAGGCCTACCGCGCCTATGAAAGCGTTCTGGAACTCGAGCCGCAGAATCCTCGCGAGGCCAACAACTACATCGATGCCTTCTACAAGCTGGCCGCGCTCGACGTGAAGATGGGAGCCCACCAGCGCGCGGCCTCGTTGCTGACGGAGCTGATCAAGCTGGCCCCCGACCACAATCGAGCGCACTACGCCTACGGCCAGGTCCTGTTGCACCTCGGCAGGCCGGAAGAAGCGCAGCGGTCCTTCGACAGGCACGTCGAGATTCTGGCGAAGGAAGAATCCCGAAGCCCCGCCGCGATGGGCGACTGAGCCGTCATGCGACCGCAACGGGTCACTCTCCTGATCGCCCTGTCCGTGTCGCTTGCCGGCACCGCCGGTGTTGCCGAGATGCGCTTCGTGGACGCGACGCAGGCCTCGGGCATCCGTTTCCAGCCGGTCTGCGGCGCCGCACCGCACGACAAGGAGTGGCTCACCGAGAGCATGGGCGCCGGCGCGGGCTGGCTGGACTACGACGGCGACGGCAAGCTCGACCTGTACCTCGTCAACGGCTCGACGCACGACCGCGCAACCGGCAAGGGCGAACCGAACAAACTCTACCGCGGGGACGGCAAGGGTCGCTTTACGGATGTCACGAGCGCGGCCGGAGTCGGCGACCGCGGCTGGGGCCAGGGCGTGACGGTCGGCGACTACGACAACGACGGCGATCCCGATCTGTTCGTGACCAACATGGGCCCCAACGTGCTTTACCGGAACAACGGGGACGGGACGTTCGCGGACGTTACGAAACAGGCGGGTGTCGGCCCGTCACCCTGGTCCTCCTCGGCGGCCTTCGTCGATATCGACGGCGACGGGGACCTCGACCTCTACGTCGGCAACTACATGGAATCCGACGTTTCGAAGATCCCGCGACGCACCGACGAGGCCGCGGTCCAGGGCTCGTGCAACTACCAGGGGATCCAGGTCTTCTGCGGGCCGCGCGGACGCCGGCCGGAGCAGGACCAGCTGTTTCGCAACAACGGCGACGGCACGTTCACCGACGTCACACGAAGCTCGGGCGTCGAGCTCGAAACCCCGCGCTTCGCGCTCGGCGTCGTGACCGGGGATTACGACAACGACGGGGATCCCGACATCTACGTCGCGAACGACAGCGTGACCAACACCCTGTGGCGCAACAACGGCGACGGCACGTTCGCCGACGTCGGTGTCTCCTCGCTCTCGGGGCTCAACGCGGACGGCCGTGCGCAGGCGGGGATGGGCACCGACTTCGGCGACTACAACGGCGACGGCTGGCTCGACATCGTCGTCACCAACTTCTCCCACGACCTGAACACGCTTTACCGCAACCTTTCCGGCCGGTTCTTCGCCGACGAGTCGAGCCTCGTCGGCATGGGCGTCACGAACCTGGCGCTCTCCTGGGGCACCGCCTTCCACGACTTCGACCACGACGGCGACCTCGACCTGTTCATCGCCAACGGTCACGTCTACCCGCAGGTGGACGATTTCGACCTGGCGACGAGCTACCGCCAGACCAATCATCTGTTCGAGAACGACGGCGGGAAGTTCAAGGAAGTGAGCGGTCGTAGCGGACCCGGGTTACGCATCGCGCGCTCGTTCCGCGGCGCCGCCTTCGCCGACTACGACGACGACGGCGACATGGACGTCCTGGTCACGGCGTTGGACCAGCCGCCTGTCCTGCTCCGCAACGACTCGCCGAACGCCGGGAATCGTTTGCAGCTCGCGCTGACCGGTAGCCGGTCGAACCGGGACGGCATCGGGGCAAGGATCACCGTCACGACCGGCTCCACGACCGTGATCCGCGAGCGCAAGGGCGGCGGCTCCTACCTGAGCGCCTCCGACCCGCGGATCCACGTCGGGCTGGGCTCCGCCACACGCGCGGACCGCGTCGAGGTGCGCTGGCCGAGCGGCACGATCGACGTCCTGACCGGTGTTCCCGCCAACGGGGTCATCGCCGTCCGCGAGGGCTCCTCCCCCGCCAAAAAGTAGCTCCTAGACAAGTCTTTTCTTGAATTCCGGGACTTTCTTGCCCTTCTTGCTTCAATGCCTCATCTTTGTTGCATTCTGACCTACCCGACCCGTGGCACGGGAAATCGAGGAGTGCGATGAGAAAGCTGGCAATTCTTGTGGCGAGCCTTGCGCTCGTGAGTGCAACCGCGGTCGACGCCGCGGGACCGGTCGACGGAGAGATCGGCGCGATCTACTGGAACAGCGAGTTCGACTCCAGCGGCGTGGCCGCGCTGAGCTCGGACTCCGGCTCCCCCGGTTTCCGCGGGCAGCTCTGGCTGTTCAACAAGTACGGCGTCAAAGCCGGCATGTACCGTGCCGACCTCGACGACTTCACCGCGGTCGAGACCTCCGACTACACCAGCGTGGACCTGATGTGGCGCCCGTTCTCCCCCACGCAAAACAACTACATCGCCGTCGGCCTGGGCTGGCAGGAGATGGACCTGAGCACGATCGGGCTCCAGGGCGACACGAGCGGGATCCGCATCAACGTCGACGGCCGCGTCGGCTTCGGCAAGATCCTGTTCGCCTACGGCGAGGCGTCCTACCTGCCGGCGCTCGGCGACGCGACGGCCACGACGCCGGCCCTCGGCCGGTTCGAGAGCATGACCGGTTACGAGTACGAGCTCGGCGTCTCCGTGAAGACGTTTCCGTTCATGCAGTTCCGCGCCGGCTACCGGATGCAGAGCGTCGACTTCGACCAAACCGGGCTGGATCCCCTGCTCGGTTTCGGGACCTCGATGAAGGGCAGCGCTGAATCCTCCGGGATCCTCGCGGGGCTGACGTTCAACTTCTAGATCCCGCCGACAACGGTTCTTGATGAAGGCGCTCCACGAGGAGCGCCTTTTTTGTGCCTTGTGGCGGACGGCCCCCGACTGTCACGATAGCGGCCGGAATGACCCAACCTCCGGACGACTTCACGCGCCTGATCGAACGGGCCGGCTCGGGAGACGCCGAGGCGGCCGCGGAGCTGCTGCCACGGGTCTACGACCAGCTTCGCGCCCTCGCCGCGCTCGAGCGACGCGAGCTGGATCCGTGGTTGCCCGGCGGGTACTGACCGCCCGTTTGACGCGGCCCGTCCGCTCCCTCAGGATGTTCCGATGCTCGAGCCGACTTCTTCACCTACGCCCGTCGAGAGCCATTCGGACAGCACCGGACTGCGTTTGTCGCGCACGATGCTGCGCACCGTCGGCGACTGGAACCTGATCCGCGAGCGCGACCGCATCCTGGTCGCGATCTGCGGCGGCAAGGACAGCTACACGCTGCTCGACCTGCTGTGGCGAGCACGGCGAAAGGCACCGGTGACGTTCGAGCTGGTGGCCTACCACCTGGATCAGGGCCAGCCGGGGTACGACGGCGGGCCGTTGCGGGCCTGGCTCGAATCGTTCGGCGCCCCGTTCGAGATCGCGCGCGAGGATACGTACAGCGCGGTGATCGAGGACTCCGAGAAGAACCCGGGCAAGGCGTACTGCCGGTTGTGCTCACGGTTGCGCCGCGGCGTGCTCTACACCGCCGCGGAGCGGCTCGGCTGCAACAAGATCGCGCTGGGGCACCACCGCGACGACGCGCTGGAGACGCTGCTGCTCAACCTGTTCTACTCCGGCCGGCTGCAGGCGATGCCGGCGACCTACACGACCAACGACGGCCGCTTCGAGGTGATCCGCCCGCTGATCGAGTGCGGCGAGGCCGAGATCGCGCGACACGCGCGGCAGCGCGAGTTCCCGATCCTGCCGTGCAACCTCTGCGGGTCGCAGAGCGATCTCAAACGCGTCGAGGTCAAGCGGCTGCTCGCGGAACTCGAGCAACGCATCCCCGACGTGCGCCGGGTAATGACGGCGGCGTTGAAGAACGTGCGACCGAGCCACTTGCTGGATGCGGAGGTCGCCGAAGCCTGGCTCGGGCAGGCGGCGAACTATCCCGCGCGCCGCTAGTGCCGTGGGCGTACGCGTCTGGACCGTCGGTCACTCCAACCGGTCGATCGAAGCACTGATTGCCATCCTGCAAACGGTGTCGATCCGTCGAGTCGCGGACGTTCGAACGCTGCCGCGCTCACGTCGCAACCCGCAGTTCGATCGCGACGACCTGGCCTGGGAGCTGGAACGCGCGGGTATCGAGTACCGCCATGCGCCGGAGCTGGGCGGCCTGCGGAAGCCGCGCCCCGACTCGATCAACCGGGCCTTGCAGCAGGACGGCTTTCGCGGCTACGCCGACCATATGCAGACCGATACATTTCACGATGGCGTCGAACGCCTCCTGGAAGAGGCCGCGACTACCGCGACGACGGTGCTCTGCGCCGAAGCCGACCCGCAGCACTGCCACCGCAACCTGCTCGCCGACGGCCTGCTGGCACGAGGGGTCGACGTGATCCACCTGCTCGGCGACGAGCGCGCCGAGCCGCACAGGCTCAGCCCGCTGGCACGGGTGAGCGACACGACGGTGACCTACCCGGGGTTGCTCTAGCAGAGCCGGTCGGCGAGGCCGGCGAGGTCGCCCACCTCGTGGTCCGGCTTGCCGTTCTCGCCGGGCGCGTCGCCGTTGCGGTTGACCCAGGCGTTGGGGATCCCCAGGGCCGTCGCGGGAACGATGTCGTGGAACCAGCTCTGCGCGGCGTGCAGCCAGCGATCGCCGCCGATCTTCTCGCGGGCGACGACGAAGTGGGCCGGAGCGGGTTTGTACGAGTGCACTTGCTGGGCGGTGACGACCAGCTCGAAGCCGCAGTCGAACTGGCGCATCGTCCCGCACAAGAGGTCGTCGTCGACGTTGGAGAGGATGCCGAGGCGGTAGCCCGCATCGTGCAGCCGCGACAGCGCCTCGTTGGTGTCTTCGAAGACCCGCCAGCCCGGAAGGCTTTCGGCCAGGAACCGCGCCCGGGGATGGTCGATCGCCCAGCCGAAACCATGCGCCATGCGCTTGGCGGTCTCGGTCAGCACGTCTCGATAGGTGCGAAACCCCTCCGACTGGACCCGGGGCTCGACCTCGCGGTGGGCGGCGAGGATCTCCTCGCGGCCGAGCCGCACGCCGTCCTCCGCGGCGGCCTCCATGAACGCCCTGCTGATGCCGCCTTCCCAGTCGACGAGTGTCCCGTAGCAGTCGAACGTGATGATGTCGTAGGGCCGGTGCATTTCCGACGAGGGTAGCGTCCGGTCGCGAGACGTGGCAACCGGGAGTTTTTCGAACGATCACGCTTTCGTAATCGACCGCTTCGCGGCCGGGCACTAGGTTCTTTTAGACGGCCTGCCGAAGGCCGCTCGCGGAGGTACGGCAGATGAAACGCGTACTCTTGGCTCTACTCTTCCTGGCCGGGCTGGCGGCGCCGACGGCGCAGGCCGGACTCGACATCGACTTCGGTGCCGCCGTGCGGATCGGTGACGACCACGACCTGTTCCTGTCCGTCTCGGCGCGTTACTTCGATGAGGACCGCCGATCGATCGATCGCGTCGCGCTGCACTACCGCAATCCCGACGACTTCGCGGTCGCCCTGTTCTTGGCCCGCCGTTCGGGCAACTCTTATGACGTGATCCACCGCATGCGCACGACCGGCTTGTCCTGGTGGGACATCTCGGTGCGTCTGGGCATGCCCGTCGACGTCTGGTTCGTGCCGGTCCGCCGGGACCCCGGACCTCCGTACGGCAAGGCGTACGGTCACTGGAAGCATCACAAACGCAACCGGAACCACGCGGTCGTGCTGACCGACGTCGACGCCCGCAACCTCGTGGCCGTGCGCATGCTGCACGAGTACTACGGGGTCTCCGTGGATGTGGCGATGCAGTGGCGCTCCTCCGGGCGGGACGTCCGCGTTCTGGTTTCCGAGGAATACGGGAAGCGGCACGGTCACAAGCACACCGCGGCCGTCAAGCACCCGGGCAAGAGCAAGGGCAAGGGCCACAAGGGCGGGAAGCCCAGGCGCTAGAGATTCGTGAAGGGTCTGCCGTACGGGAGGTGGCCGGGTAGGATCATCCGGTACGCCTCCCGGACGGCTTTGTTCAGTCGTCCCCGAACCCGAAGTTCCTCACCGCCTCGAACCGGACCGCTAAGATGACGGGGTGGCACGCCGCTACTCCAATCTGAATCCGCAACACCGGCCGCACGGAGCCAGGGCCATCCTGCGCTGGGGTGTGCTGGACCGGCTGGCCGGCAAGCGCCGTGGAGTCGTCGGCGAGCCCGCGCCTCGTGTCGAGCCGGACCTCTCGTTCATCGACGCGCCCGATCAGGTCCCGCGTGTGACCTGGATCGGTCACTCCTCTTTCCTGGCGTCGTTCGGCACGTGCCACGTGCTCCTCGACCCTGTCTTTTCCGACCGGATTGCCTCCGTCATTCGGCGTCGTTGCCCGCCGGGGCTGCAACCCGATCGGTTGCCGCCGCTCGTCGCCGCGCTGGTCACGCACTGCCATTACGATCACCTCGACCGGCCCTCGA